>Ga0156186_1275_pt1 | contig 49401 bp, 34 predicted proteins | sample RifCSPlowO2_12_FD_107839 | JGI IMG/M metagenome (GOLD analysis project Ga0156186, IMG submission 107839) | Candidatus Handelsmanbacteria bacterium RIFCSPLOWO2_12_FULL_64_10
TGATCCCCGTGCCCGGCCAGAACACGCGGGGCATCGCCGTCGGCGCGGACGGGGCGTGGGTCTACGTGGCCAACCAGGACTCCGACGACATGGTGATGCTCGACGCCGCCACGCTCCGCGTCTTCCGCACGGTCCAGCTTTCGCAGGGCCCCAGGGACATCGCCTTCCGAAACCGACCCCTTCAGACAGCCCTCGGTCAGAGTGTCGCGTCTGCCGCTGATTTCGACGGGGACGGGGGTGTGGGTCTGTCTGACTTTTTCCTGTTCGCCACGGCCTTCGGGGCCTCGTCCGGCGGGCCTGGCTACGATTCCCGTTTCGACCTGAACCGGGACAACCAGATCGGTTTCCCCGACTTCTTCCTGTTTGCGGACCAGTTCGGGAAGAAGAGCCAATGAGAAGTACGAAGTACGAAGTGCGAAGTACGAAGTGCAAATCTTCATTCGACATTCGACATTCGACATTCGACATTCGACATTCCGAAGTCTGACGAGGCATCCATGAAACGCCGCTTCTTTTGCCTGATCTCTGCCCTGCTTTTCTGCTCGGCGCAGGCCCATGCCACGACGATCGCCGCATTCACCTTCGATCAGCTCTGCGAAAAGGCGGAGGCGGTCTACCGGGCGCAGTTCGTCAGATGCCGCAGCGCGTGGGACGAGGCCCACAGGACGATCTACACCACCACGACCCTGCGCGTCCTCGATCCCGTCAAGGGAGGGGCGCAGGAGATCACCCTGCGGCTGCCGGGCGGCACGGTGAACGACTCGACGCTGACCATCCCCGACTTTCCGGTCTTTCAGGGGGATGACGAGATGGTCATCTTTCTGACCGGTCGGGACGGCGCGGGATACCCCTGGCCTGTGGGGATGGGGCAGGGCATTTATCCGGTGTTCAGAGACGCCGCCGGCCGCCCCAAGGTCGCCCTGCGACCCGGTCTGAACCCCTCGCCATTAGCCAAACCCGCCCCCGGAGGGGCCGCGCCTGAGACCATCCCCTTAGATGACTTCCTCAACCTCGTCCGGGCGCGGGTGGGAGGGACGGCGCCGGCCAGGCCGGGCGCGGCCGGGAGTCAATAGGTGGTACCCGCGATATGAAATCCCTATCCGGTTGTCAAGATAAATTGCCGGGGTCTTTGCGCTTTCCAGGCCCAGGCTCGCGCGGGGGTCGTCCGGTCAAAGTGTGGCGACCGCACGAAGAGGTCCCGGCGGAGGAGGGGCAGAGGAGGGACGCCGAGGCCGTCGTCAAAGGCTCTCTCGTCAACGTCCTCGGCAGGTTTGGCAGGCTCTCCAAATCCCTCTACTATCTCGTCATCACCCGGTTCGTGGGCGCGGAGGTCCTCGGCCTCTACACGCTCGGCTGGTCCCTGGTCGATCTCTTCAGCAAGTTCGGGCTTTTCGGTCTGGACCGGGGGGTGATCCGCTTTGTCTCGCAGCGCCACAGCGACGGGGACGCGGAGGGGGCGCACCGGGTCATCGGGCAGGCCCTTGCGCTGGGCCTGATCGCCAGCCTCTTGGCCACCGCGGGCGTCTGGGTCGCTGCGCCGTGGGTCGCCGCATCGGTCTTTCACCAATCTGCCCTCTCTCCGGTCGTGCGCATCCTGGCCCTGGCGATCCCCTTCATAGTCGTCTCCCTGATTCTCCTATCAGCGCTCAGGGCGGTACGGGTCATGAAGTTCGACGTCTATGTGAGGAGCATCGCAGAGCCGTTCGTCCTGCTGGTGACGGCCGTTGCCCTGTGCGCCCTGGGGTGGACGGTGCCCGGCCTGGCCTTCGCCTACCTGACCGCCGCGGCAGGCGGGCTGGTCTTTTCCACGCGCTTCTTCAGCCGTATCTTCGCTCCGTCCCGGTGCATCTCCGGGATGGCCGGGTCTCCGCTCCGGTCGCCCATAGTGGCCTTCTCCACGCCGATCCTGTTCGACGACGCCCTCTCTGTCCTGATGTCCAGGCTCGGTCTCTTCGTCGTGGCGATGTTCCTCCCCGCTGCTTCGGTCGGCGTCTATGCGGCCACGGCCGGGGTGGCCGAGGTTGTGAAGAACGTCCGTCAGGCGGTCGACCCGATCTTTGCGCCCGTGGCCTCGGGCCTTGCGCACAAAAAGGAGAAGGGACGACTCGCTGCCCTGTTCTCCTCCGTGACCCGGTGGGTCCTGGTCCTGGACCTGGCGTTTCTGATGGGCGTGGGCATGTGGGGAGGGGCGATCCTTTCGGCCTTCGGCCCGGCCTTCGCCGCAGGGTTCTGGGGCCTGGTCTTTCTCACGTTCGGTCACGCTGTGAGCGGGGTCTTCGGCTCCGCCGAGACGATTCTCCTGGCCGCCGGGCGTTCCGGCCTCAACCTGCTCAACACGGCCTTCTTCGTGATCGTCAGCGTGGGGCTTCACCTGTTCCTGATCCCCCGCTACGGGGTCTCAGGCGCCGCCCTGGCCACGGCCCTCTCCCAGACGCTCATCAACCTCCTTCGCGTCGTCGAGGTCGGGGTCCTCATGGACATCCATCCGTTCCGTCGCTCGCTCCTCAAGCCCGTCGTCGCCGCCGCCCTCGCCTTCCCCGCCGGCCTCTCTCTGCTGTCCCTTGGCTCTCCCTGGTCCTGGCTCTCCGCCCTCTCCCTGCCGCTCTACTTCGGCCTTCTCAGTGCGTTCGGGGTGGAGGCGGATGACCGGGAGGTCCTCGAAAGGCTGCGCCACAGGGTCCCCTTCCTTCGCCGACCTCCTCAACTCCGTGTGGCTTCGTAGGAGCTTTCTATCCGGAGAATGGACGTGGGACGCGGGGAGGGGGAGTTCGTGGTGGAGCGCGATTCTTAGGGGCGTTAGACGGGATGGCGTGTGAATTAACCGTGAATAAAACGGGCGGGGCTTCGTATTGCGAAGCCCCGCCTTTCTTTTTTGTCTTCCGCGTTGACAGGGACAGGGAGGTGGGTTATATTGGGTTTGCAGGGGCGGTCGGCGATCACCCCTGCAGATCAATGTGACCGGGCGTAGTGGCGGGCCAGCAGGTCGTCCCCCCAGTCGTCCGTCAGGTCGCGCCAGACCGAGTGGATGTGGTTCGCCTGGTTCTGGGTGTTGTCGTACTCGATCAGAAAGTTAGGCCCCTGCAGCCGGTAGTAGTGCGGCCCGCCTTGCGCCTCGGCCCCGGCCCAGGCGAAGTGGATGTGCGCGGTCCCGTCCTTCTCGATCCGGTTCATCCGGGTATCGGCCACGTCCTCGGGCATCCGGGAGACGTATTCGGTCACCAGGCCCATCACGATCCGGCGCTGGGCCTCCGCCATCTCCCCGGCTGCAAGGCCGGCGGGGGCGTCCGGTTTGATGCGATGCTCCGCGCGCGTGACGATGTCCGAAGGGGCCTCGGCGGAGAGGATGACTCTGGCGTGTTGCGACGGGTCCAGAGAGTTGAGCAGGCGGCGGGCCAGGTCCTCCTCGGCGGCCAGCACCCGGAGTCCTGTGAGGTCGCCCCGGGGCACGCGGGCCGGGTTGGCCCCGAAGAAGTTCGGGGTGGGGGCGATGCGCCTGCCTCCCACGGTGAGAAAGTTGACGGACACGTGATGCCCCTCCACCCTCCATCCCCACGGGGCGTCGTCGGACGGGGTCCCGAACAGGGTCACGTAGTAGAGGTCGGGGTCGCGCGCGAAACGGCGCGTCGTGCCTTCGAGCTGGGCCAGGACGGATTCGAGACCCATAATGGTCACGGCCTTCATGTAGCCGCGCCGGCTCAGTCCGCTGGACAGCAGGGCGTGAGCGAGCTTCTGCTGCGCGCCGTCCATCTCCTTGAACGGCAGGCCGCACCGGTCGCGCGGGATGTAGTGCCAGTTCTGCCGCTCCTCGTTCTCCACCGGGAACAGGACGCGGGTCCGCTGCTCCGGCGTCAGGGCGGCCAGGAACGTCGTGGCGGCCTCGGCCATCCGCTGCACGGTCTCGGACTCCAGCTCGACGGAGGTGTCCACTGCGGCTGCGGGGGATCGGATGTCCATGTCAACCCTCCTTATATGGGCGACCATCGGTCGCCCCTACAAAAAAACCTAAAAGGGATACCCTCATGACCGGCGGAGAGATTCTGATCGAATGTCTGAAGGCTCAAGGCGTCCGCTGCCTGTTCGGCATGCCGGGCACGCAGAACATCGGTCTCTATGAAGCCGTCCGAAGGTGCGGGGACGTGCGCAGCGTCCTGATCCGCAACGAGCAGGCGGCCACGCTGATGGCGGACGGCTACGCCCGCGCGGCCGGGGACGTGGGCGTGGCCCTCACGGTGCCCGGCCCCGGCGCGTCCAACGCCTCCACCGGTCTGGGCGAGGCCTACACCGACCGGTCCCCCGTCCTGCTGATCACGGGAGGGGTGGACACGCGATTTGAGGGGCGCGACCGGGGGAAGATGTTTCACGGCCTGGACCAGGCGGCGTTCTTCAAACCGATCACGAAGTACTACGCCTGCCCGAAGGGCGTGGCCGAGATCCCCGCGGCTGTGACCGGGGCCTTCCGGGCGATGCGCGCGTACCGGCCCGGCCCGGCCGTCCTCGAACTCCCCCCCGACGTGGTCGCGGCAGAGGGGGAGGCTGAGATTCCGGGCCGCGTCGAGGCCCCGTCTCCGTCCCCGTCGGAGGCCGACATCCGGGTGGCGCTCCGCCTCCTGAAGGCCGCGACCCGGCCTGTCCTCCTGGCCGGGGGGGGCGTCCTGGCCGCCGGGGCATCGGCAGAGCTGGTCCGGCTTGCGGAGGCCCTGAACGCCCCGGTTGTGACCACCCGGCTGGGCAAGGGCGCGATTCCGGGGGACCACCCCTTAGCCCTCGGCCATATCCGGGGCCGGTCCGGCCAGGAGGTGGTGGCCCAGGCCGACGCGACCTTAGCGGTGGGGTGCCGGTTCACGCAGATCGACACGAGCGGCTGGACGATGCAGATCCCGAGGCCGCTCATTCAGATGGACGCCGATCCCGACGAGATCGGGAAGGAGTACCCGGCGGACGCGGGCGTGGTCGGGGACCTCCAACAGGCCCTCTCTCAACTCCTTGAACGGCTCGATCCGGGGGGGCCGCGCACGGGATGGGCGTCCGTCCTGCCGCCCATCCGGGAGGCGATCCGTAACCGTCCCCCCCTGTTTGTCATGCACGACCTCCGGGAGGTCCTCCCCCGCGACGCTATCGTGAGCGTGGACGTGACCACCGTGGGCTATCGCGCGTTCGATGAGTTCCCGGTCTACGAGCCCCGCACCTTTCTCTACCCGTGTCACTACGTCGATTTAGGCTACGCCTTCCCGGCGGCGCTGGGCGCGAAGTTGGCCCGGCCCGACCGGGCGGTGGTCTCGGTCAGCGGGGACGGGGGGTTCCTGATGACCGCCTACGAGTTGATGACGGCGGTGCAGTACCGCATCCCGGTCGTGGCCGTGGTGATCAACGACAACTGCCTGAGCGCCATCAAGGGGATCCAGGAGAAGACCTACGATGGCCACTCCATCGACGTGGAGATGCGCAACCCCGACTACGTCCGGTTCGCGGAGTCGTTCGGGTGCCGGGGCGTGCGGGCCTCCACCTCCGGGGCCCTCCGGTCCGCCGTTCAGGAGGCCGTGCAGGCAGACGGCCCCACGCTCATTGAGGCGCCGCTCACGCCGGACCAGCGGGAGGCCCTGATCCGCCGTATCCCGTGGATTCATCCGGAGAAGTGAAGAGACCTCACCCTCCCCCAAAGCTGGGAGAAAAGCCCTTGTCCGCCCCACCTATCGCTCCTATGAGGTCGCGACCCGCTTCCCTCCCTCCCTCTCCGCCTGCGGAGAGGGAGGGGGACAGGGGGTGGGTGAGGTCTCATCGAAACATATGTCTCCCCTCACCCTGGACATCGTCCTGACCGTCGTCCTGGTCTTCGCCATGATCGGCGCCGCGTATCTGGGGCTCAAGGCGACGCACAAGAAGAAGTGAGTTTTTCGATCACCGTCTCTCTTTTTTTGCCTCCCTGAGCCACGCCTCCGGGTCCTCCATCAGGGCCAGTTGCGACGCGATCCAGTGCCGCAGGCGGCGCATCTTGGCCCCCTGGGGGATGACCTCGGACGCCTCCCACCGCTCCACATCTCTCACCCCCACCTTTAGCTTGCGGGCCAGCTCCCCGACGCTGAGGCCGGCGAAGGCCCGGAGGTAGGGCAGGTCGCTCAGACGGAATGGCCTGGCCATGCCCGGAATGTACCCTGTCGCGTCCTCGCTGTCAAGTTTATCGTGTCTGAAAGATCGCGCCTTGACAGGGCGATGCGGGCGGGATATATTTTTGTTCTGCGCAAGGACCGTGTCTACAAGATGACTTTCAGGAGCGCATCATGAACGAACAACAGAAGCGAGACGCCGTGGCGACGCTCCGCATCCCACGGCCTCCGGAGGAGGGCTATGAATGCTCGAAGCGGCGGGCGTCAAAGGCAATCTGGGCAGGCCTTGCTGCGGCGCTCCTGATCGCCCTGATCGCCCTGCTCAGGCGCGGCGCGCCCGTGACCGTGGAGGTGGCCACGGTGACGACGATGGCCCCTTCGCAGGCGGACGCCGTGCTGACGGCCAGCGGCTATGTGGTGGCGCAGCGCAAGGCGGCCGTGGCGTCGAAGGGGACGGGGCGCCTGGAGGCCCTCTATGTGGAGGAGGGGGACCGGGTGCAGGCCGGCCAGGTCATCGCCCGGCTGGAGCGCCGCGACGTGGAGGCGGGCCTGGCGGAGGGCCGGGCGCGCGTGGGGCTGGCGAGGGCCGCCCTGGCCCAGACGAAGGCCGAACTCTACGAGGCGGAGTTGACCTACAGCCGTCTGAAGACGCTGGTCGGGGACACCACCGTCAGCAAGGCCGAGTTCGACGCGGCGGACGCCCGCTACCGGCGGGCCGTCGCATCGGTGGCGTCGGCGGAGGCGGGCATCACCGCCGCCGAGGCCGCCGTGCGGCTGGCCGAGGTGCAGGTGGAGAACACGAACATCCGCGCCCCGTTTGACGGGACGGTGCTGACGAAGAATGCCGACGTGGGGGAGGTCGTGGCCCCGTTTGCCTCCTCCGCGAATGCGCGCGGGGCCGTGGTCTCCATCGCGGACATGGGGTCGCTGAAGGGCGTGTTGGAAATGAACTGACCTTATGCACCTCCTCAAGCTCATCCTCCGCAACACCTTTCGCCACAGGCTGCGCTCCCTGCTGACTGCCCTCGGCATCGGCGTGGCCGTGCTCGCCTTCGGCCTGCTCCGCACGGTGGTGGACGCCTGGTACGCGGGCGTGGCGGCGTCGGCGCAGAACCGGCTCGTGGCGCGAAACGCCGTCTCCTTAGTGTTCCCCCTCCCGCTCGCATACCGCAATCAGATCGCCGTGATCCGCGGGGTCACGGGCATCTCCTACGGGAACTGGTTCGGCGGCGTCTACATCGACGAAAAGAATTTCTTCGCCCAGTTCGCCGTGGACCCTCCGACCTACATGGACCTCTACCCGGAGTTCAGGATGTCGGACGCGGAGCGGGAGGCGTTCTACCGGGACCGGAAGGGGTGCGCCGTCGGCAGGAAGCTAGCGGCCAAGTACGGGTGGAAGGTGGGGGACACGATCCAGATTCAGGGGACGATCTATCCGGGCGACTGGGACTTCGTCATCCGGGCGATCTACCGGGGGGCGGAGCCGTCCACGGACGAGACCGTGATGTTCTTCCACTGGGACCGGCTCAACGAGGCGATCAAGCGGGCGTGGGGGGTGCAGGCGGGCAACCAGGTGGGCTGGTACGTCCTGAGGATCACTCGGCCCGACGACGCGGGGCCGATCTCCGACCAGGTGGATGCGATGTTCAAAAACACCCTGGCCGAGACCAGGACCGAGACGGAGCGGGCGTTCCAGATGGGGTTCGTGTCCATGGCCGGGACGATCATCGTGGCCCTGCGGGTCATCTCCGGCGTGGTGCTGGCCATCATCCTGCTCGTCCTGGCCAACACGATGGCCATGGCCGCGCGGGAACGGCTGTCGGAGTACGGGGTCCTCAAGACCCTGGGGTTTCGGCCAGGGCACCTCATCGGGATCATCGCCGGGGAGTCGCTGGCCATCGCCGGGCTGGGGGCGGCGCTGGGCGTGGCCCTCACGATCCCGGTCTGCAACGGGTTCGCGAAGTTCGTGACGGAGAACTTAGGCTCCTTCTTCCCCGTGTTCCGGCTCAGCCCGGAGACGGTCTACCTGTCCGTCGGCGCGTCGTTCGCCGTCGGCCTCCTGGCGGCCCTCTTCCCCTGCGCGCGGGCCGTTCACATAAGGATCGTGGATGCGATCAGGAGGGTAGACTGACGCGGTGATCATCCCACTCAGCTACAACCTCCGCAACCTCCGGGCGCGGCGGATGACCTCGACGCTTACCGTGCTGGGGCTGGCGCTCGTCGTGTTCGTGTTCGTGGCCGTGCTCATGCTGGCGCGGGGGCTGGAGATCGCCCTCGTCAGCACCGGATCAGACGACAACGCCATCGCGATCCGGAAGGGTTCTGGGGTGGAGGTGTCGAGCGCGATCGACCGGAACACGGTCAGCGTGCTGAAGGTGCAGCCGGAGGTCCTGACGGACCCGGATGGAAGTCCCTTCGCGGCCGGAGAGGTCGTGGTGCTGATCACCCTCCCCAAGCGGTCCGACGGCCTGACCTCCAACCTGACCGTGCGGGGCGTGTCGGAGAGGTCCCTCCTCATGCGCCCGCAGGTGAAGCTCATCCGGGGGCGGCTGTGGCGGCCCGGCACGTCCGAGGTGATCGCAGGAGAGGCGCTGGCAGGGCGTTTTAAGGGGTGTGGCCTCGGAGAGACCGTGCGGTTCGGCATGCGCGACTGGACGGTGGTCGGGGTGTTTGACGCGGAGGGGAACGGGTTCGAGTCGGAGATCTGGGGGGACGTGGACCAGCTCATGCCCGCCTTTCGCCGGCCCGTCTTCTCTTCGGTGACGCTCAGGCTGCGCGACCCCTCGGCGTTCGAGGCGATGAAGGCCCGCGTCGAGTCGGACCCCCGCACGATCGTCAACCTGTTTCGCGAGAAGCAGTACTATGCCGATCAGTCCAAATACCTGGCCACTTTTATCCGGATCATGGGGCTGGCGATCACGATCATCTTCAGCTTCGGGGCGATGATCGGGGCGATGATCACCATGTACGCGGCGGTGTCCAACCGGACGGCGGAGATCGGGACGCTGCGCGCTCTCGGGTTCTCGCGCCGGAGCATCCTGATCTGCTTCCTGATCGAATCCCTCATGCTGGCCGCGGCCGGGGGCGTCCTGGGCGTGGCCGCCGGGTCCCTGATGCAGTACGTCTCGATCTCCACGACGAACTGGTCCACGTGGTCCGAGATCGCCTTCAGCTTCACGCTCACGCCGGAGATCGCCGCCAAGGGTGTGGTCTTTGCCCTGACGATGGGCCTGGCCGGAGGGTTCCTTCCGGCGGTGCGCGCCTCCCGGCTGGACCTGTTGCAATCGCTGCGGGCGGCGTGAGGCCCCCTTCTCTTGCTTTATAAAAAACTACAAGATGAGACCGCGATGGCCGGTAACCCATCGCCTTCAACCTATGCCGGTACCCCTTCAATCAAACTGATCCGAGAAGGAATCGAGGAGAAGGGGGTCGGGCGTAATCCAGCGCCCCAGGGTTTTCTTGGACACTCCGTTGAAACCACTCTTGTCAGCTTGAAACCTGACGCCTCGAAGAGGGCGCGATATTCAGCTTCGGTCCGCTCCCGACTGCCGTTCAACACCATCATAGATAAATCTGACCAGATCATATCGGGAGCCTGGTCCACCCGGGTCGGCATGATACTCTCGGCGAGCAGCAGCGTGCCTGACCCGTTCAAGGCACGGCGGCAATTCCTGAGTATGGTGAGGCTCTTCTTGTCATCCCAGTCGTGGATGATGCTTCTCAGGATATGGAGATCAGCGCCATGGGGTATGCCCTCAAAAAAACTTCCTCCGACAACCTGACACCGTGCCGCAACTCCAGCCTCTTTCAGGATTGCCCCGGCTCCTGCCACGACGTGTGGCTGATCGAACAGGATACCGGTGGCAGCAGGATAGGTTTTGAGGATGGCAGCCAGGAGGGCCCCCTGATTTCCTCCCACATCCGCAATCCTGCGAAACGGCAAGAAGTCGTATGCTGCCACGATCTCGGCATTGGCCTTCTGAGCCATGCGCTGATTGAAATATTCACTGAGCTCAGGATGCTGCCTCTGATGTTCCCAGATACTCATGCCCAAGACGTGATTGAACGCCGTTTCCCCGGTCATCGCGGTATGCAGAAGACCGCCCCACGCAGGGCCCCATTCCTCCAAAGCGGAAATCACACGGCCGTGCGGTGAGTCCGGCGCCTCTGTTCGCAAGCCTGTCCCGACCTCGGTGAGGCCGAACCGCCAGTCGTCCTCCTCCGAAAATATCCCCAGCGCAACCAGACCTCGCAGGATTCGATGCAGCGACGGCGCATGCGCTCCGACTGAGAGGGCTATCTCGTCGCTCTTCTGAGGCCCATTGGCCAACAGATCAACAATCCGCAACTTGGCGGCGACATAGATGAGGGCTAGATTCATGTAACCGCGAAAACCCGAAACCAGACTCTGAAGTGTTTCGCGGGCTGTGCTCGAATCGGTAGATTGAGGGTCGGCTTTCGGAGTCGTCATTGTTGTCCCTCCTGTCTATTGGGGTTAAATCCACATACTCAAGAAAATTGTCGGATTCTTCGGGCGGGGCAGGACGCGCCTCCCTGGTTTTTGGGATGGGGAAAGTTGCTTTTGCGCACGACGCATTGGCGCTCAGCCGCAAGGCTCCCGGTGCAGGGTCTTGTCAGGTGCGAGGGTGAGAGCGCTGCGCGACCTCCTCACCACCCCCAGGGCGCTGCTCCCTCCTATACCGTCGGCTTGATGTTCTGGTTGTGGCGGAACAGGTTCGCCGGATCGTACTTCTGCTTCAGCTCCGCCAGCCGGCGGTAGTTGGCTCCGTAGGCCGCCCGCACCTGGTCGGTCCCGTCCTCCTCTTCTGTCCCGACGTGGTTCACGTAGGTCCCCCCCGTCCCGTAGGGCTTCAATGCCTGCCAGACTTGCCGCGTCCAGCCGACGTTCCGCTCCGATTCCGCGGGGTCCAGCCATTCGGCGATGAGGATCAGGTTGGAGATGGCGTCGCGGTGGGCGTAGGCGGTGTTGCCCCGTCGCATGGCGCCGCCGCTCTGCTGGAAGAACAGGGCCGAGAGCGGCGATGGGACCCTGGCGAAGTGGTCGACCACGATGTCGATGGCGTCGTCGCTGATCTCCCGGAAAAAGTGGTCCTTCTGATAGTACTGGTTCCTGGGGGGGAACGCGGGGTCGAACATGCTCTGAAGCTCCGTGTAGGCCATGGGGCGGATCTGGTCCGCCACGGGGGGGCCGAACCGGCGGACCGGTGCGATCAGCCGCTCCCCCTGTTCAGCAGGCCCGTCATAGCAGACCGCGATGGCCACTATCTTGGCACCGTCGGGCGAGGTCAGAAGAGCCGCGTATGTGGACAGCTCCTCGTGCGTCTTCTCTGAGAAGTCCCTGTAGAACCGCAGGACCTCCTTCGCCCTGTCGAAAGGATAGAACACCGGACCCGCCAGTACCGACCCGACCGGGTGGACGCGGTACTCGAAAGAGGTCACCACGCCGAAGTTGCCGCCGCCTCCGCGCAGGCCCCAGAAAAGGTCCGGGTGCTCGTCGTCGCTGGCTATCCTTGCCTTGCCGTCGGCGGTCACGATATCGGCGGAGACCAGGTTATCGGATGTGAGCCCGTGCTTGTAGCCCAGCCACCCGAGTCCGCCGCCCAGCGTGAGCCCCGCGATGCCCGTGTCGGCGACCGTGCCCCCGGTCGTGGCCAGGCCGAAGGCCTGCGTCTCGCGGTCGAACTCGCCCCATCGGACGCCGCCCTCCGCCCGCGCCGTGCGCCGGATGGGATCCACCCGGATGCCCTTCATCAGGGACAGGTCGATCACCAGCCCGCCGTTGCAGACGCAGATGCCGGAGAAGCTGTGGCCGCCGCCGCGCACCGACACCAGGAGGTGGTGGTCGCGCGCGAAGTGGACAGTGTCGATCACATCGGCCACGCCCGCGGGCCGGCAGACCAGCCCTGGCCGCCGCTCGATATTGGCGTTCCAGACCTGGCGGGCCTCTTCGTAGCCCTCATCGCCCGGAGCGATCACCTGGCCCCGCTGGCTCTTCCTGAATTCTCCGACGACCGCCTCTGGAAGGACCGTTGCCTGCCCCGTAAGCGTCGTCACTCGCAGATCCGCCATAGATTTACCCTCCCTTAGGTTAGCCTGGGCTGGGTGCCCGACCTTCTTCAGCCTATACCCGTACTCCTTCGATCAGACTGGCCCCAGCTGTTGCGTCAAACGGCGACCGGCTGTTCCTTTGCATCGTGCACTGCCGATTCACCCATTCACGATCGGTCGCGTTGACGTTAAAGACCTCCGCTGGAATGGGTGGCACCTTCCATCCTTCGCCAACGGCCTGCACGGCTTCCAGCATCTGCTTGTATTGGGGTTCCGGAACGTGCTGGGCCAGGTTTTCGCCCGATTCGAGGACAAATGCATCCAAATACACGAGTGCCCGGATACGTTCCGGCACGCGGTCGGCCACGCCGCCGATCACACAGCAAAAAAATAAGCTGCCAGAGAGTCATCCAGATGACGCTCCGGCAGCTCAGTCCTCAAAGCCCTGGGCTGGTCCCCTCCCTACCTATTACCCCCTCCCCCGACTCGTCTTGTTGAAGACTCGATTTAACCGATGATAATATAATCTCTTTTTATGCAGATGTCAATGAAAACCGTCGGGGGTGATTCTGGACAATGAATCTCCTAATCCCTCCTCATCCTCAACGGCATCAGCAGCCCTTTCCGGTCCGCGTGGCGGACGGGCAGGAACAGGATCGCCCTGAGGGGGTCGGTGAACCGGAGCTCCAGGGCCTCGTCCGGGTCGAGGCCCAGCGCACGAACCATGTCCCACAGATAGATGTGGTTTACTCCGATCCGAAAGACCTCCTCCGGGTCGTCCGTCTCGGTCTGCGCCGGGATCGAGGTGGAGAAGGTCCAGACAGGCGTGTTGACGGTCAGCCGTAAGACCTCCTCCGTAGAGCAGTCCTGCCGCTTCCCCTCCGCATCCGACGGTCCGGAATAGCCCATCTCCCGCGTCGTCACCAGCGAAAGGCTCCGCTCGGCGCCGGACAGCCGAATCTCCACCGCCGGAACGTACTGATACGTTCCTTCCGGGTCCGTCGGGTGTCTGGGCGCGAGGTAGTCGGCGATCAGATCGACGGCCTTCAGCAGCGCCTCTGTGGTGACGGTTGCACGAATGGCCCAGGTCGTCGGAAGGACCGCGTTATAATCCACGTAAGACCCAGGGATGATCCCGGCGACCCGGTCCTTCTGCCCCGGTATGCGAATCACGGCCCTCTGTTCTTCGATGGACAACGTCCCGCGATCCGCTTCGGGGACCTCCATCTCAAACCAGGGTCCCAGGATGACGGGGGCTGCGATATGGTTCAGGCGCTCCGAGATCCAGAGCAGCATCCGGTGTCCGTCGGTGGCGACCATCTTTCCACCTGCATCGAGATAGATCCCCTGAAGTTTGAGCCGCTTCTTGTCCCTGCTGGCGAACGCCGTTGCCCAGCGCAGGACGTGGAGTTCCTCCCGGCCCAACTCAAACGTCTGCGGTTGTGTCTTCTGACCGTTCATCGAAATGATCTCCTCTCTCAGTCGCCGCCTCGCTTTTTGAAGGCGACTGCGGACGACCTCCACGTTGAGGCCCAGCAGGTCGGCGGTCTCCAGGTAGGTGTGGCCCTTGAAATAGTGGTGGACGATCACCTGCCGGTGCGCCTCGGTCAGAGACCGGAGCGCCTCCCGGACCGTCGTCTGAAGCCTCCGAATCTCCGCGTCGTCCGATGACGCCGCCGGATCAGCCCCCTGAGCCTCGATCATCTCCTCCAGCCGAAGCTGCACCAGCCGGCGGCGATGCCACATCCGGGCCTCGTTGTCGGCGATGGCCCGCAGCCACGCGGCGAAACGGTCGGGGTCCCTGAGCCGTCCAAGCTGCGTGTAGGCCCTGACGAAGACCTCCTGTAAGAGGTCCTCGGCGTCCACCGGGTAGCGGACCGTGCGGGATATGCGGGTATACACGGCACGCCCGTAGCGTTGGACAAGGACGGCAAACGCCCTCTGATCTCCGGCCAGGGCGCGCGCGATCAGGTCCCGGTCGGTGGGTTGTTCGTCGGAGGCCAAAGGTGTTCTCCGGAGCACTGCTTACATTTTCTTGACGCGTCTATATCTCTTGATGCGCGACTGAGAGAAAAGGTATCCTCAAAAAGCTAAAAATTGGACATAAAAATAGCCCTGGAGGATGTATCTTCCAGGGCTACCAGGCCATATGGTCAGTATCAACAGGGCGTCTAACATCTTCCCTCTGGCTACACCTTCTGTTCGCTCGATTTCTTTTTTGAGGGCCAGAAGGCGAGGATAAGCCCTATCACGGCAATGCCAAATAAGAGGATCAGAGCGCCTGTCATGCTGGATGCCTTCAGGTAGACTTCGCGTTGCCCTGCTTATTTTTGAGCCAAACCGAGGTAATAGCTCCCAGCATAAAGAACATGCCTGCCATGTCGCTGTTCTTTATGGAATCCTATCACCGGTCTTTGCGCCGCCCTGCTTCTTTTTCAGACGATCTGAGATAGAAAGGCCGATTACAAGCAGAGTCGCCATGGCGGCCAGAATGGTCAGTATCAACAGGGCGTCAAACATACTTGAACGCCTCTTCGTATGCCTCGAACGTCTGCGCCAGGTCGTCGTCGGTGTGGACGGCAGAGAGGTAGGTCTTGCCGCCGGGCGTGACGAAGAGGCCGCGCCTCAGGAGTTCGTGGCCGAGCTGCCGCGCACGGGGGTTGTCCGAGGCGACCACGTCCTTCCAGGAGAGGGTTTCCCGGTCCGTGAACATGACCTGCCGGACCGGGCCGTCCCCCTCCACGCGCACGGGGAGGCCACGGCGACGGGCGATGGCCTCGACCTCTTTTTTGAAGCGGTCCCCGATCTCGTGGAGCCGGGCGTAGACGCCGGGTTTTTGCAATTCCGCGAGCGTGGCGAGGCCCGCCGCAGCGCTTAGGGGGTTGCCGTTGAAGGTCCCGCTGACGAAGGTATAGGGGCCTTCTCCCTTCCGGCGGGGGTTCGCCACCTCCATGATCTCTCTCTTCCCGCAGATCGCGGCCAGGGGGGTGCCGCCGCTGATCGTCTTGCCGAACGTCGCCAGGTCGGGCGCCACGCCGTAGCGCTCCTGCGCGCCGCCCCAGGCCAGACGGAAGCCGGTGACGATCTCGTCGAAGATGAGGACGACGCCGCAGCGTCGGGTCACCTCCCGCAGGCCCTCCAGGAAGCCGGGCCGGGGCCGGATCATCCTCTGGAGGGGCTCCACGATGACAGCGGCCAGGTCCGCGTGATGTCGTTCGATCAACCCGGATGCCGTCTCCGGGTCGTTGAAGGGGGCGACCAGGTAGTCGGCGGTGATGCGCTCCGGGATGCCGTCGGAGTCGGGCTGCGGGGTCGGGTAGCCGCCGGGCTGCGCGGGCGAGGCGCTCATCTGGCCGACGTCGTTCCCGCCGTGCCACCCTCCCTCGAATTTGAGCACCTTATTGCGACCCGTGAAGGCCCGCGCGATGCGGACGGCGTAGTGGTCGGCCTCGGACCCGGTGGCCACGAACCGGACGGTCTCGGCGCAGGGGATGGCCTCGATCAGCTTTTCGGCCAGGAGGATGGCGGGCTCGTTCAGGGTGTAGAAGGTGGAGCCGAGGGCGACCTGTTTCTGAATGGCTGCGACCACGGCGGGGTGGGCGTGGCCCAGGATGAGGGGGCCGGAGCCGAGCACGTAGTCGATGTAGGCGCGGCCCGCCACGTCGAAGACCCGGCTGCCGGCGCCGTGGGAGAAGACGAGGGCCAGGTCGTCGGGCAGGTGGAACATGCCGAGGGACCCGCCCACGAGGGCGCGGTTCGCCCGGTTCAGCAGGTCGCGCAGGCGTTCTGTGCTCATGATTTTTCCTCCGTGGGATACGATTCATGCCGGTTGATCACGAAGTCGACCTCCATCACGTCGTAGTTCGCGCCGGCCATGCCGAGGCTCCGGTAGGTCTGCTGCGCCCTCGCGTTGTCCCGGTCCACGTAGAGCCGGAGGCCGCAGACGCCGGGCCGCTCCCTGGCCATCGCCTCCACGCGGCGGTAGAGCGCCCGGAAGACCCCCTGCCGTCGGCGGTCCGGCCTGACGTAGACGCTCTGAATCCAGTAGAAGACCCCGTCGCGCCAGTCGCTCCACTCGAAGGTGACCATCACCTGGCCGACGATCTCGCCCTCCTCTTCGGCAAGGAGGTAGAACCCCTTCTGAGGGTCCTTCAGGAGGGCCAGGACGCCCCGGCTGAGCCGCTCCGGGTCGAGACGGACCCCCTCGGTCTCCTGCGCCAGGGCCGCGTTGAACCGGGCGATGGGTTCGAGGTCGCGGGGCCCGGCAGGGCGGATGAGTAGAGGCACGGGTATCTCCTGTAGATAAGGATAATAATGTTTCCAACTTTTCTTTGCTCGCTCAAAGAAAAGTTGGACAAAAGAAAGAGCGCCCCTCAGACGCCGGGGAGGCTGGGCGCGCCGCAACCTTGACGTTCTGCTGTCGCACCGAAATTTGTGCCCCCGGCATGTGGGTTGCTTCTGCTGGACTCTGGTAGTGGGGGTTTCCGGCGGCGCGCCCCTTGTCATTTTGCTAAGGCTGCTCCCCCTCTCCCTCCGGGGGAGGGGGGTGGGGGGAGGGGTCATCTCCTCTTCCCAAAGCTGGCCGCAAATACGAAGAAGTCGTCGAAGCCCACGGCCTCGTCCCCGTCCAGGTCGAACCGCGCCTCCTTCGACCCGAAGGCGTCGGCGAACAGGAAGAAGTCGTCGAAGCCGACGGTCCCGTCCCCGTCAAAGTCGGGGCTGGGCGGAGAGAACCGGGCGGCCCTCAGGAAGGCGGTCTGCACGGCGGCGTAGTCGGGGTTGCCGGGGCGCTTGTCCAGGACGTAGGTGACCACGCCGTCGGCGTTGCCCCGGCGCATCTCCGAGAAGGCCATCTCCACGTGGTCCCGGATGTTCTCCGGGGTGGCCTCCAGGCCCACCCGCCTGGGGAACGCCTCCCGCGAGGCGGCGACCATGACGACGAACGGGATGCGAAAGGCCCCCTCCCCGTGGCGCGCGGCCTCGAATGCCGTCTGCCAGCGCCCCCCTGCGCTCGCCGTCCAGGACGACCCGTCGGCGGGCTTCAATCCGTCCGCCTCCACCTCGCTCCACGAGACCTCCACGCCGAAGTTCGACACGGCCCTCAGGTCGATCACCCGCACGGCGACGGTGACCGAAGACTTCCCCTTTACCTGGGCGGTCACATCCGCCTGAATGGCTCGCATCCCCACGGCCCCCCCGGCCACGTCCTCCTGCCAGACCACCTCCCCGTCCACCAGGACCTGCTTGACGTGGTAGCCTGACGTGGGGCCGAGGTAGTCGTCGCCGCCGGTCAGGCGCAGGAGGTAGCGGTCCGCCGGGGCGACCGCATAGAGGCATCGCGCCTCCGCGAAGTCGCCGGGCTCCGAGCGGGTCTGATAGGGGTAGGTGAAGACCCAGCGCGCCGGGCTTTCATCCCGGTCGAGGAGCAGGCTCCGGGCCAGACGGATGTCCTCCGGGCCCTTCGGGTAGGCGACGACCGCGCCGTCGATCACGTCCCTGTAGTCCAGGACGAACCGGCGGCTCATCTCACGGTAGTACATCAGCGGCAGGAAGAGGAGGCCGGGGTTGTGCTGCCGCCCGGCGGCGCGCATCCGGCCCACGTAGCCCGGCGTGAAGAAGGTCGAGTTGGCCCAGAAGTCGTCGATCACGAAGGCCGTCAGGTTGGGGTGGGCAACGGACAACTTTCCGATCTCCTCCCCCCAAAGGATATAGTCCAATCGAAATGGCTCGGAGTAGAGCGTGGTGCGGGGCGGGCTCTCGGACGGGGGGACCAGGTAGACCCAGACCTCGATTCCGGCGGCGCGGGCCTCGGGCAGGAAGAGTTTGAGGTCCTCCCAGTCGGTGTCCCTGTGCCAGATCAGGTAGAAATAGACGTTGGCCTTCAAACCCTTCAACTGCTGGATGAGCAGGGGGGCGTCGAGCCGGCCGTCGCTCCGGCGCAGCTCCCCGTCGTAGTCCGCGATCAGCCGGCCGGAGGCCAGGGCCTCAGAGCGCGTGCCGGGGAAGGGCTGGGCGCAGGCGGAACCCCATTTACCGCAGAGGACGCAGAGGACGCAGAGAAATAAGAGGATCCGAAAGTTCATCGTTCATCGTTTATCGTTCAGGGACCACCCCCTTCCACAAGATACAACTGTCTCCCCGCCCGTGTCAAGTATCAGGTATTTTTGGCGTTGACAGGAGATCGGGCGCGGCATAGATTGCGCTCAGGGATCAACTTATTTCCAAGGAGGCGGTTATGGTGCAGATCGGTATTGCGTCGGGGCGCAACGCAGAGACGACCGTCGCCCGGTGTCGCGCGCTGGGGGTAAACCGGGTTGCGCTCTACTGCGCGGCCTTCCGGGCGGAGGGGGGGGAGGACGTGCCCGATTTAGACCGGCTGAGGGGGGTCATCCGGCAGCTCTCCGACGCGAGCATCGCGGCCCCGGCGATCATCCAGTGGTTCGGGAACGACCCGGCGATGGTACTCGACCGCTCGGGACATCGGCGAGAGATCGAGGCCATGCGGCGCACGATCTCCGTGGTCGGGCGCGCGGGTATCCGATCCATGCTCCACTACGTGGACCTGGCGGAGTCTGCGGACCCCGCGGATGACGCGGCTTACTGGGACGGGCTGATCGCCGTGTTCCGGGAGCTCGTGGCCGAGGCGGAACAGGCCGATGTGCGGATCGCCAACCACGGCATCTGGCGCTGTCTGCCGGATGACCTGAGGGCGTCGGCGCTGCGGTCGGGCGTGCGGGCCTCGGACTACCGCCATTACCGGCCGGAGGGGTGGCGCGGCCCCTATCTCGTGCGAGACGCGGAGGGCATCCAGCGTCTGCTGGACGCCGTGCCGAGCCCCTGCAACGGCGTGGCGTTCTGCACGGGCATGCATATCACCGGGGGGGATGTGCCGTCTTTAGTGGGGCGGTTCAGGGGGAAGGTCCACTTTGCGCAGGCGCGGGACGTGCGCGGGCGCTGGCCCGCCGCGGAGGAGGTCTTTCCGGGCGAGGGGGAGCTGGACTTCCCGCGCATTCTCCGGCTGCTAAGGGAGGCGGGCTACGAGGGCATGATCCACCCGGAGCACCTCGGCCATCCGAGAGGGCCTGAGGACGACCTGGAGGCGCGCGCCGTGGCCTATCTCAAGGCCGCCCTTTTCACCTCCGCACCACGCTAAAGCGGACGCGGACGATGGAGGGCTCGCCGGGGGCGAGTTTGAGAGAGGGGGGGAGGGCGCCCACGGGCACTGTCCGCTCCATCTCGCCCGGCGCGTGTACCCCATTCAGGTCGATGGGTTTCGTTGGGATCTCCTTCAACCGCCGCACCTCGGACGCCCAGCCGAACACCTTCAGGCTGTCGGGGTCGAGGTTCATCTTGTCGAGGGTCAGACCTCGCGAGGGACGGCCGACAACTTTCGGCGCCACCTTCACCGCCTGTTCAATCTTCTCATCCAGGTGCACGGTCACGGCAGGCGGGTCGATGTTCAGGACTTCGACGCCGGGCGGCAGGTTGAGGTCTTTGGCCGCGATGGGAAAGGTGTTGATGCCCGCCGGGACGCCTGAAAGGTTGACCTCCGCCTTGATCTGCCCCGTGTTCAGAAACCGGAGGCGCGTCTGCGTCCCCTCGATCTGGACGCTCACCTGCCCCGTCGGCGAGCTGACCATCTCCAGCCTTCTGGGCATGTTCCGATACTCCACCGGCGCCTGAATGGAGACGACCACGCGCTGGCCGTACACGAGAAAATACCAGGCCAGGGCGACGAAGCAGAGGACGGCGAGCTTGGTCCCGAGGCGGGCGAAGGGGCGGCGCAGCAGGGGGATGGGGGAGCGGCGCAGGGGGGCCGGGGTCAGCAGGTGTTGCAACCGGGCGTTGAGCACCTCGGCGGACGGGACCTCGCCGATCCTGCCGTCGTAGGCCAGCCCGACCGTGCCCCGCTCCTCTGAGACGATCACGGCCACGGCGTCCGTCTCTTTGGCGATGCCCAGGCCGGCGCGGTGCCGCGTCCCGTAGCTCGCCGGGAGGTCGGCGTCGGAGGCCAGGGGCAGGTAGCAGCCCGCCCTCCGGATGCCCCCCCCTCTGACGATGACCGCCCCGTCGTGGAGCGGGGAATTGGGGTAGAAGATCGTGCCGAGCAACTCAGGGGTCAGCCGGCCCCCTACGGGCGTCCCCTCCAGCACGTGGCCTTCGAGGGCATCCTTGCGCTCGAACACGACCAGCGCCCCGATGCGCCGTCCGGCCAGGTCGAAGATGGCGCGCGCGACGGCGGCCAGCTCCGCCGCGCCCGGGGCCGGGGGGGCGCCCAGCAGGATCTGGATGGGGTTGGCCCGAGACAGGGCCTGGTGGATGTCGGACTGGAAGAGGATGATCAGGAGGATGACCAGGACCGCCCAGAGCTCCTCGAAGAGCCACGTCGTGGCCACGAGGTCGACCCGCCTGGAGATGACGTAGAGCACGCCGAGGAAGGCCAGGCCGAGGAGGGCCTGGAACGCCTTCGTGTACCTCAGCCAGAGGTAGAGCCGATAAGTGAGGTAGGCGACGATCACGATGTCGACGGCATCCTGCCATCGGAACGCCTGGAGGAACACGTGGAGAGCGCCCATAAGGACAAAAGAAAGCAGAAGGCAGAAGGCAGTCCCTTGATACGCTCCTTCGGAGCCACCCGGGACTAACGGGACCGTATGCCCCGAGTATCCTTCGATACGCCCTGCGGGCTACTCAGGATAAACGGATAGACCGTATTCCCGAGTAGCAGCCAGAGGCTGCGTATCGAGGGGATCGAGGGGCAGATGGTTATTTCGATTCCAGCGTGTGCACCGCATCCCAGTTGGTCGGGGGCGGGTTCAGCTTGAAGGCCTGGCAGCGCTTGACGAAGATCTGCGACGGGCCGTCGTTGGGATATGCCTTGAGCGCGGCCTCAAAGTAGGCGATAGCCTCATCCCAGTACTGTTGCGTGTACATCTCATATCCTCTGGCGAACAGGGCGGCGGCCTCGGCCCTGGCCGGATCGACCTGACCTCTCCGACCGAGGATCTCGTAGACCTTCACCGGCTCCTCCTTGCCCACGACCCGGAGGGCGTCCATCTGCCGCGCCTCGATGGCCCCCTGCGCCCGCTCGTAGGTGTCGTGCGTGATCATGGTGACGACGTTATACTGCTTGCCCGCGCCCTCCAGACGGGAGGCCAGGTTGACGGCGTCCCCCATGATCGTGTAGTCCACCCGCGTCCTGGACCCCATGTTTCCGACCACCATCCGGCCGGTGTTCACGCCCATCCGCGCCCGGAGGAACTCCCCGCGCCCCTCGTCGGCCCATTTCTTCCGGAGTTCGACAAACTCCCCACGTTCCTCCCAGCCCCTTCGGAGTTCCACGAGCTTCGCCTGCATGTCCACGCAGGCCAGCACCGCCCGCTCCGCGTGGTCCTCGTAGGGGATGGGCGCGCCGTAGAAGGCAATGATCATGTCCCCCTCGAACTTGTCGATGGTGCCGCCGTGATGGCCGATGATGTCGCACATCTCCGTCAGGTACTCGTTGAGCAGGGTGACCAGGCCCGTGGGCGTCAGGTTCTCGGACATCGTGGAGAAGCTCGCGATGTCCGAGAAGAAGGCTGTCATCACCCGCTCCTCCCCGCCCAACTGCTCCACCAGTTCGGGGTGCTCCACCAGGTTCTCCACGACCTTCGGGTCCAGAAAGTGCCCGAAAGCGCCCTGTACGAAATCTTTCTCTTTTTCCTTCTGGACGTAGTTGTAGAGCGTGATGCTCAGGTAGCCGAGGACCAGCGTGCTGACTGGCCCGACCACGTCGATCCAGAGGCCGCCGTGCGTGAACAGCAGAAACGCCCCCACGACGTAGACGATCAGGAGGATGAGCATCCAGATGGCCCCGTCCAGGGCCTTGAAGCGGGGGATCGTCAGCCCGATCAGGAGGCCCAGGCCGAGGATGACCAGGTCGTTCAGCCAGCCGGGCGCCTTCCTCAGAAAGTTCTCGGTGAGGACCGTGTTGAACACGTTGGGATAGATACCCACCAGCGGGTAGGCCGGTTCGTAAGGCGTCGGGTTGAGGTCGTGCGTGGCCGTGGCCGTCAGCCCGTAGAAGAGGACCTTCCCTTTCATGTCCTCGGCCGTCACCTGCTGCTGTTTCCCCCTGTTCCCGAACGTGATCGGCTGGAGCGGCGGGAAGAAGAGCGGCCGGTCCGCGGGCTGGACCTGGCCTCCCCGAAGGTTGTAACGCAGGGTCTCCAGGCTCCGGCGCACCCGGTCCACGGACAGGTCCGGCAGCCCGGCGGCGATCTGCTCCGGCGTCGCGAGGCCGTTCTTTTCCATCCGCTGCGCCACCAGGTTGTTGACCCGCACGTCGTCCAGGGTCTTGAGCAGGTCTCTGATCTGACCGACGTAGTCGTCCGAGGGGGCGAATTTCAAGATGGCCTCCGCCGGGGAGTCGGGCCCCAGGTCCGCCGGCACCTGGTCGGGCGGCAGGCCGAAGAGCTGCGCGAAGACGTGGGCGTTCCTGACCTGCGGGTCGGCCAGCACGGCCTGCTCCATCAGGCTGGCGGCCTGAAGGGATGCCTGGTAGCCGGTCACCAGGCCGGCGTCGTCGATCCCCCTCTGTCGCGCCAGGTCGAGGAGACGCGCCGGGTCCTGCATGGCCTCCGGGCGCTCGATGTTGATCTGCTTGACGGCGCGCAGGGCATCGAGCGCCTTCCTGTCCTGGGCCAGCAGCGAGATCGTGACGTGGGGATAGTGCAGGAAGGTCTGCAAGAACTCGCCTGCCCAGTTGACGAGCATCTGCCCTTTGGCGTCGATGGGAATGAAGATGTCCTTCACCCGGCCGCCGGGCAGGTGGGCGCCAGGGAGCCGGACGTGTTTCCCCTCCACGACCTGAACGCTGGCCAGCGGCACGCGCAGGTAGTCGCAGAGCATGATCAGGGCCAGGGAGGGCATGAGGCGATTCTCGTAGAGGAGGACCAGGGGAAACCTGCGCCGCGTCCCGTCCAGGTCCGGGAAGGCCTGCGCAAACCCGACCCCTCTGGCCGCCTCGACCAGGGGCTTGAGCGGGGGATGGATCTCCCTGATCTTCCTGATCGTGCTCCGCCCGGCCTCCGGGTAGGGGGTGATGAATCCTCTCCCCTCCAGCGCTGCAAGCGCCTCCTGCCGGGCGGGCTCCAGGGGCGACACCCTATCTCCCTCTTCCAGCTCTTCGAGGAACTGCCCGAGGTAGACGTTGCCCGTCTCCCGCGTGGCCACGGCCATCTCCGCGTCGTAGTCCCGGATCAGTTTCAGGACCGATGCCCGGTCAACGGCCTCGAGCTCCTGAAGCTGCTCCTGGGCGACGGATTTCCTGCTCGGCTCCACGAAGAAGACGTCGAATCCGAGCATCGCTGCGCCGAACTCGTGGAGGGCGCGGATGATCTTCGTATGCTTGTCGCGGGTCCAGTCCTGCCAGCGTCCTTCGTGGGTCAGGGTGGCGTTGTCCACATCCACCGTGGCCAGGTTGGGGTCCATCTGGATGGGGCCGAAGATCGCAGTCCTGAGCAGGAACCGCTGGTCGTAGGTCTTGAGCTCCGCGACCTCGTAGAAGGTGACGTTAAAATACGCGAGCAAGGCCATGAGGAGGCTGACCCCGATACCTATAAAGAGATAGAAATAGGAGATCTTCTTAGATTTTTGGGCATTCATGGTCACCTCCTGCTCTGTGCGCTACCTGCGCTCGACACGGTTCCGGCCCTGTTGGCCGACAATTTCTGTCGGAACACGCGCAGAAAAAACTGAAATGCCTCCCGGACCGTGCTCCACGTGACGTGGCCTGCATCGGGGTCGGAGAGGCACCACTGCAACAGGCTGATGTTCTCTTCGAGGATGCGAAGTCTGATCCGGGCCTCCTCGCTCAGTTCGTCCCGATGGGCGTGGGAGAAGTATAAGGCTTGCGTCAGGACGCGGAGCCGCTCTTCGATCTCTTCGTGAGGACGCATGCGGCCAGTCCTTCAGGGGGGGGAGGGTCAGCCCCCTTCCCTCCCCCGTCCCCCTCCCTCCCCCCACACGTGGGGGAGGGAGGGGTCTCAAGGGCTTTGCGCTAAGATGGGGGAGAGCGGGGGGCCGTTTCCACGCCTCACTTGCTCTTCTTCGCCTGTCCCAGGTCTTCCTTGGCCTTTTTGGCCCAGTCGGTGGCGGCGTGGTTCTGGATGACGTCGTCGTAATACTTCTGCGCCTCGGCCTTGTCACCGAGCTGCGTGTAGCACTGGGCGATGAAGTACTTGGCCTCCGCAGCGCCCTCGGCCTTCGGGTCCGCCTTGATCGTCTCCTGGAGCAGGGCGATGGCGTTCTTCAGCTCCATCCGGCTGGGGTAGCGGTTGCCGCCCTTGTAGTAGAGCTGGTTGAGGACGGCGTCCTCGGCCTCGGCCCCGCGCACACCTGCCACCGTGGTGGCCTTCTGCGCCTGGAACTCCCGCTTCTGCTTCGTCATGTCGTTGATGCGCTTCCACCGGTCGAGGAACTCCTTCGACACCTTGACCTTGGACGTGTCGCCCGGGGCTGCTGCGGCCGGCGCTGCCTTTTTCTCCTCAGCCTTCTTCTCCTGGGCCGCGGCCATCCCGGCGACGGCGATCACCAGGGCGAGGCCGACAAGGATCGCATAGAACCGTGACATAAGAACCTCCTTGTATACGGAAACGGGTTATTCCCTCCCTATTCCTTCTTTGGCCGGGGATTCCCGGAGAAAATCCGCCCGGCCCTCATAGGCTTTGTCGATCTCAACGACCTTCCTGTATTCGGCCTCGGCCTCGGCGCGTTTCCCCTGGAGGTGGTAGAGGACCACCAGGTTCCACCGGAAGCCCGCGTTGCCCGGCGCGAGGGCGATGGCCCTCTGGTAGAGGGCGGCGGCCTCGTCGTATTGCCGACGGTGGGTCAGGATGACCCCCTTGGCGTTGTGGGCGTCGGCCAGGTCCGGGTTCAGGCCGATGGCCCGGTCAAAGGCGGCCATCGCCTTGTCGAGGGCGTTGAGCTGGAGGTAGGACGCGCCCTCGCCATAGGCGTTGTCCGCAGCCGTCTGCTTGACCACGTCGACGGACCCGGTGGGCGACGGCACGAAGGCTCCCTTGCCGAACAGGGAGGCGATCTGACCGGCCATCTCCCGGTCGGTCTCCAGGACCCTCTGATACTCCTGCGAGGCCTCGTCCTGCCGCCCCTGCAGGTGGTAGGCGAGGGCGATGTTGAGGCGGATGCCCGCGTCGGACGGGTTGAGGGAGAGGGCCTTCCGGTAGAGCTGGAGGGCCTCGTCGTAGCGCCGGCGGCGGGTGAGGACGACCCCCTTGGCGTTGTAGGCGTCGGCCAGGTTCGGGTCTTTCTCTAAGGCCCGGTCGAACATGTCCAGGGCCTTCTCCAGGTGGTTCATCCGGAGGTAGGCCGCCCCGGCGTCGTAGAGGCCCTCCGAGACATCGAGGGAGACGCCGGTGCCGAGGGCGAGCTGGTCCACGCGGGCGTCGAAGACGGCGACGTCCCGGTCCAGGAGCCTGTCCACCGCCGCCCGGTCCGGGGGGGGGATGTCCGCCGGCTTCACGACGCCCGGCCTGTAGGTCTTAGCCGCCTCGCTGAACGAGATCTCGCGGATGAACCCCCGCGCCTTCCGCTTGTGGTACTCCTCCACGCCGTTGCGCCAGGCGTCGTAGAAGGACTGCCCGAAGAGGGTCGTCTCCACCGGAAGCCAGATTCTCCCCTCCCAATTTACGAACTCTTTGTCGTCCAGAAAGTGATCTGCGACACGATTTTGAGAAATTCCGGAGTCGAACATCATGTAGACGTGGCCGAACTCGGGGTCGTTGACGTCCAGCAGGGCGGTCTCGATGTTCAGGTTGGACAGCAGGGAGGCATAGAGCACGGTGCAGTCGTCGCAGTCGCCGATCTTGCTCGTCAGCAGCTCGGAGGGGTAGGCGATGGTGTCGAACACGGAGTCGTCGCCCGCGATCTTCTCGTAGGGGGTCGCCCGGTCCTGCTGGTAGCGGATGCCGTGGGCCCCGACGGCGTCGAAGATCACCGCCGCCTTTCCGATGTTGTTGTGCCCGAACTTCTCCGTCAGCAGGGTGTTGTAAGCGGCTATGGTCTGTCGGGCGAACCGGTCCACGGCCTCGTCCTCCGGCGTGACGAAGGCGGCGACGCGGGCCGGGTCGGACCAGCTCATCTTGTTCTTGCCGAGGACGTAGACGTTGTCCAGTTTCCTGGTCGTGACCTTCGTGGCCCTGTCCCGCGTGTAGCTCACCTTCACGGTGGGCTGGACCAGGTTGTCGTAGCCGGCCCCCTCCGAGGTGAGGAGGTCGGGCGGGAAGGTCAGGCGGAAGGAGTAACGCTGGGTCGTCTGCGGGGGGAGGACCACCGTCTCCTCGTGCGGGGTCTTCGTGAGCGTCGGCACGTCGATGCTGACCGTCACGGGCAGGGGGGACGGGGCGGCGTTCTTCAGCTCCACGTCGATGAAGTCGCCCTCCTCGTACTGCCGATAGAACGACTTGAACACGGGCGAGGGGCGCACCAGGGCGTTTTTGATCGAGACGAGGGCAGGGTTGTAGGCCATGGCCATGGCCATATGGTGCGTGGCCGGGAGGTCGGGGTGGCGCTCGTAGGCGTAGTCCAGGCGCATGAAGCGGTAGCGCAGGCCAAAGCCGAGGGTGTAGAGCCACCCCGCCGCGGACTTGCCCACGTCCTTCTGCGTCCCCGCGCGGAGGGAGAGGGGGGCGGCGATCTGATACTCCGCGCCGAGGCGGGCCGTGCGCCGGTCCAGGTCCGCCGCCAGGGTCGCCCCGTCCACGGGCTGGAGGGCGATCCCCCCCCGGACGGAGGTGGACGCGATCCTGTCCGAACGCTGGTTGTATTTCACCGAGGTACCGCCGATGTCCTGGACCACCGCGCCGATGCGCAGCCGGCGCGCGGGGGAGAGGAGGAGGCTCGCGTCGAACCCGATGCCCGACGCGCTTCGCAGGGTGTTCCTGTCCAGGTCCAGGGACTGGCTGATGCGTTTCACCCCCACCCCGAAGTTGATCCTGGGATGTATCCTGTAGCCGTAGGAGAGGTTGAGCACGTTCTCCGAGAACCCCAGCTCCGGGTCCGAGAAGCTGTCCCTCCGCCAGTCGAAGCCGAGGGCGTGGTTGTCGAAGATCGGCAGGACGTAGGCCGCGTAGCTGTTCTGGATCAGGCCGAACCGGTTCGCGTAGGAGAAACTCAGCTCCTGCCTCTGGAGCAGGGGGAGGCCGGAGGGGTTGAGCAGGATGGCGTTCGCGTCGTCCGCCACGGCCGTGAAGGCCCCCCCCATGGCGGTCGAACGCGCGCCGGCGGAGGTGGAGGGCTGGACGCCCTTGGCGGAGGCGGAGATCGGGACCGCGAAAAATAGAATGGTCAAAAAGACGAGTATTCTATGAGATACCATAAACAACCCGCTTATTTTCATAAGGAGATGGCAGGGTGTGATTTCCGGCCCTCACCCTCCCCCATGCCTGTGGATAAGGCCCTTGGCGCCCCCTCCTCTCCCAATTTTGGGAGAGGGAGGGGGTCGGGGGGTGGGTGAGGGCTGAATCCATTCGCGCTTTTACCGCTCCTGTATCGTCACCGTCTGCCCCTGCGCCACGCCCGCCTGCCGGGCCGTGCGCCCGCTCGGAAACGCCACCTCCACGTCGTAGGTCCCCGGCGCGACGCCGAAGTGCGCCTCTGACGCCGGCTGAGGCCCGGATGTCGTGACCCGGTAGCCCCGCAGGGTCTGAGTCCCGGCGGTCAGCAGCCGGACCTTCGCGCCGACCCCGTCCCGGTTGCTCAGGGGCGGGCCGGCCCCCGCGACCCTCACCTTGATGAAGTTCCGGTCGTTCTGCTCGTTGCGGAACAGCCGGCTGGTCTCGAACTCCGGGTATTTATCCCGGACCACGAACAGGTCGAGGTCTCCGTCCCCGTCGTAGTCCGCCGAGGCCGCGTTCGTGGAATAGCCCGGCGCGCCGAACCCCGCCCCGGTCGTGCGGTCGGCGAAGGCCCCGCTCGCCTGGCCGACGAACAGGATGTCCGGCTCTCCGTTTGCCGACTCCGCGCCGTGGGCCACGAAGAGGTCCAGGAGGCCGTCGTGGTTGAAGTCGCCCCAGATCCCCGCCCAGGAGATCCACCCCGACGCCACCTTCCGAACCCCGGCGGCCTGGGAGACGTTGGTGAACCTGCCGGCCCCGTCGTTCCGGTAGAGGGCGTTCGCCCCGATGTTGGCCAGGAAGCAGTCCAGGTCTGCGTCGCTGTCGTAGTCCCCCCAGACGACGTTGCGACCGACTTCCGTGTTGTCGACGCCGAGCAGGGGGGCGACCTCCGTGAATTTCCCCTTCCCGTCGTTCTGATACAGGGCGTTGGCCTGCTCGCGATTGACGACGTAGAGGTCGAGGTCTCCGTCGTTGTCGTAGTCGATCCAGGCGGCCTTTTCGCTGTCCCGCCTGTCCCCGACGCCCGCGTCCACCTCGGTGAAGGTCCCATTCCCGTTGTTGCGGTAGATCTCGTTCTCCACGTAATATTTGCAGAGGTAGAGGTCGAGGTCTCCGTCGTTGTCGGAGTCTCCCCACGCCGCCTGGGTCTTGTTCCCCAGCCGGCCCCCGGCCACCCCCGCCGCATCGGTGACGTTCGTGAAGGTCCACCCCGCCGTCGATTCACCGGATCGACCCGCCCCGCTGTTTCCGACGTTTCGGTAGAGGGTGTTCGCCCGGTAGAAGTCCACCACGTAGAGGTCGAGGTCGCCGTCGTTGTCGTAGTCGACCCAGGTCGCGGAGACGCTGTTGGCGCCGAGGGGCGCGACGCCCGCCTCCTGCGCAACGTTTGTGAAGGTCCCGTCTCCGTTGTTTTTGAACAGGGCGTTGAGGGGGGTGCTCACGCCGGTCCCCCAGTTGGTCACGTAGAGGTCGAGGCGGCCGTCCCCGTTGTAGTCCCCCCACGCGGCGCTCGTGCCCAGCAGCCGGTTGACGACTCCGGCCGTCTCGGTCACGTCCGTGAACCGGGGCTGCGTCTGCGCCCAGGAGGCCCCTGCGGAGACTGCGGTTAGAAAAAATAAGAATAAAAGAAGGCGTAACCGGTTCATGAAGTGACACTCTCTAATCGCTGCTCATTTTGGATGATGATCTTGGGGTCAGGATTCTTGGGCGGGACAGGTAGCCCCTGTTCTTTCAACAGATCGACGTGTTCGATCATGCCCCACTTCGCCTTGTACAGACAATCTTCAACGGAATGTCCAATGCCCGTAAACCCCTCCAGGTCCGGTGAATAAAACCCGAAGTAGTCAGGTTCCTCAGTGGCTTCGATGATCAAGGAATATTCCAATTCAATCATCGCCCGTTTCCTTCTTCTTGAGACCCGCTGCCTTCAGGATGGCATGACAGGTTCCTGTGGGAACTTCCTTTGCCCCGTGGTAATCTATGCGGATCAATTTCTTCCACCCGGATTTTCCATAATAGCGAATGGAACCTTTTTCTTTCACGATCTCGAATCCATTCTGCTCCAACAACCTGACCAGTTCACTGAATTTCACTTGAAGACCTATTTTCTTCTCAAAAGCGTAATATTATCCATGTTGGCCCTGGTCAACCTTCTCATCCTGTGCCGCTCGAACCACCCCAGGAACTCGAATTTGCCGTTGCGTTCGATGAGCGTCAGCAGTTCCTGCGGAAAGATCAGCTTCGTTGTTGTGCGATCCTCAAAGACCCTTCGCCTGCCGTGATCGTCAACGTCCAGCCTGAAGAAATCCACGACCGTCTGTTTCAAGGTGTCCTTCAATTGATAATCGTAGGTCGTCTTCACCCGGATGCCGTCCCGTTTCATCGTCCAGATGCTGGGAGTGAAGAATCTCTTGCCCCCCCAGTCCAGTCGGAACTCCTCGATCAGATACAACCCGCCCCTTCTCAGAGAAGCGGCGACGGAGTTCAGGTGACTCAAAAATTCCCGGTTGCTCCGGACGTAGCTGATCGTGCCCATCATGATGCAGGCGAAATCGACCTTCTGCCTCAGCCTGAAGCCGGTCAGGTCCGCCTGCGCCGTGTCGATCCGGACCCCTTCCTCCTGCGCCCTCGCTTTGAGGTGCTTCAGCATCTGAGGGCTGGCGTCCAGCCCAACGGCCTCATACCCCCGCCGGGCGGCCTCCCGCAACTGAAGGCTCGGCCCGCATCCGATGTCGAGCATCCGCCGGACCGGAATCTTAGAAAACTTTCGGATGAACTTTTCGAAAAGATTGATCTGCTTTTTTGCATCAACGAAGCTGAAGGCAATTTCATAGTAGAGGGGTACGCTGTAAACTCCTCTGGCCATGGTTCAATCCTGCGCCTTGGCCTCCACGACCATGACCGTAGCTTTATAGGTCTTGTGCTGTCCATCCAGAATCACGCAGAAAAGTTTCAACCGGGAATCCATATCGACCATCCGCATGGCCGCAGCGAGATTGTGCATCGCAAGCGCCGGGTCATCCGCTGGCATCAGGGCGAGGGCTGACCGCTTTGGAATCTGTTCCGCGATTTCAGGGTTGTCAATCAAGTAACTTGAAAACCACTTTTCCAGAGCGGAGTTCTTGCGCCGGATTGTTTCCTTCACAGGGAATCAACTCCTCTCGAAGACCTCCCGATAGCGTTTCCAGTTACGGTCCAGATCGTCGTGGGCATAGTCCAGAGCTTCTTTCAGAGATGCACAAGGGATCGGTTTACGATGTTCAAGGCGTTTGCCGCTCTTGCTGTAGGAATCCCTGTGGGCATGGATGTAAAAGTTGTCGTACCGGACTACCGGCCTCCATCGACCATCCACATAGGTTTCGTATTGCACCACGAATCGAACGATACCCCCCCGTTCTGTGAACAGCGAATGACGTTTTCTGTCGTATAACGAATACGCGACGACGTACTCACGCGCCATCTCTCCCCCGCGCCTTAGTTTCTCATCACCGCCACGGTCCGGTTGAGCTTCTTGCCCTCGGCCGTCAGCACGACGATGTAGAGGCCGCTGGGCACGAACTGTCCGTCGTCGTCCTTGCCGTCCCAGGGGACCACGTTGACGCCCGGGTTGAGCGGGGCGTCCTTCTTGAGCACCCGCTCCAGCCGGCCGCCCCGGCTGTAGATGTGGATGGTGACGGGGGAGGCGCCGGCCAGGCTGAAGGAGATGTCGGTGGTCTCCCTGAACCCGCCGCCGCCGGGCGAGAAGACGCGGGGCTGGCAGTCGAGCGCCGTGAGGCCCGCGCCGGCCCCCCCGGACGGGTCCTCCAACAGCCCGAAGACCCCCAGCTGCCCCACGACGGTGCTGATTGATTTTGCCGCGTCGTCGTAGGACCCGCCGACGCGCGTCCAGGAGTTGCCGTCCCGCCGGAAGATGGTCAGCCGCTCGGCCCTGACCCCGGCCGGCAAGGCCCTGAACGCAAGGGTCAGGGTGGACGGCTTGGCCAGGGAGAGGGGGGCATCGGGCCCGATCCGGTAGGCGGAGATGAAGGTCAGGCTGGCGGGGGGCCTGGCCTCGGCGGCGGAGAGCGGGACGAGGGTGATCTCCTGGTCCTGCGCGAGGGCCCTGGGCGGGGCGTAGAGGGCGGCCAGCCCGTCGGCGGTCCGGATCGTCCCCCCATCCTGGGCCACCAGGACGTCGGCGGTCTGGAAGGTGAACCGGAAGTCCTGCGGCATCCGGTTGCCCACGGAGTCCCGCACGCTCGAAAAGAGCGTGACCTCGTAAGTGGTCTTCGACTTCAGCTCGCCCGGCTGGAAGATGACCGTCCTGTTGTTGGGGTCGTAGTTGAAGGTCCCGGCCACGGTCGCGCCGCCGGTCGTCACCTGGAAGGCCTCCCTGGTCAGGGTCGCCGCGTCCATCGTCTCGTTAAACACCACCCGGATCGGCGAGGAGCGGGGCACGGCCGTCTGTCCGGCGGCAGGCTCCGAGGTCACGACCCTGGGCGGGTCGGCGTCGATCTGGAACGTCCCGGCCCCCGGCGCCGCGTCGAGGCGGTTGCCCTTCCGGTCCACGGCCCCGCTGACCGATATCGTGGCCGCTCCCGAGGAGACCCCTGTGGGGATGGTCGCCCGGCCCGTCCAGACGAAGGTGGGCGTGGCCCCGGTGAAGCCCACCGGCCTGAGCGTCGTCGGGGCGCTTGCCCTGGCGGGGAGGAAAGACACCTCCGGCAAGGTATCCGTGTTCAGGCCGGAGAAGTCGTCGAAGAAGGTGACCACCACGGTCACGTCCTGGTTGAGGCCGACGACCTTCGGCTGCACGTCCACGGACCTGACCACGGGCTTGATCGTGTCGATGATGAACCGCTCCTCCGGGGCAAAGTCGGACGCCCCAAACCCCGCGTCCAGGGTCCGCACGGACCAGGTGTAGAAGTTGCTCGGCAGGTTTCGCAGGACGCGGACACGGCCCTCCCCCACGTTCCCCATCCCCACCGGCGCGACCCCGGACATCACCTCGTGGCCGCCGGCGCTCGCGCCCACCCGAAGCGTATAGGTCAGGCCCGCCGCAGGCGTGCCGTTGAGGTCCTGCCCCGCGTTCCACCGGAGCGTCACGGAGCCTCCATCCGTCTGAGAGGTGAGGCCCCTGGGGGCGTCGGGCCTCCGGTTCGGGAGGACCCGCTCGGTCAGGTTGTCGTTGATCCCGGAGCGGGGCGACAGGTCTGAACCCCGGCCCAGCGTCGTCAGGTCGAGGTCGCCGTCCCCCCCGACGTCCGCCCAGGCCGCGGCGGAGAAATCCACGCCTCGCAGCACTCTGTAAGGCTCCGGGTCGAAGCTGGTCCTGTTGTTCCGGTAGACCTGAACGAATGGCCCGTCCGCCCCGTTGCCCGCGACGACGAGGTCGGGGTCCCCGTCGTTGTCGTAATCCCCCCAGGCCAGGGCCCCGCCCTGCACCCCCGTCAGACTGAAGGCCTGCCGGAAGGCCCCCCCGGTGTTCTCGTAGAGGAGCGTGACCCGCTGGTTGCGGTCCGCGCTGAATCCACAGAGCGCCAGGTCGAGGTCTCCGTCGTTGTCGTAGTCCCCCCACGCCGCCGAGCTGGCCCTCACGCCCTCCAGCCGGGCAGCGGCATCCTCCTTGAGCGTCCCCGGCGGGTCGTTCCTGTAGATGCGGGCCAGCCCGCCCCCGTCCGGGAGCTGTCCTGCGATGAGCAGGTCGGGGACGCCGTCGTTGTTGTAGTCCCCCCACGTCAGACGGCCAGAGGCCACTTCCGGCAGCTTCTGGGAGGTATCCTCGCGCAGGACGCCCTTCCCTTCGTTGCGGTAGAGCTTAGCGGTGAACCCTCCGACGGCGGGGTCCCGCCCCATGATCGCCAGGTCGAGGTCTCCGTCGCCCTCATAGTCGCCCCAGGCGACGCGGCTGTTGGTGAGCCTCGGGAGGGTTGTGGCGGTCGCCGTGTCGAGGACGAACGTCCCCCGGTCGTTCCGGTAGACGCGCCCGTAGGCGTTGCCGAACCGGTCCTCCCCCACGACCGTCAGGTCGAGGTCTCCGTCGTTGTCGTAGTCCGCCCAGGCGAGGTCCCCATCCCGGACGCCGACGAACCGCGCCCGCACGTTCTCCGTCAGAAGCCCGTTCCGGTTCTCGTAGAGGATCGTCCGCGTCTCGCCGTCCACGTCCTGGCCGGCGACGGTCAGGTCCGCGTCTCCGTCGTTGTCGGGGTCCCCCCACGCGGCCGAGGCCCGCGTCAGGTTGTGAATGCCCTGATCGGAGGCCACGAAGGTCTGGACGAGGAAGGCGCCCTCCTGCGACCAGGTGGACCTCTGGAAGGCGTTGTCCACGGCCCGGACGCGCCAGGTGTACTGCCCCTCCGGGAGCGGAAGCGTGAGGGTCTTGTTCGTCCTGTGCCCCACGTTGCCGAGTGTCGTCGCGGCCACGCCGGAGAAGACCCGATCCGCGCCGAGGCTGTTGCCCACCTGGAGGTCGTAGGTCAGGTCGTCCGGCTCCGTCCGGTCGTCCTTCCCCTGGCCCCATGTGAAGGTCGCCTTCGTGCCCGTCACCAGGGGCGGGTCGAGGTGGTCGGGGGGGGTCGGGGGCTGGTTGGGGAGGGGGGCTCGCCCGTTGCGGAGGAGGCTGGTCTGCCGCCTGCCGGCCTCGTCCTCCCCGGCGGTCAGCAGGTCGAGGTCTCCGTCGGCGTCGATGTCCGAAAGGGCCAGCGCGCCGCCGCGCAGCCCCGGCAGGCTCGCGGACCGGTCCTCGGCGAGGGCGCCGGGCGGGGCGTTCCGGAGAAAGAAGGCGAAGGCATCGGAGAGGCTGGGCTGGCCTCCCCCCAGGGCGTCGATGTGCCCCTCGTTGTCGTAGTCCCCCCAGGCCGTCGGGCCGAGCAGGCGGGTGAAATTCACCGTGGCCTCCCGCAGTGTGCCGGTGGGCCGGTTGTGATAGACGATGAATCGGGCGTTCCACGTGGCGTCCCATCCCGACGTGAACAGGTCCGCGTCGCCGTCGTCGTCGTAGTCCGCCCAGGTGATCGACCCGCCGGACAGGGGCTTCAACTCTGTGCCTGTGTCGAAGCTGAGCGCGCCGAGGGGCTGATTTTTGTAGATGCGGGCGAACCGGACGCCGTTCGTCCCGATCCCCGTCAGGGCCAGGTCCGCGTCGCCGTCGTTGTCGTAGTCCCCCCACGCGAGCGCCCCCTGGGCGACGTTGACCAGGATGTCGGAGTTCCCGGCGTCGAGGGCAAATCTGCCGTTGTCATTCCGGTAGAGGACCGTCTGGGGGGCGCCCAGGGCATCCATCCCGGAGACGGCGAGGTCCGCGTCGCCGTCGTCGTCATAGTCGCCCCACGCCAGGGCCGTGTAGCGGACCGGCAGGAACTCCGTCTGGTCCGTGTCTTCGCGCAGGGTCCCCCTGTCGTTCTTGTAGAGCTTGAGGACATCCTGATTGCTGGCGTCCAGGCCGGAGAGGGCCAGGTCGAGGTCTCCGTCCCGGTCGTAGTCCGCCCAGGCCACGGCCCCATAGGCCACGCCGGTGAGGGCCTGCGCCCGGTCCTCGGTCAGGGTCCCGTTGACGTTCCGGTAGGCGCGGGCGATGCGCACGCCCCCGTCCGCCGCGCCTGTCTGTCCGGTCAGGACGAGGTCCGGCAGCCCGTCCCCGGTGTAGTCCCCGAAGGCCGCGGAGGCGGACCAGACCCCTGTGAGGGTCTGCGCCGTCTCCCAGGCCTGCCCGAAGGCGCCGGAGGCGACCAGGAGGAGGGCAAGAATGATGAAGGTGAGATTTCGCATTGTGATTGGGTAGGGGCGACCGGCCGGTCGCCCCTACGATGGACACGTCCCTATTTCAACAACAGCATCTTCTCCGTGCGGACGAACTTCCCGGCCTGCATCCGGTAGAAGTAGACGCCGGAGGCCGCGCGGCGGCCCTGGGCGTCTTTCCCGTCCCACTGGATGGCGTAGAACCCGGCCTCCTGCCGGGCGTCCACGAGCGAGGCCACCTGCTGGCCGAGGAGGTTGTAGACCCGAAGCGTGACCCGCTCGGCCTGCGGGATGGCGTAGCGGATGGTGGTGGCCGGGTTGAAGGGGTTGGGGTAGTTGTGGGACAGGGCGAAGTCCGACGGCGTCAGCAGGAGCCGGGCGTCCTCAAGGCGCACCCCCGCCAAGGTCCGGCGGTCCGACCCCTGCACGAGCAGGTCGGTGATGGAGACGACCGGCCCTTTCGGGTTGTCCTGCCGGAGCCGGAGGCGAACCTCGGCCACCGCCCCCTCCGCGAGCCCGCTCCCCCCTTTCTGATAGTCGCCGAGATAGACCCGGTTTCCCTCCCGCTGGACGGACCAGAAGAGGGGCGCGACCCCGCCGCTTTGGGCCAGGGCCTCCTCCGCGGGGCTGACGCCGACCCACTCCACCGCGTCGGCGTCGTAGGTCAGGCCGATGCCGTAGCCCCGCAGGTCGGCGATGTTCCGGACCCTCAGACGGGCCACGACCTCGTCCCCCTTGCTGGCGGAGGCGAGGCGCGTCTCGAAGCTGAGGCGCACGGCCTCGTCCGGGAGGGCGGCCACGGCCGGCTTGGAAGACCCCGGTCCGATGACATATTTAAAATCGAACACCAGCGCGAACGTGAAGAAGTCCTCCAGGTCCACTCTTCCGTTGCCGTCCACGTCCGCCATCGGGTTGAAATCCGGGCTGCTGGTGGTCGTGTTGAACGCCAGGGCATAGGCAAAGAAGTCATCCAACGAGACCTTTCCGTCGCCGTCGACGTCGCCCGGACGCGCCGACTCGCTGGCGTTCACCGTAAAGGACTGGGCCTCGCTGAAGGGGCCGTCGAACGTCCCGTCGCTGGCCCGCGCGCGCCAGTAGTAGGTGGCCTTGTCCGTCAAGGTTCTGTCCAGCGTCCAGGCCGTCAGCCCGGACGGGTCGTTCGGGCCGGTCCCGGCCCCCTGCTTCACCCCGGAGGCGGAGGCCGCCACGTCGGAGAAGTCCGACTTCGTGGAGACCTGGAAGGTGTAGGTCAGCCCCCCGTCCGCCGAGGCGTTCTTGATGACGAGCGTGGGTCTGATGGGGTTGCCCTGCTTCACGTAGAAGCCGGGCGCCGGGATGGAGGTCGCGGCCGCGGCGGCCTGGGCCTCGGCGGACGCGCCCTCGTTGCCGGAGGCGTCCACGGCGGTCACCCGGTAGCGGTAGGTCGCGTCGGTCTTCAGCCCCCTGTCGGTGAACGCCAGGCCCGACACGAGGGTGGCCACGGCTGCAAAGGACCCCTGCCCCTCGGCCCGGCTGACGTTGTAGCCCGCGACGTCCGCGGCAGGGCTGGCCGCCCACGTCAGGACCGCCGTCCCGCCGGAGACCTTTGCGCTGAGCGTGGCGGGCGCGGCCGGGGGTGTCGTGTCGGGCTGCGTCAGGGTCGTGAAGGTCAGCGCCTGGGTCGGCGTCGGCCCGGCCTTGTTGCCGCTCCGGTCGATGGACTCCACCTTGAAAAAGTAGGCATTCCCCGGCGTCAGGCCGGTGAGGGCCACGCGGTGGTCCGCGGTGTAGTCAACGCTGCCGGCGGTGAGGGCGAGGGTCTGGTCCTCCCCGTACTTCACCGCGCTGTTGGAGGTCTCGTCCGTGGTCCACGAGATGGTGGCCGCCCGGTCGGTGAAGAAGAGGACTTTCGTCCCGGTGACGGTCGGCGACGTCAGGTCGGGCGCGGCGTCGGTGGTGAAGTCGAGCACCGCGCTCCTGGTCGGCCCGTTGGCGGACGGGTCCGTGGAACTGACCCGGTAGAAGTACTTTGTGCTGGCCGTCAGGTTCGTGAGCACCGCCGCGTGCTGCGTCGTCGGGTCCGGGAGGCTGACCGTCCGGTCGAGGCTCGTGGAGGAAGTCCCGTATTCCACGACGCTGTTGGAGGTCTCGTCCGTGGTCCACGAGAGGGTGGCCGCCCGGTCGCTCTTGTAGGAGGGGGCGGGCGTCCCGACGATGACCGGGGCCGTCAGGTCGAACTCGGCGGCGGTCTTGGCCAGGCCCACCTTGCTCTTCGCGGCCCCGTTTCCGACCAGGTCCGTGGAGCCGATCTGGAACTGGTAGGACACGCCGGGGCTGAGGTTCGTCAGCACGAACCGGTGCTTCGTGACGTTGTTCTCGTCCACCTGCGCCTGGCCCAGGCTGTCCCGCCCGGCGGCGATCTGGCTGTTGCTCCGCTCGTCCGTCTCCCACTCCACGGTGATCGAGCTGGCAGTCGCCGCAGAGACCGTAGGGCCCTTGAGGATGACGGGGAACTGCGTGTCCTTCGTCGTGCTCGTCACGAAGCTCCCGTCCCCGCCCGGCGGCTGGAGGGCCAGCCCCTGCGCGGGCTTGGATCGGAGGGTCGGGTCCGGGCTGGACCCGGTGTTCCCCGCCGCGTCGGAGGACCAGACCCGGAAGAGGTAGGCCGTGCCCGGCCTCAGGTTGGTGATCGTGAGGGTATGCTCCTGGACCAGGGTGTTGTCCTCGACGACCTCCTCGTCGGCCTTCCCGAAGGTCTCCCGCGTGCCGTAGGTGACCTTGCTGGTGGAGAGATCGTCCGTCTTCCAGGTCACGACGGCCACCACGTCCTTGAACTCCACCAGGGGGCCTTCGAGGATGACGGGCGGGACCTTGTCGTCCGCCTTGAGGGTGCGGAAGGTGTTGTCCTTGCTGATCTGCAGGGTCCCGGTGGGGATGGTGGTCATGACGTTGCCGGCCAGATCTGCGGACCCCACGGCGTAGTGATACTCGGTGTCCGCCTGCAGGTTTGTGATCGTGACGAGGTGCACCTTCTGGGCGCTCCCGCGCTGCACGTTCTCCGTGTAGTCCGTGGTCAGGCCGTAGGAGACCCGGCTGTCCGAGGGCTCATCCGTCAGCCACTCGACGGTGGCCGTGGTCGCCGTCACGTCCCGGACGGTGGGGCCCTGGAGCATCGTCGGGGCGGCCGCGTCGCCCACCCGCTCCGTGGTGAAGCGGAAGGGGGGGGTCTGGAACAGGTTTCCGGCGGAGTCCCGGTTGCGCGCCTGGTAGTAGTAGGTGACGCCCGGCCTCAGGCCGGTGAGGGGGACGTTGTGCTGCCGGTCGAAGTCGGCGAACGAGAGCGCCTGGTTCAGGCTGTCGGGGGAGGTCCCGAAGACCAGCTCCCGGTCCGCAGGCTCGTCGGTCAGCCACCGGATGAGGGCCCCGCTGTTCGTGACCGCCAGGGAGACGGGCCCGCCGGTGACGACCGGGGCGGAGGAGTCGGGGAGCGCCCGCGTCCGGAAGGTCAGGGTGTTGCTCTTTGTGGGTCCGTTGCCGGACGGGTCCGTGGACCCCACGCGGAAGTGGTAGGGCGTGGCGGGCTTCAGGCCGATCAGGGCGACGCTGTGCTGCGATACCGCCGCGTCGTCGGTCACCAGGCTGTTCAGGCTGTCCGCCGAGGTCCCGTACTCCACCTGGCTGTCGGCAGGCTCGTTCGTCCCCCAGACGATCTGGGCCTGCGTGTCCGTGCGCTTGAAGATGATCGGGGGGCCGGTGATGATGGGGGCCTGTTCGTCCCGCGAGATGCGCGTCTCAAACTCGAAGATGGATGAGGTGACGAGGTTCCCGGAGAAGTCTGCGGAGGCGACCTGGAACCTGTAGGCCGTGCCCGGCGCCAGCCGGACGGCGGAGACGCGGTGGTTTCGCTCAAATGCCGCGACCCTGACCGAATCGGTCAGCGCCGTCGTGTCCCTCCGGCCGTAGCGGAGGATGGACGTGCTCGACCTGTCGGTCTGCCAGCCGATGTCCGCGCGGTCCACGAACCGGGCCAGGACGATGGGCCGGCCCAGGATCTGGGGCGGCGTGGCGTCCGCGCCGGCGGCGGTCCTGAAGTCCCGGACGGCGCTCGTCCCCTTGCCGCCGCTGGATCCTATGGACTCCACCTGGTAGACGTGACGCGTGCCCGGCCGCAACCCCTTCAACTGGACCCGGTGCTCCGCGATCAGTTCGGTGGAGTCGGAGGCCTGCGCCAGCGTGGAGTCGGTCCCATAGCGGACGCGCCCCACGCTCGCCTCGTCCGTGCGCCAGAAGATGAGGGCCTCCGTATCCTTGACTCCGACGACGATAGGACCCTCGACCAGGACGGGCGGGAGCGTGCGGACCTCGGCCCGCGTGAAGAAGTTTCCGATCCGGGGCCGGGAGCGGTTGTTCTGGGCGTCCGAGGAGTAGACCCGGACGAAGTAGCGCATCCCTTTCGTGAGGCCGGTGAGGTTCACGCTGTGCTGCGTCACCTGCTTCGTATCCTTGGGGGCCTTTGTCGACGACGTAAATTTGTCGTCGAGGGCGTATTCCACCTCGCTGTCGCCCGCCCGGTCGGTCTGCCACTGCACGATTGCCGACCGGTCCGTGATCCCCACGAACTGCGGTCCCTGAATGATCACCGGGGCATTGGCCGAGATGCCCACCACCGACAGCGTGAGGGCGGGCTCCAGGACCTCGTCCCCCCTGCTCGTCTTGAACGTCACGGAGACGATCTGGAAGTCCGCGGCGGTAAGGCCGGCCAGGGCCCTGAAGTGGAACGTGCCCAGCAGGCCATCCCCGGATTTCGGGATCGCCCCCAGCGACGCCACGGCCACGGTCACGGTGTTCCCCTCCGTCCTGGGCAGGGGGATGCCGGGGATCAGCGTCCCGACCTCGAAGCGCACGTATTCGACGGACTTGGGGTCGAACTGTATCTTGATCGTGGCGCCTATGGCATTCACCACCTTTCTGGCGAACACCTCAATCGGGATAGGTTCGGAGACAGGCCCCCCCACCCCCACCTCGCGCGCCGTCAGTCCCTGGTATCCGCTGGACGGGTCGAGGTCGCCGAAGATGCGGTCGCGGCCCGTCGGGGTGGGCGCGGCAGGCGGCGTCGCCGTCAGGACGATGTTGGGGGTGAATTTGTCCTGACCGCCTGACGAGTTGATCGCGATCTCCGTGATCGTGAATTTGGCTTCTTTGAAGGTGGACAGGGCCTTGAAGGTCACGGTTCCCAGAAACTGGTCGCCTGAAAATGTCGATCCCAGAAGCCCCCCTCCCACAGTCACGATGTTTCCTTTAGGGGACGCTGGAAGGGCAAAGAAACCCGGTATCCCACCAGGAGTGAAACTCACATACTGCACTTGAGCGAGATCAAACTGCACTGTGATCGTGGCCCCGTTCGATCCCGCAATCTTTTTGGCGTAGACCTCGATCTTGACCTCGTCGCCGGGCCTGGCCGCCCGCGCGAGCTGGCCCTGGTCTCCGGCAGCCGGGTCCATGTCCGCCGTGAACGTGGCGGCGGCGTTGGGACCGGCGGTCGCCGGGACAGGGCATACGAGCGCCGAGCAGATGAACAGAAGCCCCCAGAACAGCAGTTTTATTGTGCGGTTTTCTGATCGGGCGCGCTGACATAAAAGCAGGGTGCGCAACCCATACGGAGTCACTGACCGGGTACTCATCGGCTCCCTCCTGAATCCTTAAAAAGTTGTCTCAAGCAGGCAAAAATCCCAAAGCGCATCAAAGGGGTGAGTTCAGGTCCAGCGAAAAACGTGGTGGAAAAGGCGATTCCTATACCTCCTGAATCCTGTGTGGTGAAGCGGGGTGAGTCAGGACACGACGAAAAAGGTCAAGGGTCATCTCCTTTGAAGCGCGCTGTTCTGCATTTCGTGCAGCATCTCCACGATGCGCCTCCCCATCCCTTCCCCCATCCCGGTCCGCGTCACCACCCTCACCCAGGGGCAGTCCGCAGGCGCCCATCGGGGGGCGTCCTGTTCCGGCACGATCCCCACGGTGGGAAGGCCCATGGCCACAGACAGATGAAACAGGTCGGTGTTCCCGGCGACGAACCCCTCACACGCCTCCATCAGCGCCACGGTTCGAGGGAGGTCGTCCGTTTGAAACAGGAGCGCCCGGGCCCCCAGCGTCTCTTTCAGGCGATTGGCCACGCGGCGTTGATCAAAGTCGAAAAACAGGATGGCGCGGCAGTTCTCGTCCACGGCCCGCACCACCCCCCGCCACTGCCGGAACGAAAGCGGAGGACCGATGCCGGAACTCGTGTCGATGCCCACGAGCCGTTCCGTGTCCCTCCGCTCTCCGAGGTAGCGATCCAGAATCTTCCCGGCCCCTTCCGGGGAGATCGCCCATCCCAGCTCCCCCTCTGCGATATCGAGCGTCCGGAGGAGCAGGGAGAGGCGCTCCGCCTCATAGCAGGGCTCCGGCCTGGGGACGATTCGAAAATTGAAAAACGGGACATCGTCGGCGTGGAACCCCACCCGCAGTTTGCCCCCGCTTTTGTAGCACAGATAGGCCGGGAGGAGGCCGTCCGGGGCCCCAAAGCAGAACGTCACGTCGAACTCCCGCCGCTGCAATCGCCCGATGAGGTCCCGGAGTTTCATCCCGACGGGCAGGAGGAAGTCGCCGCAGAGGATGACGTCGTCGATAAAGGGCATCTCCCGGGCGATGTACTCCCGGCGGGCATCGGTGAGCAGGCTGATCTCTGCGCGCGGATACCGGCTGCGAATGGCCCGGAATTTCGGCGCCCCGAGAAAAAGCCCTCCTGCGCGCAGGTCCGGGATGATCAGGATTTTGCGGGGATCTTCTAGCACCTCTGCGATGGAGACCGCCGGTTCCTCGCAGGTGCGCCCCCTGTAGAGCCAGAGGATCGCCCGGGCGATCCGTCGCCGGCAGGTCTCGACGGAAATTTTCACGTCTCCGCTCAATCTCCCCACTGTCTGGCTTCAAGCTGAAGGCTCTTGGCCATTTTCTTAGAGGATCTCTGGTCGTACCTGAGCCGCCGGTCCTCTGCGCCGAGGCTGAACAGGATCGCATAGAGGTCCACAGCCGCGGTGCACTTCGGGTGTTCGATCAGGAAGGGGCGCATCCGCTCACACGAATCCACGACCTGGCCGTCCTCCTCGATGTGTCCCGCGTAGGTCATGTCCACGCCGAGATAGTCCCGCACCAGGTCCACGAACCGGCGGGCGTCCTCCACGTGGGCCTTCCTGCGGACCCGGTTCATGATGAACCGGGGGCGGAATTCGGCCACGGCCTGCTCCGCCCTCATCCCCGCCTCCTGGTCGCGCTCTCGAAAGGCGCGGATGAGGTCCCTGACCTTCAGGGCCTTTCCGCCCGCCTGGGCGAAGGTGACGATCAACTCCTGTAACTCCCGGTGTCCTGAGAACATCCGCATCAGCCTGCGATAGACCGCGCTCTTGATAAAGGTGTAGGCGTCGATCTTGGCGTGAGGCTCCGGGTTGGCCACCACGATGCCTTCGTTGGACATGATGAAGAAGTCGAGGGTGTTGTAGGCCGTGCCTGCCCCCAGGTCCACGATGACGTAGTCGGCGTCGATCTGGGCGATATGCCGCTTGAGCTTCTCCTTCCTCTGGTGGGGGAGGTTTGCCATGCCGAGGATCTCGCTTCCGCCGCAGATCAGCCGGAGGTTTTCGCTGGGCGTCTGGAGCAGGACGTCCTGCAGGGAGGCCACCCTGCCGGTCAGGAAGTCGTTCAGGTTTCGGGCGGGGGCGGACATGCCGAACAGGAAGTGGAGGTCCGGCGCGCCCAGGTCTCCGTCGATCAGAATGACCTTGTAGCCGAGCGTGGCCAGGCCCACGCCGATGTTTGCGGTGAGGACGGTCTTGCCCGTCCCCCCCTTTCCGCCGGCCACGGCCCAGACCCGTTTCTCCAGGTCTCCCGCCTCCAGCAGGACCGTGCTCTGGTCTGCCCACATCGCCATGTTCAGGGCCTCGCAGACGTGTCATAAAACGGACACTTACACAAAAATAACGTCAAGTAATTAATACATTTCGCCCACCAATGTCAACTGGAATCTCGTGAGGGGCGGCCCTTCTGTGCGCACCTGAAAAGCCGGCTTCACATTCCACTTGCAATTTTCTTGTCTATTCTGTATTATTATTCGGCATTTTGGCGCGCGAAACCAGATAATTTTTGTAAAATTCGGTCAAAAGGAGGCTGGGGGCCATGAACGGATCGAACGGCAGAGGGGGTTCGCTCTACGAGCAGACGCTGGAGTACGCCCGCCGGGAGATCGACGAGGCGTCGGCTCAGATCGCCCGGCTGCGGGAGCATCTGAGCCATCTGGAGGCACGTGTGGAGGCCGCCAAGTCGGTCTACGAGGCTGTGGCCGCCCGGCTGAACATCGAGGATGAGATCGTGGAGGCCTCCCCGGAGGAGGCCGAGGCGCGTCCCGCCCACTCTCCTCCTGTGATCTCGCGGGAAGAGATCTCCCGGCTCCTTCAGTCCCAGGAGTCCTCCCTTAGGGACGCCTCTCCGCCCGCCCCCGCGCCGGCTCAGGAACCTGCGGGCCTGTCCGCCACGGAGAGGGACCTCATCCGGCGGCACCTCGAGTCGCGCGGCAGCCGGGCCCCCGAGCCTGCGCCCGTCGCACCGGCGCCGCCCAAACGGACGCCTGCGGGCGGGCTGTCTGAGGAGGACCGCAGGTTGATCGAGGAACACCTTCGCCGCCGTGTGGAGGCCGAGCGCCAGAGCTCCTAAGCCGTCCGTCATGAAGGTCCGGTCCTACACTGATGTCCTGCATCGCATCGAGGCTGTGGCCTCCGGGGACCGGTCCTGGCAGGTCTCCGAGATCGCCTTTCTGTCCTATCCTCCCGGTGGCTATCCGCTCGTGGCCCTCTGCCGCCCCGGCGAGGCGGGGGCGCCCTGCCTCAGCCTCTCCGCGGGCATTCACGGGGATGAGGCCGCGGGCGTGGAGGCCCTGCTCCGGTTTTTAGAATCGAACCTGCCGCGACGCTTCGCGTCCGTCCCGCTGATTGTCCTCCCCTGCCAGAACCCCTTCGGTTATGAGCGACACAGCCGTTTCAACGGGTGCGGCCTCGACCTGAACCGCCAGTTCGACAAGCCGGACACCCCTGCCCAGGAGGCCATCGCCCTGAGGCGATTCCTCCTTCAGCGCCGGCCCGTCCTCGTGGTGGAGTGCCACGAGGACGCGGACGCTGACGGCTTCTACCTCTGGGAGATCAAGCGACCCGGATGTCCGGAGATCGGGCGGGGCGTTGTGAACCGCATCGCCGTCGCTTACCCCGTCACCGTCGCCCGCATTGTCGAGGGATGCTTCGTCACCGCGGGCGTGGCGCACCCCACGGCCGAGCGCATCCGCAGGATCGGCGGCTGGTCTCACACCTACTTCCTGTTCCGGAACGGCACGCCCCACTGCCTCACCCCCGAAACGCCGTCCTCCGCGCCGTTCGAGGCGCGCGTGGACATGCATCTGACGGCTATCCGCACGGCCCTTGAGATGATGTGAGACGACCTCACCCTCCCCCAATGTTTGAGATAAACCCCTGATGCCCCCTCCCTCTCCGTATACGGAGAGGGAGGGGGTTATGGGGGTGGGTGAGGTCTGTTTAATATCTGTAGGCCATCACCGCCTCCACCAGCGCCCGGTAGTTGTCCAGGGGGACGGCGTCGTTCAGCTCCGTGGAGGAGCCGACCAGGACGCCCGGTCCGGCGGTCTGGATCAGCGACTTCGTGGCTGCGGCCACCTCCTGCGGGGCGCCGAGCGGGAGGAGCTGGCTCACGTCGATCCCGCCGGCCAGGATGAGGCGGGGACACCGCCGCCGGATCTCCTTCACGTCCATCCCCGCGAGGACCTCGATGGGGTTGAGGAGGTCGATGCCGCAGGCCATCAGGTCGTCCAGGACGCCCATCAGGCTGCCGTCGGAGTGGAACATGACGGGCAGGCCGCGCTCGTGGTAGAGGGCCACGAGGCGTTCGAGGTGGGGCATGAACGCCCTCCGCAGGAAGGCCGGGGAGAAGAGGGTCGTCCCCTTGTAGGCGATGTCCTCGCCCACGAACACGGCCACGGCGAGGTCCGTCAGGTCCAGGCGGGCGATGCGCCGGGCGCTCCGCTCGGCGTTCAGGGCGAGGTAGCGGAGGACCAGGTCCTCGTCGTCGGCGAGGAGGTAGGAGAAGGTCTCCAGGCCGTAGGCGTGGTAGATCATGACGCCGACGCCGAAGGCCGGGGTCACGTAGGCGAAGTCGTCTCCCAGCCTGCTTAGCTTCTGCGAGGCGTCCTCCCGGAGACGCGCCGCATCGGCGCGGGCGGCGTCCTCATCGTCCATCCGGCGCTCCAGGTCCTCCACGCGCTGGCGGAGGTCCGACCGGGCCTCCTCGAGGGTCGGGGGGTGGATGCGCTCGTTCCAGGTCGTCCAGCGCCGACGGACGATCACGCGCCCGTCCTGGCCCCGCTCCTCCCCCTCGGGGTCGGGCAGGCGCAGGGAGCGGGTGCTGTCCAGGACGTTGCGGGCCGCGGCGTAGACGGCGGCCTCCGGGTCCCTGAAGGGGTCGAGGCCGCTGTAGTGGGCCAGCACGGCGTCGTTCCGCAGCAGGTCGAACAGGGGGGGCCGGTCGGGGGCCCCGCCCCGCAGGACGGCTGAGACGCGCTCTCGCTTGGTCATCCTCTCCCTCCTCTTCGCGTCCACGCGGCCGCCTTCCGCAGCAGGTCCTTCGCCTCGGCCTCGGACCGGACGGAGGCGCTCAGCATCAGGCCCTCGGGCGACAGCTCGGACAGCAGGACCTCGACCTCCCCCGGCGCCACGCTGAGGTGGAGGCCCCTGCCCGCCCTCTGGATGCGCCTGAGCAGCGGGATCCAGCCCGACGGCGGGGGGGCGCCCGCGCCGGGGACCCACTGGATCGCCCGGATGTCCGGGATCTCCAGCAGCCGGTCGAGGTGGGGGAGGGCCCCCGGCCCGTCGAGGTGATAAATGGCGTGGTCCAGCCACGCGGCCTGGACCTTCAGGTCGTGGAGGATGCCGGACGCCTCGGCCATGGACGGGGAGATGAGGGCCAGGAAGTCGCACTGGATGACGTTTCCCCGCAGGGGGGACCAGGCGGGCAGCCAGCCGCAGGTCCCCAGGCCAGGCCGGCGGACGATGGGGTAGAGGGCCTCGTAGACCTCGATCACGGCCCTCTCCAGGGACGCCATGGCGGATCGGACGGCGTCCGGATGGTCCAGGAGGTCCAGGCAGAGGGCCTCCCTGCCGCGCAGGGCGGCCAGGGCGTCGCCCCCGGCGTGGGTGTCCGGGACGGCCACGACGAACGCCCCTTCGGCCCGCTCCACCGCGGTCTCGATCAGGCCCTTCATCCTCCTCCACCAGCGGTTCTCCGGGTCGAGGCAATGGGGGGGCGAGGTCCAGTCCCGGACGACGGGGGTTTCGGCCCACGAGGTCGTCTCGGCAAAGACGAGGTCCGCGCCGAGGAAGGCGCTGAAGACGTCCGGGCCGAAGTTGGGGACGAAGCAGGGGAACGCCTCCCCTCCGTAGAACGTGGCCCTGAACCGCTCCTGCGCCTTTTCGATCAGGTAGTCCGCATCCGTCCAGCGCGTCAGCAGGTCCGGCGGCTCGGGGATGGGCCTCTGCCGCGCCCCTTCTTTCGGGGCTGTGACCTGAAGGCAGACCCGATCCAGGACCTCCCCCTCCCACCAGGCCGTCATCCGGCGCTTCGCGTCCTCCCAGTCGTCCTTGTAGGTCATCGCTCAGGTTCCTCGATCCACTTTTCGATCGTTTTTTTCAGCGTCTGGTCCACGCCGCAGTTGATGTAGAGGGTCGCGCCGGGGCAGTTGGCGCAGTATCCGTCCGGGAAGGCGCGGAGGTCGGGGATGTGGTGCCGGATGTTCTCGCAGACGCCCGTCTCGTTGACGTTTCCGAGCGCGGGGGGGAGGGACATGGTGTGCGCCCCGCACCAGTGCTGCGCCCCGTCGGGCAGGATGAACGCCTGGGTGGGGGCCACGTAGCAGCGGTCCAGGAGGGCGGTCTGCGAGTAGATGCCCCGGGCCGCGAGCTCCGCGTATTCGTCCAGGTCGGCCCGGTGCTCCACCCGGAGATAGGGGGTGTAGAAGCCATAGTCCTTCAGGTTCACCCGCCGTTCCGGGGATACCCCTGAACGGGCCTGATAGTCGTCCCAGAACGCAGACGCCTTCTTATAGATGTCCGTGTAGAAGACGCGAAACTCCCGGGGCGTGGGCCGGATGTCGGCGTTCTCGGCGCCGCCCACCGGGATGACGTGCAGCAGGAGGTCCCGGTAACTCAGGTCCGGCTCGGCCCGGCCCTCCCCCTTCCTGTAGCGGACCTTCCGCCGCTCCAGCAGGAAGGAGAGGAGGTCGGGGAGGTGGGTCAGGTTGTGCCGGTTCAGCACACAGTTGACGTGGACCTGAGGCTCGTCCACGCCCGCGACCTCGCGCGCGATCTGGACGTTGGCGATGCCCCTGAGGATGCGGGCGAACCGCTCGCCGCTGGGGATGAGCCGGTTCTGCGTGTCTCTGTCGTAGGTGTCGAGGGAGATGTGGAGGCGGGACACGCCGGCTTTGATGAGCCGGAGGGCGACCTCAGGGGTGATCAGGGAGGCGTTGGTGTTCACGTTGACCGCAGCCCCCAGCTCGACGGCGTAGCGGATGAGGCCGTCGTCGCCGTAGAGGGCGTCCCCCATCAGCAGCGGCTCGCCGCCGGTGAAGTGGATGTAGACCCCGCGCTCCCCTCCCTTCCCGACGGCCTCCCGGATGACCCGCCGCCAGACCTCCGGGGGGGTGCGCGCCTCCGTCCGTTCCTTGTTGCAGTAGATGCACCGGAAGTTGCAGTCGGAGGTGACCGTGAGGCCGAGGAAGGAGAGCTCCGGGTCCCCGCTCCACCGCCTGGGCCAATCCGCCAGGGCGTCGAGCAGGGCCTTCCGGTCCCGGACGCCCGTCGCGATCATCTTCCGAACGCGAGCCCCGTTGAGCCGGAGGAGCTGGTCCACGACGGTCTGCGCCGGGATGCGGGCCGGCGGCGGCCGGAGGGCGCGCGTCTGAGCGTCTCGAATCCACTCTCTTTGGCTCAGGACCTGTTTCCACTCCCCGCCCGCCACCAGGGTCCGGAGCCTCGCCTCGTGCGGGGGGAAAAACCCCCTGAACGTCACGTCGGTCGGCGCCATAAAGTCTTCCTCCTCCCATCGACATTCCGCAGCAAAAAATCCCGATCCGCTCCATCCTCAGAGCTGTCACCGGGATCTCATTGCCAGCCGCCCCTCCGCCAAAAGACACTGCCTCACTCCACAAGTTCACACACGAGTGACGCAGTTCGGAATTTTGGCGACTATCGGCCCAGGGTCGGTCGGTTTACCGGTCTGGCTGTAGGGGCGGGGCCGCCCTGCGAACCTGTCTGACAGGGCCGACGGGCGAGGCGTGCCTCGCCCCTACACCTATTCTGAAACCGCACGATTCTGGGCCTTTTGCCGCCATCTACGTAACTCGTACTAAAACTATCTATCCCATCGCGAGAAGTCAAGCGGTTTTCCCGCAGGTCAGGACGGCTGTTCCGGGGGCCTCGCGCTGAATCCGATGGCCCTCTCACACCAGGCGGCGACGCGGAAGAGGTCCGCCTCGCGGAAGGCGCGCCCGATGAGCTGCACGGCCACGGGGAGGCCGTTCCGGGCCAGGCCCACGGGCAGGACGACGGTGGGGAGGCCCGAGTAGCTCCAGGGGGAGTTGAAGACCGGGTCGCCGGTGGTGGTCAGGTCCCGGGGCGCGGGCGTGGGGGCCGCCGGGGTGAGGAGGGCGTCGAACCCCGCCAGCGTCTCCTGGACGGCCACTTTGAACCGGAGCTGATGCCGGCGCGCCTCCGCGTAGTCGGCGGCGGAGAGGGCCAGCCCCTCCTCGATCAGCCCCCGGATGCCGGGCCGGTAGTCGGCCTTCCGGTCCTGGAACCGGGGCCGGTGGACCGAGGCCAGCTCCGCGCACATCAGGATGCGGTGCATCCGGTGGACCTCGCCGAAGGTTTCGGGCATCCGGGCCCCGGCCCCGGCCGCGCCGTGCGACTCGAACGCCCGGCGCGCGGCCTCCAGCCCCCGGCGCGCGTCCTCGTCCGCCCGGTCCAGGAAGAGGCCCTCCACCAGGCCGAGACGGGGAGGGC
>Ga0156186_1286_pt1 | contig 46423 bp, 34 predicted proteins | sample RifCSPlowO2_12_FD_107839 | JGI IMG/M metagenome (GOLD analysis project Ga0156186, IMG submission 107839) | Candidatus Handelsmanbacteria bacterium RIFCSPLOWO2_12_FULL_64_10
TCACTCCCAGGTCGATGATTGATTGTAACCTGTTCTAACATTTGAACTTTTCCCATTCTTATATTTCTCTCGTGTGCACAAAATATATCACAATATAACATATGCTATATTCATTGTCAATAAAAATTACATGAACGTCCTCAATTTTGCCCCCGGGGGCAAAATTGAGATTTTGTCCACGTGGACAAAATCTGGGGTTCAGGAAGCGAAACGGCAAAACAAAACCCCCTGCGCAGAACGTGGGGGTTTTAAAATCCTACAACTCAATAGCTTACAAAATTACTTCCTTAACTCAAGGGCCTCCTGAACTTTGCACTTTGACTTGCCTGATTGCAATGCAAACAGCCTTCGCGGCAGCCCGGCCCACCACCCCTCCTCGGCCTCCACGCGCAGGAGGTGCGTGCTCCGCGGGGCGTCGCTGGCCCCCAGCCCCTTCTCCACGATGCGGGTGTGGGGGTCCCCTTCTAGCAGCCCCCCCCAGGCCGGCTCCAGCCGCTCCGGGCTGCGGAGGGCGATGACTGCGACCAGTTCCGCGGCCTCGTGGTCCAGGAGATAGTCGATATGCCAGCGAAGCGTCTTCCCGCGCCCCGGCGTCGGGTCGCCGCAGCAGAGACCAGCGGCCCTGAGGGCCTCTGCCAGAGCCGCGCGGATCGAATGGGACGGTTTGCGCCCGCTCCGGGTCGCGTGCCGGGTGAGCCGGGACCCCAGAGCGGCTGCCCCCCGATGGCCGAGCGCGGACCCGACGTAGCTGTAGTCGCCCGCAGGCACAAAGATGCGCCGGCCCCCCTGAAAACCGCCCAGGGCGATCTCGATGTCCTTCCGCACCCTGACTCGGAGCACATAGGAGCCGCCCTGCCCCCGGTCCCCCGCGACCGTGACCGGCGGAAGCCGATCCCCAAGCCCCTCGCTCACCGCATCTTCCTACAAACTTCTGACTTCTGACTTCTGACTTCTGACTTCTGACCTGGCCTCCCGCTCATTGCCGTTTTGGCCAGGGGGGTATCCCGGCGACTCTTCGCGGTCCCCACGCGACATCATGAGCTGACTCAACTCCTTCACGATGAGGCGATGCTCCTCGCGGGTAGCGGGATCGATGAAAAGCTCGTTCTTGAGCGCCCGGATCATCTTCTCGAAGTACTCCCAGACGCCGTAGAGCAGGACGGCGGACACGAATAGGCCGATACCGCTGAAGGCCAGAGTGATGGCGTCTAAGGAGGGTTGCAGGTAGCCATAGGTGCCGATCCAGGAGGAGAGGACCAGGAGGATGGTGAGGCCGAAGATCACGTTCCGCTTGCGGTACTGGAGATCGGCGTTCCAGTAGCGCTCCACCTGCTGCTGCCGGATGCGTTCGAGCTGGATGACACGCTGGCAGGCCGCGGCGGTGAAGGTCTCCTCGGGGCTCGTGCTCCACTCGGAGATGCGCCGCCAGAGGCGGTGGAGCTGGTACTCGAACTCCACGTCCTCGATCACGTCCGGGACCAGGAAAGACTGCCTCCCGAACCGCTTGTGGATGTCCGGGATGTATTTGCAGTGAAACGCGGAGCGCCGGCTGGTCCGCTCGCCGGGGCGGAGGTTGGGGTCCTTGTTCAGGGCGATGAACGGCTGCTTGATCCGGTAGGACCCGTCCGCCGTGCTGCTGAACGCCAGGGAGATGGTGTAGCGCAGGGCGTCGTCCAGGGCCTCGAAGGAGACGTCGTCCACCTCGGACACCAGGACGACGAAGGGGGCCAGGATAGCCGCGGCCATGCCGATGTCGTCGGAGGCGGCGGCGCAGTCGATGATGATGTAATCGTAGCGGTTGAGAGACTTGATGGCCCCCACCAGCGCGGAGAGACGGTGCGTGACGTTGCTCAGGTTGTTCCGCCGGTTCTCCCGCAGGAAGATGTTCGTGCCGAGGGTGCTCTGCTGCTCTTTGGAGTAGAAGGAGGGCAGGATATCGATCCGCTTCCCCTGAGGGCTCACGTCTACGGAGAGGATTTGCGTGCCCTCGTAGACGCCGTTCAGGCCCGCGTAGATGTCGGAGTCGTCAGCCCCGACCAGATGCTTGTAATAGGAGCTCAGGTTCTCCTTGATGACCTTCCGCCCCGGAAAGATCAGGTTGGTGAGGGTCTTGGTCTCGAAATCCGCGTCGATCAAAAGGACATTGTACCCGCACTGCTGAAGGATCTTGCCCAGATTGGACGAGATAACCGTCTTGCCCGACCCCCCCTTGGGGCTGAGAAAGGCGATCATCTTGCACCGTTCGTCAAGGGCCTCGGGGTCGATCCGAAACGTGAGACTCAGGTCCTCTTTGGCCAGACGCACCTCCATGATGTTGTTCCGGCGACTTTCTCCGGTCTGGGGTGGGGTCTGGGCCTCAAAACTGGCGTCCGACATGGAAGGGCCCTCCATCAAAGGGGAGAGGTTGACGGAAAAGGCAATGGGGTTATGATAATAGGCCGATACAGGACGAAAGTCAAGGACAAAAGCGCAACCCTCACGGGGCCGTCCGGGAAGACCTGCGGGTGAAGTAAGCCTTCAACTTCTCGATATATTTCCCACCCTTGCCCAGCAGCCCGAGACCGATCAGGATCAGCGGGATGCCGGGGCCGGGGACAAGCGGAATGGCGAGGAATGCGCCGACCACGATACAGGTCCAGCCCACGGCCTTGCGAAAAAACGGCGACGATTTCAGCCAGGAACGCATGCATCTCCTTATGACGAGTTACGCAGGTGGCGACACGTGGCCCAGATTTGGGCGGTTTGATAGCTATCTCTTCTTATAATAGGATTTTTCCCTCGCCAAGTCAACTGCTCTCATCAGACGCCTTTTGTCTGCCGTCTCCTCCCCTCCAAACGCTCCTGGCCGTCGCGTTCCACTACCCTGTCTGCCGTCTGCTGTCTATTTTGTCACCCGTCTCCCGAACGCCTCGGCGAACAGGAAGAAGTCCGAAAAGTCCACGAAGCCGTCGCCGTCGAAGTCGAACCTCGGCAGAGCGGTCCCGAACCCCCCGACGAACAGGAAGAAGTCTGAGAATCCCACCAGGCCGTCCCGGTCCAGGTCGAACGGTGTGACGGGAAGGCCGCCGGGCATCAAAACAGGTACGAGTATCCGACCTGCCGGAAACGCGAGCGGAACGCCCGTCGTGTCCCTCACGCCCTCGATAAAAAGCTCATAGGACCCTCCTGTCTTCAGTTCCCGCTCAAACCCCAGCACCACCCGCCGGTTGTCCCGGTCCAGGTTGGCGGACGTAGGGCTGATGGAGTCCGGCAGGAGGACATAGTGGCGCGGCTGCTGCGCCGTATCGAGGTCCAGCGGCACGCGAGAGAGGAGCGCGACGTGGCGCAGCGTGAGCGGCTCCGCCGCGCGAAAAGGGGGGTCCGCCGGCAAGGTGGGCGCGGATACCACCTGCGACCTCTGGCCCTCCCGGCCTGCCCCGTCCACCGCGCTCACGGCGTAGAAGTAGGCCTTGACTGCGCTCGTGAGGGTGTCCGTGTAGACCGCGCTCGTGAGCCCCTGCGCCAGGAGGCGCAGGCTGTCCGCCGAGGCCCCCCGGTAGACCCGGTAGGTCGCGCCCGCCGGCCCGCTCCACGTCAGCAGGACCCGATCCGGGACGACGGCGACGAAGGCGATCCGCCCCGGCGCAGGAGGCCCCGGAGTCGCCGCGTCCCGCTCGAAGATGCGGACGAGGCCCCCCCGGTTGAACGCGACCTCCGCCCGGCCGTTCCCGTCCAGGTCCATCACCAGAGGGACGTAGGTCAGGTCCACGGGCGTGTGCCAGGCCGGCCGGTAGGCGTTTGGCCCGGTCGCCGTAAAGACATAGAGGTCCGGCAGGGCGCAGACCGCGAAGTCGGGCCGCCCGTCCCCGGTCAGGTCCCCGACGGCGATCCCGTTGCCCGTCGTCTTGACGCCCAGAACCTCCGTCTGCCACTCGGCGGCATAGGCGTTGTCCCCGGTCGCCTGGTAGACCGAGACGATCCAGCGCCGCTGCACATCGTCCCCCGGCAGGGAGTCGATCCGGGCCACGACGAACTCCCGCCTCCCGTCCCCGTCCAGGTCCTCCCCCCCCGCCACGACGCGCGCGTCCGAGCCGGGGCGGCCCCTCCCGGTCCAGGTGTTTTCGAAGGCGAAGGCGCCCCCCTGCCTCTCGTAGGCCACCAGGTCCCCGTCGGAGTCCCCGAAGAGGACCTCCGGCCTCCCGTCCCCGTCGAAGTCCGCGACGGCGTAGCGCGGGCCGATCAGACTCGTCCCGGCCGTGGGATTCGGCAGGAGGCCGGACTGCGCCAGCGCGAACGTGTCGCGACCCCCGACGGCGACCCTCTCATACCTCAGCACCCGCAGCTCCCGCTGCCGGCCCGACCGGGCCACGACCTCCACCCTCCCGTCCCCGTCCAGATCGGCCAGGTCCCCACCCCAGGCGTCCGTGTCCTCCGCCACCAGTTGCGTCGGCCACGCCCCGGCGGACGGCCCCTCGAACAGCCTCAACCGCCCCGTGTTGGCCCCCATCAGCTCCTGCCGCCCGTTTCCCGTGACGTCCCCCACGCCCCAGGGCAGAAACCCCTCGGCGCTCGTGAAGACCTCCCGGAACGCCCACCCGTCCCCCCTCTCGAACAGCTTTACGGGGCTGAACGGCTGGCCCGCCACGTAGGGCATCAGGGCGACCTCCGGCCTCCCGTTCCCGTCGAAGTCCGAGGCCCGGTTGACTAAGTACCCGTCCGGCAGCGTCGCGACCTCCGAGAACCCCAGGCCGCTCACGACCTCTCGCCGGAGGACGAAGGTCGTGTCCCCCCCCTGCGACGACAGCCCGGCCACGTTCCGCGCGAAGATGCGCACCGTCGTCGCCCCCTCCGGCAGGTCATCGGGCAGCGGGAGCGCGTGCTGCCGGGCGATGAACGGCGAGTCGAGCGACACGTCTGGCCGGCCCGGAGACCGGACCTGGAGCGTCGCAAAGACCCGGTCGTCCGTCTCCCACTCGACGAAGAATCGCGTCTGCGCGCTGTCCAGTCGGGAGGTCACGGCCCGCCACCGGAGGGCCGGAGGCGTCCGGTCGAGGGTCACCACAGCGCGGTCCTCCGCCTCGGACCCGTCCTGAAGCCGGGCCGACAGCCGGAGGGTGTAGGCGGAGTCCGGCAGCCCCGCCACGCCCCAGCGGCCAAGTGTCTGGACCCTCCCGGTCGGCTGCCCTTGCCGGAGGAGGGTCCACGCGGCCTGGTCCGTCCCCCTCCCCCATTCGAGCCGGTAGTCAGCCCCCGCCGCGACGCCGGTCACGTCCGTGTCCCCTGAGACCCCGAACCCCGACTCCGGGGAGACGATCTGGACCACCGGCGCGGCGCGGACGGCCAGCGCCGCGGCCGCATTTATGCGCCCCCACCCGAACGAGGCGTCGCGCCCCGGCGCCCCCAGGTCGGACGCGGAGCGCCTCAGGACCGCCCGCACCTGCTCCGCCGAGAACTCCGGGTGATACGCCAGGACCCACGCGGCCAGCCCCGCCACGCACGGCGCGGCCATCGACGTGCCCGACCGGATCTGGTACCCCCCGCCCACGCGGGCGCTCAGGATGCCCACGCCGGGGGCCGCCACATCCAGCCGTTCCCCGAAGCTGCTGAAGCCCGCCAGCCGGGCCTGGCTGTCCAGCGCGGCCACCGAGATCGCCTCGGCCAGGGCCGCCGGATACACTAAGGACGGACGGCCTTCGTTGCCCGCCGACGCCACGAAGACCACCCCGTTCCGCGCCGCGTAGCGCACCGCGTCCCGGATGACCGGCGAGACATCGTCGTCCCCCCAGCTCGCGTTGATCACATCCGCCCCGTTCTCCACCGCATAGGCGATGGCCGCCGACAGGTCGTCGTCCTCTAAAAACGTCGATCCGTCAAACGTGAACCCCGCGCGCAGGGCCATCAGTCTGGCCACGGGACAGACGCCCGCGATCCCAACCCCATTGTTCGCCGCCGCCCCCGCGACCCCGGCCACGTGCGTGCCGTGCCCCCCCTCGTCCATCGGGTCGTCGTCCCTGCCGAGATAGTCCCCGCTGCCGGGGAAGTCCGGCGCGTCGGTGAAGTCCCACCCCCGGACGTCGTCCACGTAGCCGTTGCCGTCGTCGTCCACGCCCGGCCTCCCGTTCGCCTCGGCCGGGTTGACCCAGACGACCGGGGCCAGGTCCTCGTGCCGGTAGTCCAGGCCGGAGTCCACGATCGCGATGATCGGCGTCTTCTGGACTGGCGCGCCCCTCACCGCCTCCCACCCGGCCAGCCAGTTGATCATCTGAAGGCCCCACTGGTCCGGGAGCCGGGGGTCGCTCGGCGCGTCCATCGTCCGGGAAAGGGAGTTGGGCTGCGCATATTCGACCAGGCCGGATGCCCGATAGAGGGCGACCGCCTCCATCACCTCTGCGCCCGGCGCGAGCCTCAGTCGGACGACCGCCTCCAGGTCCTCCCGGCCCGGAATGGGCTTGGCCGCCCGCCTCGGGCGGGGCGGCAGCAGCGGCTCCTCCGCCCGGACCCCGGCCCTCCGGGCCAGGGCGTCCACCTCCGCGGCGACCGGCTTGGCGCTCCGGTCCGCGCGGAACTTGACGAGGATCTCGCGGGGGGCATAGCGGGGAGGGTCAGCGGCGTGGAGAGGAAATGGTAGCAGAAGGAGGGCAAAAATAAGGATGGCGAAATTCATATCGCGCCTTCGCGCTATCCTTTCACTCCCACACCACCAGCGGCAGCTCCAGAGGGATCACGGCGTCCTCGTGGCGGGGGATGACCCGGATCGTGTAGCCGTGCAGCCCGGTGGCCTCGCACGGGATCTCCCCGCGATACAGGTAGCAGCCGTCGCTGTCCTTGCGCTCCCAGCCCATCGGGATGACCGCTCCCTCCCGGAGCCGCCGGTCGGGGTCGAGCGGCCCGTGGTAGACCTGCACGGCCACGTCCCGCGGGTCGAGCGCCCCGAGACGCACCCTGGCGCGCACCTGGATCGCCGTCCCCACGGAGGCGCTCTCCTGCGCGTCCCCGTCCACCGCCTCGATGCGGACCTCGCCCCACCGCTCCCGCACCCTCGTCTTGTATGCGATCAGCGTCTTGACCCGCTCCATGTCCCCCTCGGTCAGCCGGCGAACCCGGCGGGCCGCCGGCAGGTAGCAGCGCTCCGCGTAATCGTGGACCATCCGGCTCGTGTTGAAGATGGGACAGAGCTTCCGCATGGACGCCTTCATCTTGGCGATCCAGCCCCTCGGGAGACCGTCGGTCCCCCGGCTGTGGAACAGCGGGATCACCTCCCGCTCCAGCAGGTCGTAGAGCGCCCTGCTCTCGACGCGGTCCTGGTACTCGTGGTCCTCATACTCCTCGCCGCCCCCGATGGCCCACCCCACCGCCGGGTCGTAGCCCTCGTCCCACCACCCGTCCAGGGTGGACACGTTCAGGCCGCCGTTGGCCAGGACCTTCATGCCGCTCGTCCCGCTGGCCTCCATGGGCCGCCTCGGCGTGTTGAGCCAGACATCCACCCCCTGCACGAGATACCGGGCGATGGCCACGTCGTAGTCCTCTAAAAACACAAAACGCCGCCGGACCTGCTCGTCCCGCGTAAAATGGACGACCTGCCGGATCAGCTCCTTCCCCCCGTCGTCGTGGGGGTGCGCCTTGCCCGCCATGAGGATCTGCACGGGCCGCTCCCGGTCGCTCAGGATTCGCTTGAGGCGGTCCGCGTCCCGCAGCAGCAGCGTGGCGCGCTTGTAGGTCGCAAACCGGCGGGCGAACCCGATCGTCAGCGCCTCCGGGTCCAGCGCCTCCTGCGCCGTAGCCCGTTCGTGCTCCGAGGCCCCGCGCTGTTCCATCTGCCGCAGCAGACACCGCCGGACGAAGTGGATCAGGCGCTCCCGCCGCCGCTCGTGCGTCCGCCAGAGTTCCTCGTCCGGGATCTGCGCCACCTGCTCCCACGCCGACAGGTCCGTGGGGTCCTCCATCCAGCGGGGGCCGAGGTACCGGTCGAGCAACTGGGCCATCTCCCACGAGATCCAGGACCGGATGTGGACGCCGTTCGTGACGGATGTCACGGGCACCTCGTGCTCGGGGAAACCGGCCCAGGTCGCGTGGACCATGCGGCGCGCCACCCGTCCGTGCAGCTGGCTGACCCCGTTGCAGGACGAGGCGTGCTTCATGGCCAGGGTGGCCATGTTGAAAGGCTCATTCGGGTCATCCGGGTTGCTCCGCCCCAGGCCCAGGAACACCTCAAAGGGCACGCCCATGTCGGCGGCGTAATCGTTGAAATAGTGCCGGACCGTGCCGGGGTCGAACAGGTCGAACCCGGCGGGCACCGGCGTGTGCGTGGTGAACACGTTCCCCGCGCTGCTGGCCTGCCGCGCCTCCCGGTAGGTGTACCCGTGTTCCCGGAGGAGCATCCGCGCCCGCTCCACGCCCAGAAACGCCGCGTGCCCCTCGTTCATGTGACAGACGTCGGGCCGGATGCCCAGCGTCGCCAGCGCCCGCGTGCCCCCGACGCCCAGCACGATCTCCTGCCGGATGCGCACGTCCCGGTCCCCGCCGTAGAGTTCGTCCGTGATGTCCTGGTCCTCCGGGCGGTTCTCCGGCAGGTTGGTGTCCAGCAGGAACAGAGGGACGCGCCCCACCTGGACGCGCCAGACCTGCGCCCTCACCTTCCTGCCCGGCAGGTCCACCTCCACGATCACCGGCGTCCCGTCCTCCCGGTGGGCGGGCCGCACGGGCATGTTGTAGAAATCGTTCGTGGGATAGCGCTCCTGCTGCCAGCCGTCCACGTTCAGGTACTGGCGGAAGTAGCCCTTCTGGTAGAGAAGGCCCACGCCCACTAAGGGGACGCCCAGCTCACTGGCCGACTTGAGATGGTCCCCGGCCAGGATGCCCAGACCTCCGCCGTAGATCGGGAGACATTCGGTCAGCCCGAACTCCGCCGAGAAGTAGCCGATGCGCAGGTCCTTGAACTCGGGATAGGCCCTCTGGAACCACGCGGGCTCCGTCATGTAAAGCTCCAGGTACAGATGCACCCGGTCCATGTGCACCAGGAACGACTCGTCCTGCTCGACCTCCCGCAGACGCCGCTGGTCGATGGTGCCCAGCATCCGCACGGGGTTGTGGCCCGCCGTCTCCCACAGGTCCCGGTCCAGCCGGCGAAACAGGGCGATGGTCTCGTGGTCCCACGTCCAGCGCAGGTTGAAGGCCAGGTCCTGGAGGGCCATCAGCCGCTCCGGAATCGACGGAATGACGTGATAGGCGTGTACAGTCCGCATCATAGAGCCCCTCCCTTTGAAATCAACACTTCACCAGCCTCTCCTCCCGCGCCGACCGGTAGATCGCCTCCAGCAGCGCCACCGTCCGCCGGCCCTCGCGCCCGTCCACCCGCAGCGGCGTCCCCTTCGTCACGGCGCCGACCACGTCCTCCACGATGCTGTGCGTCGTGTTCTGAACCTCCATCAGGCGCGCCTCCAGCCCCTCCCCGAAGACCCGCATCTGCCCCCCCAGCACGTCGTCCATCAGCACCCCCCCCTCGGTCCCGTGCGCCTCGGCGCTGAAATAGACGCTCTTCGGAAACGTCGTCGTCCCCAGCACCGTCCCCTTGGCCCCGCTCTTGAAGTTGAGGATGGCCAGCCCGATATCCTCCGTCTCGATCCTGTGGTTCATGATGGCGATCTCGCCGTAGACCGACGCCGGGTCCCCCATCCACCAGGACAGCAGGTCGAGCAGATGCGCCCCCTGGTTGGCCAGCGACCCGCCCCCGTCCATCCGCCACGTCCCGCGCCATCCGCCGCTGCTCTCGAAGTACTCCTGCGCCCGGAACCACTTGAACCGCACCTCGCCCAGAATCGGCCTCCCCAGCCACCCCTGCCGCAGCGCCTCCGCCACCCGGTAGTTGTTGTCCACGTACCGGCTCTGATAGTCCACGCCCAGCTTCACCCCGGCGGCCTCGCACGCCGCGATCAGCCGGTCGCACGCCGCCGTGGACACATCCATCGGCTTCGTCGTGATCACGTGCTTGCCCGCCTGCGCCGCCCGGACCCCGATGTCCGCGTGCGCGCCGCTCGGCGTCATCGCCATCACCACGTCCACGTCCTTCCGGTCCAGCGCCTCGTCTAAGTTCGTCGTCCAGGCGCAGCCCAGCTCCGACGCGACCTCCTCCGCCCGCTTCGCGTTCAGGTCCACCACGACCTTCAGGTCCGCCCCCGCCGTCTCGTGAATCATCTTCGCCCGGTTATAGCCCATCCCCAGGCCGACCACCGCAAATCCGACCATCCTATCCTCCTCGCGCTTTAATCTTTCACCAGTCCGCCACGCTCCCGTCGTCGTCGTGGAACCACGAGGCGATGTCGAAGTTTCCCTCGTAATGTTTCTTGAGCGCCTCCTCCTGGATCTCAAACCCCAGCCCCGGCCTCTGGGGCAGGGCGATGTACCCGTCCTCGACCCGCCAGTCCTCCTTCAGGATGCCGTCCCCCAGCGCCCCGTCCACCTGCTCCTGGATCAGGAAGTTCGGGATGCAGGCGTCCAGCTGCAGGCAGGCCGCGAAGGCCACCGGCCCGATCGCGCTGTGCGGGGCCAGGTGGGCGTAGTAGCACTCCGCCATCGCCGCGATCTTCTTCGTCTCCAGCAGCCCCCCCGCGTGCGACAGGTCGGGCTGCAGGATGGCCGCGCTCTGCTTCTCCAGCACGTCCCGGAACCCCCACTTCGTGAACAGCCGCTCCCCCGTGGCCACCGGGATGGAGGTGGCGCGGGCGATAGTCGCCATCACGTCGGGGTTCTCCTGGCAGGCCGGCTCCTCGATGAACAGCGGATGCATCCCCTCCAGCTCCTTCGCCAGCCGGATCGCCTGCGAGGGCGTCACCCGTCCGTGGAAGTCGATCCCGATGTCCACCCCGTCCCCGACCCGTGCCCGCAGGTCGTAGAAGTCCGCCACGACCCGCTTCACCCGCTCCGGCGGCTCCACGCCGTGCCACTTCCCCGGCATCCCCGTCTTGACCGCCTTATAGCCCTTCTCTTTGATCAGGTAGTCGAGCCGGGCCTGGAGCTTCTCCTGATCGCCCCCGGCGCCGCAGTGCGCGTAGACCTTGATCCGGTTGCGTGTCGGCCCGCCCAGCAGCCAGTAGGAGGGGACGCCGAAGTGCTTCCCCGCGATGTCGTAGAGCGCCTGCTCGACGCCGGACAGGGCCGTCAGCAGGACCGGCCCCCCGTGAAAGAACGCCCCCCGGTACACGTGCTGCCAGTGGTGCTCGATCATCAGCGGGTCCTTGCCGAGGAAATACTCCTCCAGCTCCTTCACCGCCGCCCACGAGCTGTCTAACTTCCCCTCCAGCGTGGTCTCCCCCCACCCCTCGATGCCCGTGTCCGTCGTGATCCTGACGAGCTGGCAGCGGTAGCGGAGGCGGAACTGGTCGATCTTGGCGATCTTCATGGGGATTCCTCGTATAAAGTGAAGTGGCAAATGGCAAACGCCCCCCTTCCTCCCCCAAGCCTAGGGGGAAGGCCCTTGGTTCCCCCTCCCTCCCCCCACGTGTGGGGGAGGGAGGGGGTCAGGGGGTAGGTGGGGGGCTTCTCGTCTCACCTGCTCCAGCGCGCCCACCAGGTCATCCGCCCTCCGCGAGCCGATGAGGAGGCGCTCTCCGTTTTTGAGTTCGATCTGCACGCCGAAGTTGCCACTCACGGTGTACGCCCGGCCCCTGCGCTTCCCCCCATACCGGATGCCCCACCCCCCATATTCCCGGATGGGACGGTAGGTCCGCGCCTCCCAATGGACAATCTGCTCGATGGGGATAGTCCGGTTCACGAACGGAAAGAACCTCACCTGGAGATAACCCCCGGCGACCCGGACGACCAGCCTCATGTGGTGGAACAGCCACGGCAGCCCCACGGCGAGGGCCGACCCGAAGATCGAGGCGAGGATCAACTGCGCGTCCGGCATCGGCCTGTCCCCCCACGGACGCCCGAGGAGGATCTGTTTGTAGACCCCCCAGGCGAAGATGCCCAGGACTAAGAGGGAGCTCGGGAGGGTGATCACCCAGACCCACGCCTGCCGGAACTGCTGGACCTCTTCGAACAGGATGTCGTCGCGCTCCGAAGGCATCTTAAAAACGCTCCTGCTATCCTCTCAGCCTCTCAAGCGCCCGGACCACCCGCAGGTCCTTCGGTCGCAGCGCCCACCCGAACCCCGCCTCCTCCTGGAACGGCTCCCCCTTCACCTCGACCAGGCAGACCGCCCCCTTCTCGAACGGCGCCGCGCCGCTGGACGCGTGGAGCAACGCCGAGGCGATCCGCTCCATATCGGGGTTGTGCCCCACCAGGGCGTAGCTCCCTGAAGGGGATCGGTCGGCTAAAGCCCTGGCGATGGCCTTGCGCGTCCATTGGCCCGCCTCCAGCGCCGGGCAGACCTCCACAGGTCCATCGAACCCTGTGGCGACGACGACGATCTCCGCCGTCTGCACGGCCCGCACGAGCGGGCTGGTCAGGACGCCGTCGAAGCGAACGCCAAGCTCGGCCAGCTTCTCCGCCACCCGGCGCATATCGGCCCGGCCCACGGCCGTCAGATACCGTTCCGCCTCCTTCACCCCGCCCTCTCCGACGTTCACGGCATCCGCGTGACGGATCAGGTATATCTTCATCTCATCCTCCCTCTACTCCTCGAACCGCTCGCCGCAGGACCGGCAGACCGCATCCCCCGCGCGGACGGGCTCCCCGCACGCCGGGCACACGACCATACCCTTCGCGGCGATGGTCTCCCGCGCCCTTTCGGCGTCCTCGGACCTGACCAGGATCCGGACCTCGGCCAGCCCGTCCATCGTGAATCCGTGCGTGATCCGCAGGGCCTCCCCCCGGAAAGTGGACCTGATGCCATTACTCTCCAGAAGGGCGCGGATGACCTGCGCCTCGATCTCTCCGTGCGACCTCCACACCTCGACCAGCTCCGCACCGGCATCCGCTCTGCCAGCCTCCTCCGCCTCGGCCCGTTCCACCTCAGGACCCTCGACAGGAGGAAGGGGCGGAAGGTCGGGCACGAGGACCACGCCGCAGTCGCTGCACGTGAGGACCCCCTCCACGTATTCCTGGCGGCACGTCGGGCAGAACGGCATACGTCACCTCCCCTGATAGAGTTGACCGAAACCTCTCGGTTCACAACACCGGCCTGTCCGGCGGCGCGTAATCGCTCCTCATCGGGTCCCACGCCGCGCCGCACAACTCCGACATCACCGCCCACTCCCCCGCCGTCAGGTTCTCGTGGTGGTGGTAGAGGAACCTTTTCAGCCCGGCCTCCTGAGCGGCCACCAGCAGACGCCGCAGGTCCCCTGCGCTCACCGGGTCCCCGTCGTGCGGCTTGCGCCCCGCGTCCACCCACGGCACGATCCGCTCCGGGTCCTCCACCACGGCCAGGGCGCGGCGCGTCTCCTGCGTCACGATCCGGTCAAAGAATGCCTGCGGAAAACCCCGGTCGAAGTCCCGCCGGTCCGTCACCTCCGGCAGCTCCAGCCCGAACAGCGCGCCCACCACAGCCAGCGCATCTCCGTCGCTCAACCCCGGATTCCATTCCACGAGCGTCTCTACGTAGCGGCAGACCGTCCCGTACATCCCGTCGAACCCCCGGTGCCAGATGTAGTGCTTCGGCAGCAGCGCGTCGATGACCTCCGCCAGCTCCTGAAGATCATACCCGCACAGCGGCGCGAAGCACGCCGAGCGCGGCCCCAGCCCCAGCTTCACAGGACGGCCCACCGCCCCGTCCACGTCCGCCCGCACCTTCCGGAAGAAGTCCGTCATCGCCTCCACGCGAAACCGAAACCAGGCCATCAGGTCCGGGTCCGCCCCGACCAGCCGGAACGCCCCGACCAGCCCGCCCGGCGCGTGCAGCCGGGCCTCGCGCGGCGTCAGCCCGTGCAGCCGGTCGAACAGCCGGTCCTTCGCCCGCGCCAGCGCGGCGTAGTCGTAGCCTAATTCTTTGCACTTCCCGGCCACGGACTCCGGCAGATCGTTAAAGAAGAAGGAGCGGCGTTTCACGATCTCATAGCCCCACTCCGGCCCATCCATGATCGCGCCCGTGGCCATCGGGTAGCGCCCCAGCGTGTCGACCATCCGGGCGCAGAACGCCGCGCGGCTCTTCGGGTCCGCGAAGATGTGGCCCCCGCCCGGCCCCTGCCCGTGGCTTGCGCCGAAAATGTAGACCGCCCAGCCCCGACCCTTCGCGGCCGTCAGCGCCGCCTCCAGCCGCTTCCTTTTTTCAGGGGCCTTCTCCGCCGGCGCAGGCGGCGGTTCCACCCCGAACCTCCTGTACACCCCCGGATTCGGGTCGAACGTCGGGACCGTCGGCCAGATGGAAGACGCCTGACGGTCATAGAACGCCATCGGCCCGATGACCAGCCCATCCACCCCACCCGCCTCCCAGGCGTCGAACAGCCGCTCATAGCCGTCCGCCACCGGCTCCAGATGCCGCATGACATCCATCCAGAGTTTCACAAGCTCTCCTTTCAACGTCAATATAGACGCCAATATAATAGAGATAGAGACTTCGTGCAAGCTTTCTTCGGAGGGCGCTCAGAAGCGGAATCCCCTTGACAGCGGCTCTCAGGTGTCTTATCCTTGCTCCGCTCGATTGCCTCTCTACTTCGCACTTCGCACTTCGCACTTCGTACTTCGCACTTCCCTTTTCAGGAGAACCCCCATGTCCTCCCCTGTCATCCTCGCCTCCGCGAAGACCTGCCCCACCTTCTACACGCCCGACCGGGTCCAGGCCGGCCGCCGCAACGTCCGCCGCTACCCCTGGGCGAAGGAGGTCCTCCGCCGCATCATGGACGGGGAGCCGCACCGCTACGTCGTCGGCAGGACCTACGTCTCCGCGCGGGACTATGCCCGGCAGTCCGACGATTTCACGTGGACCCTCCAGCCGACCACCCGCATCCCTCGCATCTACCCCCACGAGGCCGTGGCCATCTGCCCCGTCCACGGCCTGAAGGTCCGCGAGAAGAACGGCTTTCCCCCCTGGTTCGTCGACCCCATCCACCACCCCTATCAGGTCCAGTGCATGCTCGGCGGCGAGTGGTACCCGAGCAACGACTATCTTAGCGGCGACCTGACCTCCGGCGAGTTCCCCGACGACGGCGACGGCTGCGAGGTTCAAGGTCGCCGCTACTACTTCCTGCGGGAGTACGCCCACCAGGCCTACTGCGCCGTCACCATCCCGGCCCTCCGGTCCCTCTCCCAGGCCTACCTGCTCACCGGCGACCGGGCCTTCGCCCGAAAGGGGGCCGTCCTCCTCGCCCGCCTCGCGGACGAGTACCCGAACGACGAAGACCGCGCCGACCGCCTCTTTTACGCCACCGTCGGGGGCCGGGACCCCCACTACACCTGGAAGACCGGCGGCATGATCACGGACCTGATCTGGGAGACCTTCTGCCTGGAGGCCGCAGTCCTGGCCTACGACGCCCTCTACGACTACCTGGGGGACGCCCCCGACCTCATCCCCTTCCTGCGCGGCAAGGGGATGCCGGTCTCCGACGCCCACGACCTCCGCGCCTACATCGAGCATTACCTCCTCCGCGCCGGCCTGCGGGGCCTCCTGAGCGGGGCCATCCGGGGCAACGAGGGCTTCCACCAGGCCGCGGCCATGGCCTGCGCCCTGGTCCTGGACGACTATGAAGGCCCGTCCCCAAACGCCGCCGACCTGGTGGACTACGCCTTCCACGGCGCGGGCCACGCCGCCTACCTCCTGGTCAACGGCCTCACGCGCGACGGCGGCGGCCACGAAAGCCCCGGCTACAACCGGATCAAGCTCGACTTCGTCCGCGTCGCGCAGTTCATGGAGATGGTCCGCCGCAGACAGCCTGACCGCTTCCCCCTCGACCGCTACCCCGACCTCTTCGCCGGGGCCAAGCCCCGCGCCCTGTTCGACCACTTCATCGACCTGACCCTGTTAGACGCCTTCACGCCCGCCATCGGCGACTCCGGCGGCATCGGCCCCGCCCGTCGCGTCCCCCCCCGCCAAAAATCCATGCTCACGCGGGAGAACCTCTTCGCCTTCGAGAAGTACGGCGACCCCCGCTTCGCCTCCGCCTGTCGCGATGCAAAGGGGCAGTTCGTCGAGGGATCGCTCTTCGACCCCTACCCCGAGGCCGCGCTCAAGAAGGCCGTCGCCCGGCCCGAGGGCCGCATCCCCCGCCGCTCCCGCCTGCTCGACGGCTACGGCGTCGGCGTCCTCTGCTCCGGCGCGGGCCGCCGCGCCAGGGCCGTCAGCCTCAACTACACCTCCCTGATCGGCCACCGGCAGTGCGACAACCTCTCCCTCGAACTGTTCGCCAGCGGCCTCCAGTGCCTCCCCGACCTCGGCTACCCCTTCACCTGGGACTACCGGTGGGAGTGGGACGGCAACCTGATGGCCCACAACACCGTGACCGTGGACGAGTCCCAGCCATCCCGCAGCAGCATCGGCGGCGGGGCGCGCCTCCTGGTCGAAAAGGACGGCGTCCACGTGATGACCGCCCACCACGACCCTTACCCCCACCACGCGCAATACGCCCCTGACCATCCCCAGGGCGTGGACCTCTACGAGCGCACCGTCGTGCTCGTGGACACGGCCCCCGACCGCTTCTACGTCGTGGACCTGTTCGCCGTGCGGGGCGGGACCCAGCACACCCAGAGCTGGCACGGCCCTCTCGAACCCGTGGCCTCGCCCCCGCTCCGGTGGAAGGTCCAGAAGGCCGGCTCTTACGCAGGTCCAGACATCCCCCAGTTTGCGGAGTGGACCGACCGGTGGGGTCGTTTGCGAAAGGACTTTCCGGGCCTTCTCGCGGACATCCGTCGCGCCACCCTTCGCCAGCCCGCGGCCTGGGCGTGGGACATGAAGCTCGATCAGGGAGACACCGTGCGCCTCCACCTCGTCCCCGTGGGCGGCCCGATGGAGGTCGCGCAGGGCCGGGGCCGGTCCCCCGCGCGGCCCGAGTCCTGGGGCCTGGACTATGTCCTCGCCCGCCGCGAGCGCCCGGACGGCCGCATCTCCCGCTTTCTGAGCGTCATCGAAGTCTTTCAAAAGACGCCTACGATCCGATCCCTCGAACTCGTCTCCAGCGCCCCCCTCGTCCTCCGCGTGGCGCGCCGGGGCGGCACGGACGAGATCCATCTCCACATCCCCGGACGTCCCATCCTCCGTCGATTCACCGGATCGACCCACCCCACTACCGGATCGTATCCCCCCCTCCCTGGGAGCAGCCGGGACACGGCCCACCGCCCCCTCGGCGTCCGCGTGCAGACCCGTTCAGGCCGGCGACTCCTCCGCGACGTGCGGGTCGGAACCCTGGCCAAAAGGGAAGGTCCCGGCTATCTCCACGCTCAGATCGCAGCCGTGGACCACGAGACCCAGGCCATCGCCATCCCCTGTCAGCCGGGCGTCCAGAAGGGATTTGCCCCCGGCAGGACGGTCCGCATCTACAACGCATACCGCACGGCGATGTTCCGAATCATCCGGGCCGAGCGAAAGGGCGACCTCCTCCACCTCACCCTCGACCGGACCGCGCTCATGGCGCGGGGTCCCGTCGTGGAGACAGGCGACGGGGCCGTCACCCTCGCAGCCCACCTCACCTTCGCCAACGGCGTTCGAGAGCCGGACGGATCGCTGCGGGATTATATGCTGGAATACAAAGGGGCGTGGCTGGAGGGGTGGATGGTGCGGGGGGCGATCAAAGGAGAGAAAAGTCAGGTCTACCTGACGGAGCCGGCCCCTGCGGAGGCGCTTCAAATGACCTGCGGCGGAAAGGTCGTCTCCATCTATCATTACGGCGTGGGGGACATCGTGGAGGTGGCGTGCGTGGAGGGGAAAAGATAACAGACCTCACCCTCCCCCAACTGAGGGGAGAGGCCCTTGTCACCCCCTCCCTCTCCGTATACGGAGAGGGAGGGGGTATGGGGGTGGGTGAGGTCTCATTTCCTCAGCGGCCCCACCTTCTCCTCGCCGAGGTGTTCCTTCAGCCAGGTCCAGAGCGGCACGTCCCCCTCGGCGGGCGAGAAGTGCCCGTTGCAGTTCAGCCCGGCCCCTAAAATCTGCTTCCGGATCGGGTCGCACTGCTCGAACTGCTCCTTCGGGATCTCCATGTCGTCCTTCGTCCGGATCCACCGGTAGCCGTAGCCGTAGAACAGCACCTTCCGCGTCACGTCCGACCAGTTCGGGCTGGCCGAGTGCCAGAGCCGGCGGTCGAAGAACACGGCCGTCCCCGGCTTCACGCAGACCGGCATCCCCCCTGGCGGGTCAGAGGCACCGTCCGCAGGCCTCTCCAGCGTGTCCTGCAGGTGGCTGCCGGGGATCACGTAGAAATTGCCCCGCCCCGGCTCCGACACGTCCGACAGGAAGAACGCGATCTTGAGCGACAGCCGGGGCCGGGGGTGCGACTCCATCTCCACGTTCACCCGCCCGCTGTCCTGGTGCCAGCCGAGCGTCTTCTTGACCCGGGGCGCGTCCGGGGCGATGGGCGGCGTCACCCCGCAGTGGGCGTGGTAGAGAAAGATGTTCCAGCCCAGGATGCCCCACACCTTCGGAAACGTCTTCGGCCAGTCGAGCAGATCGAAGAACGCCTGGTCCTTCCCGATGAAGTTCGGGTAGAACATCGCCTCGTGGGGCTTCAGCCCCGCCGCCCGCCGCTCCGCGTAGAACTGGTCCAGCATCCCCGACAGCCGTTCTATCCTGTCCGGCGGCAGGGCGTCCTCCACAACCAGGAACCCCTCCTCGTTGAACTTCCGGCGCTCCTCTTCGGTCAAAATGTAATTCAAACAGGTGGGATCCATGGCGGCCTCCTTATATTATCAGCACATCACGAATTGGCGCAATATGGCCTGGAATCAGGCGATTTATCGTTTGGTGTAGGGGCGATCCTATGTGATCGCCCGTCGGTCTGACGCCTACGAATCGCCGGGCGGCCACAGAGGGCCGCCCCTACAAGAAATGGTAAACCGACCGATTCTGGGCCGACAGACGCCAATTCGTGATGTTATCCTCAGATGGGTTATATCATCCTTCTTCTCACTTCAGCAAGAACCTCTGCACCGTCTCAACCAGCTTGTGAATGTCGATCGGCTTGCTGACATAGGCGTCGCACCCCGCCTCCCGCGCCCGCTCCTCCTCCCCCTTCATCGCGTAGGACGTGACCGCGACGATCGGAATGTGCTTCGTCTCGTCCTGGGTCTTCAGCCTCCGGGTGACCTCGTAGCCGTCCATCCCCGGCAACTGCACGTCCATCAGGATCAGGTCCGGCCGGTGCTCCAGGGCCATGGCCAGACCCTCAGCGCCGTCCACGGCCTCCAGCGTCCGGTGACCCTGCACCTCCATCAGGTCGCGCATGATCATCCGGTTATTCGCGTTGTCCTCCACGATCAGCACCGTGTAGTCGGGCATGACGTACCCCCTTGAAGGCAAAGCGCAGAGCGCAGAGTGCAAAGCGTAAAACCCACGGCCTTTGACGCTATGCGCTGTGCGCTATGCGCTGTGCATCTCACTTGTTGGTTCCACCGGCAGCGTAAAATAAAACCTGCTCCCCTTCCCCACCTCGCTCTCCAGCCAGATCCTCCCCCCGTGCTGCTCCACGAACCGCTTCACCAGCGCCAGGCCCAGGCCCGTCCCCTCCTGCTGCTTGACCAGCGAGACCTTCGCCTGCTCGAACTCCCCGAACACCCGCCCCTGGTCCTCCGGCGCAATGCCGACCCCCGTGTCCCAGACGCAGACCTCCACACACTGCCCATCCTCTCCACCCGTTCCAGGTTCAAAGTTCAAAGTTCCAGGTTGGGGACCTGAACCTTGAACCTTGAACCTTGAACCTTGAACCTTTGCCTCTATCCCCACCCTCCCCCCATCCGGCGTGAACTTGACAGCGTTGGACAGGAGGTTGAACACCATCTGCTTGATCTTCCGCTCGTCCGCCACGACGGTCGGAACATCCTCCTCCACCTCGCACGACAACGAAATCCCGTGCTTCAGCGCCCGCTCCCGAACAATTGTCAAACTGTTCTCCAGAAGCCCCTTGAGGTCCACCTCCGATAACTCCAGGGGGCTGTGGCCGGCCTCCACCTTGGACAGGTCCAGGATGTCGTTGATGAGCGAGAGCAGATGCTGCCCGCTGTCCCGGACGTTCTTCACGTAGGTCTCCTGCCTGACGTTCAGGTCGCCGAAGTACTTCTCCAGCAGGATGTCCGACATGGCGATGACCGAGTTGAGGGGCGTGCGCAGCTCGTGGGACATGTTCGCCAGGAACGTGCTCTTGGCCTGGCTGGCCTCCTGCGCCGCCCGGTTGGCCTCGGCCAGGTCCTGGTTGACCTGGAACAGCTCCTTGTTCCCCGCCGACAGCGCCGCGTTCGCCTCCCGCAGCCGCCGGTCCCGCCGGACCACGCGGGCCGTCTGCCACGCCACCAGCGCCACCGCAACACTCAATGCTGACCAGAGCCCGATCAGCATATATGGTGCGTGCACCCGCAGCGCCACGGTTGCGGGTTTCTCCGAGTAGACCAGGTCCCGGTCCACCGCCTGAACTTCAAATGTGTAACTCCCTCTTGGAAGATTCTGATACTCCACGCGCCAGGCATGGGTGGTCCTCCAATCCTTGTCGTAGCCATTCAAACGATACCGATAGACCATCCCGTCCGGACGAGTTTTAAAGCTCATCCCGTGGAACTCAAAGGCCGTCAGCTTCACACTGGATGGGACTGAAAGCTCAGACACCTTCTCATGGCGGCGATCCGCCACCACCGCGTCGACAAAGGCCGGAGGAGGCGACGGCACAGATGGGCGATAGCGCGTCACCCCGCCATTGGTACCGAACCAGAGAGCCCCTGTCCGGTCTTGCAGGACCGAGAATACCGAATTGCTCCCCAGGCCATCCTGACGGGTCAGGGTCTGAAAAGTCCGCCCATCATACCGGCTCACGCCGCCACCCTCGGTGCCGAACCAGAGAACACCTTCCCGATCTTGAACGATTGAGTTATGTAATATGTAATTATGCGCCAGGCCATCTTCTGTGGTGAAGGTCGTCCACCTCTTTCCGTCATACCGACTTATGCCACCCTCGGTGCCGAACCAGAATACACCTGACCGGTCCTGAAGGATCGACGTCACAACGTTGTGTGCCAGGCCGTCCTTTGTGGCGAAGGTCATCCAGGTCTGGCCATCGTAACGGCTTACACCGCCACCTCCGGTGCCGGACTGTCCGGTGCCGAACCGTCCGGTGCCAAACCAGGACACACCCTCCCGATCCTGAAGGATCGACCATACCCAATTGTGCGCCAGGCCGTCCTTTGTAGTGAAGGTCGTCCAGGTCTTTCCGTCATAGCGGCTTACACCGCCAATGGTGCTGAACCAGATCGCATCTGACCGGTCCTGATGGATCGAGTACACCGAGACGCCGCTCATTCCGTCTTCCGGGGTAAAACTCGTCCAGGTCTGACCATCATATCGACTCACACCTCCATGGGTACCAAACCAGAGATGGCCTTCTCGATCCTGAAAGATCGACCGCACACTGTTGGCCACCAGACCGTCTTCTTCTGTGAAACTCGTCCACGTCTGGCCATCATACCGGCTTATTCCACTTATATTCGTACCGAACCAGAGATTTCCGGCGCGATCCTGGAACGTCGGGATCACGAAGTTATTGACCAACCCGTCTTGTATGGTAAAGGTGGTAATCCGGCCATCATAACAGCTCACCCCACCCCCGTATGTGCCGACCCAGAGATGCCCCTCCCGATCTGTCAAGATGAATATCGCATCGTTGTGCGCCAGGCCGTCTTGGGTGGTGAAGGTCGTCCAGGTTCCCACCCCAGAGGGTCCACTGGACCCTCTCCCCTCCCTGTCATACCGGCTCACCCCACCGCCCCGGGTGCCAAGCCAGAACACACCTTCCTGGTCCTGAATGATCGACGTCACATTATTGTTCGCCAGGCCGTCTTTGGTGGTAAAGGTCCTCCAGCTTTTGCCGCCTGCCCTGAGCGAAGCCGAAGGGTCATACCGGCTCACGCCGCTATTAGTGCCGAACCAGAGATGGCCTTCCCGATCCTGAAAGATCGATCCTACATTATTGCTCGCCAGTCCATCTTTTGTGGTGAAGTTGGTCCAGGCCTGGCCATCGTACTGACTCACACCGCCACCCCAGGTGCGAAACCAGAGATGGCCTACCTGATCTTCAAAGATCGATCCCACATTATTGCTCGCCAGGCCGTCTTTGGTCGTGAAGGTCTTCCACGTCTGACCATCGTACCGACTCACACCACCAAGGGTGCTAAACCAGAGATTGCCTTGCCGGTCCTGAAGGATCGACCACACCCGGTTGTTCGCCAGGCCGTCTTTGGTCGTGAAGGTCTTCCATGTCTGACCATCGTACCGGCTCACACCACCAAGGGTGCCAAACCAGAGATGTCCCTCCCGGTCCTGAAGGATCGACGTCACAACACTGTCTGCCAGGCCGTCTTTGGTGGTGAAGGTCCTCCACATCTGACCGTCGTACCGGCTCACACCACCAAAGGTACCGAACCAGAACACACCTTCTCGATCCTGAACAATCACCCTCACATTATTGTTCGCCAGGCCATCTTTGGTGGTGAAGGTCGTCCAGCTTTTGCCGTCATACCGGCTCACACCACCACCGGGCGCCCCCCCTGCCCAGTTTCCAAACCAGAGGGCGCCTTCCCGGTCCTGAATGATTAAAGACACGTACGCCCCTCCCAATCCATCCGTCACGTCGTAGGTGCGCCAGGGACCTTTTCCAGGGCCGGAAGGCGCCACCTTACCAGGCCCAGCGGGCGATGTATAGCATACAAACCTGTGTCGAATCAGGCTGTCTGCCCGGGTTGTCCCAAAAGCCATCCCCAGGTCCCGCATCGCTTCCTGCCAAGCTGACTCTTCCTGAAGCACCCTCCTTTTCTCCACAAATTGGGATGGTGTCTTCACCTCGAACAGCCTGCTGAAGATGCTGTCCGGCGTCGCCCGGCCGCGCTCGGAGGACAGCGTCAGGCCGTGCTTCTTCAAAATGGGCGCGACCTTCGCCTCGTAGGTGGCCTCGAATTCGGACATGCGCTGCGGCGGGACCCAGAAGGAGAGGCGTGCTAATGTAGGGGCGACCGGCCGGTCTTGTAGGGGCGAGGCATGCCTCACCCCTACATCACACCATCCCTCGGCAACCAGCGTCAGGGCCAATCCTACCAGGACAAACGCGCGGATCGAGGTTAAGTCGGGTATCTTCATGATTCGCGGGGCTCCTTCAAGGTAGCCAAAACCGATTCAACCAACTGCAGCTTGATGTGAAGACGTCCGGGACCAGGCAGATTTCGCAGTGCCACCGAAGCGACTTCAAGCGAAACCCTCCCGGCTCGAAATGCCTCGACAATCAAACCAATCGAACCGACAACAGGCAGTGACAGTTCACTGCAAGCCAGGCGAGCTTGACGCTCATCGCACAGGACAAGGACATCCTGCCCGGCCTTCCTCTGAGAAATGGCATAACTCAAGGCCACCCGTTCACCGCGATCCAGATTCCTACGGGTGATGTCCTGCGGCTCCTGCACCGACGTAACGACGCGCCGCAGTCGTGTATCCTGAAGCGCTGCAGGGGCGTGAGACTCCACTTCTTCCCACACCTCATTCACCACGTCGATGCTGTGAGGCGGCAAGGCCCAAGACGAAGCATTCACCCAGAACAAATGCAACAACGGGCCAGCGTCGGCGACGATAATCACGTGGAAAACCTCTTGCCAGTGGCCCACTTTAATTCTGCCTTCACATCTTCCTCGGTCAGATCTTCCCGGTCGTAAGGTTTCAGAGTGACCTCATCTTGCTCATCCCAGACGATCTTCACGGTCAGCCCGTCGGGCAGATGCACAACAGGCGGAAGTTTAACCTGGCCGTTCTCCACGGTTCCTATAACTTCTTTCATGAATTTCACCCTTTCTTATTGAAGTGAAAACGGGGCACACCTCTTTCGTCCGAGGCATGCCCCTCAACCCAGGTCATGATCGCGAAAAACGCGAAAACCCTTCCACTCCACCGCCTCCCCACGCGAAAGACACGAAATCTCCCCACATCCACCCAGGAAAGGCGGAGGGGCTCCGCGCCCTTCGTCTCCTTCGCGTCCTTCGCGTTTCGGTTTCGCGTCTTTTCGCGCTTCTTCGTGTTTTTTCGTGATCCCGCCCTCAATCTAATCCGCCCGTCCCGGAAAAGCAAGGGTTTTTCACATTTCACGTCTGCAGTCTGCCGTCTCACCCCGTCGTGATCTTCGGCCTGTTCGGTCTATACGGCGGCTCCAGCACGGCCCGCTGACCCGGCGTGAACTCGTCCAGGACCTCCGTCACCCCCGCCGGCAGGTAGGTCTTCGCGTACGTGAGCGGCCCCGGCGAGTATTTGTAGAGAATCGACCGCCGCTCGTGCCCCGCCTGCCACGGCAGCGTCCCGTGTGTGAGCGCCTCCGTGAAGATAACCGCCGACCCGGCCCTCGCCGTGACCTGCTTGACGCAGCCCAGGTCCCTCTCCAGCCTCGCCACGTCGCGCGGCGTGGGGTAGTTGGACTTGTGGCTGCCGGGGATGCACGCGAACCCCCCTTCCCCCGGCCCGCAGTCCGTCAGCGCCCACGACACCACCGTCAACCCGCAGCGCATCCGCCCGTTGTGGAACTGGTAGAAGTGCGTCAGGTCGTCCGTCGCCCCGCCCCCGTGCAGCACGTGCCCCTCCGCGCCGGCCTCCATCACGATGCCGTAGACGTGGTCCAGCCGGAACCCGTCCCGAAGGACCTCCAGCAGATACGGCACGATCTTCGGGTGCGCCAGCAGGTCCCGGAACGGCTGGCACCAGGGCTTTGGCCAGGTCAGCATCCCCCCCAGGTCCCCCCGCCCGTGCCTCCCCTTCAGCGCAGTCGACCCACCCGACAACGACTGCTCCTCCGGACGGATGCGGATGCGGTCGCGGCTGTGCTCGATGGCCTCGTTGCACGCCCTCACCTCCTCCGGCGTAAGGGCGTCCTCCACGACTAAGTAGCCGTTGAGATCGAACAGATATTTCTCGTAGTCGTTCACCAGGACCTCCTTGAAAGCGGGTGCTGCCGGTTCTTCATCGGGAAGGCGACCCGCCCGCCCGTGACCTGCGACTCGTAGGCCCCCAGGATCATCTCCAGCGCGGCCACGGCGTCGCGGGCGCCGGACAGGGGTTCCCGGCCCTTTTCGACGGCCTCGATCAGGTCCCGGATCGCGAGCTGGTTGCCCGTCATCAGCGCCTGGCTCTCGACCTCCACGCGGGTCCACCCCTGCGACGCCTCGGCGGGTAGAAAGACCGGATGGGGGTAGAGCATCAGCGCCTCGGCGCTCCCACCCCGCAGCGACAGGATGCCCTGGCTCCCCACGATCTCCATCCCGTAGCGCCGCCCGCCCCCCGCCTGGTCCTTGCGGGAGTCGAAGAACCCCGACACGCCGCTCTTGAACGCATAATAGCCGTTCACGCAATCCCCGGCCACCGGCCCCACCGGCTCCGTGGCTGTCCGCACGTCCCCGGGTCCGATGTCCCGGCCACCGGCCGTCACCTGCGCGAACATCCACGCCGCGTCTCCGACAAAGAACCGCATCATGTTAAACAGGTGCGTGCCCAGCGTGATCATATCCTCCCCGCCCCCGCGCGCGTCCTGCTTGCCGTGCGCAGTGATCGCCTGGACATCCCCGATCCTCCCCTCCCGCAGCATCCGCCGCACCGCGTGCGTCTGCGGCAGATAGACCCCCTGGTGCGCCACGGCGACCTTGCGCCCTGCCCGCTCCGACGCCGCCACGATCCGGTCCCCCTCCTCCAGCGTCGCCGTCATCGGCTTCTCGCAGTACACGTGGCATCCGGCCTCGATGCACGCCAGGACCAGCTCCACGTGACAGTCCGTCCATCGCGGGCAGACGCTGACCAGGTCGGGGCGCTCCTTCTCCAGCAACTCCCGGTAGTCCGCGTAGACGCGGGGCGCGCCCGTCTGCGCGCGGGCCTTCTCGCGCCCCCCCGCGTCCGGGTCGGCCACGGCCACGAACTCCACGTTCTCGATCCCCTGATAGGCCAGGTGGAGGTTGTGGCCGAAATTCCCCCCGCCGGTTCGGCCAATGGCTGCAGTCTTATATATCCTTTTATTCATAGAGGCCCTCTCTATCCTATGGACACAAAACGCTGATCGAGCGGCGCGGCGTTTCTAGACCTCACCCCCTGACCCCCTCTCCCACGGGAGAGGGGGAATAGCTTTGGCAAAATGACAAGGGGCGCGGCGTCAAAATCCTATACCCTCCGGGTCCGAAGCGGCTACTGAACATCGAAGGGTTACGAAACTCCGATCTGCTACGGGGTATGGATTACGCCGCGCCAAGCCCCTCGCGGCGTTTGAGCGAGCGTGCTTCTTTTGTCCAACTTTTCTTGCACGAGCAAGAAAAGTTGGAATGGGGGGTTGTTGTGAGGAAGGAGTTTTACAGCTTCTCTATCGGCCTAGAATTCCCGAACACCGGCGCAGCCCCCCTGCCCGACGCCGCCCACCGCACCGCGTTAGCCATCACCTTCAGCACCTCCGCCTGGTGGAAGATGGGATGGGTCTCGTGTCCCGGTCGGAAGTAGAAGACCTTCCCCCGCCCCCGGTGGAAGCAGCACCCGCTCCGGAACACCTCGCCCCCCTGGAACCAGCTCACGAACACCAGCTCGTCCGGCTGGGGGATGTCAAACGGCTCGCCGTACATCTCCGCGTGCGGGATTTCAAAATACTCTCCCAATCCCTCCGCGATCGGGTGCGCTCGGTCGATCACCCAGATCCGCTCCCGCTCCCCGGCCTCCCGCCACTTCAGGTTGCACGTCGTCCCCATCAGCCGCCTGAAAATCTTGGAGAAGTGCGCGGAGTGGAGGCAGATCAGCCCCATCCCCTCCAGCACGCGGGCGTGGATCCTGTCCACGATGTCGTCCCGCACCTCCTTGTGGGCCCCGTGCCCCCACCACGTCAGCACATCCGTGATGGACAGGACCTCCTCCGTCAGACCGTGGTCCGTCTCGTCGAGCGTGGCCGTGCGCACGTTCAGGTCCGGCTGCGTCCGCAGGTGCCGGGCAATGGCCCCGTGGATGCCCTCCGGGTAGACCTGCGCGACCTTTTCGTTCCTCTTCTCGTGGCGGAACTCGTTCCACACCGTGACGCGAATCGACTCGCTCATGGCTCTCCCCTTTCTCATTCGCGGCGATAAATCGCCGCGCTACGAGAAAAACACACCCATCCTCACCCCTTGCGCGGGGATAAATCCCCGCGATCACACCCCCCATTTCGCCCGCACGACCTCCATCGGCACCGTCTCCCCCTTCGTCCAGGCGTAGTGCGCGATGGGGTCCTCCCCGATCCACCGTTCATCCACCGGCTCGCTGGCCAGTTGATACCGCGTGTCCGTGCTCAGCCGGAAGCGGTTCGAGACGTTGTTCAGAGACCCGTGCATCGTGAACATCCCGAAGATCAACACGTCTCCTGCCTTGAAGGCGCTTGTCTGCCACTGCCCACCGTGCCGGTCCATCACCTCCGCCGGGTCATTGGAGAAAGACCCCGTCACGTGGTCCCGATCCACGTCCATCTTCCCGTAGGTCTCCCTCATCCGCTCGAAACGATGCGACCCGACCAGCGCCACCAGCGGCCCCATCTCCAGCGGCACATCCCCCAGCGGCGTCCAGGTCGTGTACACATCCTGCGTCCCCCGGCCCATGTACACAATGTCATAGTGCGCCCCCGAGTTGCTCCCCGGCCCGATGGCCCGCAGCCACTTGTAGTCGTAGGTCAGCGCCGGCCCGCCTAAGAAGTGTTCAAAGAATCCCATGATCTGCGGCGACTCCACCAGGGCCAGGAACTCCGGCCTCCGCGTGATCTCCTTGCGCCCCCCTAAGAACTGCCCCCGCGCCCCCTCCTTCGCCACCCCCTCCATCAGCGGATAACCCCGGTCCAGTTGCCCGTTGGCGTCTAAGTTCTCCAGCACCACGCGCCGCGCCGCCCGCACCCGCTCCACCTCCTGCGCCCCCCGGATCAGCAGGTACCCGTCCTCCTCCATCCGGGCGCGCAGCGCCGCCGGGTCGTGGAGCAGGTCGTTGGCCTCGCGCAGATGTCCGAGGTACTTCCCGCCCAGCTCCAGCTCCCGCTGGCCCATCTTCACGGTCATGGAGTACTCCTCTCAATAGGGTGAGGTCTATACTTCAAACGCCCTCAGCACCCCGTCGCTCGTCCCGACGAGCGTCACCGGCCCCTCCTTCGCCCTCAGCCGCCCGCGCCAGATCCCCGTCACCCGGCCCTCGCCGGGGATGCGCCCCACCTTCTCCCCCCGCCCGTCGATCACCCAGACGCCCCCATCCTCGCACCCGGCCAGGACCTCCGCCTCCCCGTCCCCGTTCACATCGCAGACCTTCAAGACACCCACCGGCGCGCCCACGTTGCACGTCCACGCCTCCTCCCCGTCCGCGTAGAACGCGCTGACCGAGAAACTCCGGGACCCCGCGACCACCACCCGCCGCCCGTCGAACGCCCCGACGGCCACGCCCGTGACCACGTCCCCCAGGTTGTGCCCCCACCGGCAGGTCCCCTCCCCTGCGTCGAACACGCGCAGGTTCTCCCCCCGGTTCGTCCCGCAGATCACCTCCGGCCTCCCGTCCTCGTCCAGGTCCTCCACCGCCACCGCCGTCAGTTGCGACGTCCACCCCTGGTTGGCGTATCGCCTCTTCAGCCTTCCATCCCCGCCCACGGCAAAGCACGCGCTGTTGGAAGACTTGATCGCCATCCCCCCCACGATCTCCCGAAGGCCGTCCCCATCCACATCCGCCGTCGTCATCGTCACGAAGACGCCATGGTCCGTCCGGAAACTCCACTTCTCCTTCCCGCGCGCGTCCAGCGCGTGCAGCCGCATGTTGGCGACCCCGGCGATCACCTCCTGCGCCCCGTCCCCGTCCACGTCGTCCACCAGGATCTTCTTCACCTTAGACGCGCCGAGCGTCCACCAGGGCCAGTACTGGAGCCCGAACGGAGGCTCGTAGCGCCAGCGCACCGGCCCGTCCGCGCTGAGCAGATAGACCCCGCAGTCGTCCGAACCGGCCACGATCTCCCCCCTCCCGTCCCCGTCCACGTCCGCAATCGCGATGCTGTTGATCGGCCCCCCCACCCTGCGCGACCACCGCAGCCTCCCGTCCGCGTTCATCAGGAAGACCCGCCCGTCCATCGACCCGACCACGATCTCCGAGGGGCCGTCTCCGTCCACGTCCCCCACCCCGAAAGACGGGAACTCGTCCCCGGACCGGAACCGCCAGACCTCTCTCCCGGCCAGCGCCGGGGCCTCGTGCGCGTGGACCCGGTGATGGGGCGGATGAGGCGCGGCCTCCACGGCCTCCCGGAGCCGGGCCAGCAGGGCGTCCCCCTCCGACACCGGCGTCCCCTCGACCTCGTGCCGCCCCGCCGGAACGCGGAACGTCACCGTCGTCTTCCCATCCCTGCGGTAGGGCCTCCCCTTCGGGACCGGCTCCCCGTCCACCTTCACCTCCCCCTCATCTCCCACGAGCAGCTTGACCTCCGTCCTCCGGTCCGCGATCAAAACCCCCCTGCCCGCCACCAAGTCGTACTCCACGCTCACCGGCCGGTCGCTCGAAAACAGCGCGCGCCCCGCGCTCACCTCCGTCCCCCTCGCCAGCGCCAACCCCCTCCCCGTCACCCGGAACAACTGCGCCTCGACCTTCAGAGGGCCCTGCTTGAACGGACTCCCCTGGTAGACCCCGGCCAGGGCCGCGCCCTCCGGGGCCACAACCTGTACCACGCCCGACCCGACCTGCCGGAAGTCCACCCGAGGCTGCCCCGGCGTCGCGACCAGCGCGTTCAGGAACGTGTAACGCCCCCCCTCCTTGATCTCCTGCACCACGCCCTGGTGCAGGACGTGGGCGACCAGATCCTCCCGGCCGTAGCGCCGCTGCCGGCGGGCGTGCTCCTCCGGCTGCCAGTCGGACCAGCTCCCGATGTTCACGGCCTCCGTCCAGAGCCGCGCCCCGTCCGCGTTCAGGACCGAGCAGGCGTGCCCCCACTGCGTCACGGTGAGCCGCCCCTCCGTCAGCGCCGGATCCCCCACCAGCTTCCACCGGCACTCCAGCGTGTACTCCCCCCCCTCCCTCGCCTCCACCTCGTCCAGCGCCAGGAAGCACCCCCCCTTCTCCCAGACGATGTTCCGCGTCCAGTCCACGCCGTTGTAGTCCTTCAGATACGTCCGCGTGAAACCGACCCGATCCAGGTCCGCTACCAGGTCCATCCCCGCGAACGTGGGCGGCGTGGCCCCGTAGCCGTCCCGGACCACCGTGACCACGTTGTGGTCCCGGAAGTTCGGCCAGTGGAGCGAGTCCTCCGTCACTAAGAACGTCTTCCCGTGCTGCGAGAACTCCACGATGGAGTTCACGTCCTCGAACGAGTGCGACCCGCCCCCCACCCCGTCAAACAGCATGTACTGGTCGTCCGGCTCGAACCCCGTCCGGAACGACATCTTGTCGAACGTCTTCTCGTGGGGGACGTTGGGCGGCAGCACGAACATCCCCCGCGCCCCGTCCGGGTCCGTCTCCGGCATCCGGTAGTAGAGGTCGTCCAGCCGGGCCACTCGAATGCCGATCATGTCCGTCGGCACAACGGGGTCCACGTCGTCGAACAGCCGCCCCAGCTCGTCCGACATGTGTCGCCCCAGCCGGAACCCGAAGTCCCCCAGCGCCTCCATCCGGCGCTTCACCATGAAGGCGTAACGCCCGTCCCGGTAGTAGTGCGCCGCCTTCTGGAACAGGCTCGTCGGATACCCCCAGGCCGTCTGGCAATCCCCCAGCACCGGCATGTAACCCAGGTTGTCGCACGAGATGATCCCCCGGTCCGCCGCCTCCCGCGCCATCCCGCTCTCGAAGAACCTGCTCCCCCCGCCCGCCAGGGCGTACGTGGCGATGTTCTCCAGCGTGCAGGCCCATCCGTGAAAATTGCAGTCGCAGACCGGCTTCGAGTGCGCGTCGTAGTCTTTGAACAGCGTCGCCACGTCCCTGAGCCATTGCTTCGCCTCCGGCAGGCGATAGTACTTCTCAAAATACGTCCCCCCGAAGAACAGGGCCATCCCCAGCAGCGTCTGATGGTTCTGCTTCGGGGCCCTGACCTTGAGATGATGCTGAAACCCCCTGTTCGCGTGGCCCTCCTCCGACCGGAGCACTCGCAAAATGGTGTTCGTGATCCTCAGCCGGTCCTCGTCGCTAAAGACCGGGCTCTCCTCCAGCACGTCCCACAGGATCGTCTTCTGGTAGAACGTCAGATGTACCTGCCGCTCCGGGATCCCCTCCGGCGCGTCCCGCTCCATGGCCAGCATCCCCTCCCGGAAGCGCGCCGCAAAACGATCGTCCCCCGTCGCCACATAATAGAGCCCGGCGTGCGCGATCCCCTCCCCCTCCAGCCCGTAGCCCCACGCCTCCTCCGGCGGGTCCCCGGCCCACTGCGCCAGTGCCTCCCGCTCCCGCCCCCGGTCCGCCCCCATCTCCACCAGGAACACCTGCCCCACAGTCACCGCGTCCCCGGCCTGCAGCAGCCCCCCGAGCCGCTCCGCGCCCCTCCCGGTCCCGGCCCCGTCGCTCGCCCCCACGACGACGACGTTCTTCCCCAGCCCCCACGGGTCGTGCACCGTCTGGAGGACATATCCCCCCCGGCCCGGATGCGTCCGGTCCACCAGCGTGTACCACCGCCGGTAGAGCGCCCGGATGACCGCGTTGTTCGACAGATTGCCGACGGCGACGGTATGCCACGCCTGCGGCCCCTCCCCCGCCTCCGCGTCCCGTTTGATCGCCAGTTCGACCCCGCTGACCTCCCGGACCCGCGCCTGGATGGACCGCGCCGCCTCCAGATAGGCATCGTCCTCCGGAGTCACAATCTGCGCCTCCGCCTGCCCCTCGCGGACGAGCGCCGTGATCAGGCGCATGTCCTTGAGCCGGGTGATGGTCTGCTCGCTCATAGCTGAAATTTATCCCGCACCATATTCAACATCTCCCGCTTCCCCAGATTCACCCCGCTGGCGATGACCCCCTGGTGCCCGCTCTCGGCCACCGCGTCGCACACCTGCTCCAGCTCATCCGGCGCCAGGTTCAGGACCAGGGGCGGGTAGGAGCCGACCCTGCCGGTCTTCTGGAGGCCCATCTTGCGGACCTCGTGAATCACCACCTCCGCGACGGAGAAGCCGGCCTTTTCCAGGCTGGAGACCGTGCGCGGGAGCTTCAGAACGTCATACCCGAACAGCCTGTAGAGCATCGCCAGCGCGTCGGACTCCGACAGCCCCTTCGCCCACCCGCACAGCAGCCGCGTCCACGTCGCAAAGAGCTGCGGCCCCACGCCCCCCCACCCCACGATGCCCCCAAAGCCCCCGCTGATAAACGTCACAACCTGCTCCCAGTCCGCGTAGCAGTGGCCGCCCAGCAGCGCAAACGTGGGCGGGAAGCAGTCCGTCCCGAAGTCGACCTTCCGCCCCGCGCCCTCCGCCGCCTCCCGGAACTGCCGCATCCGCGCCGTCAGCAGGTCGCACCGGAACTTGAACCAGGACAGGACCTGATAATCGTGCCCCAGCGCCGTCAGCGCGTCGAAGAGCCCCATCCCCGACTCCACCGCCTTGCGCATCCGACCCGCGTCGAGAGATTGAACCCGTTGCCGCAGCCGGAGCAACCCCCGCTTCATCGCCTGAAAGTCGTAGCCCATCCGGCCCGCCTCGGCCTCGCAGTCCGCGCACGCGCACCCGAACAGGATGTGAAACGCCGCAGGCGGGGCGTAGCGGGCGTGGTCCATGTGCAGCCCGTCCATCGGATACCGCCTCACAATGTCCGCGATGCACGCCGCGATCCAGTCGTTCAGCCGTCGCTTGCTCGGGCAGAACGGGACGCCCCACCTCGTGTCCCCGGCGCTCACGAGGTTTCCGTCGAGGTCCCGCATCTCCAGGTCCGGGAACACCGATCCCCCGTAGCTCCAGACCCCGATGTGCCCCCAGACATCGATCCCCAGCCGGTGCGCCTCGTCCAGCACCCTCAGAAACTCGGCGTCATCCCATCCGCTCACCACCCCCGGCAGCACCGCGAACGCCTCCGGCGGGAGCCTGTGCATCTGCCGGTGCGCGGCCAGCGTGGGCTGCGCCCGCCAGTCCTCCACCGGGCTGATCGCCGTGACCTCCGGCGAAGCCTTAAACCCCGACGTGTGGCAGAGGTGGCTCTCCGGGATGATCGTGTTCAGCCCCATCTCCTCCCGGACGCGCCGGAGCGCGTCGGGCCTGGCCATCTCGTCGATGCTGCCGAACCAGCCGATGCGAGGTTTCATGGCGTATCTCCATCTATCTTTTCAGCTCCTGTAAGGTTTTCAAGTCTTCCTCAAGCTCAGCCACGTCGTAGTGGACAGGGATTTGGCGACTCGCTAAAAGATGCTGGAATTGCAATTGACTCATGCTCGCTAGCTGGCTGGCCTGTCCTAGCGTAAGTTTCTCTCTCTGGAAAAGCAGAATGGCGATCTCTTGCCTCAACTCAGTTTCGGACATGCCGGTGGCATGCAAGAGATCATCAGAAATGATTAAACCCATTCTGATTCTCCTTGGAAAGATTGAGAGGTTGTGGCTCATCCGACATTTTTACGGGGGGTCATTCTGAACGGAGCGCAGCGGAGTGAAGAATCTCCTTATCTGTCTGCAAACAAACGAGATTCTTCGCCCACCCAACCTGTCGCTCCCATAAGGTCGCGACCCTCCTCCCTGGCTCAGAATGACAACCCTACTCCCGCCAAAAAGTCGGATGAACCGAGGTTGTTCATGCTGCCGTAAGCAGAATCGGACGGCCCCGTGTAATCACCACCGTATGTTCGTAGTGCGCCGAAAGACTACCGTCCGCCGTCTTGAGGGTCCATCCATCCGCATCTTCCACGTATTGGCCCGATCCCGACGAGATGATGGGTTCAATGGTGATGACCAGGCCCTCCGTGAGCCGCTGCGTGGACCCCGGATCGTAGAAGTTCAGCACGGAGGGGTCTTCGTGGATCTCCCTTCCGACGCCGTGCCCGCACAGCCCGGCGATGACCGAAAACCTCTGCCGCCTCACCTCGGCCTCCACCGCCCTCCCGACGGCATTGATCGGGCGGCCCGCCTGGGCATTCTGTATCGCTTTCTGAAAAGCGGACTCAGCGCAGTTGCGCAGCCTTCGTTTCAGGGAGGATGCCGGCGGCAGCGCGACCGTGACCGCCGCGTCCGCGATGTAGCCGTCCAGCTCCGCCGTCACGTCGATCTTCACCAGGTCCCCCGCCTGGATGACGCGCTCACCGGGGATACCGTGGATGGCCTCGTCGTTCAGGCTGATCAGGGTAACGCCCGGAAAACCATAGACAAGTTGCGGCGCGGATTGAGCGCCGTGCCTTTCAAAGACCTCCGCGCCGACGGCGTCGAGCTCCCCGGTCGTCATCCCCGGTCGCAGATGCCTCTGCATCTCCCGGAGTGTCAGGCTGACGACCCTCCCGGCTCGCATCAACCCTGTAAAATCCCTCTCGGATTCAATCGACATGGCGATTCAATCTATCTTTTCGCAATAATAGCTCGGCTCTCCCTTAGGGTTCTTGGTCGCCACCCCTTTGACCTTCACCCTCTTGAGCCCCCTCCAGCCTATGGTCTCATTCCCATCCAGTTTCAAATCCGGCGGGAACTCACAAAAAAGATCTTTCACATGACCTGATTCGCCTTCCAGGTAGATCACAATGTGGGTCCTGGAATTCGCGTTCTTTTGCGGAGAATGGGATTGAATGGATTGGACCGTATATGTTTTTTCCCTGGATTCAGGTTTTACCACAAACCAGTAATAGGAAGCGAAAGCCCCCACAATGACCCCAAGAATGAACTTTATCATACCTACCAAAATCTCCTTACATCAGGGGCGACCCGGCGGGTCGCCCCTGATGGGCAACCGGTAACGACGCTACACCGCCTTCCCCAGCAGCGCGCTCGCCACCTTCCGCACCGCGCGGACCGCGGCGCGCGCCTCGCTCACCGTGTTGTGCTGGGTCGTCTGGATCGACCCCAGCCGCTCCCCGGCCGTCATCGCGTTCGGGGCCAGGTCCAGCGGATAAGACCCCTTCTTCAGCCGCCCCGGCCGGTAGCTCCTGAAGGCGTTCGGGTTTTTGTGCAACTGCCGGAACACCTCCCACGCGGGCACGTAGCGTTGCGGGCCCGCGCTCGCCGGAATGCCTTCTTTCCGGACCATCTGGCAGAACTCCCCTGCCGTCACGCCCAGGACATTCTTGTCCACCACGAACAGCGACCACCAGAAGCTCGGCAGGGCCTCCTTGGGCAGGGGATGAGGCTTGATCCCCGGTATCCCCCGGATGCCCTCGTAGAACGCCAGACCGAACGCCTGCCGCTGCGCCGTCCATCTGGGCAGCCGCTCCAGTTGCACTAAGGCCAGGGCAGCGTTCACGTCGCTCAGGCGGACGTTCAGGGCAGGAAACGCCGGCGTGGGCGGCGCGCCGGGGAACCGGGGGTAGCACTTGTCCGAGAACAGGTCCGCCATCTCGGCCATCTTCCGGTCGTTCGTCAGCACGAACCCACCCTCCCCGGATTTCATGTGCTTGCTCTCGTTTGTGCTCCACGCCCCGAGGTGGCCGAACGTCCCCAGGTATTTCCCGCTCAACGAGCCCAGGTGCGACTGCGCGCAGTCCTCTAACACAATCAGGTTGTGCCTGCGGGCCAGCTTCATGATCCCGACCATGTCCACCGCATAGCCCCCGTTGTGCACCGGCATGATCACGCGGGTGTGAGGTGTGATCTTCTCCGCCGCCGACTGCACGTCCATCAGCAGCCCATCCGGCTGCACGTCCGCGAACACCGGGATCGCGTTCAACTGGAAGATCCCGATGATGCTCCCATAGTCCGTCAGCGGGCTCACGATCACCTCGTCCCCGGCCCCCACCCCGGCGGCGAACAGGGCCACGTGAATGGCCGTGCTCCCGGAGCTGGTCGGGATCGCGTGCTTCATCCCGTAGAGTTTCTGCAGCGCCTCCCGGTAGGCCATCACCGCCCTGCCCCGCGCCAGCGGCAGCGCCGGGCCGGACAGCAGCTTCTTCAACGCCGCGACCTCAGCGGAGAAGTGAAACGGTCCCGTCCGCCACGGCTTCGTGTGCACGGGCCTCCCACCGTTGATCGCCAGATCGCTCTTCTTCGGTACCTTTGCCAAGGTAGAACTCCTTTCTTTCAAGACGGACCTCACCCACCCCCATACCCCCTCCCCCATCCCCACCTTCCGACAGCTTTCGCTGTCGGTCTCTCCATATATGGAGAGGGAGGGGGTTTCAAGGGCCTTATCCACAGGCTTGGGGGAGGGTGAGGTCTCCTTACCTCAACCCCGCCACCTGCCCGCGCGTCGTGGCCGCCACGACCTCCTCCGCGCCATCCCCATCCACATCCACAGCGCGCAGGGCCGTCACGCCCCCTTGCAGGGCGCAGGATCGGGCCACCTCGCCCCGGCCGTCGCACACCAGCACCCCCCCGTCCGCCGTCCCCACCGCCACCTCCCCTCCGTTGAGCGCCGTCAGCGCCGTCAGCGGGCGCATCAGGTCCCGCCGCGCCCGTTTCCTCCCGGACAGGTCTATAATATAGAGATTCCCGCCCATCGAGGCCGCCACAATCTCCTTTTCGCCATCCCCGTCCACATCCGTCACCACAACCCCGGACGGCTCGTCGCCTAAATTGACCTTCCAGACCGCCTCCGCGTAGCCCATCCGGTAGGGCGGCGTCGAGATCGCGCGGTACTCCGAGACCGTGGGCGGCAGGGCGTGCAGCGTCCCGTCCATCGTCCCGAACAGCGCCTCCTTCACCCCGTCCCCGTTCACATCCGCCGCAGCCACGGCCGTGAACTCCGGCGTCGTGATCCGGTAGAGCCACCGGATCGTCCCGTCCGGGTTGACGAAGTCGCAGTTGTAGTACTCCGTCCCCACCGCGATCTCCGTCCTCCCATCCCCGTCAAAATCCTCCGGCAGCAGGTTCGTCACGCTGTGATGGCACATGTCCGCCTGCCACCGGAGCGACCCGTCCAGGTCGATGGCGTAGAGCTGCCAGCTCTCCGTCCCGGCCAGGACCGCCGTCCTCTCGTCCCCGTTCAGGTCCGCCGCCGACACCGCCACGACCCTGCTGTCCCGGCCGTGGTGCCTCCCCCGGCGGAAGACCCACCTCCGCCGCCCGGCCGCGTCGAACAGGTAGACCCCGCAGTCCTCCGACCCGGCCACCACGCTCATCCGTCTTCCCGTCCCCCTGAACGCATGCACCGAGTTGACAGCGCCCTCCGCCCGTTGCCGCCACCGCTCCTTTCCGTCCGATCCCAGCAGATGCACGTCCCCGGCCCCCGACCCGGCCACGACCTCGGCGCACCCGTCGCCGTCCACGTCCCCTGCGAAGATCGACCGGATGCCCCCCTCGCCCCTGAACGCCCAGACGGCCTTCATGCCCTTCCGGGCCAGCGCCGGCCTCCGCCTGAGCCGGGCGTCCACATAGCCCGTGTACCGCCGGTCGAGCGCCTGCCGGAAGGCGTCCCCCTTCAGCCCTGTGACCTTCAGCCGGTGCGTCCCCCCTGCGACCGAAAACGAGATCAGTCCGTCCTTCCCCTTCCTTCCGGCGGCCCTCCCGTTGAGCGCGACGCGCTGCGCCGACATCCGCACCTCCGCCGGCCCATCTGCGACGACCGTTCCTTCACCGGTCCTGAAATCCAGGTGGATCGAGATGGACACGCTGCTCACCATCGCAAACCGCCCCGCCTTCACCCGCCGCATCCCGACGAAGGACACCGCATCCCGTTCCACGCAGAACAGCCCCGCGTCGACCTCCAGCCCCCCGACCCTGCACCTGCCATCTCCGACGCCGATCAAGGCTTCAAAAGATTGTCGTCTGCCGTCTGCCGTCTGCCGTCTGCCTTTTGTCTTTGGACCCATGACTCGCGACCCGCGACCCGCGACAATCTTCACGACAGATTCTCCGACTCGCTGTATCTTTAACCCCGCCTCCTTCTGCGGCGTCAGCAGGTTGAAATAAAACGCCCGCTGTCCCTCGGCCATATACAGATGCTGCCGCTGGCTGACGATCTTCACGACCCCGTCCGGGCTGTATTCGTAATTCTTCCAGTTGTGGAGGAACGTCGGCCCCTCCTCCAGCGTCTCCTTCGACGACCCGTCCCCGCTACGGACCTGGAACGAGACCCCCCCCTGCGACAGGATCATATCCTCCCCGTCCAGCCGCACGTCCCCCAGCCCGCGCCAGAAGCACTGGAGGTGGTAGTCCCCGCTCTGGAGCGCCGTCACCTCGTCGATCACCAGGAAGAACCTCCCCTTCTTCCAGGCCACATTCCGGCCCCACCGCGCCCCGGCGTAAGGCGCCACAGATGTCCGCGTGAACCCCGCGTCCGCGAAATCGGCCCTCAGGTCCAGGCTCGCCAGCGCCGGGATGCGGCTGCCCGGCGACGAGTTAGACAGCGGAATCAGCGGCTCCCCGCGGTCCACCTCCGCCAGCGTCGGGACCTGCGTGCTGACCCCGTCCCGGATGATGAACACGCCGTTGTGGTGCTTCGGGTACTTGCGGATGTAGTGGAGGTCCGCCAGCCAGAGCCGGTCGTCCCACGTCAGCCGCGCGATGGAGTTCCCGTCCTCGTGCCCGTGCGCGAACGTGGAGCTCCCCTCGATCAGCATGTACTCCCCGTTCGGGTCGAAGTCCTTCCGGAACGACATCTTGTCGAACGCCGCCTCGCGCGGCGCGAACGGCCCGTAGGAATTCTTCAGGACCCAGCGGTACATCCCCTCGTCCATCCGGGCCACGGCGATGCCCAGCAGGTCCTTCGGCTCAACCGGCGTCACCCGACGGTGGTACGCCCCGTCGAACCAGCTGTCCAGCGTGTCCGTCGGCTTCCCCGCCGTCAGCCAGTCGTAGGCCCACCGGTAGCGCCCGTCGTCGTGGAACCACGCCGCCTTCAGCAGGACCGAATAGGCCCGGCTCCACCCGAACCCCCGCGCGTAGGTCCCCACATCCCCGTACGTGCACTCATCCCGCCGGTTGTCCGTCGTCAGGATCGCGAAGTCCCCCATCGCCCGCAGGAACCCCTTCTCCATATAATCCGTCTCGCCCCGCTCCAGGAAGTACTGCAAAATGTGGCGCGGCACGAGCCAGCAGTAGCCGAACCCCGCGTCGTCGTTCGACCGGGAGGAGGTCGCCTGCCCCCGGAAGACCCGCTCCACGTCCCGGAGCCGCCCGTCGAACTCCCTGATCCCGTAATATTTCTTCAGGTAGCCCGCGCAGAGGTTCAGGCTCAGCGCCGCGAACGTGCAGTGGTTCTGCCGGATCATCCCCTCCGGGCTCCCCTCCATTGAAAAGTAGCCCAGGTCCGCCACCCACCGCGCCGTCTGAAGGACCATGTTCGTGATCCGCAGCCGGTCCCCGTCCGAGAAGACATCCCCCTCCTCGATCAGGTCCCACGCCATCGCGAACCGCCACGGCCAGAAGTAGGGGTCGCCGTAGCCGTAGCCCGTCAGCTTCCAGTCGTTCTCCCGCTCCGCGATGTCGATGTAGTGGAGCGTCAATTCGCGGGCGATCTCCCCGAAGACCCGCTCCCCGGTCTGGTGGTAGCGCATCCCGTAGTCGCACGCGCGGGTCATCCCCGTCCACGGCGAGTAGTACTTCCCCGCCGGACGGGCGTAGCCCTCGTCCGCGTCCGCCACGACCTCCGCCGCCCGCCCGGCGTCCGGTACATTCACGTCGTTATGGACTGACCGGGACAGGTTCACGCGCCCCAGAACCCCATCGCCTCCCAGCAGGCCCATCAACTCTCCTGTCGCCGCCTCCACCCCCTCCAGGTCACTCCCCCCCAGCAGCACACGTTGCGCCCGTGCCCGAACGGGTTGTGGATCGTGCGCACCTCCCACCCCCCCTCGCCCGGATAGGCGTCGTCCGTGAAGGCGTAGTGATTCGTGTAGAGCCGGAAGATCGCGGCATTGTTCAGCATGCTCCCCAGGACGATCAGGTGAAACCCGCGCCAGTCCCCCTCCGAGACCGTCGCCGCCCGGACGACCTCGGCGGTCGCGCCCGACACCTCCCGGATGCGCCCCTGGACCTGCGCCCCCAGCCCGGCCCACCCCTCCCCGTCCGGCACGACGATCTTGCAGCGCGCCTGCCCGTCGCTGGCGAGGATGGTCTCAAGGCAGAGGTCTTTGAGTTGGGTAATCTCTGATAACGCGCTCACAGAAGTCCCTCCATCACCGCTTGCACAGCCGGATACTTCCCCGGCTCCCGCCAGAGCCACTCCTCCCTGACCCAGAACCCTGCGACAACCTCAGAGCGGAGAACGCCCTCCTCCGGCTGCGAACGCACATAGCGTCCCCCCGGCCCCAGCCGCCAGACCGTCGCCTCCCGCTTTGGGAGGTCGATCCTCCAGTACTCCCTGACGCCCAACTGTTCGTACTGAGCCTGCTTGGCGATCATCTCGCGCGCCCGATCCCACGGAGAGATGATCTCCATGATAAGGTCCGGCGCCCCCGCGATCTCCTGCTCCCGGATGATCTCCTCCCTGCCAGCCGCGATGAACATGAGATCGGGTTCGCGAGCATTGTAGAGGTCGATCCGGACCAGCAAACGAGACCCCAATACAACGCCTAAGCCCCGCCGCTCGACGTACTCCCGGAGCAGGTGCATCAAAAACGCAAACAGGGCTTCGTGCTGCATAGAAGCGGGAGAGGCCATGACGATCACCCCCTGAACGAGGTCCGCGGACGTATCCTCATCGACCAGTTCGTAGAACTCCTCCACCGTCAGCGGGCGCTCGGCGCAAAAAACCGAGCCTTCCGGAAGCCTCAATGGGGCCGCCGGAAGCGTATCCAGCAAAGTCGTCGTCTCCACGCGCCATCACCTCCTGAGCCTTTCTCAACCTGTCGCATCCAGCAGCGTCCCGATCATCCTGTCCTGGGCCTTGAGGGCCTTCGCGTTCGCCTGGAACACCGCCTTGGCTGCGATCTGATTCACCGTCTCGTCCGCCACGTTCACGTCGTTCTCCGGCTGCGGCGTCAGCCCTTCGGCCTTCGCCTCCGCCAGCGCCCGCTGCGCCTCCTCCGATACCTGCACGTGATCCACCCGCACATCCACCCCGCCGGACGGCCGCTCCTGCGCCGCAGCAACTTGCCTTTGGAACCCGTCCGTGCTCACATTCGCCACGTTGTGAGCGGAGGCGTCCAGCCTCCGCTGCTCGGCCTGGAGCCCACTCTTGGATGGTTCAAAGTTGATCGCCATGACCATACTCCATTTCTTGAGTCAAGTAAGACTATCCCTGAGATCTCCAGTCGTTTCCCCAGAACCCCCAGTCCAGCAGCTCGCCCTCGGAATAGACCATATAGTCTGGCAACAGGTGCATGTCCAGATGGCTCCCCCAGCAGATCGCATCGGGCGTCACGCCGCCGTGGACGGCGACATAGCGATTCGGGTTCCCGGGATGAGGAAAAACGGCGAAGACGGCGGCTCGCTTTGCCGTGTAGGTCCTGTCCGCAAGATGGACGGTTGTCCCCTCAAAAGCAAGGGGCAACTCCCTTTCAAACCTCGCCAGTACGGAATTCGAGGCATGCGTCCCGTACAGAAGCAGGTTGTTGTGGACCAGCGCGTCCTCCTGAAGGTCATTGTCGTTCACGATCGGAAGGTCCACCGCATTGTCCCCCATGATGCCCCCGCGATGCACCCCTCCGTTTCGGTTGCGATAGTACATCCTGGCGTCCCTGGCCGCCCAGGAGGTAAAAAACGCCTCCTCCGACCCGGCAGTCCCCGGCGTCAGGATTAGCCCATCGTAAAACAGGTCTCCAATGGGCCCTGAGGAACCGTGTCGCTTCTCCCTCGTCAGATCAAAAACGCCGGCCCTCCAGACGCCGTCCTCACCGCGCCGAAAGGTCTGCGAACGGCTCAGGTTGACCTCACCCAGACCCTGGCCGTCCACCACGACCGTGACAGCCTCGCGGCCCTCTATCGGCCCCAGCGAAAAGGCGCGGACGCCGTCCGTGTGGACGGCCGCCCGGTTGTCTCCGGTGAGCCCGGCGTCGACCGCGCCCCGCTCGCCGTAATGCGCAAGCTGCTCAATCGCCACCCAGCAGGACCGATGGTGGCGCAGGTCGTAGGACACCAGCGACACGTGATCGGGGTTCCTCCGTTTTTTCTGTTCGAGCAGATAGAGGATCACCTTCTCCCAGACCTCAGGTACCCGACACCCATGCCCTGTCTTGGGGACCTCGGTATAGATGTACGAATACCCTTTCTCGCCCATCAGCCGGGCCATCTGGCGCGAGTGTTCCACCGAAACTCCGCCCCCCACGGCCCGGTCCCACTCCCCGTGGACCATCCAGACAGGCGTGTGCTCGAGGTTCTCGACCAGAAAGGCGGCGGACCGGGACTTCCAGGACGCCTCCTCCCACTCCCGGAGATGGAAGGTCAGCCCGCCGGGCTTCTCCCACAGCCTGTAATCGCAGTAGCCGCAGAACGGGGCCGCGCCCGCAAAGAGGTCAGGATAGTGCGAGATCAGGTACCAGACCGCAGCCCCGCCCATCGACGACCCCGTGAGGGTGATCCGGTCCCGGTCGATGGCGTAGTGAGATGCCACGTGTTCAATCGCCTCCAGGACATCCACCTCGCCGTAGTTCTGGTACACGGACCCGGACCCCCGCCCGGTCGGGCGGAGGACGACGCAGGCGTGCCCGTGCCGGGCGGCGATCCCGGCGATCTCCTCCGTCATCGAAACGGCCCCCGGAAGGTTGCCCAGCGCGCCCGGACTCACCTCCAGAATCAGGGGTTTGGGCTCCTCCGTCGTGTCCGTGGCGCAGACGGCGCAGGGGTGGAGCCTGCCGTCCACGTTTGACCGGAAGTACTGAAGCTGTCCGACGGGTTTCATGGGCCTTCCTTATGAATAACTCCTCTGCACCTCCGCCAGGATCTCCTCATAGACCCGCGTCGAGTCCGCGTTCCGCGCCCACCGCGCCCCACCCGGCCCCGGGTTCAGGTTCCCCCCGGCGTTGGGGTGGCACTTGGGCCGGTCGTTCAGGTCGATCTCCGCCGTCAGCGTGTTGTTCACCGCCGAGACGGCCAGCAGGTCCCCGCGCGGCGTGACGATGGCCGCCGGGGAATTCAGCGTGGAGGCCACGATGTAGACGTTGTTGTCAATCGCCCTGGCAGGCAGGATCTTCTCCTCATACCCCGCGTTCGGGAACAGGATCACCTCCGCGCCCTTGAGCGCCAGCAGGCGCGCCGACTCCGGCCACCAGCTATCGTAGCAGATCATGATCCCCACCGTCCCGAAGTCCGTCTCGAAGACCTCGAAGCTGTCCCCCGGCAAGATCCCCATCGGCTCCTCCGGCCAGTAGGGATGCACCTTGCGCTGCTTGCCGATCAGCTTTCCCTCCCGGTCGTAGAGCACCGCGGCGTTGAACATGAAATCCCCGTCCCGCTCCACCACCCCCGCGCAGACGTAGGCGCAATAGGCCCGCGCCTTCTCCGCCAGCATCGCGCAGAACGGACCCGGGACCGGCTCCGCGAACTCCCACAGGTCCAGGCCCCGGTGCGGAGGGAGCGACGCCGTGTTCGCGAACTCCGGCAGCAGGATCAGGTCCGGCCGCGCCAACCCCAGCCGGTCGATCTGCTCGCCGTAGAGCCGGACGTGGTCCGCAGGGCTGGCGGGCCTCGGCGGCCGGAATCTCATCGTCCCCACCCGCACCCTGCGCGGCGCGGGCGGCTCCGCCTCAGTCAGAGACACCTCCTCGAACAGAACCACCGCCTCCGGCGCGTAGCGGAGCAGCAGCCGGACCTCGGCCCCGTCGCAGTTGGCCGGCGCGACAAAGACATCCTCCCCCACGATCCGGCCCCCCTCCCGCCGGAATCTCCGGATCGCGTCCTCCGCGCAGTTCGACTCGGACAGCTCCCCCCGCCTCCAGACCACGTGCGGCGTCACGTGCAGGAACAGGTCCCCGACCCCCTCGCAGCGCAGGGTCACGCGCAGGCGATAGGCCTTCCCCGGCTGCGCCGGGACCCTCTGCGTCCACGCCCCGAAGCAGTGCCGGTTGCCGTCCCCGGCCACGCGCAGATGCCCGTTCTCCGCAGAGAAGGCCGGGGACAGGCTCGGCATGGGCGTCCAGGTGGACCAGGCGACATGGTCGTTCCTAAGAAGGTTCGCATTCATAGTGTTGTTCCTTTTCATCCCACTACCTCATCAACAACGCTCATCAGCCTCATCTCCGGCCCGGCCAGCACGACGAACGACGGCAGGCCGAGCCGTTTCCAGAGGGGAAAGGGGGCCAGCTCATTAGCCCGCGCGACAAACAGCGCCATCACCGTCCCGTGCGTGACCACAGCCACACGATTATTCGGATATCTTTCCATCACCCCCGCGATAGCCTTTGCAAATCTCTCATGAGCCTGGTCAGCGGTCTCTTTCCCCAAAACCGGCTCCCCCGGCCTCTCAAAAAACCCGGCGACCGCCCCCTCAAACCGCTCCTTTTCCAGAAATCCGACGTTGCTCCTGTCGTGTTCGTGCAACCCCTCGACAACTTCAAAGGGCCTGTCGAGTATTTCGGCGATCACCTGCGCGGTCTCCACAGCCTTCGGCTCGATGCTGCCGACAATGATTTCGGGACGATGATCACTTAGCTTCTCAGCCAGGACCCTGCACCGGCGCCGTCCCTCCTCCGACAGACGCCACCAGCTGGCTGCCACATCGGGCACAACCTCTGGCAAAGAATGTTTGATGAGAATGAGATTGGTCATGCGCTGAGTTTATTCATCCTTCATCCCTCACGGCGATGAATCGCCGCGCTATCCCCCCACCCCCTCCACCACGCCATTGATCCCGAGGTAAAGAAACACCAGCAGAGCAAACACCAGAAGGACATTCGTCACCCACCCGCTGCGCAGGTCCCCCACCCAGGCGCGCCGGTTGTTCATGTAGAGCAGCGTCCCGGCCAGGAACGGCATGAACAGCGCCCCCACGACCGCGTAGGCCAGCACGACCTTCACTGGCTTCTGAAACGTCAACAGCAGCATGGGCGGAAACGTAAGGAACCCCAGAAACGCCCGGTAGTACGGGGACCTCGTGCTCACCACCGCAGCGCGCTCCTCCGGTCCCAGACGCTTGAGGAGCGCCACGAAGTCCGAGAACATGTAGGGCACCCCCTGCCACACACCCAAAAGCGAACTGGCCACCGCGCCCCAGAACCCCAGGTAGAGCGCCCACCGTCCAGCAGGTCCCAGGGTCTCATCCAGACGGTTCGCCAGGTTCAGCACGATGCCCGACCCCTTCGCCGCCTCGGGCTGCACCTGAGAGGCCAGGATGATCACGGCGATGCCGAACAGCCCCGTCATGGCGTAGGCCGCCCCCAGGGCGACCCGCGTCCCCCGCATCCACGCCGGCCCTGCCCGGCCCGACTCCCGAATCCAGTAGCCGTAGCAGAGGATCGTCAGACTCCCCCCCACGCCCCCGATCACGCTCAGGATCGACTTCACCGAGCCGGAGGGCACGGACGGCACGGCCAGATCGCGCAGCAGCGCGGGGAGGTCCGGCAGCAGGACACACGCACTCCCGATAATGGAGACGAACATCAGTCCGATCAACACCTTCATCGCGCCCTCGAACGCGCCGTAGCGCCCCCACAGCACCAGCGCCGCCCCGGCCACCGAGTGCAGGATCGCCCAGACACTCACGGACAGCGCGGGGAACATCGTGTGCCCGGCGATGCCACACGCCGAGATCAGGCCGCCCCCCACCAGGAACGACCACCCGATCAGGTAAAACAAAAAATAATATTGTATGGGCCTGCCCAGACGCTCCACCCACCCCTCCAGGAGCGTGCTGCCCGTGGCGAGCTGCCAGCGCGCGATCCCCTCGTTCAGGACGAACTTGAGGATGGCGCTGTAGAGCGCGGCCCAGAGCAGCGCCGTGCCGAACTGCGCGCCCGCCACCGTGCCGGAGATCATGTCCCCTGCGCCGACCCCCGTGGCGGCCACGGCGATGCCCGGCCCCAGCAGAGCGAGGCCCTCCCGGAGGCGGCGCAACAGACCCGGTTTCGATGCCTCAGAGTTAGCGTCCAGGCCCATCAGACCCTCCACTTCACCGACACGCCCAACTCCTTCGCCAGAGCCTCCATATCCCCCGCCAGTTTGAGGGGAATCGAAATCCCCCGCGCCAGGTACTCGGCCCGACGGCGGAAGCTCCCCTCCCCCGGCCACTGCGCCTCCCCCTGCTCCGGGGCCGGAGGCGCGGCCTTCAGGTGCGCCTTGAGCGACGCGACCCGCTCGTGCAGCCAGTCCCCATAAGGCCGGATCGCGATGAACAGCTTCGTCGATCCCCCCTCCGAGTCAGAAGGTCGCCCCCCTGTCCCCTGCTCGTAGCAGAGCAGCCCCCCGGCCAGCCCCCCCGTCAGCAGGTCGATCACAAACGCCAGGCCGGACC
>Ga0156186_1360_pt2 | contig 45044 bp, 36 predicted proteins | sample RifCSPlowO2_12_FD_107839 | JGI IMG/M metagenome (GOLD analysis project Ga0156186, IMG submission 107839) | Candidatus Handelsmanbacteria bacterium RIFCSPLOWO2_12_FULL_64_10
CGCCGCGTGAACAGGTCCACCGTCTCCCCCGCGATCAGCCGCCGCCCTTCGTGCATCCCCCGGTTCAGCATCATCCGCCCGAAGACGCCCAGGTCGCGGGCCGTGCCGAACAGCCCCGCGTGCGGGGCCACGCCCCCTATCGCCGCCGTGTTCTCGTCGTGGACCTCCCCGTGGATCAGCCCCTTCCGCCAGGTCTCCCGGACCTCCGTGGGGGGGATGCGCGCCAGCAGGGACGCCGGGGGCCGGTACATGGTATCTCTCATGCCGAGCGGATCCAGGACCTCCCGCCGGGCCATGACAGCGATCTCCAGGTTCCAGAGGCGTTCCAGAATCTCCCCCATCAGGAGGATCCCCAGATCGCTGTAGACCGCCTGCGTCCCCGGCGTCGCCTCCGGCTCGACGCGACAGATCGCCCGGAGCACGTCCCCCTTCGACCGGCACGTCTCGTAAAATGGCCGCCACGCCCGCAGGCCGCTGCTGTGCGTCAGCAGGTGGCGCGCCGTCACCCGCTCCCGCCCCCCCCCGGCGAACTCCGGGATGTGCCTCGTCACCGGCGCGTCTAAGTCCAGCAGCCCCCGGTCGTGGGCGATCATGGCCAGCGTCGTCGCGACCACCACCTTCGTCAGCGAGGCCAGGTCGTACATGGCATCCGTTCGGACGGGGGGGGCATCCGTTGCGTAGGTCTGCCGCACCAGCGCCCCCTCGGCCAGGACCTCCTCGCGGCTGGTCACGAGGTAGACCGCGCCGGGGAACGCCCCGTCCGCGATGGCATCCAGAAGAACGGTATCGACTTTATCCCAGGTCATCAGGGTAGAACCTCAACATGAATGGCATGAAGATAAAGATTTCGCGTTATCGACCGACCCCTCCCCCAGCCCCTCCCCCACAGGGGGAGGGGAGATCCTTGTGCATGTACTCTTTCTCAAAAAGTCCAACCTGCTCCCCCTTCCCGCGTCGGGAAGAGGGTGGCGGGTCGCGACCTCATGGGAGCGACAGGTTGCGGGATGGGGGGATAGGTCTACTCATATCTCAACGCATCTACCGGATTCGCCGTTGCGGCCTTCACCGCCTGAGCGCTGACCGTCAGCAAAGCAATCCCCAGCGCCAGAACCCCGCCCAGCACAAAGGCGCCCGGTCCCAACTCGATCCGGTACGCGAAGTCCCGAAGCCACCTGTTCATGGCACAGTAGGCCACCGGCCACGCAATCAGGTTGGCGACTCCCACCAGCAGCAGGAACTCCCTCGACAGCAGCATCACAATGCTGGACACCGACGCCCCCAGCACCTTGCGGATGCCGATCTCTTTGGTGCGTTGCTCGACGGTGAAGGAAGCCAGACCGAATAGCCCCAAACAGGCGACAAAGATGGCAAGCGTGGAGAAAGTCCCTACCATCTGGCCCCGTTGTTCTTCTGCACGATATAATTGATCCAGACGATCATCGAGAAAATAGAATGAAAAGGGATGATCAGGGACAAACTCTTGCCACTTCTTTTTGAGAAAATCGACTGTATCAGAGATATTGTTTGAACGCACTCTGACTGTCAACTTGCTATACCAGCGCGGTGTGATAATAAACGCAACGGGTGATATCTTTTGGTAGAGAGATTCAAAGTTAAAATTCTTTACGACACCTATGACACGGCTGCGCTTTTGAAAGTAGGGGATATCAAACCTTTTTCCTACAGAAGATGCCCACCCGAGTTCCTTTACGGCCTCCTCGTTGAGGATAACGGACTCTTCGGCATCCGTCGGCCAATCCCTCGAAAAATCTCGCCCCGCTTTAAGTTCGATCCCAAGCGTTCTCATAAAATCGTAGTCAACCATCACGATTTTCATGTCTCTATGCCCAACCTCTTCCGGGTTTACGACAAAACTGCGAACGGATGGGTCTGGAGGCACATTTTTGGACGCTGAAACACTCAGTATATCGACGTTTTTCAATAACTCGCTCTTAAACGGCTCTATTCTTGCTATACGATGAGCCCAGTCTATAACGACAACATCTTCCTTGTTGAAGCCCAACTGCTTGTTTTTGAGGTAAGAGAGCTGACTGTACATGATGCCCGTACAAACGATCAGCCCAATGGAAATGGAGAATTGGATCACCACCAGAACCTTTCTGCATGTGAAGCTTCTGGAGGTGGCTTTCGAAATACCTTTTAATACATTGACAGGCTGGAGAGCAGAAAGAAAGAAGGCCGGATAACTTCCAGCGATAATGCCCGCGAACAGGGTGACCCCAATTACCACGAAAGGGTGATCCAGGAGCCCTACTGACAATTTCTTGTCCAAGAGAATATTGAACAGAGGCATAGAGAGTTCAACCATCGCAACCGCTAAGAAAAGAGCCATACAGGACAGGAATATGGACTCGCCTAGAAATTGGGTGACGATTTGAAGCCGATGTGCGCCGACCACCTTTCTTACCCCAATCTCTCTTGCGCGAATAGCTGACCGAGCGGTTGATAAGTTCATAAAATTGGCGCAAGCGATGAAGAGGATCAAAAAAGCGATCACGGAGATGGCAAAGATGAACTCTATGCTGCTATTGGGTCCCATCTCCTCTCTCAGGTTTGAGTAGAGGTGGATATCCGTTAAAGGTTGAAGATGGAGCTTTGAAAAGGTCGCTCCTTCGTTTCTGCATTTTTCAACAAAATCAGGAAGTTTTCTTGCCAGCGCGTCAGGAGGGTAATTCTCTGGCAAGAGCAAATAGGTAAACTGTGAACGCCTCCAATCAGAGGCCGCCTTCGAGGATAGAGTCTTTAACGTCTCCATGGAAGCGAGGAGATCGAACCTGAAGTGTGAGTTCTGGGGGATCTTCTGCATGACGCCGGTGATCTCCAGGTCAGGGATCTCCCCATTGGAGGTAAGGACTTTGCCCACAGGTTCTTCATCTCCAAAGTATTTGCGTGCCGTCTCCTCGGTGATGACGACAGTGTTCGGCCTCGTCAGCGCCGTCTCCGGGTCGCCCTTGATAAGAGGAAGAGAGAAAATCTTAAAAACGGTCGCATCGGTGAGTGCGAACCCCCCTTCAAGGAATTGCTTCCTTCCGTAGCGGGCTAACAGCGTGCCCCGGTAAAACCTGGTGATATGAACGATCTCCGGGAAGGCGTTCAGGAGTGCAGGAGTCAGTTTAAACGCAGTCATTGCCGCATGCATCTTCTCACCGGTTGCATCATTTTTATATTCTTCAGTAACTCTGAAAATCCGGTTGGCCTTCTCATGGTATCGGTCGTAACTCAGTTCATCCCGAATATACAGAGTGATCAGGATGCAGCACGCCATCCCCACGGCCAGCCCGGCGATGTTGATCGCGGAATAGCCCTTGTGCCGGAGCAGATTCCGTACGGCGACGGTCAGGTAGTTTCTGAGCATGACCCCTCCCTCGGTCCCTAACAACTATGCCAATATTGTTTTTAAAAAAGTTATGGACAAACAGGCAGAAACAGCCCTCCCAAAAGTGTCCGCTGACGTTACACATGGTGTCCGCTAACGGACAGTATTCAGACATGCACCCTGGCAAACGCCGGCGAACGGGCCTCAATCTTTCGCATCGCCTCCCGGTCGTAGACCTTCTCGCCACACTCTCCGCATTCGTAAAATTCCAGATCCGGGACCGTGTAGGTCTGGCCCTGAAATTCGCCGGTCCAGTCCCGACGGACCTGCTTAATTTTTTTACTTCCACAAGAAGGACAAATCGCGATTTTCACCATAATACTCACCTCTTCCAGACGTGCCTTTTCGCTGAAGACATAGCGCCCTGCAAGAACCGCTCGCTTGATTCGTACCAGGACGTCACTCATCGCCTGCGCCCTCTGGGTTCTGTATTCGGATGAATCGTTTTCTCCTGAACTGACTCAAAACCTCAGCCCCGCCGTCGCAAAGCTGATCTTGAACCTCAGATCGCCCGTCACCGCCACCGTCGTCCGCTCCCCCTTTTCGGCCAGCGCCACCTTCGCCCTCCCGTTGGGCATCAGGAAGTGGCACAGCGTCACCTCGTGGACCTTCCTCTCGCTCACCTGCCGGAGGGTCGTGTCCGGCCCCCGCGCGGGGTTGGTCGGCATCCCCATGCCCGGCTTGACGCGGGCGGGCTGCGACGCCGCGAACGACACGTGCAGCCGCCCCTTCTTGCCGCGCACGGTCGCGTCCCCCTTCCCGAAGGTCACCTTAAAAAAGGTGTGGAGCCGGGACTCCACCAGCCCCGCGTGCGGCAGCTCGATCCGGTCGATGACCAGGACGCCCTTGCGTTTGACCATCAGAATGGCCCTCCCGCAGAACCGCGCCACCGGCCCGTCCCGCATCGTCCCCATCGCCTCGGTCACGTCCAGCCGGAACCCGTCGTATCCCGGCCCGCCCAGGAGCGTCGTCCGGGCCGTCACCTTGTCCGTGATCCCCACGCCGTTGATGAAGACCGCGTTCTTGGACGCGGCGGACGTCTCGTAGAGTTCGTAGCGCCGGGAACTGAAGGTCGTGTCTAAGTAGTCGTCCACCGGCACGTTCTCGATCAGCCGCTCGTCCCCCACTAAGCAGAAGGTGCTCATCAGGTCCCGGTGGACGTGCGGGGCGTCCGTGGTCCCGCCGCGCACCGAGACGTAGAGGGAGGGGGCCGGCCAGCGGTCGGCCACGTAGCCCCACTCCAGCCCCTCCTGCAGGGAGACCCGCTTCCAGGGAGCGGCCTTCGACCTCAACCTTCGCCGGGGATGGAGCAGGAGCAGCTCCGCGTCGTCCGGCCAGGTCCCGGACATGCCCCCCTTCGCCCTCGCCTCCAGCCTCCGGTCCAGCTCCGCCAGGATGTCCTCCCTTCCGAACCGCTCCGCCGCCGCGACGTGGAACGGCAGCGGGGAGAAGTGGTTCACGTCCCCGAAGCTGCACGGCGCCCCGTTCGGGGAGAACACGAGCGGAAACAGCAGCGTGGCCTGCGTCCCGGCCCGCTCCAGCAGGGGATGCCTCCGCCCCGTCGCCCGCTCGTGGCTCAGGAGGTACATGAATCCATACCGCATGCCATAGTTCCAGTACCCGATCCCCTCCGGCCACGCCCCGTCCCCCCGGAGGAACTCGAAGAACGGCGCGACCCCCTCCTCCACAAGCGCGACCACCCGCTCCGACTCCGCGCACAGGCCCCCCATCGCCAGGGCGAGCATGCCCGCCCCCCCGTTGCAGACCGTGTTCCAGTTGGTGTCCGGCTTCCGGTAGTAGCCCTGCTTCTTCTCCCCGCCGTTCACGTGGATGTAGGGGCCGAGGGCGCGCCGCCGCGCCGTCTCCACGAACAGCGCGACCTCCGCGACGTTCAGGGTATCCCGCAGCCCGTCAAAGGCTAAGGCCAGCGTGGCCGAGTTCTCCCCGTAGGAGAGGTCGAAGATCGCCTCCGGCCTCGGGTCGTTCTGCCGCCAGGTGATCCAGGACCAGTACTCCCACTCCGAAACCCGGCGCACGTCCTCCAGGATCGCGTCCCGGTAGCGCCGGTCCCCGGTCCGCCGGAACTCGGTTAACATGGTGACGATCCGCGTCTGCATCCGCCTGGCGCGGATGAGGTGATAGTTGTGTCCCGTCTCGTCCACGACGATGGCCGGGTCGTCTAAGAACTTCCGGGCCAGGTCCGTGACGCGCCCGGCCGCGGCGGCCAGGATCGGGAGATTCGAGGGCTGCTGGACGCGCCGGTAATGGTCAGCGCTGATGTAGAGCCGGGGGTGTGGAACGAGGTTCATAAGGCCTCCTTGCGCGTATCAAGTTCGATTGGGCATATCGATCAACCGCGTCGAATCACAGAACAACCGGACCCTCTCGGGCTGCGTCTCCGGCGGGATCGGCTCGCCCGTGCTGACCACGAACCGCCCGTGCCCTCCGGCGGCCGAGACCTGCCTCCGCACCTCGGCTAAGAGGTCCTCCGGCGCCCCCTGCACGATCAGACCGGTCGGCACGTTCCCGAAGAGCACCCGGTCCCCTCCCAGCTCCCTGCGGATAAACCCGATGTCCAGCTCGTATCCCTTTCTCCCCTCCTCGACGGCCAGCGCGTCAAAGGGCTGATCGGCGATCTGACCCAGGATGGGCCGGATGTCCCCCATCACATAGAGCAGGACGCGGAACCCTATCCCGTGGTAGAAATCGATCATCTCCCTGGTGTAGGGGGCGATGAGTTCCCGGTAGACCTTCGGAGAGACCTGGTTCCCCCAGCTATATTCCGAGAGGTGGACCACCTCCACCCCCGCGTCCCGGACGGCCTTCCAGTACGCGCGGTTCTTCGGCATCCCGAGCCGGGAGACCTGATGCACCACCTCCGGCGCCTCCAGAAACCCCACCATCAGGCTCTCAAACCCCAGTATATCTATGGTGAGCTGCGTGGGGTACGAACCCATAACGTAGGCCGGCATCGCGCCCCGGTACCTCTGCCGCAACCAGTCCCACACCGTCAGGCGTCCCTCCGCCCGGAGGTCCCCTTCGGAGACGCTCTCCCCCCTTAAACCGGGATCCCCGAGAGACTCCGGCGGGATCAGACCCTGCGGGTCCCTCGCCAGCATCTCCTTCACCTCTTTCAGGGACCGGCTGGCCGGATGCTCCATGGGCCAGGGGCCGGGCCGCCTGTCTATAAGGCGCAGTTGCTCCGTCAGGGGAGTCTCGGCGCCCCCCTGATCGACCCATACCAGCCTCCCCGCCTTTCTGACCACCCGGCACCCCTCCACCTCCGACCGGGAGGGCGTCCAGGGGAACCGCACCCAGCAGGGGGGCGAGTTGAACCGGTCGATGACCTCGCACATCACCTCAAAACGGAACCGGGCGTAGGTCTCGAACTCCACGTCCACCCGGCCTCCCTCCTCGACCTGGCGACCCCACAGGCCGTAGAGCCGCCTGTCCACGTACCCCCTGAAGGGACAGTCCACGAAGAGCGGGGCCACCGGCGTGAAAGGGGCCTCCCTCCCGTTGAGCGCCGCGGAGAGCGCGTTCCTCGCCCCGTCCGACGCCCCCCATCCGCACACCTCCTGATTCATGAAAGAGCCTCCCTGACTGCAATCTCCCCCGCCCACCCCTCACCCCGCCTTGGGCGTCCAGGCCGGAGCGGCGCGTTCCTCCCCCTGCGAAATCGGCTGGAAGGTCTGGGGGTCGGCGTCGTAAATGCGCCCCGCCTCCTCGACCGAGCCGCCGTAGACCCACAGCATCTTGAACCCCCGCTCGCATCCGGCGGACCAGGCGTGGGGGTGCCCCTTCGGGAGGAAGACCCCGCTGCCGGGGTCCGCCCGCCACCAGCGCCCCTCAAAGAAGGTGTAACCCGGGCCGTCCGAGCTCTGGTCGACGATGATCAGCTCCCACGTCCGGTGGTGGTGCAGGGCGATGAACCACCCTGGCACATAGTCGATGACCCCAAAGCTGACCTGGCCGGGTTCATCGACGTAACGCTTCACGACCACCGCGCCGAGCTGTCCCGCCTCGACAGACTGGGCGGTGTCAGGATAAATGATGTAGGGCCTTGCGCTCATAGCGACACCTCCTCACATCCGTCCCACTGATCTCTTCCCCCTCACCAGGACCTCTTGTGGCGCGAGGACCTCCGCTCTGCCTCTGTATCCCTCCGGGATGGCGCGCCTGTCAGGAGGCCCTGATCTCCATGATGACCCGCAGTTTTCCCACGTACTCCACGCGCTCGCGCACGGACCAGCCCAGGTGGACATAGAAGTTCTCGTTCGCCTTGCCGGTCGTGTAGAGGTAGATCGTGGGAATATGCCGTTCCCCCGCCTCCTGAACCACCCGGCGCACCAGCGCGGACCCGATGCCCCGACGCCTGCAGGGAGGCGCGACGTAGACGCTGGCCAGCCAGGGGGACAGGTCCTCCCGCCCCTGCATGTCGTGCGCGACCAGGCTCGCAGACCCCACCGGACGCCCCCCTTCCAGCGCGACGAACGCCGTCGGAACCCCGCCCCGCTGCGCCTGCCCGCGCAGCCGCTCAACAAAGTCGTCCAGAGTCTCGCCCGGACACAGGTGGCGCCACTCCCGGTAGTGCCATTCCGCGAGCGTCTGCACGAACTCAAGATGGTCGGCAAGATGTTCGATCCGCACGGTGAAGACCCTCTGTGGCCTGGCCGGAACTCAGAATCTCGCGCAAACCCGCCGGATCGTCCGTCATGATCCCGTCCACCCCAAAGGCGACGGCCCGCCGCATGGCCTCCGGCTCGTTGACCGTCCAGGTCCAGACCGGAATGCCGTGCGCGTGGACCTCGTCCACCAGCGCCTGCGTCAGCCAGTCGTGGCGCAGCGACAGGATGTTCCCCCCGATGCGCAGGACCTGGGCGCAGAGATCCCACGCCGCAAACCGGGTCTCCTCGTCGGGGTCCAGGGCCGTCGGGATCAGGGGCTCCAGCCGCCTGGCCAGCGTGAGCGCCTCCGGCAAGAAACTCGTCAGGATGCAGCGCTCCAGAACGTTATACTCCTGGACAACCTGGATCGTCCGGGCGACCGTCTGCTGCGTCCCCTCCGCGTCCCGGCCCTTCACCTCCACGCAGAATTTGACCGGCGCGTCTTTCAGCGCCTCGATCGTCTCCCCCAGCGTCGGAACCCGCTCGCCGCGAAAGACCGGCGAAAACCACCCCCCGCAGTCGAGCCTTTTCACCTCCTGGAGCGAAAAATCGCAGACTCGCCCGGAGCCGTCCGTCGTCCGGTCCACCGTCGTGTCGTGGAGAACCACCGCGTGCCCGTCGCGCGTGCACTGCACATCCAGCTCAATCAGGTCCGCGCCGGCCTCCACGGCCCCCCGAAACGCCGGGAGGGTGTTCTCAGGGTACCGGGCCGACCATCCCCGATGGGCGATGTTAAAGATTTTCATCGGCATCGTCCATCTGCTGGGCGATGAATTCGGGCCACGCGGGGAACCGTTCCGGCTGCCAGACCGAGGCGATGAATTCCTGCGCCCTCTCCCTGGACCAGCCCAGAGCCCTCATGCCGTACAGGGCGTAGAAGGCCGTCACCCGGTAATTGGCCGCACAGTGGATCAACACGGACTGGCCGTCCAACTCTTTCATCAAATCCTCAAACTCATCCAGGTCCTCTTTTCTGGGACGGCTCCAGTCCACGGGGATGTGGTGGTAGGTCATCCCCAGGGACCGAACCAGGCCCCCCTCATTTTTCAGGGAGTATCTCGGATCTTCCGTGGCGAGGTTCACGACCACCTGAAACCCCTCCTCCGAGGCGGACCTGATCTGGTCCTCGGTGGGTTGTCCCCCGGTGATCGTCCTGCCGTCCACCTGTTTATGGTTTTTGATGTCCTTCGTGCCCATGCGCCATCCTCGCGGTAATCCCTCTTTTAGAGCGCCGTCCGGGCCGCCCGGCGCACGGCCCCGACGATGTCGTCCACGTCCCGCTCCGTGTAGCGCGGGTTGATGCTCGCGATCAACAGCACCCGCTTCAGGATGTCCTCCGACCTCGGGCACAGCCCCCTGCCGTAGGTCACGTCCCCCTCATAAAGCGGAGACCGCCAGGGGTTGCCCTCCGGCGTGGCCGCCGCCCGGTTGAGGATCTGCGGCTGCATGTACACAGGCTCTCCGCCGTAGGCTAAGCCGGGCGAAAGCCCCTCCCCGCGCAGCGCCTTCGTGAATCGGGCGCACGTCTCCGCGTCCTCAAAGGCCAGCCCCCAGCGCGCGCCCAGGTGCCCCTCCTCGTCGTTCACCGGCCGGAGCCTCAGCCCCGGCACGTCCGAGACCCCCTCCCGGAACCGCCGGTATCGCGCCCGCAGCGTCTCCGCGATCCCGCCTAACTTCGCAAGCTGCCTCAGGGCCACCGCCCCCGTCAGCTCGTTCATCCGGTAGTTTTCGCCCACGAACGCCTCTAAGCGGGGGGAGAAGCCGGGAAAGCGTCCCCTCTCCCGGAAGCTGCCCTGGTCGTGATACCGCACCGCCCGCTCGTACAGGTCCGGGTCGCTCGACGTGACCGCGCCCCCCTCCCCGGACGTGATGACCTTGGAGAACTGGAGACTGAACGCCCCCAGGTCCCCCCACGCCCCGATCCGCCGGCCCCGGTAGGCCGTCCCGCAACTCTGCGCGCAGTCCTCCACGACGCGGAGGTTGTGCCTCCCGGCGACCTCCGCGATCCGGTCCATCCGGCACGGCACGCCCGACAGGTGGACCGGCAGGATCGCCTTCGTACGCGGCGTGCCCTTCCGCTCCACGTCCTCCGGGTCCATCGTCAGCGACTCGTCCACCTCCGCGAACACCGGCACGGCCCCGGCCAGGGCCACGGACCCCGGCGTGGCGATGAACGTGCAGCAGGGCACGATCACCTCGTGGCCCGGCCCCACGCCCGCGGCCACCAGGGCGACCTTGAGCGCCGCCGTGCCCGACGTGACGGCTAAGGCGTAGCGCGCCCCGACCTTCTCCGCGAACCCCTGCTCAAACCGGAGCACCGTGTCTAAGCAGTCCGGCCCATAGTCGCGGGACAGGGAGCGGCTCTTGATGACCGCCAGCACCTCCTGCGTCTCCTCCTCGTCCAGCATAGACGCGCCCGAGTTCAGCCGGCCGGAGGGCGTGTTCCGCACGGGGTTGTGGGCGTCTGCGAATGAAGGGAGCGAATCTTTCTTCCGGTCCATCGGGCATCTCCGTTGTGTGAAAAAAAGGTCTTGACAGACCTAACCCCCTCGGTCCCCCTTCCCCAGAGGGGAAGGGGGAAGACACCATCTCTCCCGGAGAGATCCAGGAAAAAGACCAGAGGAAGGACCTCCCCTCTCCCTCTGGGAGGGCAGGGGTCGCGACCTCATGGGAGCGACAGGTTGGGTGGTGGGCCGGGGGAGGGGTCGGTCGATAACGCGAAACCCTTATCCTCATGCTATTCGGTCCTCGTAATGTAACATGATCGCGATTGCCTTCACAGAAAAAAATCAACGCCCATTGGTCGGCCTTGTGTTTTGCCGGAAGGGGTGTTATCTTTGGGGACAGCGAGGAGATGAATCTCCTCGCTGCACATAGGAAGCCCGGTGAACCGGGCTGTTGCAGGGGTGGGTTTCAAACCCGCCCCTGCTTCCCATAGGTAGCGCGGGAATTCATTCCCGCGCCTGTCGTGGAGGCTCTCTTGAAAGGAGACTGGACGCAATGGCGGGGCGACCCGCAGCGCACCGGGCGGGCGTCGGTCGCGGGCCGGATCACGAGGCCGGAGGTCGCCTGGCGGCGCTTCGTCGGCTGTCGCGAGGACTGGGTCGTCGTCAGGGCAACGGATGAAGGGGGAGCGCTGACCCTGCCTTCGGAGGTGATAGAAGCGGATATGGAGGCCCTGGAGCGGCGCTACGCCCTGGGCCGCTACATAGACGTGGACGGGTCGGGAAGGCTCGTGAAGGTGGCGGAGAGGCCGGGGGACCGCTACCACAGGCTGCTGCCGGGCGCAAAGGGCTACCAGCGCGTGACCTTTCCGAGCGCCTTCCAGGTGGGGGACAAGGACAACTACGGGTGGCTGGAGTCGTTCGAGGACGGGCCGGACCGTCCGAGGCGCGTCTGGGAGACGGAGCGCGACCATACCTACTACATGCCCCTGATCGTGTTCACCGACGTGGACGGCGACGGCCGGGAGGAGATCGTGATGACGGTCCACTACCGGATCATGGTCTTCGACCCGGACACGGGGAAAAAGCTCCAGGAGCTGCGCTACCACAACCACCGCAACTACGGCGACCACCACGCAGCGGATTTGGACGGCGACGGCCTGGACGAGTTCGTGCAGATCGTCACCTTCCAGGCCCACATGGAGGTCATCGACAACGACGGCGGGCAGTTGAAGCTCGCCTGGTACAAAGAGATCAACGAAGGCATCATCACGCGCCTGACGAAGGTCACCATGCCCTCCTACCGGCCGTTCGGGGACATCGACGGCGACGGCAGGTCGGAGGTCGTCTGCACCTTCTTCGACCTGGAGGGGGACGGCAAATGGCACGTCCTCGGGTTTGAGGGGATGACCGGCGAGCGCAAGCTCGACCTCCCCGACACGGCCCTGACGAGCCTGGAGGACGTGGACGGGGACGGCGTCGCGGAGCTCCTCTGCGTGGACGCCCCGCACCCCCACTGGCCGGAGACCACAGGCGCGCGCCTGATGAGCTGCAAGGGCGGCCGGGCGCAGACCTTGTGGGAGCGCCCCGGCGCAGGCTGGCTGGTCTGGCGTCCCCCCTTCGACCCGCCCAGGTCCGCCTACGGGTCCGCACGGGGGGCGCATCGCGTCCTGTTCGAGGACGTGGACGGCGACGGAAGGAAGGAGTTCTTCACCTTCGAGGAGGGGGACGCGCCGGCCATCCGCGCCTATCGGATGGAGGGCGGGAGCGCCGTCGAGTCGCTCCGCCTCTCAGGGGCCGAGCCGGAGGTCCTCAACGTCTGCGACACGGACGGGGATGGCAGGCCGGAGATGCTCTTCCGGATGCGCCGGCCCGACGACCGCGCCCTGACCCTCAAAATGGACCGATGCAGCGCAACCGTCGTCGCCTCTCGCCGCGTCGGAGGCCACGCGGCCCCCCCGCTGGTGATCGGCACGCCCTCCGGCGCCCCGGTGATCGTGACGCCCACCGGCGCGGACGAGGTCGTGGCCCTCGGCACGTCGCCGGGCGAGAAGGGGGCCCGCATCCTCTGGCGTCTGCCCGGCCACGGCATGGAGTCCGGCCACGGCGATCAGGGGGCGGGCCTGGCCTCCGTCGACGCGGCGGGGGACGGCGTCCGGCGAGTGATCCTGGCCTCCGCCGGGCCGGGGCGCTGCGCGCGGGTCGAGGCCGTGGGGCTGGACGGCTGGGTCGCCTGGCACCGCGACTTTCCGGCCTTCCGGCGCCGCCCCTTCGCCTGGAACTGCAACGGCCTGGTCAACTGGGGCGCGGGCCGGTTCCTGGGCCGGAAGGGGGAGGACCTGATCGTCTCCCTCCGCCGGAACACCATGCACAGCGACGAGTGCCACGCCCTGCGCGGGGACACCGGCGAGGAGGCCTGGCGTCAGGAGGGCAGCGTGACCGTGGGGAAGGAGACGCGGGGGTTCGGGGGCCGGCTGTTCGCGGCCCTGAGCCGGGGGGAGAGGGACGACCTCGTCTCCGGATACCCGGACATCTACTACATCGCCGACGGAAGGACCGGGGAGGTCCTCACCGAGCGCATCCTGGCGCGGGGGGCGTTCCCCATCTCCCCGAAGGGGGAGAAGCGGGAGACCGAGTGGTGGGTGGCCTACCACGTGCCCATCCTGGCCGACCTGGACGGCGACAGCGCCCCGGAGGTCCTCCTGGCCGGAGGCCCCTACCTCACCGCAGCGCTCCGGCTGAGCGGGGAGCCGGTCTGGCACACGGGCTACGTCTGGGGGAAGCCCGCCCGGCCGATGCAGGGGATCGGCGACGTGGACGGCGACGGCCTAGTCGAGGTGGGCTCGTGCGAGCCCGACCGGGGGTTCGTCTGCCTGGATGGGGCCACCGGGCAGGTGCGGTGGACCTGGCCGGACCTCCGGGCCAACCCCTCCTCTATCGTGACGTGCGACGTGGACGGCGACGGCCTCGAAGAGTTCGTCCTGGCGGGGGAGAAGGACCTGATTGCGTTCAACGGCAAGGGCGGATCGCCCGGCGTGGTCTGGCGAATGCCCCTGCCCGCGGCCTGCCGGCAGGTGGTGATCGCGGACGCCGACGGAGACGGCCTGGCCGAAATCCTGATGCCCTGCGCGGACGGATACCTTTATTGCGTGAGGTGAGACACGGCCCCCCACTCTCCCCCATGGCCGGAGATCAGGCTATTCCCCCTCCCTCCCCCACCTGTGGGGGGAGGGAGGGGGCACAAGCTTTTCTACAGCACAGGGGGAGGGTAGGGGGCTGTCACGTCTGCCGTCTACCTGATCTTATGGAAGGAGACCTGCTGTGACGCTGACCGACAACCCCAGAGGCAACTACCTTTTCCTGCCCGGCATCAGCCCCTACTCCTGCGGGGTCGTGGCCGCGCCGGGCTACGAGGTCGTCCACGTGACCCTGAGCCGCCTCCTGCCCTACCGGCGCGGCTTTGAGGTCATCTCCGGCTACCTGGACCGTCTGAAGCGCCCGCGCCACGCCCTCTGCGCCGTGGAGCTCCGGTCCCCGGCCCCTTTCACCTTCGAGGGGTTCGCGCAATTCAACAGGGGCTACAGAGAGATCCTGGAGGACTGGGGCCTCCTCACGGACGGCGTCAACCCCGTGGCCCGGACCAACGTGGCCCCGGAGGTCGGCCCGCCGGCCGAGCCCGCCCTCCACGCCTTCTCCTGCACGGTCCCGTCAGCGGAAGAGGGGCCCACCTTCGTCGTGGCCGGGGCCGGAGAGGTCCGGGAGGGACGCCTGGAGACCTCCGCCATCGTGCGGGAGGGGGAGACGTCGGCCGAGGCCCTGACGGAGAAGGCGGCTTACGTCATGGAGCGCATGTCCGGGCGCCTGGGCGGGCTGGGCGTCTCGTGGGCCGGTGCGACGGCGGTGGGCGTCTACACGGCGCACGACCTCTTCCCCTTCCTGAGATCGCACATCCTGTCCCCCGCCTCCCACGCCGCCCGCCACGGGATACGCTGGTACCTCGCCCGACCGCCCGTCGTCGGGATCGAGTTCGAGATGGACGTGCGCGGCGTGCGAGAGGAGCGGGTCCTTCAGGCGTAAAAAAAAGGGCGACCCGATGGGTCGCCCCTACTAATTTTTTATTTTTCAGTTCCCTTACTGCGCGGCTGCGGGAACGATGTTCGTGCCGATGAACTGCACCATGCCCCGGAACGACGTGATGCCCTGCGGCCTGCCGTCCTCGTCCACGATGGGGATGTGGCGGAAGCCGTGCAGGGCCATCAGGTGGAGGGCGTGGGCGATGGGCACGTCGGCCCTGAGCGCCGTGGGATTGGGCGTCATCACCTGCGACACCGGGATCGCCGCCATGTCCTGCGCCTGCCCGGCCACCTTGTAGAGCACGTCGCGTTCGGTGAAGATGCCCGCCAGTTTCCCGTCCGCGTCTGTGACTAAGAGCGCCCCCACGTTGTGCCTCCTCAACTCGGAGATCGCCCCGGCCAGGGAGGTCTCCGGGGAGACGCAGACCGGCGGCGGCGGATCGAGCGCCGAGATGGGATCGGTCATGATGATGTGGTGCGCCCCGGTGGTCGGCGTCGGGAAGCCCTCCTGCGAGAGGCTGGCCAGACACGAGGCGCACTCATCTACGCCGGGGATATTGTCGTGACCGCAAGTCGGACAGATCATGTGGACAACTCCTTATGCGCCGTTGGAGACGACCCAGGTATCCGCATCGTGATAGAGCCTGGACAGGTCCCCTTCTCCCTTCTGCTGGATCGCCTTTTTCACCTGCCCCAGGACCCCCTCCGCATACGTGGACCGTTCCACGCACCGGAAGACGCCCATCGGAATCGGAAACTCCGGAGGCTCCATCCTGCTCAGCATGTAGGCCAGGTTCTCATTCTGCTCGTCGTGCGCCAGCAGGTCGGCCTCGGTGACTCCGTTCTGTCCGATCGTCACGACCTCGGGATTGAGACCGTTCAGCCGGATCCCCTTGTCCCGGTTCTTCCCGAAGATCATGGGCTTGCCGTGCTCCAGCAGGAGCGTGGTGTCGTCGCGGGTCTGGGCCTCCGTCACGTGGTCCCAGGCGTGCTCGTTGTAGACGATGCAGTTCTGAAATATCTCCACGAACGACGTCCCCCGGTGCTCCGCCGCGCGCTTCAACACCACCGGCAGGTGCTTGGCGAACACGTCCACGCTGCGCGCCACGAACGTCCCCTCCGCGCCTAAGGCCACGGCGAGGGGGTTGAAGGCGTGCTCGATGGACCCCATGGGGGACGACCTGGTGATGTGTCCCGGCAGGGAGGTGGGGGAGTACTGCCCCTTCGTCAGCCCGTAGATGCGGTTGTTGAACAGGACGATGTTCAGGTCCACGTTCCGGCGGATGCAGTGGAGCAGGTGGTTGCCCCCGATGGAGAGGCCGTCCCCGTCGCCGGTGATCACCCAGACGCTCAGGTCGGGGTTGACGACCTTCAGCCCGGTGGCCAGGGTGGGCGCACGGCCGTGAATCGAGTGGATGCCGTAGGTGTTCATGTAATACGGAAACCGACTGGAGCAACCGATCCCGGAGATGAACACCATCTTCTCCCGGGGGATGCCCAGCTCGGGAAGGACCTTCTGCATTTGCGACAGGATGGCGTAGTCTCCGCAGCCGGGGCACCAGCGCACCTCCTGGTCTGTCACGAAGTCCTTTCGGGTCAGAGTCGGCGCGGAAGCGGAAGGGGTGACAGTCTGATTGGACACGACAGCGGCCATAGAATATCTCCCAGGTGGGATGAATGATCTCTGCGTTGTTTATATCATCTCGTTGATCGTTCCGAGGATCTCGCCGATCTTGAACGGCTGCCCCTGCACCTTGGAGAGGGGGGTGACCCGCACCGGAAAGCGCCCGTTGAGCAGCAAGGCGAGCTGACCGAAGTTGAGTTCAGGCACCAGGACCTTCTCGAACCGGCTCAGGACCTCCCCCAGGTTGCGCGGGAACGGGTTGAGGTAGCGGATGTGGGCGTGAGCGACGGACTTCCCGTTGGCCTGCGCCGAGCGCACGGCGGATCGGACGGCCCCGAAGGTGCCCCCCCACCCCACGACGAGCAGCTTCCCCTCCGACGGGCCGAACACATCCTGCTCCGGGATGTCGTCCGCGATGCGGGCGACCTTCTCCGCCCGCACCTTCACGATCCGCTCGTGGTCCTCCGGCGAATAGGAGATGTTGCCGGTGATGTCCTGCTTGCCCAGCCCGCCGATTCGGTGCTCCAGGCCCGGCGTGCCCGGCAGGGCCCAGGGCCGGGCCAGTGTCTTTTCGTCCCGGGCGTAGGGCAGGAACCCCTCCGGGTCGGTCCGGTGGCGGACCTCGATCCTGGGAATCGTCTCCGGGTCGGGGATGCGCCAGGGTTCGGAGCTGAAGGCTAAGTAGCCGTCCGACAGGAAGATGACCGGCGTCATGCTCCGCACGGCGATGCGAAACGCCTCAATGGCCATGTTGAAGCAGTCCGCCGGCGTGCGGGGGGCGACCACCGGGATGGGGCTTTCTCCATTGCGCCCGAACAGCACCTGGAGCAGGTCCGCCTGCTCGGTCTTGGTCGGCAGGCCCGTGCTGGGGCCCCCGCGCTGGATGTCCGCAATGACCATCGGCAGCTCCAGCACGATGGCTAAGTTGATGGCCTCGCTCTTCAGGCAGATGCCGGGGCCGCTGGTGCCCGTGGCCGCGAAGGCCCCGCCGAACGCCGCGCCGATGACCGAGCCCATGGCCGCGATCTCGTCCTCGGCCTGAAAGGTCCGCACGTCAAAGTGTTTGAGGGCCGCCAGTTCCTCAAGGATGGCGCTGGCGGGCGTGATCGGGTAGCTCCCGTAGAAGAGCGTCTTGCCCGCCTTCCGCGCGGCGGTCACCATGCCCATGGCCGTGGCTTCGTAGCCCGTGATCTTGCGGTACACGCCGGGCTGGGTGGGGGCCTTCGGGACCCGGTAGCGCGTCCGGAACTCCTCCATGGTCTCCCCGAAGTGATAGCCCGCCTTCAGCGCCCGCGTGTTGGCCTCCACGACCTGAGGCCGCTTGCCGAACTTCTCCTGGAACCACTGGAGGGTGTTGTCCAGCGGACGGTCGTACATCCAGAACACCAGCCCCAGGGCGAACATGTTTTGAGAGAGGTCTTTCTGCTTGGTGGTGAGGCCCTCCATCCCCTCCAGGGCGTTCCGGTTGAGGGTCGTGAGCGGGACCTTGATCACCCGGCAGCCTTTCAGCGACCCGTCTTCGAGCGGATTGCCCTTGTAACCTGCCTTTCGGAGGTCGTTCGGGGTGAAGTTGTCGGTGTTGACGATGACCGTGCCCCCCGGCTCCAGGTCCTCGATGTTGGCCTTGAGCGCGGCGGGATTCCAGGCGACCAGGACCTGCGGCGCGTCGCCGGGGGTGAAGATGTCCTGGCTGGAGAAGTTGACCTGGAAGCCGCTCACCCCGGCCAGCGTGCCCTGAGGCGCGCGAATCTCCGCCGGGTAATCGGGCAGGGTGCTCACGTCGTTTCCCAGCACCGCCGACGTGTTCGTGAACTGCGTCCCGGTGACCTGAATTCCATCCCCGGAGTCCCCGGCAAAGCGGATGGCGACGGATTCCAGCTCCACAACTTCTACTTCCTTGTGGTTCGTTGTGGCCACGGTGTCGGCCATATGGAAAACACCTCCTGATTTTTGATAGACGTTCAGCTTTCAGCCGTCAGCTTTCAGCAGAAGATAAGTCGCGGGTCCAGGGTCAAAGCCTAATGACTCTGGACTCTGGACTGTTTACGCCCCATCCCGGGCCTTCGCCGCCAGCTCAGGCTCCGGCGGAAGGTTGTAGACCGCCTGTGGGAAACGATCGCTCAGGAATTTGATGATGGCAAACTGGGTCAGGTTGCCCACGATCCTGCCGCCGTCGTCCACCACCGGCATGTTCCGGTAGTGCCCCGCGTTCATCAGGTCGAGGGCGTGGCCGACCTGATCGTCAGGGCGCACCGTCTGAGGCGCGGGGGTCATCAGCCGGTCCACGGGCGCCTCCCACGTCGCCGGCGCGTCGACGACCTTTCGAAGCACGTCGCGGTCGGTGAAGATCCCGATCAGGCGATCTCCCTTCGTGACCAGCGCGCAGTTGTGTCTCTGCGCCCTCATCCTCCGCAGGACGTCACTCACCCGCGTGCCCGTCTCCACAGTAATATAGGCGGACAGGTCCATGTGAGCAACCCTCTCGGCCCGTAAATCCTGTTGCGGACTCATGGCGATCCTCTTGAAGAGAAAATGAACCGTTGCCTTGGGTATCTAAAATGTAAAGATTTATGGGCAATGGCACAAATGAAAATTCGCGGGCGGACCCCGTCAGACCGGCAAAAAGGGGGGATCGCCATCATGTCAGATGATTGGACAGTCCGTCAACTCCCTTTTGACAACCGGCTCTGTCTGATGTATATTTTGAAGCAGACCTCACCCACCCCCTTCCCCCTCCCTCTCCGCATGCGGAGAGGGAGGGGGCATCAGAGACGTACGTCCCCAGCGACGGGGGAGGGTGAGGTCTCTCACGCCTTAAGGAAAACCCATGCCCCTCCGCCCGACCCCTCTCCTGCCGTTCACGGCCCTGCGGCTCTTGAGCCATCCCCTCAAATACGCCCGGCTCACCCTCCGCCTGCTGATGGACCGCCGGGTTCCGCTCCGCCTGAAGGCCCTCCTCGTCGGAGCCGTGGCCTACGTCCTCTCCCCCATCGACGTCGCCCCGGAGATCCTCATCCCCCTGCTCGGCGTGGCCGACGACGTCGCCATCCTCCTGCTGGCAGTCCACACCCTCCTCACCCGCGCCCCCAGACAGGTCGTCGAGGAGCACGCCCTGGCCATCGCCAGGATCGGGAAGTAGGGGCGCAGCACGCTGCGCCCCTGCGTTATTGTGCGCCCCGGCACGCGGCCACAAAGTCCGCCGACGTGGCCGTGTAGCCGACGAGGTGCTCGATGTTCCTCAGGAAGATGCGGTTGATCCAGCCCCCTTCCGGCAGGGACTCGTCCTTCGTGTCGGGCAGCTCCGGGGCGTTCGTGCCGTCCCGCAGGACGATGACCCGGTAGTTGTTGTAGACCGCGTCGATGATCGTCCCGTAGAAGCAGGCCCGCAGGCTGTAGCCCACGGCCACCACCGTCTTGATCCCCCAGCTCCGGAGGTGTTGGTCGAGGGTCGTGTCCCGGAACCCGCTCCAGACCCACTTCGGAAAGTTCGGCTCGCCCGGCAGTGGGGCCACGCAGTCTAAGTAGGTCGGCGCCCAGTGTTTGGGCATGGTGGACGGCTGCCAAGCCCCCTTCTTCATCCCCTTCGTCTTCCCCCAGATCTCGAACACGATGTTGCCGGGGTCGGCCACTAAGCGCAGGTCGTTGTGGACGTAGGCCACCCGCAGGCCGATGTTCCGGGCCGCGGCCAGCGCCGGGGCGATGAACCGCTCCGTCGTCGGGTTGGGCGCTCCGCCGTCCACGTCCACCACCAGAAAGGCCGTCTCCTCCCGCTTCAGGGAGAGGGTCTCGTAAGCGTAATCGTAGTGGGGCGCGAAGTCCCGGTAGTAGCGGATGGGAACCTTGAGTTCGGGCATGGGGGCCTCCTTATTATGTGTTATGGGTCAGGCCTGCCGTGATACCGGGCCGTCTCCACGGCCTTTCGCCACCCGGCCAGCAGGGCCTCGCAGCGGTCCCGGTCGCCCACCGGCTCAAAGGTCCGCTCCGGGGGGTTGAGTCCGGCTAAGTCGTCGGGGCCGCCCCAGAGGCCCACGGCCATGCCTGCGAGCAGCCCCGCGCCTAAGGCGGTGGTCTCGATCATTTTCGGACGGATGACGGGCACGCCCAGCAGGTCGGCCTGGGTCTGCATCAAAAAGTCGTTCCGGGCCGCCCCGCCGTCCACCTTGAGCGCCGGGACCTTCGCCCCGGCGTCGGCCTGCATGGCGGCGATGAGGTCGGCCGTCTGGCAGGCGATGGATTCGAGGGTCGCCCGGACGATATGGGCCTTTGTGGAGCCCCGCGTCAGGCCCACAAGAGTCCCCCGCGCGCGGGCGTCCCAGTGGGGCGCGCCGAGGCCGGTGAAGGCGGGGACCAGGAAGGCACCGCCAGCGTCGGGCACGGAGCGGGCGAGAGCCTCGGTCTCATCGGCGGAGGCGATCAGGCCGAGGCCGTCCCGGAGCCACTGCACCGCGGACCCGGCGTTGAACACGGACCCCTCAAGGGCATAGGCCGGCCCGCCGGACGGGCCGCAGCAGACGGTGGTGAGGAGGCCGTGACGGGACGGGACAAGGCGTTCCCCGGTGCAAAAGAGGGTAAAGCAGCCCGTGCCGTAAGTGTTCTTGACCCCCCCCTCCGAGGCGGCCCCCTGGCCGAACAGGGCGGCCTGCTGGTCCCCCGCCACGCCCGCGATGGGGATGCCCGCGGGGAGAGGGCCGGAGGCGGTCTTGCCAAAGGCGCCGGAGGAGGGGCGGACCTCCGGCAGGACCTGACGGGGCACGTCGAGCGCGGCTAAGAGCCGGTCGTCCCAGGCCAGGTCGCCGATGTGGTAGAGCATCGTGCGGGAGGCGTTGGTGGGGTCCGTGGCGTGAACCCGGCCGGCGGTGAATTTGTGGATCAGCCACGCATCCACGGTGCCGAAGGCGATCTCCCCCCGCTCCGCGCGGGCGCGCAGGCCCGGGATGCTGTCGAGCAGGTGGGCGATCTTGGTGGCGGAGAAGTAGGGGTCCAGGACGAGGCCGGTCCGCTCCCGGATGAGGCCGGCCAGCGGGCGAAGGCGGTCGCACCGCTCGGCCGTGCGGCGGCACTGCCAGACGACGGCGTTGTGAACGGGCGCGCCCGTCCTCCGGTCCCACAGGACGGTCGTCTCGCGCTGGTTGGTGATCCCGATGCCCGCGACCCGCGACCCGTCGATGCGGGCCGCGCGGAGGGCGTCGGCTATGGCGCGGCAGACCCCCTCCCAGATCGCCTCCGGGTCGTGCTCCACCCATCCGGGCTGCGGGTAGATTTGTGGGACCTCCGCATACCCCCGCCCCTGCGCCCCCCCGCGCGGGTCGAGGACCAGGGCCGTGGTCCCCGTGGTCCCCTGGTCTATGGCGAGAATCACGTCACGACTCCCATCGCCTGACCTCGACCTCTCCGTTCTCCATCACGGCATAGCTGAAATGTTTGACCCAGTCGCCCAGGACCACGAAGGTCCCCTCTTCGTCGCGCCGGAGGGTCGGCCGGTGGAGATGCCCGAAGACCACCACGTCGGCCTCCACCCCAAAACGCCGGCGGGCCTCGCGGGAGTAGACCTCGACCATATGGCCGCCCAGCGCCCCCCTCAGCGTGGGACGATTGGAGGCCATTCGGGCCAGCAGCGCGCCTATGTCGGGGTGGAGCAGGCGAAACAGGGCGATGCAGGTCGGATTGCGCAGGACCTTTTTCACGAGGCGGTAGAGGCCGCCCCCGAGCAGGTCGTCCCCGTGATCTAAGCAGATGCGCACCCCCTGGTGATGGACGACGCTCCGGTTGGGAAGGAGGGTGATCCCGACCTCCCTCGACAGGAACGCCCCGAGCCAGAGGTCGTGGTTGCCCGGAAGGCACACCACCGGGACGCCGGCCTCGACCGTATGGTAGAGCTCAAACAGCACCCGCGCGCCGGCCCTGGGCACCACAGACCGGTATTCAAACCAGAAGTCGAACATGTCTCCGACGACGTAGAGGGCCTCTGCATCGCCCCGGATGGCCCTCAGAAACGCGATCAGCCTCTCCTGCCGGTCCCGATCTTCTCGCTCCCCCCCCCACCCGAGGTGCACGTCAGAGATAAAATACACGCGATTGGGCATATAGATGCAGGATAAGCATTTCCGGGTCGGAAATCAACTTTTTTCATGAAAGGGACAAGGACCTCACCCACCCCCTGCCCCCTCCCTCTCCGTATACGGAGAGGGAGGGGGTGACAAGGGCCTTTCCCCTTTGTCGGGGGAGGGTGAGGTCGTCTGCCGTCTGCCTTTCCCTGCTCTTTCATATTGACAAATCACCGGCCATGCGCTATCATATCCGGGTGCGCCGGGAGGGCATGGCTCGATTTTTTGGGAACTTTTTTCCTCGGAGGCGGTTTAAACTTCAGCCCGCCACCGACGGAGAGAACGTAATGCTTATGGCCCACTCCAAGACCCAACTCCCGACCTCTGACAGCGACGTCCTGGCCGACGTGATGGCAGGGGACGTCGAGGCGTTCGAAAAAATCGTAGATCGCCATAAAAACAGGCTGTTCAACTTTGTCTACCGGTTTGTGGGGGACCGGGAGACGGCGGAGGATATCGTCCAGGAGACCTTTTTGCGGGCCTTTCGCCGCCGTAAGGAGTACCGGGCGATCGCCAACTTTTCCACCTGGCTGTTCACGATAGCGGGGAACCTGGCCAAGAGTGAGTTGCGCCGACGGAAACGCTGGCGATTCTTATCCCTGAACTGGGACGAAGAGTCGGAGACCGGCATCGAAGTCCCCGATGAATCCCATCGGCCCGACACCATGGCCGAAACAGCGATGACGGATGAGATGATCCAGGAGGCCATCGAGTCCCTGCCGGCGAACTACCGGAAGGTGATCCTCCTGCGGGACGTGGAGGGGCTATCTTACCAGGAGATAGCCAAGATCGTGAGCAGACCGGTGGGCACCGTGAAGTCGAGGGTCAACCGCGCCCGGCTCCGCCTTCAGCGCCGGCTCAAGATGGAAGGTAGAGATGTAGGGTTAGAGGTCTAGTTCAAGAGGAGGTTCGTCAGACGCATGACGTGTAGAGATTTTCAAAGCCGGACTTCTGCTTACGTCGAGGAAGAACAGGATGAAGACGTAGGGCGTCTCATGGACGCGCACCTGAAGGAGTGTCCGGGGTGCGTCGAGGCGCTGAACGGAGTGCGAAGGATGCGGGGCAGGTTAGGCCGGCTGGAGCAGGTCCGGCCATCGCCCGACTTTACCTTTGCCGTTCGGGGAAAGCTCCTGATGGAGGCCGCGCGATCCCGGCGGGGCCTCACGGCCCGGATAACCACGTGGCTGTTTCCGACCGTCCCCCGAACGATGCTGGCCGGGGCCTTCGCCGTGGTGGTGGTGGTGGGCCTGGCGCTGATCGTCAACGGCCCGAATCGACCCCTCTCCACCCCCAAATCCCACACTCAGGCCGTGAGAGAGTCCCCCCCCTCTCAGGTCCACGAGATCCCCAGCCATTACGTCCTGGAGCGCATCCCCCCCTCTTCTCGCCGCGGTATGGCGATCTCCTCCCGCACCTACAAGATCCGTGGCGACAGCCTCTCCGTCCCGCACAGCGGGCGGGCAGCCAACGTGCAGTACGTCCGTTTCTAAAACGCAATGAACAGGAAAAATGACATCCGTCTCTCTCTCTCTCCCTGGTGGGGGATGCTTCTAACCTGTGCCCTCACCCTGGGGGCTGCCTCGTCCGGCCTGGCGGCGGACGGGCGCTTGCTGAGGGCGATGGAGGAGGAGATCGCGTCGATCGTGGAGAAAAACCGCTCCTGCGTCGTGAGCATCCATACGATCACGGCGCGGCGGCTCGACCTCGGCCAGAAGGCGTCAGGCGTGGGGGTGACCGTGCGTCATAACGTCGGCTCCGGGGTCATCTTTGACGCCGGGGGACACATCCTGACGACCGCCGAGGTGGTCCGGGGGGCCGATCAGATCCAGGTCTCCCTGGCGTCGGGACGGATGGTGGACGCGGACCTGGTGGCGACGGACGAAGACTCCAAAGTGGCCGTGGTGCGGCTCCGGGGCAAGGTCCCCCACTGTCCCCGCTTCGGCGACTCTGGCAGAGTTCGGACGGGGCACTACGCCTTCATTCTCGGCAACGCCTACGGGACGATGGCCCCCTCGATGGGCACGGTCGCCGAGTTTCACGACGACGACGACCTCATCCAGATCAGCGGCTATGCCCGGCCCGGCAATAGCGGGGCGGCGGTGTTCAACAGCGAGGGGCGGGTCATCGGGATCGTCCGGGGCATCCTGGCGCAATCCTCTCAGGAGGAGGCCCCCGGCGCGGACAGCGCGGATGAAGCGGGATGGAACGCAGTCCCGGCGACCCTCCTGGCCATCCCGATCAACCGGGCCCAGGAGGTCGCCCGGCGGCTGATCTCCGGCGGATGGCTCGGCGTAGGGATTGAGTATGACTTGGGACATCCTGAAAACACGAAAGTCTTCAACGTAGAAACGGATAGCCCCGCGCACGAGGCCGGCTTACGGGTCGGAGACGTGATCCTCTTTTACAACGGCGAAAAGATCCTGGATGGAGAACATCTGAAGAGACTGGTGAGGGCGACGCCGGTCGGGAGCGAGGTGCAGGTCGGTCTGTTGCGGGATGAGCAGCCCCTGTCCGTCCAGGTCCGGCTCGGCCAGCGTCCCGGCCAGGTCCCCCAGAAGACGCCTCCTCCGGTGGCCTACGGGCCGGCCCGCCGCAACCCCGAGACGCCCGAGATGCTCCTTCAGAGGCTCCGGAGCCTCGACCCTCAGGCGCTCCGGGATCTCCAGTTGCAGATGCAGATGCTCATCCAGCAACAAGAAAGTAAGAAGGACAAATAGACCCGGATACAGCAGCAGGTTGCCGCAAAGGCTCGACGCGACGGCGTCGGGCTTTTTTTGTTTTAGGGGGCGGTCGCGTTTGCTTATATTATGGGACATAAACGGAAATGCTGCGGTGGTTTGCGATCCCCTGAACATGGGCTTGAAAAGGAGGAATGATGGTCGATCTGTCAGGCCGTGTGGCCCTGATCACCGGCGCGTCGCGCGGCATCGGGCGCGGGTGCGCCATAGAGATGGCGAAGGCCGGGGCGGACATCGTGGTGAACTACAACGCCCACGCGGAGGACGCGGCGGAGGTCGTGGGCCAGGTGGAGAAACTGGGGCGCAGGGCGGTGGCCGTGCAGGCGAACGTGGGGGAGCGGCCCGCCGTGGACCGCCTGGTGCGCACGGCGCTGGAGCGATTCGGGAAGGTCGACATCCTGGTCAATAACGCCTACCGGAGCATCCGCAAGCCGTTCCTGGACCTGACGGATGAGGACGTGGAGGCCACCTGGGCCGTCTCCCTCTGGGGCGTGTTCCGGTGCAGCCAGGCCGTGGCCCGCCACATGGCGGAGCGAAAACAGGGTGGGAAGATCCTCATCATCAGCTCGGTGCTCTCGTTCATCCCCTTCCCGACCTCGCTCGCCTACAACACGGCCAAGGCGGGCATCAACCAGATGGCCTTCACGATGGCGGCGGAGCTGGCCCCGCACCGGATCTGCGTGAACGTGATCGAGCCGGGATGGACGGACACGCCGGGGGAGCGGCAGTTCGCCACGGAGGAGCAGATCCGGGAGGAGGGCAAGAAGCTCCCGCTGGGAAGGCTGGGACAGCCGGACGAGATCGGCAAGATGGCCACGTTCCTGGCCTCGGACGCGGCGGACTACATCACCGCCGGCCGCTTCCGGGTGGACGGCGGCATCTGGCTGCCGGGAGGATTGCCGCACTGACGGCCCTCCTCGATACACCTTTCCTTTGTCACCCGTTCCGGACAGATTGTAATGGTCTGCTTCCTCAGCCGGCATGAACCGTGCCGGCCCTGTGCAGGTAAGGTATCTCACAGAGAGGAATGAAGAGATGACTGCTGAACGTCCCTGGAACCGCATCCTGGTCCGGCATTCCCCCGCTCCCGAGATCCATTACGTCTCGGGACTCACCGTCTACGCCGAGCGTTTCTCCGGCAGCAAACTGGCCGGCAGATACTGGTCGGCGAACGGGTGCATCGACGACCCCGAGGCGCTTCCCGCCTTCGGGGTGGATGTCCCCTGCCACGCGTTCTCGCTGAACGTGGACGGTCAGTCCCTCGATTGGGGATGGCGCTTTGTCTCGGCCGACCAGGGCGAGAGGAACGGGAGGGGGACGGCGTCGATCGGCCTGGCCCACGAGGTACGGCCGGTGTCGGTCCGCGTCTGCACGGAGGTTGACGGCACGGGCTTCCTTAGCCGCTGGCTCGAAATCACCAACGCCGGCGACGCCCGCGCAGCGCTCGCCTCCGTGGATGTCTTCTCCGGGGTCCTCCTGAGCGGCGCCGTCCTTGGAGGGGCCGATTTCGAGAAGACGCCGTTCCGTGTGGGGCGGTTCACGGGGAACAACTGGAGCCAGGAGGGCCGCTTCGCGTGGGAACCGCTCACCAACGGCGTGAGGACCGGGCTGCACGCGGCAGGCCCGTACGGCACGAGCGGGTTCCAGTGTCCCTACTTCCTCCTGACGAGCGACAGGGCCTCCGGGTTCTTCGCCTTTTACCTCGGCTGGTCCGGCCTCTGGAAGGCGGACATCCTCTGCGACACGACCCTTCGCCGTACGCTCCACGTGCGCATCGGCCCGGACGCCCCGGCGCCCATGAGGGTCCTCGCGCCCGGGGAAACCGTCGTCACCCCAAAGGTCCACGTCGGGTATGTCTACGGCGACCTCGACGGGTGCGTGCAGGCGGCCCACGAGCACATCCGCCGCTCCGTCATCCCGCGCTCCCCCCGCATGCCCGCGCCTCTGGTGACCCACAACAGCGCCGGCTCCCAGGGGCTTGACCGGCTCGACGAGGCGAGCACGTTACGGGACATCGAGCTGGCGCACGAACTGGGGGCGGAGGTCTACACGGTCGACGCGGGCTGGTTCGGCAGGTGCTCCGCCAGTCGTCGCCTCAAGGCGCCTTATCCCCGCTTCATGGGCGACTGGGTTCCCGGCGAGTGGTACCCACGGGGGTTCGCGCCGATCGTCGAGAAGGTCCGGGAAAAGGGGATGCGCTTCGGGCTGTGGATCGAGCCGGAGGGGATCGGCCTCGCAAGCGACGTGTACAGACTCCATCCCGACTGGGTCGTGAAACGCGAGGGCAAACCCCTTCCCCACCTCGCCGAACGCCTGAACCTGGACTACACGAACCCCGAGGTGCGCGAGTGGGTGGAATCCGAGCTTGTGCGGGTCGTGACCGAGTATCACGTCGACGTCATCCGGTTCGACGGCGCCCCGATGTCCGCGTACGTCGGCGAGCGGGAGGGGGGCGGGCACATCGAGAACATCCTCTGGAGACACTACGAGTTCCTCTACGGCGTGATGGAGCGGCTGGCGGAGCGGTTCCCCGACCTCCTCATCGAGAACTGCTGCGGGGGCGGCGGCCGGCTGGATCTCGGCATCCTCTCCCGCTCCCACAGGACGCAGATCAGCGACGAGGCCCGGCCTCCCCGGAGCGTCCAGATCCTCAACGGGATCACGCTGATGCTGCCGCCGGAGTACTGCATGGTGTTTCCCTTCGGCTCGCGGCAGGAAACGGCGGACCTCGACTTTCTCTGCCGCCTGGTCCTGTTCGGGGGCTTCTACAACCTGGGGTGGACCGGCCGGATGGAGGATCAGCACCCCGGGACCCTTGAGACGGTCAGGCGCTACATCGCCTTGTACAAGAGCTTCGTGGCTCCTCTCCAGCCCGGGTGTCGCGTCTTCCACCACACGCCCGTGGTCAGGGTCGACGCGGAGGACCGGACGCCCTATTGCGTCTGGGAGTACGTGTCAGCGGACAGGCGCGCCGCGATGGTGGGAATCTTCAAGCTCACCGACGCGCCGGAGCCGTTCCGGTTCACCCCGCGGGGCCTCGACGCCGGCGCCACGTACCGGGTCCGGTTCGACAACGACGGGACGGCGGCGGAGGTCCCCGCCTACGCCCTGCGGCAGCAGGGGATCACGATGAACCTCCCCCGGCCGCTCACCTCGGAACTGCTGCTGTTCGAGCGGGTGTGAGCCGCCGGTCTCTTGAAGGAATGCCGTGTTCTTCTGTCCTACCCCCTGGATCGAGCCCCAAACCCTGTTCCGGCGTCTTGCGCGGGAGCCGTATCCGTTCTGGCTGGACAGCAGCCTCCCCTCCGGGCGCATCGGACGCTTCTCGTTCATGGGCGCCGCCCCGTTTCTGGTCCTGCGATCCCGCGAGGGGCGCACGGAGTTGATCAGGGGAGGAGAGGTCCGGCGGATCGACCAGGACCCGCTCGACGCCCTCGCGGAGGTCCTGAAGGCCCATCGCGCCGACGCCCCTTCGGAAGGAATCCCCTTCTGCGGCGGGGGCGTCGGATACCTGGGCTACGACCTGGGCCGGCTGTTCGAGCGGCTCGCGGGGCGGCCCCCGGACGACCTCGGCCTGCCGGACCTGCACGTCGCCTTCTACGGCGCGGCAATCGCGTTCGACCACGAGGCCGGGCACGTCTGCGTCTGCGGGCCCTCCGGGGACGCGGTCCGCAACCTGAGACGCCAGGTCGAGGCCATCGCCGAGATGACGAAAGAGACGCCCGAAGACGCCTCGCGCGTCCAGGGGAGCATCCCCCTCACGTCGAGCTTTTCGCGGGGGGAATATACGGATGCCGTCCGGCGGGTGAAGGACTACATCGCAGCCGGGGACGTCTACCAGGTCAACCTCTCGCAGCGGTTCCTCGCCCGGCTGCCCACGGACCCCCTCGCCCTCTACCTCCGGCTCCGTCGGCGCAGCCCCGCGCCCTTCTCCGCCTACCTGGACCTGGGCGACGCGCAGATCCTCAGCTCCTCCCCCGAGCGGTTCCTCCGGGTGTATGGCAGGTCCCGCACGGTGGAGACCCGGCCCATCAAGGGGACCCGTCCGCGCGGGGAGACCGGGGAGGAGGACCGCCGCCTGGCCGCAGAGCTGCTCAGGAGCGAGAAGGACCGGGCCGAACTCGTCATGATCGTGGACCTCGAGCGGAACGACCTGGGGCGCGTCTGCCGGTTCGGGTCCGTGCGCGTCCCGGCCCTGACCGTCCTGGAGCCTTATGCCAGCGTCTTCCACCTCGTGGCCACGGTCGCCGGGGAGCTGGCCCCGGGCCGGGGCGTGGCGGACCTCCTCCGGGCGACCTTTCCGGGCGGGTCCATCACGGGCGCGCCCAAGCTGCGGGCGATGGAGATCATCGACGAGCTGGAGCCCGTGAGCCGGGGGCCCTACACGGGGTCCCTCGGCTACTTCAGCTTCTCCGGGGACGCGGACCTGAACATCCTCATCCGGACGCTGATCGTCAGGGAAAACCGGGTCTGCTTCCACGCGGGCGGGGGCATCGTGGCCGACTCCGACCCCGATGCGGAGTATGAGGAGACGCTGCACAAGGCGAGGGGGATGATGCAGGCGCTTGGGGCGTCTACGGACGACGGCCGATCCCGGACGGCTGCTCGCCGTCGTAGGCCTCGTGCCTCCGCCGACGCCGGCTGATCTGGTCCTCCACCGTGTTTTTGGACACGACCTCGTAGAGCACGGCCTGTTTCCCCTCCCGCCGACGGAGGATGCGCCCGAGGCGCTGCACGTGCTCCCGGATGCTCCCGCTGCCGGACAGGACCACCGCCACGTTGGCCTCCGGGATGTTGACCCCCTCGTTCAGGACCTTCGAGGTCACGACGGTCAGGTAGTCCCCCCGGTTGAACCCCTCCAGGACGGCCTTCCGCTCCCGCGTGCGCGTCTGATGCGTGATCGCCGGGACTAAGAACTCCTGCGAGATCGTGTAGGCCGTCTCATTGTCGTTCGTGAAGATCAGCACCCGGTCGCGGGGGTGCCTCTTGAGGAGGTCCTCCAGCACCCGGAGCTTGGCCGCCGTGCCCAGGGCCACGCGGCGGTAGCGCTGGTAGGCCAGCATCGCCCGCCGGCCCGCCGACGACTGGGCGGAGAGCATGACGAACCGCTTCCAGCCGTCCGCCGTGCCCACGGACAGCCGGTGAGACTCCAGAAATTCCCGGTACTCCGCGTGAGCGGCCTCATAGACGGCCCGCTCCTCGGCGACCATGGAGACCTCCATCCGCTCGGTCGTGTACTCGGCTAAGTAGTCGCCGGAGAGGTCCCGGATGCCCCGCGCGTAGACGAGCGGACCGACCAGCGCGTCCAGAAGGACGTGGCGGCCGTCGGCCCGTTCGGGGGTGGCCGTCAGCCCCAGGCGGTACGGGGCGATGGACATCTCGGCGGCGTGGCTGTAGAACTCGCCGGGGAGGTGGTGGACCTCGTCGAAGACAACCAGCCCGAAGGCGTTGCCGTAGCGGTCCATGTGCATGTAGGCGCTGTCGTAGGTGGTGACGGTCAGGTCCCGCACCTCGTGATACCCGCCGCCTAAGATGCCCACCTCCCGGTCGAACGCCTTCGTGAGCAGGTCGTACCACTGGTTCATGAGGTCGATGGTGGGGGCCACCACCAGGGCGCTGCGGCGCACGTGGGCCAGGGCCATCAGGGCCACGTGGGATTTGCCGGAGCCTGTGGGGAGCACCACCACGCCCCGGCAGCCGCGTTCGGCCCACGCGTCGAACGCCTCCTGCTGGTGCGGGTGCGGGTCGGGCGGGTCGTGCAGGGAGAGGGTCAGCCGGCTGTAGCGCGGGACCGTGTCCTTCAGAGGGATATCCTGGCGCTTGAGCGCCTCCACGGCGGCCCGGTAGTGATGGGCCTGCGCGCGCCAGGCGTCCACGCGCCCGTCCCACGCGAACCCGGAGGGAGGCTCAAAATCGGGCGGAGGGTCCTTGATCAGAAGGGTGCCTTCGTCGTACAGGAGGCGCATACGGCGCAGATTTCCGCTTGACACTGCGTGGGTGGTATGGTATATTGCGGATTGCGGATTGCGGATTTCGGAATGAGAAACTCGAAGACTTGATTCCGAAATCCGAAATCCGAAATCTAAAATGGCTTTTTATGGCGCCCTAGCTCAGTTGGTAGAGCAACGGACTGAAAATCCGTGTGTCGTTGGTTCGATTCCGACGGGCGCCACCATATAAACACTTGCAGCATAATATAATACGAAAACTCCCCGTTTGGGGAGTTTTTTCGTTTACGGGCTGCGTCTCCCGTGCGTCTCCACGGACAGGAAATATAATTGGACGGCCCGGAGCAGGAGCGGAAGGCGATGAGATATGCGCATCTGGCCCCGGATCATCTCAGGACGGTGGTCGAATGGCTGGACTTCACGGCCCCGGTAGAGGAGAAGAAGGCCGGGGGAGAGGCGCAGCAGTAGAAACGAGAAAGGGAGTAGCCCGGTCAGCTACTCCCCTTCTGCTGTGTCTGTGCGAATCTCAACCCTGCCCGGATACCGGTAGATACCAGACCGGGGCTGTCACCCTCATCGAATCTTGCTCAGGATCGCCCACATGGTACTCATCCACGTTCCGAGCAGGATCCCAAGTAGCCAAAGAAACGCCTGCTTGTTGTCCCGGCGGAGCTCGTTAACAGCCGTCTCAACATTGGACAGGCGCTTGTCCATCTGTGAGACGGTCCCCTTGAGTTCGGCCATGCCCTGCTCAAGTCGGTCTAACCGGCCCTCAAGCGCATCTCCGATAGTTGCACCGCGTTCTTCAGCCACGTCTCATCCTCACTGTTCGGCCTGTAACCCCCGGTCATACGATACGCACACGGAGAGGCGATGTCAAGAGAAAACCGGCTGCTTCTTGACTGTTCTGCGGTCGTGTTCTGATCAGACTAAGCCCCGCACCACCGCGTCCGCCAGGCGACGCGCCCGCGCAGCGGCCTTCACGTCGTGCACGCGCACCGCATCCGCGCCGTTGGCGATGCACAGGGTCACGGCGGCTAAGGTACCCTCGAGACGGTCCTCGACGGGAATCGGAGGGATCGGAGAGGTGGTCACGCCCACGAACGCCTTGCGGGAGGGGCCGACCAGGAGAGGAGTACTGAGAGAGCGGAACTCGCGGAGGCGGGCGATGATCTCTAAGTTGTCCCGGAGACGCTTGCCAAACCCCAATCCTGGGTCGATCAGGATGCGGTCAGGAGAGATGCCGGACTGCGCCGCGAACGCGATCCGCTCCCGCAGAAACGCCCGGACCTCCCCGATGACGTCTTCGTAGGTCGGGTTCTGCTGCATCATCCGGGGTGTGCCCTTCATGTGCATCACGACGACCGGCGCGCCCCGCGCCGCGATCAGAGGGGCCATGCCGGGGTCGAACCGGAGGGCGCTGATGTCGTTGATCAGGTCCGCCCCGGCGTCCAGCGCCCGCCGCGCCACCCCGGACTTGGTCGTGTCCACCGAGATAGGGACCGGGCAGTCCCTTGAGATCCGCTCCACCACCGGGACCACCCGCCTCGTCTCCTCCTCCTCCGACACCGGCCCGGCCCCGGCCCCGTAGGGCCCGGCGGGCCGGGTGGATTCCCCCCCCACGTCGATCAGGTCCGCCCCCTCCTCCACCATGTCCGCGACCTGTCGCGCCGCAGCGTCGGCCTCGGCGTACCGCCCGCCGTCGAAGAAGGAGTCGGGGGTGACGTTCAGGATGCCCACGATCAGCGTGCGCTCGCCGAACGTCAGCGTCGCCCGGCCACAGGGCATGTAAATCAGGTTATGAGACATAGTGCATGAACGAGTATGCCACTTTTCTTTAGAAGAAAAGTGGCATAAAAGAACCGTACTCACACGCGGTTACACTCAATCTTCCGGCGTCGTCTTCTCCGGCTCCTGAGCGAGCGGTTCGGCCTGCCTCTCCTCGTCCCCCCGCTCCCTGTCCTTCGCCTCTCGTCCCTTGTCCCTGGCCCCCTGTCCACTCCGCCCGTTCCCGTGCTGCCCGTTCCCCCGGTGCCGGTGGTGCGCGGGGCGGCGAAGGACCTCCCCGGCCAGGATCCGGTCGATCTGGGCCCCGTCCAGCACCTCAAACTCTAAGAGCGTGTTGACGAGCAGGTGGAGCTTGTCCTCGTTCGCCCGGAGGAGATCCTCCGCGCGTCTCTCGGCGTTCGTGATGATCGCCTTGATCTCCTCGTCGATCGTCTGCGCGGTCCGCTCGCTGTAGTCCCGGTGCTGGGCGATCTCCCGACCTAAGAAGATCTCCTCCTCCTTCTTCCCGTAGGTCATCGGGCCGAGCCGTTCGCTCATCCCCCACTCGCAGACCATGTTCCGGGCGATGGCCGTGGCCCGCTCATAGTCGTCCGCCGCCCCGTTGGCCGTCTCCCCGAACACGACCTTCTCGGCCACCCGCCCCCCTAAGATCATGGTGATCCGGTCGAACCAGTAGCTCTTCGGGTGCACGTGCCGTTCGTCCAGGGGCAGAAAATGCGTGACGCCCAACGCCCTCCCGATCGGGATGATCGTCGCCTTGTGCACGGGGTCGCTGCCGGGGATCAGCTTGGACACTAAGGCGTGCCCGATCTCGTGGTAGGCCACCAGGCGGCGCTCCTCCTCCGGGATGATCAGACTGCGGCGCTCCGCCCCCATCATCACCTTGTCCTTGGCCGCCTCAAAGTCCAGCATGGTCACCCGGTCCCGATTGAAACGCGACGCCAGCAGCGCCGCCTCGTTGACTAAGTTGGCTAAGTCCGCCTGCGACAGGCCCGGCGTGGCGCGGGCCAGGACCTTCAGGTTGACGCCCTTGGCCAGCGGGATGTGGCGCGTGTGGATGGCCAGGACCCCCTCGCGCCCCTTCACGTCGGGCCGGTCCACGACCACCTGCCGGTCAAACCGTCCGGGCCGCAGCAGCGCAGGGTCCAACACGTCGGGCCGGTTCGTGGCCGCGATCAGGATGACCCCCTCGTTGGACTCGAACCCGTCCATCTCCACTAAGAGCTGGTTGAGGGTCTGCTCCCGCTCATCGTGTCCGCCCCCGATCCCCGCGCCCCGGTGCCGCCCCACCGCGTCGATCTCGTCGATGAAGATGATGCACGGGGCGTGCGCCTTCCCCTGCTCGAACAGGTCGCGCACGCGGGAGGCCCCCACGCCCACGAACATCTCCACGAAGTCAGACCCGCTCATGCTGAAGAACGGGACCCCCGCCTCCCCGGCCACGGCCTTGGCGATGTAGGTCTTTCCGGTACCCGGAGGCCCCACGAGCAGGACGCCCTTCGGGATGCGCCCGCCCAATTTCTGAAACCTGCGGGGGTCCTTCAGGATCTCGATGATCTCCTGGAGCTCCTGCTTGGCCTCCTCCGCCCCGGCCACGTCCTTGAACGTGACCTTGGGCTTGTCCTCCGACACCAGCTTGGCCCGGCTCTTCCCGAACGAGAACGCCCCCTTGGGGGCCCCCTGCATCTGCCGGAGGATGAAAATCCAGAGCCCCGCGAACAGGAACCAGGGGAGCATGTTGAACAGGAAATTGAGCCAGTTGTAGGGCTTGCTCTTGAACTTGAAATCGACGCCGTACTCCTCCCATTCCTTCCGGGTCTGGGAGTCGATGATACCCAGGTTCACGACGAAGTGCTGATAGGACTTGGTGTTCCCCGCCTCATCCTGCAGGAACACCGACTCGGCCAGGTGCCCCTGGAAGCTCGTCTCCACGATGTCGGCGCTCTTGATCTTGCGGCCCTGGAGCAGCTCTCGATAGGTCTTGAAGCTGACCACCGCCGTGTCCGAGGGGATGTTGCTGCCGAAGAATTTGGCCGCAAAGATGACGACGAGAAAAAAGAAGATCCAGAGAAACAGGACCTTGGATGCCCGGCGCCACTGGAACCCGCGCGGAGGCCCCCCCTTCCGCTTGCCCCTCCCCGGCGGGCGGCCCTCCGGGGAGACGCCTCTGTCCCGGTCTCTGAAAGGAGCGCCGGGCCTGGAGGCAGACGAACCGGACGACCGCTCCCCTCCCTCCTCCGATTCCTCGACCTCCGGCCTCTCCTGATCTCTCTCACTCATAAAAAATGTCCTTACTTCTTTTTTTGACTTGTATATGAACCACCTGCCGCGTCTGGCCCGTCACCCGCGCGGCGTGCGCCAGCCGATGCCCCACGACCCATACGATGGCCCCGCTGCCCGTCAGGACCGGCACGCTGTCCCGAAGGAGGCGGGGGACCTTGGCGTCGGCCAGAAGGTCGCTCACCCGCTTGGTCCCGGCCATGCCCAGAGGCTGAAATCGGTCCCCCTTCCGCGCGTTCCGGATCGTCGCCCCCTGCGCGAAGGCGCGGAGGTCCGCGAACACCTCGTCAGGCCCGGCCCCCCGAAGGGACGCCCGCACCTCGGAGGCAGGATGAATGCAGACCGTGAGGACGACGCCCAGGGCCGGGACCGCCGTCCGTCCGGGAATACGAACCGGCGTCTCAAAGGCCGGCGTCGGCCTGGCGAAGATCAGGGCATCAGAGGCGCGGCGGACGCCGACCTCGGCGGAGACCCTGAGCGTCCTCGCGGGACAGTTCAGGGCGCTCAGGACGCGATCCACGACCTCGAACGAGAGCGCGTCGCCCCGGCACCCGGCCTCGGCTAAGGCACGCCGAATGACCCGGCGCTGTAACGCTAAATGATAACCTAAAACCCGTTGAACATCAAGGACTATCTTTCCGGGAGGGGACGGCCTTCGCGCCCGGACGAACGCCCGCTGAACGACCCCCTCCAGCCACGCCTCCTCCTCCGCGAGCACGGAGGCCGTGCGGGCCAGAACGCCCTCCACGTCCGGGTTGTAGTCCCGCCGGAGCCGGGGGAGCAGGTCGCGCCGGATGCGGTTGCGCGTGAAGCGCACGTCCCGGTTCGTGGCGTCCCGCCGGAAGGGGAGGCCCCGGAGGGCTAAGTAGCGCCCCACCTCCTCCCGGCTCACGCTGAGCAAGGGGCGCACCCAGACGCCGTCCCGCACCGGCCGCATCGCGCCCAGCCCCCCGCGCCCGCTCCCCCGGAGCAGGCGGAGCAGCACCGTCTCTGCCTGGTCGCTCTGCGTATGCCCCAGAGCGATTCGAGAGGCCCCGACCCTGCGCCGGGCCTCCTCTAAAAACCGCAGGCGCGCCTGCCGCGCCCCGTCCTCCGGGGAGCGCCCCTCTGCCCTCGACAGCGCCCCCACGTCGCAGACGCCCACCTCACACGGAAGATCCATCTTTTTGGACAGCCGCGCCACAAACCGGGCGTCGGCCTCCGAGGCCTGCCCTCGCAGCCGGTGGTTGAGGTGGGCCACGCAGAGCCGGATGCCCAGCGCCTCGCGCAGCCGGAACAGGAGGTCGAGCAGGCAGACCGAGTCCGGCCCCCCGGACACGGCAACCAGGACCGTCTCCCCCGGACGGAACATGTCGTGTTTGAGGACGTAGGCGCGGACCTTTTCGAATAGGTCACCGAGAGATGCCCTCACGTCTTGCTCTCCCTACCACCCCTCGTTAAGGTTTTCCACTGTCACCAGTCATCCTGATCAAAGGGACTGCCTAAAACCCACAGTTCCTTGCCGTCTTGCAAGCGCACCCGCCGTCCAACTCTCTGTTCAAACTCCCTGAGCACTTCCACAGATTTTCCCGTCCGACTGAGTTCATCGAAATCCTCTGCCGTAAATAGAGGCGTTTCGGGAGTGTCTGGCAGAGTGAGCACGTATTTGAGAAACAGGTTGCGAGCCTCAATCAGGTCGCGTGGTAGACGAATGCCTTCGCGTCGGTTGACCTCCAGACTCTTCAAGATCTCCTTTTTGACTTCAGAGTCACCCACCGGCGTCAATCGCATGTCGCGCTGTTTCCAGATGTCTACAAATTCCTGGATTGCCTTTTCTGGAGAGCGCGATGGAAAGGCCGTGATGTCTTTGACAGCCCCTTCCCACGGTGGGTTAATGTCGATAAGAAAGTTCATCCCCTGAACCTTTCTCTGGCTGTCGTCTGTGTACCAAAAGACCTCGATCAAACCCTGTGAATCGTCGGCATACGTGTAGGCCCGATAAAAGTGCGTTCGTTGCTCGACCTTTTGCAAGGCAGACAGGTCAGCGCCAGCGCCTTCGAGCCAGATAAGGGCCTGTTTCCGACTCTCATTGTGGATAGTGCGCCGCTCCAGGAGCTTGAGCAGTGCACCCACGTAGCCGCGTTCACCCAGCCATTCGGGCGCTATTTCGTCTATACGACTCTGGACTTGCGCCGCGGTGTTGTGATAGGCTCTGAGCAAAACAGGCAGAAAGTCGTATGCTTTCAGCCCATCAAACACGGCGTCCAACTCTGCCTTGAGCGTCTGTGAATCTTTTTCGACCAGTGTCTCGCCTCCCAGCAGGTTGTCCAGACGTGGACGCAGCAGAGTAAGGGGTGGAATGTTTGGCACACGCCCCTTCGACTTACGTTTTTTTCGGGATTTCTTACTCATAAGACTTCTCTTTTCTCTTTCTCTGCGTCCTTTTCTTTGCGTCCTTTGCGCTCTTTGCGGTTCAGCTTTTCATCCATACCCCGCAATCACGACCACCCCGGCGAAGATCACGCCCGCCGCCACCGTGCGGACCAGCCCGAACCCCTCCCGCATCCCGACGGCCCCGAACAGCGCGGCCAGGACCACGCTCATCTCCCGCACGGCCCCCACGTAGCTGACGTTGGCATCCTGCATGGCCCGCAGGACGAGCAGGTAAGATAAGAGGTTCATCGCCCCCACGGCCAGGATGGGCAGGGCGTTGGTCCGCCACTCCGCCGCCACGGCGGCGACGCCCCTCTGAATCAGGAAATAGGGGGCCGGGAGGAGGGCCACGAACGCGAACATGAGCACGATGTAGAGGTCCGGCGGGATGCGCCCCACCGCGACCTTGTCGATGGAGGAGTAGATCGAGATCAGGACCCCCACGACCAGCGCCCACCGCGTCCCCGGCGCGCGCAGGAGATGGAGCGGATGTCGTAACCTCCGGAGGGACTCCTGGTGGATGGCCTGGATGCCCAGGGCGATCATCGCGATGCCCAGCCCCCCCCACGCCGAGACCCGCTCGCCCAGCAGCAGGACGGCCCACAGGGCGATGAACGCCGGGGCCGACCCCCGCGCGATGGGGTACACGAGGGAGTAGTCCCCCCGCTCATAGGCCCGCGTCAGCGCCGCGTAGTACGCCACCTCCGTCGCCCCGCTGGCGATCACGAACCGCCAGTCCACGCCCCGCAGCGCGTCTATGTCTTTCAAGACGAGAGGGGAGAACAGGAGGGCCGCGGCGCACATCGCGCACCAGGTGAAGACCTGCTTGTCCCGGCTCCGCTTGACCAGGAGGTTCCACGAGGCGTGCAGCAGCGCGGCGCAGAGGAGCAACAGGAGGGCGCGAAGGGTCACGTCAGGGATCTGGCGATAGGGATGGCCATAACTTTCATATCCTCATTTTTGATAACAAGCTACACCATCCGCGCGCCCCCTGTCAAGCCATTTTTCCGTTGACATCTCGAACCGCCGGACTATACTGTCATATATCGAAAAATTTTACGAATTCTGAATCACCTTTTTCCCTTGACCTATCTCTTTGATATGGCAAGGGGCCTTTTTTGTTGCGGCACATTCCTCAATTGACATGGGTCGCCAGGTTATGCTATATTCCCTTGTGAAAGTGTGAAATCGCATTTCCTCGGATGAGTTTGTGGCGCGTTTTATGAGGTCCCCGTGAAAATCACCGACATCGAGGCCATCTACCTCCGGCTGCCCCAGGTCACCGCCGCCTGCGACGGCACGCAGGACACCCTCCTGGTGAAGGTCCACACCGACGCCAGCCTGGTGGGCTACGGCGAGGTCGACTCCTGTCCCCTCGTGGCGAAGGCCGTCATTGAGGCCCCGCTCTCCCACCAGATCTGCTGCGGCCTCCGGGACCTGCTGAGGGGGGAGGACCCGCTCGCCGTCGAGGCCCTCCACAAAAAGATGTACGACGGGACGATCTACTTCGGCCGGCGCGGGGCCGCCCGGCACGCCATGGCCGGCGTGGACGTGGCCCTGTGGGACCTGCGGGGGAAGGCCCTCGGCCAGCCCGTCTACAGGCTCCTGGGCGGCCCCTTTCAGAAGTCCTTCAAGGCCTACGCCAGCGTCCTGTTCGAGGGCACGCCAGAGGCCACCGGCGACATGGCGCGGAGGCTGATCGGGAAAGGATTCCAGGCCGTCAAGTTCGGGTGGGGGCCGATGGGCAGGGACGAGGCCACGGACGTCGCCCTGGTCCGTGAGGCCCGAAAGGGCACGGGGGATGACGCGGACCTGATGGTGGACGCCGGACTGGTCTACGACGTGAAGACCGCCATCCGGCGGGCGCGGCAGTTCTCCGACTACCACATCTTCTGGCTGGAGGAGCCCCTCCCCCCCGACGACCTGGACGGCTACCGCCGCCTGAGCGACGCCACAGACGTGCGCATCGCCGCCGGAGAGCAGGAGGCCGACCTGGCCGACTTCGAGCGCCTGATGGACGCGGGCGGAATCGACGTGGTCCAGCCCGACCCGGCGCGGTGCGGCATCTCCGGTATGCTGGCCGTCGGACGCGCCGCCGCCCGCCGCAACCGGGTCGTCGCCAACCACACCTTCAAAAGCGGTATCACCATGGCGGCCTCCCTCCACGCCCTCGCCGCCCTGCCCAACGCCATCCGGTTCGAGTACTGCGCGGCCGACTCCCCCCTCCGCCACGACCTCACGGCCCAGAAGTTCCCCCTCGTGGACGGCTGCGTCTCCGTGCCGGAGGAGCCGGGCCTGGGCGTACAGGTGGATGAGAGCGTGATTGAAAAGTATCGGCAATGAAAACACTATCCTTCTTCTCCCTGCCTCTCCTCCTCACCTGCGCAACCGCCCTCGCCAAGCCCCTCCCGCCCGGCCGCGCAGCGGCGGACTCCCTCTGCAAGCTGGGCGCTTCGCTCCTGGAGGCCGGCAAGCTTGCGGAGGCCGAGGGCCTGTTCCGATCCGCCGCCCAAAAGGACCCCAAATACGCCCTGCCTCACGTCCGGCTCGGCGCCTGCTACCTCCGGCGGGACAGCCTCGACGCGGCCCTGAAGGCCTTCGACACCGCACTCACGAAGGACCGCAAATCCGTCGAGGCCCTCAACGGCCTGGGCCTGGTCTACGCCCGGCAGCCTCGGCAGGCCCTCCGGGCCATCGACCACTTCCACCAGGCCGTCGTGATCGACAAAGGCTATGTCGAAGGGTGGTACAACCTGGCGATGACCCACCTCCGCATGCGCAACCGGGACGCGCTCTCCGCCTTCGAGGACGTGCTGAAGGCCGACCCCCGCCACCCGGACGCCTTCTTCCGCATCGGGACCCTCCACGAAGAGCGGGAGGACTACGCGAAGGCGGCCCGCGCCTACGAAGGTCAACTCGCCGTCCACCCGAAGCACGAGGAGGCACGATACCGTCTGGGCAAGACCTACCGCCTCCTCGGGGAAAACGCGAAGGCCCTGGAGGCGCTGTCAGAGGTGGGCGGGGCCTTTGCGCGCGGCGCTGTACTGGAGATGGCGCAGGTCTACCGGCAGCAGGGGCAGTTCGGAAACGCCCAGGCGGCCTTTGAAGGCTACATCGCATCTCTGGACGAGAAGGAACGGAAACTCTACCGGGACCTGACGCGGGTCCTGTCCGGTGATGCCCTGGAATCCTACCGGGCCCTGCCGGCGGACCGGAGGGAGGCGACCCTCGACCGGTTCTGGGCGCGGCGCGACCCGGCCCCCATCACGGACGCCAACGAGCGCCTCGTGGAGCACTACCGCCGCGTGGCCCACGCGCGGGAGCACTTCTCGGAGGAGGCGTCCCCCTGGGACGCGCGGGGGGACGTCTACGTCCGCTACGGCGCACCCGACCACGTCAGCCGATTCAACGACATCCGTTTCGAGATGGACCCCGGGGTGGTGGCCGTGAAGGAGCGCCTGATGGCGCAGGCAGGGGAGCATCTGGCCGCTATCCTGCCCCGCCAGGAGGCCGAGGCCACCGGCGACCGCCCCTCGCGCCCCCAGGTCGAGACCGTGGACCCGCGAGGCCGGCCCGTCTTTCCGGTCCGTCCCGGCGTGGCGTGGGAGTACTGGGTCTACGCCCGCGTGGCCGGCGGCATCGAGGTCGTGTTCACGAAGGACCACACGGGCAAACCCTACGAGCTCGCCTCCCTGCCCCCGGAGATGATCGGCCTGGGGTCCGGCGCGCGCTGGCTGGAGATGCAGCCCGTCCGCGTCGTCGAACAGGCCTCGGCCCGCGCCCCGGAGGCCTACCGGCCCGACTTTGCCGCCGGGCCGCTCGACTTCTACGCCTATGCGGCCAGCTTCCGGGGGGAGGCCGGGAAGTCCCGGCTCGAAATCTACACCGGGGTGCCGGCCTTGTCGCTCGCCTACGCGCCGGTCGGAAGGGACTCCATCGCCACCGTGGAGCGGGGAGTCGCCCTCTACGACACCGCCGGGGCCGAGGTCCACCGGCATTCGGACGCCGTCTCCCTGAGGCGCCCGGCGCCCGGCGCGGAGGGCTCGATCCTGCCGGGGGTGATGGCCATGGACGTGCCGCCGGGGCGCTACGACATGGCCCTCCAGGTGCGCGACCCCCGGTCCAACCGCACGCAGGTCTACCGCCGGGCCGTGGAGGTGGAGGCCTACGGCGAGGCCCCCCTTCTGCTGAGCGACCTCGAGGTGGGCGTGGCCCCGCCGTCGGGCAGGGCGCCGGAGGCCTTCACGAAGCGCGGCGTCTCCGTCGTCCCGATGGCCTCCCGCGCCTTCAGAAAGGGGCAGCCGATCGTCGTCTATTACGAAATCTACAACCTGACGCTGCCGGGGGGGATGAGCGCCTACCGGGTCGAGTACACGGTCCGGTCCCCGGAGAGGAAGGGGGTGGGCGCGAAGATCCTCTCCGGGATGGGGAAGCTCCTCGGCGTCACGAAGAAGGAGTCCGAGGTGGCCATCGCCTACGACCTCTCCGGGACGAAGGCCTCCGAGGTGGGCTACCTCGAGCTGAACCTGGACGAGTCGGAGACCGGCCCGCAGGAGCTGACCGCGACCGTGACCGACGCCCACACCGGCCGCACGGCCACCAGGGTCATCCAGTTCAGCGTGGACATGAGGTAAAGCATTAACCGCAAACAGACCCAACCCCCCATCCCCCTTCCCCAAAGGGGAAGGGGGAGCAGGCATGTTTCTCCCCTCTCCCTTTGGGGGAGGGGACGGGGGAGGGGTCTTCAAACTGACGGAGGAAATCATGGGCGCACTGGCAGTGACGGGCGGGGAGAAGACGCGGACGAGGCCGTTCCCGGCCTGGCCGATGTTCGGCGAGCGGGAGGAGAAGGCCCTGATCGGCGTCCTGCGGAGCGGGCAGTGGGGCATGGGGAAGCAGATCGACGCCTTCGAGAAGGCCTTCGGGGCCTACCAGGACGCGGAGCACTGCATCGCCGTGACCACCGGCACCGCCGCCCTGGAGGTCGCCCTGAAGGCCTGCGGCGTGAAGCCCGGAGACGAGGTGATCGTGCCCCCCTACACCTTCATCGCCACGGCCTCGGCCGTGGTCCACGTCGGGGGCATCCCGGTCTTCGTGGACGTGGAGCCGGACACCTTCAACCTCGACCCGGCGAAGGTCGAGGCCGCGATCACGAAACAGACGAAGGCGATCATCGCGGTGCATATCGGAGGGCGTCCGGCGGACCTGGACGGGGTCGTCGCCGTGGGCCGCAAACACGGCCTCCGGGTGATCGAGGACGCCTGCCAGTCCCACGGGGCGATCTGGAAGGGGCAGAAGGTGGGGGGCATCGCCGACATCGGGGCCTTCAGCTTCCAGTCCAGCAAGAACCTGAACGCCGGCGAGGGGGGCGCGGTGGTCACGAACGACCGGGAGCTCGGCGAACGCGCCTGGTCCTACCACAACTGCGGCCGGGTCAAAACAGGGGCCTGGTACGAGCACCACGTGCTGGGCAGCAACCACCGCATCACGGAGTTCCAGGCCGCCCTCCTGCTCGCGCAGATGGAGAACCTGGAGGCGCAGACGCAGACCCGGCAGGCCAACGGGGACACCCTCACGAAGCTGCTGGTCGAGGTGGATGGGATCGAGGTCATGCGGCAGGACGAGCGGGTGACCCGGAACGCCTACCACCTCTACGTCTTCCGCTATAAGCCGGAGGCCTTCGGCGGCCTCCCCAAGAAGAAGTTCCTCGAGGCCCTCAGCGCCGAGGGCATCCCCTGCTCCTCCGGCTACGTCCCCCTCTACAGGGAGCGGGCCTTCACGGCCAGCCGGGACGACATCCCCTTCGACAGCGCCTTTTACGGCGGGAAGGTGGACTACGCGAAGGTCTCCTGCCCGGTCACGGAGCGCGTCTGCGCCGACGAGGCCGTCTGGCTCACCCAGCGGATGCTCCTGGGATCAAAAGAGGACATGGAGGACGTTGCCCGCGCCGTGCGAAAGGTGCGGGTGAACTGCGGGGAGTTGAAAGGCTGACCTATCTCCTGAAGGAAAGGGAGAGAAAAAACAGGCAAAAGAGGCGCGCCGTCCCGGCTTTCAAACCCCTCCCCCCAACCCCCTCCCCCAATGGGAGAGGGGGAGACCGGTCCAAACAACAAGGGAGCGCGACGTCCCGACTTTCAAGCAGAGCGTCCGTTCAGGCACGGTGGGGTACGAGCGCACCGCAGGTGCGCGGGTGGGTGGTGGAAGGGGTTCGGACTACCACGGGACCCAGATTACACAACCCGAACGAAGTACGGCGCGCCAAGCCCCTCGCGGCGTCTGAGCGAGTGCCCTTTCTTTTGTCCAACTTTTCTTTGGGCAAGCAAAGAAAAGTTGGAAAGCGGCAATGGAGATCGGGAAAAGGGGTCTCAAATAAAAAAGGCGGCCCGGAGGAGCGTACGCTCGTCTCCCCCGGGAGCGGTCAGCCTTTTGCGCGCAGGAGCGCACCCCGCCTTCGCCGGGTCCGACCGCCTTTGACCGCCATCTTTCATGGATAAGTCGATTTCAGTTGTCAAAAGGTTCGGTCAAAGCGCCGCCTTTGGAGGTTTCTGGGCCGAGATGACCGCTTTGACGAGTTGCGCCATTCCGTCCCGCGCTTGCGCGTCCTTCTCCTCCGCCAGGGCCAGGGCAGCTACCTCAAGCGGGACATCCGCCGCCCACTGCTCAAGCTTCCACGCAGCCCTTCTCCGGACGCGCGGGGTCGGGTCGCGCAACAGCGGGATGACCGCAGGCACGAACTCCCTGCGCTTTCGATCTTCGTCCACGTCGAGGTGGAACAGACGTTCCGCGGACCACATCCGCACCTTCCTGTTCTCATCCCGCGTCGCCTGGATCAGAAGGTTGATGAGCATCTCCTTTTGCTTTGTTCCTCTCGGAATCACGCTGTCCATCACCTTCATCATCCCGAGCGCGAACCGCCGCGTGCGCGCATGGGGAACCTTCATGGCCTGCACGAAGCCCTCGATCCCCTCCATTCCGATCCGGTAGATTTCTTTTCCGTCCTCGATGGAAAGTGTTTTTCCGGAGGGGAGGAAATGAGTGGCCTCCCACGCAGCCTTCCCCCGCTGCCCTGTCCTGTCGTACCGACAGAGCAGGTTAAACACGCGCTCCGAGAGGTTCTCTTTCGGGGCGTTCTTTTTAAGCACATCCTCGGCCACGTCCATCATCTCCTCTTTGAGCCGGTTCCGGGCGTCGTGCAGCCGGCGCTTGACCGTGCCGACCGGCACCTCCTGGATGCGGGCGATCTCTTCCTGCGAGTAGCCGTTGATGTAGAACAGGACGGTGGTCTCAGCCATCGGCCGGTTGAGCCTTCCAATGGCGGCCATAATCCGGTCGCGCAGCTCCTGGCGTTCCATCTCCGTGTGGGGCGTCGCGGGGTCGCTCAGGCGGTCGTCGATCTCCTCCACCCCGGTGACGTTCACCCGTCTCCGCAGGTGGTCGATGCACCGGTGGATCGTGATGGACCGGAGCCACGCCCCCAGGCGCGCCGGGTCCTTCAGGTTGCCCAGGCGCTCATACGCCTCGATGAAGGCGGCCTGCGTCACGTCCTCCGCGTCGTGGAAGTTCCGCAGG
>Ga0156186_1240_pt1 | contig 44146 bp, 37 predicted proteins | sample RifCSPlowO2_12_FD_107839 | JGI IMG/M metagenome (GOLD analysis project Ga0156186, IMG submission 107839) | Candidatus Handelsmanbacteria bacterium RIFCSPLOWO2_12_FULL_64_10
TGTCCCGCACCAGCCCGTAGCGCTCGATGCGCACCGGGTACTCGCACTCCGCCTGCTCCACCGGGATGTTGCTGGCCACGTTGGCCGGGTTGCACAGCCCGTCGTTCCCATCCCGGTCCGGGCGCGCCCCCCACGTCCCCGACAACAGTTCATAATAGACGTAAGGCGGACCGCCGACCGCCGACCGCCGACCGCTCCTCCGCCCCCCGAAGATCACCAGCGTGTTCCCCCCCTCTCCGGCGGCCAGCACCCGGTCCGGCAGCAGCCCGGCCAGCGCCCCGAACACCGCGTCCGTCATCCGGAACCCCGTGATCCCCCGCATCGAGGACGCCCCCGGCATGGCCACGTTGACCACGCTCCCCTCCGGCGCGATCACCCTCAGCGGCCGGAACATCCCCGCCGTGTTCGGGATCTCCTCCCGCATCACGCACCGGACGCACAGCGCCACCACCGCCGCCGTGAACGACAGCGTGGCGTTGATCGCCCCCGGCGCCTGCGCGTCCGTGCCCGTGAAGTCCGCCGTGAGCGTGTCCCCCGCCACCGTCACCGTCACCTGAATGCGCACGGCCGGCCCCCCCACCCCGTCGCTGTCCATGTAGTCCACAAAGGTGTGGCTGCCGTCCGGCCAGGAGGCGATCTCCGCGCGCACCAGCCGCTCCGTGTAGTCGATCAGGCCCGCCGCGCACGCCCTGAACGCCTCCGGCCCGTAGCGCCGGATCAGGTCGTGCACCGCCCGCTCCCCGATGTGGCAGGCCGAGAGCTGCGCCCGGAGGTCCCCGATCGTCATCTGCGGCACCCGCACATTCGCGCGAATGAGCGCGAAGATCGCCTCATCCGGCTCCCCCCTCCGGTAGAGCCTCAGCCAGGGGATGCGCAGGCCGTCCTGGAAAATCTCCGTGTTGTCGCAGGCCGAGCTGCCCGGCAGCCTCCCCCCTAAGTCCAGGTGGTGCGCCGTGCTGACCGCGAACGCCACGCGCCTCCCCTCCCAGAACACGGGCCTCACGATGAAGATGTCCGGGATGTGCATCCCCCCCTCGAACGGGTCGTTCAGGATGAACACGTCGCCGGGATGCATGTCCTCCCCGAACTTTCTGAACAGCGTCTCCATCGCGAACGGGACCGAGCCGAGGTGCAACGGGATGGTCACGCCCTGCGCGATCATCTGCCCCTGTGCGTCGCACAGGGACGTGGAGTAGTCCAGACAGTCCCGCACGATGGTCGAGTAGGCCGTGCGATACAGGGCCGTGGACATCTCGTCCGCCGCGGACGCCAGGGCGTTCTGCACGATCTCGCGGGTGATGGGGTCGATGTCAGGCATTTTGAAGCTCCATCACGATGTTCCCCTGCTCGTCCAGACGGGCGCGCACGCCGGGCGGGATCACGGTCGTCGAGTCATATTCATCGACCAGCAACGGCCCCTCCACGACCTCCGACAGCGCGCGGCGCGGCGCGACCGGCGTGTCCAGCGTCTCCTCCCCGAAACAGGCCCGCCGGCTCGCCTCCCCGGGGCGCTCCGCCGGACGGATGGCGACTTCGACCCCGCCCGTGGAGGCACGGCCCACCAGCCGCACGGCCACCACCTCGACCGGGTTGTCCGGGTCGGACCGGTGGCCGTAGAGCCGCTCGTGCTCCGCCTCGAACGCAGCGCACAGCGCACGGACATCAGGTGTCGGGTGTCGGGTGTCGGGTGTCAGACATTCATTTCTGACACCTGACACCTGATCCCCGATCCCTATCCTGATCTCCGACGCCTGCCCCTGAAAGCGCACGTCCGCGCTGGCGCTCAGCGTCACCTGATCCGCGCCGTAGCCCTCGGCCCGGAACTGCGCCAGCATCTTTCTCCACATCTCCTCCTGGACCTCGCGCAGCGCCTCCCCCGTCAGCGCCTCGCCGGACAGCAGGCAGCTCCGGGCGTCGTGGTGCTCCACGCCCGAACACAGCAGCCCCAGGGCGCTGAACAGGCCGGGCAACGGAGGTACGACGACCCGGCGGATGTAAAGTTCCCCGGCCAGCCCTGCGGCATGAATCGGGCCGGACCCGCCGAAGGCCATCAGGACGAAGTCCCGCGGGTCCCTGCCGCGCTCCGTGGACACGGCGCGCAGGGCCCGCATCGTGCGCGCGTTGGCGATGCGGTGGATGCCCTCCGCCGCCCGCAGCAGGTCCATCTTGAGCGGAGCGGCGATCCGGTCGTGGACGGCGCGGGCCGCTGCCTCCGGGTCGATGCGCACCTCCCCGTCCGCCAGGTCTCCGGGACGGATGTAGCCCAGCACGACGTTGGCGTCCGTGACCGTGGGCTCCGTCCCTCCGCGCCCGTAGCAGGCCGGGCCGGGAAAGGCCCCGGCGCTGCGGGGCCCCACGCGCAGCCCGCCCGCCCGGTCCAGATACGCGATGCTCCCCCCTCCGGCCCCCACCTCCGCGATGTCGATGCTCGGCGCGCGGATCAGCTCCCCGGCCCCCCCCACCAGCCGGTTGCCCGCGGAGAGGGAGGCGCCCACCTCGTACTCCGGGCTGTAGGAGAGCCTCCCCCCCTCGATCATGGACGCCTTGGCCGTGGTGCCCCCGATGTCCAGCGTGACGACGTTCTGGATGCCGGCACGCCGGGCCATAAAGCTGGCGGCCAGCACCCCCGCGGCCGGCCCCGACTCCAGGGCGAAGACGGGCCGGACGGCCGCGTCCTCCTCCGGCGTCAGCCCCCCCGCCGACTGCACGATCAGCAGCGGGGCCTCGATCCCCATCCCCTTCAGCCCGCCCCGCAGGGCGCTCAGGTAGCGCTGCATCACCGGGCGGACGTAGGCGTTGACCGCGGTCGTGGCCGTCCGCTCGTACTCCTTGCGCTCCCGGAGGACCTCGCAGGAGAGGGAGACCTGAAGATGGGGCAGGCGCCGCCTCAAAAAGTCCCCGACAACGACCTCGTGCTGCGGGAAGGCGTAGGCGTGGAGCAGGCAGACTGCCACGGACTCCACCCCCTCCTTCTCCAGCCGCCCCTTCAGCCCCCAGAGCTCCGCCTCCTGGACCGGCGCCAGGACCTCGCCCGAGGCCGAGATGCGCTCCGTCAGCTCGAACCGCAGGTAGCGCTCGACCAGCGGCGGCGGCTTCTCAAAGAACAGGTCGTACATCTGCGGGGCGCGGATGCGCCGCAGCTCCAGCACGTCCCGGAACCCCTTCGTCGTGACCAGCGCGGTGCGGGCCCCCCGGCGCTCCAGGACCGCGTTGGTCGCCACCGTGGTGCCGTGCGCCACCTCGGTCACATCTCTCCCCGAGGCCCCGCAGGAGCGAAGCAGGCGACTCACGGCCTGGAGCACGGCCTGCTCGAAGTCAGGGGGCGTGGACGGGACCTTGTGCGTCCAGACCCCGCCCTGCGCGTCGATCACGACCACGTCCGTGAACGTGCCGCCCACGTCGGCCCCGATGCGAATGGGATTTGATCTGGCGTTCATCCTGGGATCACCGGCAGCGTGAGATGCGAAGGATGCTGCGCGTCGTGAAAGATCGTCTGTCGTCTCACCTTTTCTTGAACCCGATCCCCTCCACCGTCACCCTCCCCGGCCCCCCGATCTCCCCCTCCACCCCGATCCTCGCGCCCGTGATCTCCGCCGCCACCTCCGCCACGGTCATCAAATGCGGCGTCACCCGCGAGGTCGCAAACGCCGATGGCCCCTCCGCCAGGGCTATGTAGGGCACAAGCTGGTCGGCCAGGTGCGGATCGACCGCCTGCCCCCCTGCGTGGTGGGCCAGCAGCGCGTCCACGGCCTCGTCCGCCACCCGCTCGGCGGGCTTCCCCAGCTCCCCCAGCGCGCTGAACCCCGCCCTTACGGCGTCGTAATGCGCCAGCAGAAACACGAACGTCCCCTTCCCCGGCGACGGCGCGCGAAACGTCTCGACCCGGAGCAAAAGCCCGGCGTCCTGGAGCCTCCTCAGCGCCCGGTCCTGCTGCCGCCGCGCGATGGAGACGGGCAGGTTGGACACGGCGGACAGCAGGTCCACGCACCCCAGGTCAGGCCGCGCGGTCAGGTCCACCCCCCTCAGCGCCTCCACGGGCCGGACCTCCGCGCGGGCGGTCCCGCCCCCCTCCGGGTACCACCCCCAGGTCTCGGTCTCAATCCCCGCGCTCAACCCCATCCGGGCGAGCGCCGGGAGCAGGACCCCCTGCAGGTAATGGACCGGGGGCGCCCACCGCACGTGCGTGCCCCCCCTCAGCGTCACCCTCGACGGCTCAGGGGCGTAGGCCAGGACCGGGGCCACGGCCTGGAACAGCAGCCCCACGGACCCCGCGCTCGCCTGCGCCTCGGACACGTCAAACGTGTACGCCCCGCCCCGGATGGGGCCGGGCGCAAACCGCAGCGCCTGCGACCCCATCGCCGCCCCTTCGACCTCCCCGCCCGTGATCTCCACGAGCGCGCGCACGCCGGTCAGGTGCTGCGCGGCCAGGCCCGGATTCCGCCGCCCTGCCCGGATGCGGACGATCTCCAGAGGCCGGCCCATCAGGGCGCAGAGCGCCATCCCTGTCCGCAGGACCTGCCCGCCCCCTTCGCCCCGCGAGCCGTCCAGGACCACAGTATCCGTCATCATCTCAAAGAAAATGTTTTACCGCAGAGAGCGCGGAGAAAGACGGTGAAAAGATAGCAGAAAATAGGGCATGAGGTCGGCGGTTGTCAACACAAAAAAGGCGCGGTCTTTTTTTGTTTGAATTGAAAATTGAAAGCGGTGAGGGCAGGAACGGAGGCGATTATGAGGGTCTGGGTCCATGCGCTGGGGATGATGCTCTGCTATCTGCTAACCGGGTCGGCCGGCGCGGCGGGGGCGCAGGCCACGGCCCCGCTCATCACCCTGGGCGTGCCTCTGCCTCTTCAGCAGGGTCTGAAGGCCACGAAAATCCGGGGCGTGAAGGCCGGGCAGGGGGCGCAGATCGAGGTGTTCGGGGAGGACGTGAAGGGGGCCGTCGGGTTCCGGGCGGTCATCGGGTATGACTCGGCGAAGCTGAAGTTCGCGGGCTTCACCGTCACGGAGATCATCCCCGGCCTCTCCGGGCTGAGCCTCCCGGACAGCGCCAGAGGCACGGTGGAGATCGGCGGGGCGTCCGTGGAGGGGACCTCGGCGGTGGACAGGGGCCGCCTCGGCGTCCTCAGGCTGGAGGTCCTCGCGGGCTTCTCCGACGTGGCCGACGTCACGCTGAAAACGGTGACGATCCTCCGGCCGGAGGGCCGGAGGGACTTCGACGGGATACCGGCCTGGAAGGTCTCGATCACCGAGTTCGGGACCGGCCCTGGGCCTGGCCCCGCCGGCCTGGCCTCGGACTTCGACGGGAACGGGACCGTGGACTTCGACGACTTCTTCGCCTTTGCGGACGTGTTCGGCGCGCAACAGGGCGACGCTAAATTCAACGCAAAATTCGACCTGAACAAAAACGGGAGCGTCGATTTCGACGACTTCTTCATTTTCGCCGGGGACTTCGGAAAGACAACGAAGTGACAAGGAGGATCTCATGAGAAGGGACACCTATATTCTGAGCGTTGCGGCGCTCTGTCTGACCGTGTCCGCCACGGCGTGGGCGGCCTATGACCCCGCGGAGATCGAGGTCGAGGCAATCTCCCCACGGGAGATCAACGAAGGCGCGGTGGACACCACCAGGATCCGGCAGAGCTCCAGCGGGCTGCCGGTGGTAGGCGTCGGAGAGCAGGTCTACCTGAAGGCGCTCGGGGGCACGGGGTTCACGGGCGCCAGGGCCTACACCTGGACCCTGACCGCCAGGCCGGCCGGGGCGACTGCGGCCCTGACGGCCCTCCAGGGCGACTCCTGGAATGCCACACGGGCGAGGGGTTCATCGCGAAGCAGGTGAAGGGGCAGACGCCCGCGATCAAGGACATCCTGGAGGAAGTGGACATCGCCTGCGCGATCTGCCACAACCCGCACAGCAACGCCAACTCAAAGCAGGTCCGGTTCGAGGGAGAGACGACGCTGAGCGCGACACAGCCCGGATCGAACACGATCGCAGAGACCACCGTGAGGATGGGCGTCTCAGCCACCTGCGCCAGGTGCCACCACCTGCGGACAGGCAGTGACAGGCCGGGGACGCGCCTCCACGAGTCTCACCAGACGGAGATGATCTTCGGGATGGGCGGGTACCACTACCCGAACGAGACCTATCCGTCGGGCGGGCACAGGCACATCCAAAACGTCTGCGCGACCTGCCACATGGCCATCCCGGCGCGGACCGACCTGCGCTACCTGAAGCTGGGCAGCCACACCTGGAAGATGTATGAGGACAACGGCACGCCGGACTACCCGACCGACGACCTCTACAACACGGTCGGGTGCGAGCAGTGCCACGGGCCGATGCCCAACTTCAACGTGAACGGGGCGCAGACCGAGATCCACGGCCTGCTGCGGGTCCTCTACGACCTGCTCCCCAAGCGCAAGGACGCGCCGGTGGGCGGCTGGAAGTTCCCGGCGGGCGTGGCCTGGGCCTACAGCGCCACGGCGACCACCTCCGCCACGCGGCAGATGACACCCGAAGAGGTGAACGCGGCCTACAACTACCTGTTCGTGGAGCAGGACCTGAGCGAGGGCGCGCACAACGCCCCCTACGCCCGGAAGCTGCTGGCGGATGCCATCAAGTCCCTGCGGCCCAGGCCCACGGCGGCCTTAGCCGGGGACTTCAACGGGGACAACCGGGTGGACTTTGAGGATCTGTTCCTGTTCGTGGCGGCCTTCGGGACCACAACTGCGTCCCCCGGCTGGGACGCCCGCTACGACCTGAGCGGGAGCGGCACGGTCGGGTACGTGGACTGGTACATATTCCTGGACAACTTCGGGAAGACCGCAGGCTCGGCCAGGCCGGTGTTCGTGGAGGACGGGCGGAACACGAAGGTCGGGTTCGACATCGGGCAGACGGCGCTCCAGGCGGTGGACAACCGGCACTTCGCCGTGCAGGTGCAGGTGTCGAACGCGGCGGACCTGCGGGGCTACGGCGTGACCCTGGCCTACAACCCGGAGGAGCTGGAGTTCATCCGCGTCCTGCGCAGCGAGGGATCCCTCGTCAAGGCTGAGGGGACGCTGGCGCCGGTGACGGTCGTGTCGAACGAGCCGGGCAGGCTGGTGATCGCGGACGCGGTGACGGGCAACCGGACGGCATCCGGCTCCGGTCCGCTGGCCGAGGTGGTCTTCCAGCGCAAGGGGGTTGTCCTCAGCCCGATGATCAAGGTGGAGGCGGCTCAGGTGTCGGACGGGAACTTCGGGATGAACCGGACGAACGGCGCGCTGGCGGCTGAGGAGACGGCGCCGACCGCGGTCTACGCCCTCAGTCAGAACTTCCCCAACCCGTTCAACCCGGCCACGCAGATCGGGTTCAGCCTGGCGGAGGAGGGACGTATCCGCCTGGTGGTCTACAACCTCCTGGGTCAGGTCGTGCGCGATCTGGTGGACGACTACCGGACGTCCGGGTCGCACACCGTGACCTGGGACGGAAAGGATGCGGCGGGCCGGATCGTGGCCAGCGGCATCTACCTCTACCGGATCGAGGCGAACCGGTTCTCCGCGGTCCGGCGGATGGTGGTGGTGAAATGATGTAGGGGCGGGATTTGTTCCCGCCCCATAGGACCGAAACTGTAGGGGCGACCGGCCGGTCGCCCCTACAAGAGACACAAATCATGATGCCTAGAGTTCCGCCGGCCGCAGGTCCTCCAGCACGAGTTGCACGCGGGTCTGCCCCCTGTAGGTGTTCGCCTCCAGCGTGAACGCCGCGTCCACCCGGTCCCCCGGCGAGAGCAGATAGACCAGCTCCCCCTGCCGCCACCAGATCGCGTCGCAGGTCTGCTCCCCTGCCCTGAGCGTCAGCTTGAGGTGCGCCCCCTGCCCCACGGCGTAGCAGCTCTCCACCCGGCAGTCCCGCAGCAGAAACCGGGGGCATTCGTTGTCCGCCCCGAACGGGGCCAGGGCCGACAGCGCCGACACGGTCTCTAAAGAGACATCCGAAGGCCCCAGGGCCATATCCAGCTCCAGCCGGGGCGTCAGCCGGTCCTCCGACAGCAGCCGGTCCGCGTCCTCGATCAGCCGGTCCCGAAACGCCTCGTAATTCTCAGAGGGGAAGGAGAATCCCGCCGCATCCGCGTGCCCCCCGTAGTCGGTCAGCAGGTCCGCGCACCGGAAGATGGCCTCCACGATGTTGTAGCCCCCGGCCGTGCGGGCGGACCCGGTGTAGACCCCGTTCTTGCGGGCATCCGTGCAGACCACCGCCGGCCGCCAGTAGGCCTCGGCCAGCCGGCCCGCGATCAACCCGATCACCCCCAGGTGCCAGTCATCCCCCCGCACGACCAGGATCCGGTGCCGGTCCAGCCCCTCCTCGCCCACCTGCCGCTGGGCCTCCTCCACCCCCGCGTTCTGGAGGTCCTGCCGCCGGAGATTCAGCGCGTTCAACTCCCCGGCCAGCCGCGCCGCCTCTCCCGCGTCCCGACACCGCAGCAGGCTCAACGCCAGGTCCGCCGAGGCCAGCCGGCCCGCGCTGTTGATCCGGGGCCCCAGGAAAAACCCGATCATCGTCGTGTCCACGGGCCGGTGGGCCGCCCCGGTCGCCTCCTTCAGCGCCCGCAGGCCGGGCCGGGTCGTCTGGTCCAGGACCTGCATCCCGCGCCGGATCAGCAGCCGGTTCTCCCCCGTCACGGGGGCCACGTCGGCCACGCTCCCCAGCGCCACGAGGTCCAGCAGCGAGTTCAGGTAGGGCCGACGCTCCGCCTCCGGCATCAGCGCCTGCGCCAGCGCCTGCGCGACCTTGAACGCCACCCCCACGGCGGCCAGGCCCTTGAAGGGATAGGCGCAGTCGACCCGGTTGGGGTTCACGACCGCCAGCGCCGCCGGGAGGCGCTCCGGGGGATGATGATGGTCGATCACCACCACGTCCACGCCCGACGCATTGGCCGCCTCAATCGCCTCGAACGACGAGATGCCGTTGTCCGCCGTCACGATCAGCCGGGCGCCCCGCTCCAGGGCGCGCCGCACCCCCGGCGGCTTCATCCCGTACCCGTCCCGGTACCGGTCCGGCAGGAGGGAGTCGGCGTCCGCCCCCGCCCGGTCCAGGAAGTCGAGCAGCACCGCCGTGCTCGTCACCCCGTCCGCGTCGTAGTCCCCGAACACCACGATCCGCTCCCGCCCCCGGATCGCCCTCAGGACGCGGTCCACGGCCCGGTCCATGTCCTTCATCAGGAAGGGGTCCCCAAGCCCCTCAGGGTCATCCGACAGGTCCGCCGGGGTGAGGGACCGATTGGCCAGGATGACGCCCACGAGCGAGTCGTAGCCCCCGCGGTGCCGGACGTGCCAGATCGGGTAGCGCTGCATGGAGGTACCTTGAAAATCCAAAAGACGCAGAGGAAGGACCCAAAAGGGCGGAAAAAGCGATCCCCCGATCGCGATGAAGAAAGTTTACGCAGATTTTGCGGAAGAAGCAAGTTCTGTTTTATCCCCACCTCATTGTTTTATCCCCACCTCTAAGGATGTCCGACCGGATGGGCGCTACCACCCCGTGAGGGAATGTCCGTCTCCGTTGAACCAGAGGACATCGACGGCAACGCCCAGCCCAATGCCCGCCACGTAGCCGATGGCCATCCCCAGAAAGAGCGGCGCCGTCTTGCGGTAGCGTTCCAGGCCCCCGAACTTCAGCAGCAGGGTCTTGACCAGCCAGACGATGAAGATGGAGGCGGTGCTGCTTCTGAGGATCTCGGAGGCGGAAATGGCAAACCCGATGGGATGGACCGGAAAACCGGGAAAGCGGTAGCGCAGGTAGGACAGGAGGCCGGTGAACGCGCCGCCAATGCCCAGGAAGGCCACGCGGTTCCAGTCGGTCCCGAACGTGCCCTGCTGGATCCTGCTGGCGGAAAGCCTCCAGATGCCGATGGCGCCGTTGTTGGACCCGTTGAAACTGACGACGCCGAAGTTGTAGCTGCCCATCACGCAGTAGCCGTAATAGAGGGTAAAGCCGGTGACGGCCGCCGCGCCCACCAGGGCTGCAAGCAGCACGGCCGGGACCAGCATCCGCCGCCGGCGGGGGTGCATGGCGACGCCGAGCCGGGGGATGTGCGCAAGCATGGTCATCCCGAAGGTCTTGGCGTCGCAGAAGAAGGTGTAGGTGAGCGCCAGGGCGGTTGCGCTGGCCGGCCCCATCCCGGAGATGCCGAACAGGTGCCAGGTGAAGGCCTGCGCGGTGATGGGGCCGCGCAGGTAGACCAGGCCGCTCTCCACGATGATGCGCGCCAGGCCCAGATAAAGGACAAGCGTCCCGAACCAGAAGGCTAAGAGCGGCCCCCAGGCCATTCCGGCCTGGCGCAACCAGAAGATCAGGTAGAGGGCACACCCCAAAAGCAGGAAGACGGCGGCGCGGTAGGGGATGAGCTCCCCGGAGTCGTCGACGCCGCCCTTTCCGGTGAACGCCTTCTCGAAGACCTCCTTCAGGTGGGCGCGGGCAATCCAGAGGCTCCAGCAGACGAAGACGATCAGGCTGCCGAAACTCTGCCAGCCGACGGCCGGGTTGAAGGAGCACCAGGGATCGGACGGGCCGATGTCGAGGCCGATGCGGTCCAAAAGGCCCACCTGGAGGATGGCCAGGAGATGGAACACCCAGATGCTCAACAGGACTTCGGACTTGGTGAAGTAGCCGAAGGCGATCGTCATCGGGTGGACCTTAAACCAGAGGGCCGGAAACCCCCTGCCGATGGAGATGGTCCGCCGGCTCAGCACGGGCAGGAGGGGGAAGGCCGTGACGAACCATCCGACGATGTTCCAGGCGATGGACCCCAGCACGACCCAGAAGCCCACCTGGAAGAGGCGGGAGCGGACCAGGGTCGAGAACGCCTGCCCCGAACCGGAGACGCCGGTGAGTTCCAGCAGCGCCGTGGCGATCGGGAAGGCCAGCCGCTCGTGCTCCATCCACTGCTTCCGGAGGATCACGCTGAGGCAAAAGCCGGCCAGGAGCACCGCCCCCAGGAAGCCTCCCCACCACAGCAGCGGGGCGGCCCAGGGCTGCCAGGGGATGGGGGCGCCTTTCGGCAGGCTTTCGTAGAATCCGACGGTCGCCCGCCGGTCGGCCACGATGCCCCAGTCGGGGATGTGCGGGAACAGGAGTTCTTCCCACCTGTTCTCGGGCGTGGCAAAGTAGGTGGAGGCGGTGATGATGCCCAGAAAGTAGCCGGACAGCCACTCCCCCTGCATGAGGGCGGCCACCATGCCCATGCAGGAGACGGCTAAGAGCTCGGAGGACGACAGACCGCGGCCCAGGCGATCCAGGAACAGATTGAGACCCAGCAGGCAGAGGAAGGGGACCAGGAATGCCTCCGACAGCTGGGCATAATCGGCCCTGGAGGAGTGGGCGATGAGACTGGCGTAGGCCGGCCAGAGGTTGACCCAGGCAGCCATCGCAAGGCCCAGGAGGAACGCGCGTCGAGTCATATAGGCGATGGGAACGAATCGGCGGCGGCGTGTTCATCCCCCATGCGGGTGTTTATTCAATCATCCAGGGAGTCGGAAATCCACACGGCAGGTACTCGACCCGCGTGCCGGGGAACTCCCTGCCGATGTAATCTGCCATGCGCATCATGCCGGGCAACTCCGCCGTCGCATGGCTGACCGTCAAGACCGGGATGTCCAGGTCCAGCGACCACAACCCGCAATAGGTGGTGTGCGTGCCGTCATCCGTTGCGAGGAGGATATCCGCGCCGAGTTCGTGCATCTCCGGCAGCCTCGTGATGGCCCCGGCGCCCACCGCCAGGCGCGAGACCCCCTTCTGCGCGTCCCCCATGACCCCAACGGCGGTCTGACCCAGGGGCCCTGTCTTTTGCAGGACCTGCCTTGCCACATCCCCAACCCTCAGGCCGTCCACCCTGCAAATCTTGTAGAAAGACTCTCTGGGCCTCGGCTCCGAAGGAAACCCCAGGAAATCGGCCCAGGCGTCCGGTATGCCGTAGGTGGGCATGCGGTCCCAGGTGTCGTGGCATCGCATCAGGGTGATGCCGAGTTCAGTTAGCAACTCCCGCTTCTCCCGGTGATGCAGGTCCTCGCTCTTGAACCTCGCAAACGCCGGATAAAACGCGCCCTCGTGCGAGATGACGAAGTTCAAACCGGCCTCAGCGGCCCTTTTCAGGACCGCGTCTGTGGCCAACCAGGTGACGGCAATTCCCCTCACCTCCGTCTCCGGGTCGCCGAACATGAACTGATCGACGGTCTTCTGCCAATCGACCCACGGGGCGACCTGCGCGCAATGATCACGAAAGGTCTTCGCTTTCAAGGTGTCTCCCTTTCAAAAGGCAAATGGACCTTCACCCCTCAGGCCGGCTCATCCTCCCCCCGGTGCAGGTGCCCCTTCCGGCCCCGACCCCGGCTGTGGCAGGCGATCCAGACGTGCTCATAGGGGGCCTCCGGCACTTCTATGACGGCGTGTTCATCCCCCATGCGGGTGCAGACCACGTCGCCTTTTTCGACAACGTATTCTTCTCCTTCCGTCCTCACGCGCGCCTTCCCCTTGATCACGAACCAGAACTCCTCGTTGTCGTGAAAGTGGGGCTCAGCCCTGCCATCGAGGCCACAGGCCCAGACGCCCATCCCGCAGATGCCCTCTGCTACCCTGCACCACTCCGGCGCGCGGTCTGTGCCGAAGTCCTGACGCTTGACGATGGGCACGGAAAACCTCCTGTGCGATGCGGTGCGCTAAAGCTCTGTCAGGCCTCCATCAGAGTGATCACAGATGTAACAGTCAGATACCTCCTGCACGCCTCAGTGCGGCCAAGGCCTCGGCAACCTCTTTCCCCTTCGCCTCGATAAAGTTCAACAGTTCCTCCGGCGTTCGGGTATCCTCATCCTTTTTGGCATTCGGGTTGACGGCCTTCAGGTCGTAGACCGCGTTGTCAATCGCCTCGGCGCGAGTTAGTAACTCACGGGCTTCCCTGGTGAGTTCCGCGACCTTTTCTTCGGTTTCCGCGACCTTCGCCTCGGCGCACGGATCGGCCTTCTTCAACTCCGCGAGTCGGTCCTTCCAGCGAGCAGCTTCCTCTTCTCTGGCCCTGGCCTGCCGTTTAAGGGGGTCGGACTGTTCCGCCGCCTTCTGTTTCCGCTCCGCGATGTCCACAATCCAGCTTCGCTCACTCTCGCCCCGCTCCGGCAACAGGCGGAAGAACGCCTCGAAGTGGGCCAGCGTGAGGGGAGTCTTCTTCCCCACCTTGATATCGGACAGATCGTAATACCAGATCCGTTCGGTGGGCCTGCCTTTGGTAAAGAAGAGGAGGTTGGTCTTCACCCCCGCCCCGGCTGTCGTGAAGACCCCGCCGGGAAGACTCACGATGCACCATAAATCGCACTCTTCAAGCAGCTTGCGTTTGGTCTTCACGAAAGCGGTCTCGTTGGTGCGGAAGAGCACCCCCTCATCCAGCACGATGCCGCACCGCCCTCCGGGCCTCAGGCTGTCCATAACATGTTGCAGGAAAAGCACCTGAGTAGCGCCGGTTTTATAGGCAAATCGGGTCTGGGCGTCCTTGCCCTCCTTGCCCCCGAAGGGCGGGTTGGTCAGGATCACGTCAAAGAGCGCTGGCGCGTCCTGGAAAAGTCCCCCGTAGGTTTCTCCCCCGGTCAGGGTGTTGCCGTGCCAGAGGTTCGGCTGGTCGATGCCGTGTAACACCAGGTTGGCCAGCGCAATGGGATAGATCAGGTTCTCTTTCTCGCGTCCGTAGAAGGTCCGCCGCTTGAGGGTTTCGATCTGCTCCGCCATCGCCCCCTCCCCAAGCTGGCCGCTCATATACTCGTAGCTCTGGGCCAGAAACCCACCCGTGCCGCAGCCCGGATCATAAACCGTCTCGCCGACCTTCGGGTCGATGGCCCTCACCATCGCCCGGATGACCTCGCGCGGGGTGAAGAACTGCCCGCCGTCGTTGCCCTTCTCCCCCATCTTCAGGAGCAGACCCTCGTAGACCTGCGAGAGGGTGAAGACGTGGGTCGGGTCCACGGCCTCGGCGCTGATCTCGTGCACTTTGTCGAGCACATCCTGGAAGTTCCGCTCGGTGTCGATGCGCGTCCGTTCCACGCCGGACATGATCTCGCTGATGACCTTCTGCCGGGGCGCGGCGTTGGGCCGGTCCTTGAGGCCCTTCAAATAGGGAAGCAATCCGTGTTGCCGGCCCTCCTGGTCGGTGACACCGTTGACAAAGGCGAAGAACGCGCCACTTGTGCCCTCTCGCAGTTCCTTCCGCTTCGCCCCGTCGGGCGCGGCCCAGTCCTGCCAGCGGTAGGGCGCTTCGAGGGATGGGGTGAACGGAATGCCGAGCGCCTCCGCCTCCTCCGCCTCGCGTGTCTCGCGCTCGTCCAGGATGCGCAGGAACAGAATCCAGGTCAACTCGGGGACATACTGGAGCGCGCCAGCGCAGTTGGACCGGCGCATGATGTCGCAGATGGATTTGATCGCGCCGTTGACGGACTGAGGCGTGGCGAGGGATTTGCCGTTTCGGTTGGTTTTCATGGGTTTCCGGTAAATTGGCGTCTGACGGCCCAGGATCGGTCGGTTTATTCACGGGGTTGTAGGGGCGGCCCTGCGTGCCACCCCACCAACGATTCACCGGATCGTTCCCGACCCTGCCCGGCGATTCGTTCGGTATTAGACCGACGGGCGACCACATAGGGTCGCCCCTACAGAAATGGCATACATCGCCTGATTTTGGGCCACATGACGCCGTGATCCATTTGTGTGGCGTCTGACGGCCCGGAACGGGTCGGTTTATTCACGGGGTCGTAGGGGCGGCCCTGCGTGGCCGCCCCTGCGGTTTTGGCAATAGACCGACAGGCGACCACATAGGGTCGCCCCTACAGGTACGACATACACCGCCTGATTTTGGGCCGCATGACGCCATTACAGGTCTCCGTTGAACGCCCGGCGTAGCAGCGCGGCGGGCAGGGCGTTGATGGCCGCGAGTTCTTCTTCGAGGGCTCTTTGCGTCCGCCGAACCAATGTAATCCGGTTCGATACCATCGAAATCAGACGACGTTGCTCAGAAATAGACGGCATCGGTATCTTCCAAGCGAAAAGTTGTTCTCGATTAAGCTTTGGCATGCGTGCTCTTCGTGATTCCTCGTCGGCGTACTTCGAGAACTCGTCTGAAACCAGCATCCAAGCTGTGAAATGAGGATCGAGAACTTGTTGATTAACTCGGATAGGGTACATATCAGCACTACAGACACCTCGAAAATCAGCAACTACCGCTTTGCGAAGGTAAGGTCTCAGTTTTGAGTAAAGGACGTCGTCAGGCTCGAAGAGGTACTTGCTGCTTACCATGCCGTTCTCTGCGGCAGTCTTCAAATAAGTGAGGCGACACATGCCCCCCTCAATGTTCTCGCCATTGATATGAGGAAGATTCCCAAATTCTGGAACCTTTGGATCAACCTGTCGGGCTGTAATTTCACATATCTCCCCCAACCGCATTCGAGGCCACTTTTGGGCTAAAGGGCTGTTGAAGACAGTGCGCAGGTAGGCAGCCGGCAGGGCCTTGGCGGCTTCTAACCGCGCCCCAGCCGCCGCCCGCGCCCGCTCCACCGCCGCCATCTGCTCGTTCAGGATCGCGGCGATGCGCTGCTGTTCGGAGAGAGGGGGGAGGGGGATTAGCTGATCTTTGACCTGGTTGTCGGTTACTGCCGGATACAGTGCGCCTCTGACCAGTTCAGAAAGGCCCTGAACAAACTCTTGGGTCTGGACGAAGGCGAATAGATAGTCTCGATCCAGGTTGTGATCCGCACGAAGCACACAAAACCCCGTACTGCATATCTGGTCATCGAGATCGAGAGGGACCATCGCAACTGCGTTTAGATTGGGGCGAGTGGTCGAAACGATCACATCGCCGACACGGATCACCTGACGTGCACGACTTGGGGCTTCTTTCCCAAGTATAGTTTTGGGTGATATGATTCGCTTTATGATGTTATCAACGCTGGTGATGTCAACGTAGCGAAGCGGTTTGTCTGGTTCCCGGCGAGGATCACGAATGCCAGTCCGGTCCTCGCACACCTCCCCCAGCCGCGCCCGGCGCCAGCCGGGGGGCAGGGGACGGTCATCTGGTGTTTCGATGTTTTTAGGGATGGGATCGGGTTTCATCAATGTCCGAACATATTTTGGCGTCTGACGGCCCGGAATGGGTCGGTTCATTCATGGGGTTGTAGGGGCGGCCCTGCGTGGCCGCCCTGCGATTCGTCGGTATTAGACCGACGGGCGACCACATAGGGTCGCCCCTACAGGAATGACATACATCGCCTGATTTTGGGCCACATGACGCCGTGATCCATTTGTGTGGCGTCTGGTGGCCCGGAATGGGTCGGTTTATTCACGGGGTCGTAGGGGCGGCCCTGTGTGCTACCCCACCAACGATTCACCGGATCGTTCCCTACCCTGCCCGCGATGCCATTCAACATGACCGAATGACCGACGGGCGACCACATAGAGTCGCCCCTACAGGAATGACATATATCGCCTGATTTTGGGCCACATGGCGCCATTTATATTTGCCATGTCGTTTCCGGTTTGTGACCCTGTTTCACAATTGGATTCTGTCTATCCTGCGCCCACCGCGCGGGATTCAGGATGATATATTGACGAATCCTGTTCAATTCGTCCTCGTCGCGAATGATGTGATCGTGATACCCGCGTTGCCAGAATCTGCCCCAAAACGGAGGCCAACCGCATTCTTTAACACCCCGTATGTATTCGTTGGTCGTCATGGTTTTGAACCAGTCCATGGTGTCGGCCAAGGTGGGGCGATTGAGAGGGGCGGACGGAGGAATCCCGGAAGGATCGTCGATGATGACTACGATACCGTGAAAATGGTTCGGCATGACGATGTATTCATCGGTTTCAGCCGCAGGGAATTTGTTCGTTAATTCCATCCACCACCGTTCGACCATGCGTCCGGCATCGTTCAACTGCATATCTTCTCCAATGATTTCTCCCAACAGACATTCCCGTTGCTGTATACAGATCGTGATGAAATACGCGCCGGGTTGAGAGTAATCGTAGCCCTTCAACCGGATAGACCGGCGACGGTGTTTGGCCGGGTCATAGCTCACACCGCAAACATCCTCTCTTTGGTCTCGCGCAGCACGTCGGCGGGCCTGCCGAGGGTCTTCAAAGACGGAAGTCCCCCGGCGCGGACGACTTCGGGGGTCTGGAAGACCTGCGGGTTCTCCAGGCCGTCTGTCCCGGCGCGGGCGAACTGGGCCGTCAGCGCCCTGAGCGTTGCAGCGGCATCGGGAGGCAGCCCCGTCAGCCAGCGTTCGTGCTTGTAGATGAAGGCGCCCGCCCGCTCCGCGCGGGTGCGCGGGGCCAGGCCATATCCAAGTTCCGCCAGCACGTCGTAGAGGTCGTAATCGGCCATGTCCTCCAGCGCCCGCACGAGGAGCGGGGACCGGCCCGCGTCCGGCAACCTGCCCAGCAGTTCCTTGCGCTCAGGCGGCGCAATCCAGCGCGACCGGAAGACTTCAAGCGTGGGGGCCTCCTCGATCAGTTTGGCGGCCAGACGCTGCTTGTACTCCTCCACCGTGACGGGCGTAGCCTTGCCATCCACCATCGTCAGGATATATCGCCCGGCATCCGTGACGCGGACGTCGAATCCCTCGACCAGGAGGGTGCGCTCCGGCGGCTCCGGGGAGCCATCCGGTCCGGGTCCGGGGGATGGCTTGCGGGGCGGTGTAAATCTGGACTTGAACCCCTCCCCGAACAGCCGGGTGGCATCCGTGTAATCGTAGACCCGGAACATCAGCTTGCCGGTGGGCGTGTCCAGGCGCGTGCCCCTGCCAACCATCTGATAGAAGGCGATGGGCGAGCGGACATATTTGAAGAAGATCACGTTGCGCACGCAGGGCACGTCCACGCCGGTGGTCAACAGGTCTACGGTGGTGGCGATGAAGTGATGGCGCGCACTCCCCCGCAGGTCGGCGAGGTACTCGCTCCCCCCGCTCGCCGCCGTGCACTTGAAGGCGTAAGGCTCCTGACGGGGCCGGTTGTTTTGAGCGCACCATCTGGCATAAAGGTTATTCAGTGCGGTGGCCACATCATCGGCATGCCGGTCGCGGGCGCAGAAGATGATCGTCTTCTGCTCCGGCCCGCCCGTGGCCAGCAGGTGATCGAACAGGTCGCGAGCCATTGCCTTCACCCGCTCCGGCAGGAGGATGCGGTCTTCAAATTCCTCGGCCCCATAGCGGTCGTGGGCCACAGAAGCGGCCAGGACTTCGCCCGTATTCGCGTCCGTGAGCCTTTTGTCCTCCAGATCGTCGCGCTGGATGCCGATTTCGCGCTCGCTCCGGGGCTTTTGATCGAGGAAGATGTCCCGGCGGACGATTTCACAGGCCGCCAGATAGCCGTCCTCGATGCCCTGGCTCATGTCGTATTCGTAGACCGGATCGCCGAAGTGACGGAGGTTGTCAGCGGAGAGCTTTCGGTCGTCCTCGACTTCCTTCGTCTTTTCCGTGACCTCGATCTGGCGCGGAGTGGCGGTCAGGCCGATCTGCACGGCGTCGGGGTTGCGAGTGAACACCTGCGACCACTTGCCCCAGGCCGAGCGGTGGCACTCGTCAATGATGATATGGCTGAAGTAATTCTCCGGGTAGTGCGTGGTCAGAAAGCTGGCATCGGCCTCGTCCGTGTCCACGTCGAGCGTCTGATACGTGGCGATGAGGATGCGGGCGTTCTTCTCAGGGTTGCCCCCGGAGACGGCCGCGGCGTCCGACCCGAAGACGTTCTGGAAGGCGCCCAGCCCCTGGCTGCGCAGTTCGTCGCGGTCGCAGACAAACAGCGCCCGGCGCAACTGCCCGGCGTCGGCGATGCGCCGGAGCAGATGGACAGCGATGAAGGTCTTCCCTGAGCCGGTGGCCAGCGAGAGCAACGCCCGCTTTTCCCCCCTGGCGAGCCTCTCGAAGGTCGCGCGGATGGCCGCGTCCTGGTAGTAACGCCGGGTCGCCTCTCCCCCCACATAGCGGGTCAGGAGGGGTCTGGCCGGAGGGGATTCGAGGCTGAAGCCCATGCCCTGCTCATAGCGGGCGCGCAGATCGGCGGGCTTCGGAAACGCTGACAGAGGGCGCGGGGAGCTGGTCAGGCCCGTGAAACGGTCGTATTCGACGAACAGATGGCCGTTTGAGGAGAAGACGAACGGCACGTTGAGGCGCTTGGAGGCGGCATAGACTTTGGCCTGCTCCAGCCCGTGCGCCGGGGGCAGATGCTCGGCCTTCGCCTCGATGAGCGCCACGGCCACGGGTTGCGTGTCAGGGTTGACTTTGATGCGCAGCGTGTAATCCACGCGCCCTTTGGCCTGTCTGCGAGGTTTCCCATCGACGACCTCGATTGCGCCGGCGGTCTCTTCGCGGCGAATCAGATCCTCGGTCCAGCCACGGGCGTGAATGGCTGGGTCGATCAGCTTCGCGCGAGTGTCGGACTCACTCAGCATCTTCTCCCTCTCCACAACAGCGAGGTTAGCCACTCAACGCTCATCTCTCTGCTCCTTCACATAAAAAAGCCACACCTATCCAGATGCGGCTGATCACCATTAGCTTTGACTGTTATGTATAAGAGCATGCATCCTTCCCCTCCCGATGACAGGGACGCACAAAAACGAGGTAAGACTACGCGATCAATTTATACCGGGGGATACCCGGTGTCAAGCAGAACGAGCAGGGATCATATTTCCGTCAGAACTGCGAGACGAATCGCTCAAAGGCGGAATTCCATTTTTCCATCAGCGCCAGTTCGGCCGCTCGATGCTCGTAGCCTTTTGAGGGACCGCCCTTGTATTGCGCCCTGTACCAGTCCACCGTCTTTTGAACCCACTGCGCCACCGGCGTGGTCCGGAAGCCGAAATCCCGCTCTGCCCTGGACAGGTCGTGGACGTAGGGAATGGGCCGGGTCAGAGGGGATGAATAGGCCTTCAGGACCTCCTGGCCCTGGATGACCTTCTCCGGCACGTAGGTGATCGCGCATGCGTGGCCGGCGGCCTGATAAATGAGCATGGCCCATCGCTCCGGCGTCAGGACCTCCTGCGTGGCGATGTGATAGGTCTGGTGGGCCGCATCGGGGGAATTCAGTGCGCGGAGGAAGTTCTCCGCGGCGTCCTCCACATACAGCGTACGGACCCGGTGCTGACCATGAGGTACCGGCCCACGTTTCCGCGAAAGACCTCCGCCGCAGATTCCACGTCCCCCTTCTCGAAGGCCTGCGTGTCGATCACCGCGTCAAACGCCCTCCCCCTCAGCTTGCCGCTGAAATCCGCCCGATCCTTGCGGTCCCCGGTGATGTGATCCACCCGGTCCCACCACTCCGGCCGGACGTTCCCCCTCGAAAAGACCGTCACCCGGTCTCCACGTTCCAGCAGGCGCAAAACAGCGATGCGGCCCATGTAGCGGGTGCCGCCGATGATCAGGACCTTCATACCAGACCTCTCAGGGTGTCGAAGAGAATGAACCTGTTATGCGCTTGCATATTTATATCTCATCCAGCGGGAAGATCGGGCGTCTCACGTTCCGGTAGGTGAAGCGCGATAAGTTGGCCGCGGTGACGCCGGGCGTGTCCACCTCGATGGTCCGGCGGGCCACCGGCGCGTAGGCCGCGCGGTGCGCCAGCGCGGCCTTGACCACCAGGATGCGCTCCCCCTCCGGGTCGATCCCGGCGGCGTAGAGGGGCTGAATGGCAAACGGCGGCATCCGGCGCTCCGTCAGGATGACCTGGACCCCGTCGCAGTCGAGCGTGGCAGACAGCCCCATGTCCCCCCAGGCCCGGCCCCCGTGCACCGGCCCCCGCGTCCTGAAGAACCCGTCCGACAGATGCCGCACCCGGCCCGTCACCCGCACCGGAGGCCCGTGCAGGGCGTCCACCTTCCCCCCCACGTCGAGCGAGGCCGTCGCGCCGATGCCCGCCTGCGCCGCGGCCTTCGCCCCCGCCGGGTCGTAGACCATGACCACCGCGTCCCGCGCCCCCTGCCGCAGGAGTTCACGCAACAGCACCGTCCCGTCCGCCGCGCTCCCCCCGCCCACGTTGTCCCCCACGTCCACGAGCACCACCGGGTGGGCGTCGGAGGCGATGGCCTGCGCCACGGCCTCCTCCGGCGCGGGGAGGTCCAGCCGGAACCCCGCCCGCCCCTCCCACGCCACGCGGGCGATCTCATCCGCCTTCGCCTGCGCATAGTCCCGGTCCCCGTCCGCCGTGACCACCACGCTCAACCCGGCCTCGGCCACGTCCGCATAGGCGAAGCCGGGGGCCACCCCCGCGCAGACCACCTTCGGGTCCCGCTCCACCTCGAACATCCGGGCCAGCGCGCCCCGCATCGGCTCCCGCTCCGGCAGCTGCGCCAGCGGCACGGGCATCAGGGCGGTCTGCGCCAGGGCCGTCACGGGCCGGACCTCCCCGGCCAGCGTCCGGTGCAGGATCTCCCCCGCCTCCAGACCTCTCTCAAAGCAGTCCACGTGGGGGTAGGTGTCATACACGACCACCGCATCGCTCTGGCCGGCCATCCGGGGGCTGACGTTGGCGTGCAGGTCGAGCGTCAGCGCGATCGGGACGCCCGGCCCGATGGCCTCCCGCACCCGTTCGAGCACCCAGCCGTCCGCGTCGTCCTGTCCCCTCGCAACCATCGCCCCGTGCTGCGCCAGATGCACCGCATCCACGCGCCCGGCCCTCTTCAACCCCTCCACGATCTCCCCGGTCAGCGTCTCCAGCGCGTCCTTCGTCACCCGGCCCGCCGGCGTCGCGCGGGCGATCAGGATGGGGACCACCTCAAAGCCCATCCGCGAAGCGGCGGCGATCAGGCCCGCTGGCTCCGTGGCCGAGCCGGGGAGGTCGCGCAGAATCCCCTCCCCGCGCGACACGCGAAAGCTGTCCAGGGTCGTGGGGATGGGGCAGAAGGTGTTCGACTCGTGCGAGATGCCCGCCAGGGCGATGCGAAAGGGAGGGCGCATAAAAAGTTCCCTATGACTTATACAGGTGCCTCACGTGGTCCCCATAGCCGTTGTAGAGGAGCGTGGGCCGGCGCTCCCCCGTGTCGATCATCCGCTCCGACGCCTGCGACCAGCGGGGGTGGGGCACGCCGGGGTTGACGTTGGACCAGAAGTCGTATTCGTCCGGGGCCACTTCGTTCCAAAACGTGGGCGGCTGCCCGTCGACAAACTCGATCTGCACGACGGACTTGATGCTCTTGTAGCCGTACTTCCAGGGCGTGACGAGACGGATGGGCGCGCCGTGCTGCCGGGGGAGGTCGTGGCCGTAGATGCCCACGATGAGCATCGTCAGTTCATTCATCGCCTCCTGCACGGTCAGGCCCTCGTGGTAGGGCCAGTTGTACCAGGACTGGCTCCGGATGCCGGGGGCCTGATCGGGCTTGTAGAACGAGACGAGGCGGATGTGGGTCGCCCTGGAGGTCGGCTGGACCTCGTCGATCAGCGCCTTGAACGGGAACCCCGTCCAGGGCACGGCCATCGCCCACGCCTCCACGCAGCGGAAGCGGTAGAGCCGCTCCTCGACGGGCATCTTCTTGACCAGATCGTCCAGGTCATACACCTTCGGCCTGGCCACCAGGCCCGTCACCTCCACCTGCCAGGGGTGGATCTCGAACCGCTCCACGAGCCGCTTCACGGCCTCCTTGTCCGTCGAGAACTCGTAGAAATTGTTGTACATCGCCGCAACCGACTCCTTCGTCAGGGGCCGGTCCAGGGCGTATCGGGCGCTCCGCCTGGCCGGGTAGAGGTTCGGGAGGCGCGCCCCCGGCCCCTGCGTCTTCTCGACCGGCACGGCCGGCCTCGAATCGGCCTCGTTGCCCCCGCACCCGAGGATCGCGCCGGCGGTCCCCAGGCCGGCGGCCCTCAGGAACTGGCGGCGGTTCAGGTACACGCCCTCGGGCGTGGCCTCCCGCTCCGGGATCTCCCACGGACGAGGAATCTTGATCAGCATGGCGAACCTCCTTATCTATAGACCCCACCCCCAATGCCCCTCCCCTACAAGAGGGGAGGGGGGAGACCTCACCCCCTAACCCCCTCTCCCACGGGGAGAGGGGGAGAAGAAAGAAAAGCGAAACGTACAGACCCAAAGAGGGCGCGGCGTCTGAGCGAGCGTGCTTCTTTGGCGCCACCTTTCTTGCACGAGCAAGAAAGGTGGCAATCCGGGAAGGGAGGATTAGGTAGGGTATTTTGAGGGAACACTACTGCGCGAGCTGAAGGAAGAACTTCTCGAAATAGACCTCCACGACCTGCCCCTTCGTCAGGTAGGCGTTGACGCGGACCTTGATCTCCTCCCGCAGGGCCCGTTTGTCGTCGGGCTGGTCCATCATCTCGGGGGGATGGCTGCTGAAGACCGCCAGGATGTCGTCCTGGATCTTGGCCTTTATCTCCGGCTTCTGGACCTCCTCCTTCACCTTCGCCGGCGCGACCCCGAGGCCCACCTTGAAAAAGACGACGGCATCCCCCCTCGTCCCCGCCGGGTTGGCGTGCATCTCCTCCAGCGCGATCACGTCCTCCGGCTCGTCGTATTTGGGGAGGAGGTCCGGGGGGTCCTTGTAGCCCGCCTCCTCCGACAGCGTCTCCACAACCCCCTGCCCGATGGTGGCCGCGGCCTTCTGCCTCCTGAACATGAACTTCTCGATCAGGAGGTAAGCCCCCCCGGCCTGGATGAGGAGCACCAGGAGGATCACCGGCAGGTATCCGAGCAGGCCCCGGGCCTTGGGTGGCGGGGCCGGTTGCTCGGCGGTGGCGGTCTCATCAGCCACGGGTCATCTCCCCTTCAGGGCCGTATCGGCCCCGACTTCCGCTTCAGCTCCTCGGCCAGCGCCAGCTTCTGGCGGGCGATCTCCGCCTGCTCCTGGGCGTGGGCCTGCACCTCCAGGAACTCTTTCTCAAGCTGTGCGATGCGGCGCTCCGCCGCCTGACAGTTGCGCTCGCCCACGCTGATCTTGCGCTCCGTCCCCGCCTTCTCATTCAGGGCGACCTTGAGGCGGTTCCGGGCGCTCATGGCCTCGCTCTGCGCCTCTAAAAGAGAGGCGTTGAGTTCGCGGATCTGATGCAGCGTGAACCACTTGATCCCGATCGTGATCAGGGCGAACAGGACCACCGCGAGGCCGAACATGACGCCATCCTTTCCCTACCTTGCGTGCCTCCGCTTCAGGTCCGTCAGCCGTTCCTGAAGCCCCTTCTCCGTCTTCCCCAGCTCCGCCGCGCGGGCCTCCACCTCCTCCACCCTCTCCCGAAGGGCCTGGAGCTCCTGCTCGGCCTCCTCCGCCTCGCGAGAGACCTGCTCCCGTGAGGCGATGGCCTCCTGGATGCCGGAGCTGATCTGGTCCGATTTTCGGGAGTACTCGAAAATCATCTGGACCGACCAGGCGGCCATCACCACCATCAGAAAGAGATAACCCCAGTCCACGACGATCTCTCCGCGCGGCGCGTTTCCCTTCGACCTCTGTAACCGATTACCCTTGCAGAATATACAGAAACAACGGGGAACTGAAAAGGGAAATGTGCCGCGCAAAGGCTCATCGGACCCCTCCCCGCCCGGCGACCCACCCGCTCGACCAGGCCCACTGAAAGTTGAACCCCCCCAGGTCCCCGTGCACATCCAGCATCTCGCCCGCGAAGAAGAGCCCGCGGACGAGTTTCGACTCCAGCGTCCTGGGGTCCACGTCGTCCGTGACAATCCCCCCCACCATCACCTCGGCCTCGGCAAAGGGCCGGATGTCCAGGATCCGCACCTCCCACGCCGTCAGCCGCTCGGCGACCCGCCGCCGCGCCTTCGCGGGGACCTCTCCGGCGCGCTGGTCCGGGGAGACGCCGATGAGCGGCAGGAGGACCGGCGGCGCCTTGTCCGGCAGGACCCCCGTGAAGCTGAACGCCACGGACCGGTGCGGGTGCCGCCGCCACCGCTCCCGGAGAAAGTCGTCTAAGGCGTCGGCGTTGAAGCCGGGGAAGAAGTTGATCCGCACGGCCACTAAATGCCCCCGGATCAGCGGGGCCACGGCCTCGCTCAGGTTCAGGATCACCGGGCCGGACAGGCCGTAGAACCGGAAGAGGAGCTCCCATTCGTCCGACTTGACCGGCCGGCCGTCCACGAGGGCCTCCGCCCCCACCGTCACGCGCACCCCCTGGAGCTTGTGGAGGGCGCTCCGCTCCGTCTCCAGCGGCGCCAGGCCGGGGAAGGTCGGCGTGCGCCGGTGCCCGAGCCCGCAGGCCATCCGGATGCCGTCGTCGCTGCCCCCCAGCGAGGGCGCGGTGGTCCCGCCCGTGGTCAGGACGACCCGGTCCGCCTGAAAGACCCGCCCGTCCGCCGCGCGCACGCGAAACCCCCCGTCCTGCCGGAGGTCTGCGGCGTCCGCCTCCGTCACGATGCGCACCCCCGCGTGCAGCGCCCGGTCCTCCAGCAGGTCCACCACGCTCGCCGCCTGGTTGGAGGCCGGGAAGACCCGCCCCCGGTTCTCCACGCGGGTCTCGATGCCCAGGTCGTGGAAGAACCTCAGCGTCTCCTCCACCGGAAATGCGGTCAGGGCGTGCCGGGCGAAGTGCGGGTTCCCGCCGTGGAAGTGGGCCAGGTCGGGGTCCAGATTCATCATGTTGCACCGCCCGTTCCCGCTGATCAGGACCTTCCGGCCCAGCCTCGCGTTCTTCTCCAGGAGGGTCACCCGGTCCCCCCGGTCCGCCGCCGCGATGGCGGCCATCAGCCCGGCGGCCCCCCCGCCGATGACGAGTGTGTGACAGGACATAGCGATGAACGATGTTGTAGGGGCGACCCTTGCCTGCCCTGAGCAACGTCGAAGGGTGGTCGCCCGTATTTTCACCACGAATGTATCTGATGCCCCTGTCCGGGGAACCAGATGCAGTCCACGACGAAGGATGCCGCCACGCCCATCGCGTGGCCCGTGAGTAGGCCGATGAAGAACGGCCGCGACCCCCGGTAAAGCCCCACGCCGCCCACGCGCAGGATCGCCGCCTTGCACGCCCACGCGAGGAAGATGGAGAACACGGAGAACCGGGTCAGGTAGTTGGCGGAGATCGCAAACCCGATGGGGTGGAGCGGCCACCACGTCAGGCGGTAGTGAAACAGCGTGAGCAGCGACATGGCCGCCGCGCCGATGCCCAGGAAACGGACGCGCTCCCAGCTCGTGGAGAACGGCCCTCGCATCTTGGCCACGGTGTCCCGGTAGACCGACTGGCTGAGGCTCGAAAAAGGCGCATCGTTGAAGTTGTAGGCCCCCACCGTGTAGCCCAGGGAGATCGTCAGCGCCACGGAGTTGACGCTGGACAAAGATACCGTGTGCGGCTGGCTGCCACGCTTGGGCGAACACTGCAACGGGGTGATGAGTTACTTCTTCCGTGACCTGCATCTGAGCGAGTGTCAATTGGATGAACTCTGGACTTTCATCTACAAAAAGGAAGATCGTCTCACCCCTTTGGAACAACTGCTGGGCGTCTATGGCGATACCTGGGTGTGGATTGCCTTCAGTCCTATCTTCAAGCTGGTACCCGCCTGGGTGATAGGCAAGCGCACCCTGCGGGACGCCCGCAGGCTCATTTTCAGGCTGAAATCAGCCACAGACGGCCACATCCCATTCTTTACCAGCGATGATCTGCCTCACTACGCCGATGCCCTTTTGGACGCCTATGGCGTGACAGTGAGACCACCCCGTCGTGGAAAACGAGGCCGCCATCCCCTACCGCGTAGACGACCATCCCCTGATCTGTGCTACGCCGTCGTGGTCAAAGAGCGTCAACGGGGTCGGGTGGTGCGTGTCACTACACGCATTGTGTATGGCAGCAAAAAACAGATCGCTGGATTGCTCCACACCTCACCCGTCAGCACAACCATCAGCACCTATGGCGTGGAGCGTAACAACCTGACCGTGCGTCAACACTCTTGTCGGATGGGGCGTAAGGTCAATGCGTTCTCCAAAGACCATGACTACTTGGAGCATCAACTGACGTTGGCGTTTGCCTACTACCATTTTGTCGTGCCCCATCGCAGTCTGCGCCAACTGTTGCCACGCCCGATACCGACCAAAGGACCGCGTGCGACTTACAAAAAGTGGAAACCGGTGACACCGGCAATGGCCGCTGAACTCACTGACCACGTCTGGACCATGGACGAGTTGTTGAGCTTCCGTGTGCCACCTAAGCACCTCTGGTGACCTCAAAATAGGTTCCCACCATTTACAGGGACACTACCCAAAGCTTGGACTTCTTGGAAAAACGATGGGGAGTATCCACTATAGAAATCCCCGCCAAATGGATCACTTGGCAGGGGTATTCTACGAGGCAAAATTATCTAACACCGAGATAAGCTGCAAGGGCCGCCACAGCCAAGGCGCGCGGTGCCGCGCAGCGGCGCCGCACGCCCCACAAACCGTCGGACCTTGTCAGCTTCATCTCGTTGTTCGGCGGCGCTCCTCGCCCATGGGGAGACCCGGCGGTTCCACCGCCAGTCCGTTCGTGCAGATGATGCGCCCGTCGGTGGCGCAACGAATCCCGATGCAACCCCAATTGCAGCGGTCATGTAATGGGTAGCAGGGTCATGCCGATTGCGTCTGCGCTGGCGCGGCGACTCCTTTGATGAGCAGCCACAGTCCGAGCGGAATTTCGAACGCGAGCATCGGTAAATACATGATGATGGAGCCTCGAAGGACGCCTGCGATCTGCAGCGGAAGCCCTACGACCAGCAGAACCGATGCCAGCACGCCGAGCCAGGCCAGCGCGACGGGGATCATCCGGCCGCGCAAGAAGAGGTAGGAGAAGAGCGTGCTGCCCACTGCGAAGAAGGTTGCGGTGACGGACATGTCCGCCCTCAGAAGGTACGCGCCGAGCGCGTGCGCTGCCCCGGTGTCCGGTGCATTTGCTCCGGTGGTCGTGGCGAGCCAGAGCAGTCCGAGCGTCTCCGGTATGGAGATGCCGGAAATCACGCCCTCGGCGACGCGGCATGTCAGGGCCAGCATTGCGAGATCGGGATCCTGCTCGCGCGTGATCGCATAGAGCGTCACGGCCAGCACCAAGGCCGAGAAGCAGCCGAGCAAGGAGAGCACGACGGCGACGCGCACGTCTGTCGCGTGCTGAGCGATGCTCGCGAGCTTTGCCGCGATCCCCGCCCCGCGGGTCGCCCGGTCGAACAGGACCATGCTGGGGAAGGCGACGGCGATGTAGAAGAGGAACGTGAAGCCAGCGAGTCTAGCGTTCGTCGTGCGAGTCATGTGGGTCGAGCCTCCTGCGCGAAGGGCAGAACAGACCGTGAGAATGGTTGTTGCAACCGAGGTAGTACGTTACCGGGGTAAAATTTCACAAGAAGTTGCCGATCTCACATCATGCTATGAGTGATTTATCCCACATAGATCGTCGGCCAACCTATGATGAGTTGGCAACGGAAAATGAGACACTGAAAACCGAAGTGAGTCAACTTCGCCGACGTATCTCCGAACTGGAAGTGGTCGTGGAAGACCTACGCCGCCAGGTTGAGGAACTACGTCGCAGCAGCAAACGACAAGCTGCGCCCTTTTCCAAAGGCGATCCCAAAGAGAATCCGAAACCTCCGGGTCGCAAGCCAGGACATCCCCCTGCCCATCGGATGGTCCCCCAGCAGGTAGATTGGGTGGAGGATGTGCTCCTGCCATTTGAGGTCTGCCCGGAGTGTGGAGGGGATATCCAGGAGATCGAGGTTGTCCCCCAGTTTCAGACAGACATCCCTCCCATAAGGCCGATCACTACACGTTTTGACATCCACGTGGGTCGGTGTCAGAACTGTGGTCGTCGTGTGCAGGGCCGTCATAAGGACCAGACTTCGGATGCCCTGGGTAGTGCCTCTGTACAGATTGGTCCCAACACGCTGGCATTATCGATCCTTCACGAGCGCATCAGGTCATCGAGCGCGTGTTGGGAGAAGACTTCCAGGGGACGTTGGGCTGTGATTGCTTCCTGTCGTATAACGCGGTCCCTTACGCCCAACAGAAATGCCTGGCCCACCTCATCCGCAATGCCAAAGATATCGAAAAGACCAAATCCAGGGGGGCAGTGCGCTTCCCGCGTGCGGTCCAAAGGCTATTTCAGGCGGCCATCCGCCTGAAACGACGGCAGGATCAGATATCCTCTCACGGATATGCCGTTGCAAGGGGACGGCTGGAAGCCGCACTGGATCGGCTGCTAACAGGCACCTTGACAGACTCGGACAACGTCCGCTTCGCTGAAAGATTGCGTAAGCATCGGCATCGATCTTCCAAAGAGATCCGGACAGCAAGGTCCTCTGGTCAGTGGTGTTCCCCGAAGACTGAGTGGGGATGAATGCTCTATTCTAAGAACATTCCTCTCACAGGTCAATATAAGGACGGCAGGGCCGCACAAGGCATTCAGCTTTTCCCCATATAGAAATCCCCACCAAGTGGATCACATGGCGGGAATATTCTATGAGGTAAACGCTGTACATCAGCGGCACGCGTAGGGCACGTCCATTGCATGCGCTTGTTATACGGCGCTCGTATCAATTTCTTGAACGCTGACTCGCGGTAGGGACGTATACCTACCGGCGTGCTCTATGGTCAGGTTCACTAAGTTACCATCCTTGTCCAGATCTACGTAGACATTCTCCGTGATTTCCCTCGTCTCTTCGACGGGGCGCTCAGAGAATTCGAATAACGCAGTATCCGTATCTTTGAAATACTTGACGGTCATGGCTTGAACCTTCGGTCAAAGAATGCGTTGTGAACTGTCTCCCCATCTTCCAGCAAAATGACTCTCAGATACTTCTGCTCCTGGTCAATGAACGCCCACCGTTGAATTCTCCCATCAGCCTGAATCTTCTCAGCGACCGGTCTCCGAATCGCTTGCTCGATCCATTCATCCAGAATTCGAGCCCGGTCGGGCCGATTCCTCGTGTGCCTAAAATAGTCAGTCGTCTTCAATCTTGGATTATGCCTGGTCGCGCCATCTAACTTATGATTTTATACAGCAACTTTCTTGAACATCCTGCGTCCCTGAAGTTTTTCTGGATGTTCCATTCGTCGCAACTGACTATGAGTTGACGTGTCCAGAATGTACTCTCAAGGTCTTGGGCTTGTCAATAAGATTTTCCGGCGGCGCACGGATGCGCCGCCGCAATGGGGGCCACGATCATGTCCACCCTCCAAATCTGACGAAGACGAGGTTTTGGTTTTGGTTTTGCACCCCTACTGTTTTGTCAAAATTAATTTAAATAGTTGGGTTAGAATGGGTATCCTTATGGGTGATTCGACACATTCATCCTCTTACAAGGAGGCCAACCATGCACAAGAAGTATCGTGTGACACTGTGTCCTGAGCCGTCAGTGCCTTTCTCGACGGATTCCAGATACGGCAACTCTGGAACGGGAGGTCGCTGCTTGGGAAAAAGCTCGCAACACGAAGCGGGCAACCGTGAACTGGCGGTTTACCACTGCCGATGCCCGGATTAAGCTCAAGAGCCTCTACCCTTCAATTGAAACTTGACAGAGCAGTAGACTGAAGTGATGCCTAAAGCTAAAGCCGCACCAGTCCGATGCGGCTTTTCCCCGTTCCTTTCGACTCCGATGTGTGCAGGCATCCCATCGGTTTCTCCCCGACAGAAGCTCAGGGCGATTTCCAATACAAGGCGTATGATAGGACAGGAATCTCCGGATGTCAAGAAAAACCAGACCCGGCTGTCTCCCGGCTACCTCCTGGCCTTTCGACGAAGCCGGTTTGGGTCGCCCCCGATCCTTTCGGCGCCCTTGAGCCGGTAGTACTCCGTCACCGCCATTTCCACCTTGCCGGGATCGAACCGGGTGGCGGCGTCCTTTTCGCCCTTGAGTTCCTGCTGCACGTTTTTCAGGGTCTCCTCATTTCACCTGACGTCGTATCTCAGAACGGCCACATACGCCCCGGCGAACCCCAGGACCGCCAGCAGCGCCAGGTTCAGGATATGGAAGGCATTTCGAGACAGGCACTGTCCTAATGAGTCGTTATCCTGATACGTGAACCAGACAAAATCGGTCAGGTCCACTCCCTCAAAGGTCCTGCCCAGGGCCATGCGCGTCTTTTCCTGCACATATTGGCTCAAAGAGATGAGATAGGCGTTCACCGCGTCTTCGATCCGCTCTTGCTGCATAAACCCGGTGCGGGCCAGGTCCGTGGAGGCGTAGCTGACCGCGCCCAGCGGGGAGATGGCCATCAGAAATACGGCTATGCGCTGCTGCCGGCGAAGCCGATTACGCCGTTCTTTTTGCATGTCTCCTAGACGAGCGTGGTATTCTGCGTCCCATCTGGACTCGATCTTGCTGAGGGCGTCCTGGATCACCTGCCGGTCTGCGGTTGAAAGGGCAGACCAATCCTTGACGGGGTTTCGCTGATAATAGGTCCGTTTTTCAGAGGCTTGATTCAGGCGAGTCTCCCAATGCATGGTACCGACCTGCTTCTGAAGATCGAAAGAACTCCCCGCCGGAGCAAGACGCCTGCCGATATCCACCGCCAGGTTCGGCACGACAAAGACCCAGACTGCCCAGAGGCTCAGAAGCGCCAGAAAAGCCGTCATGCGCCGGTGGGTCAGGGCTGACCCCCACAGGCCAAAGGCCGCAAACACGGTCAGGTAGAGCCCGAATACCCCCGTCAAGGCGATCATTCGCCCCCAATCCGCCGCTTGTAGCCCCATACCCGGGGAGATGGCCAGCGCCAGCGAGACAAGCAGAAAGGAAAAAACGAAGGGCGCCCATATCGCCACCGTGCACCCCACCAGCTTGGCCAGGGCCAGCCTGGACCGGGACACCGGAAAGGAGGCGTAGAGCCTCAGCGTCCCCCCCTCCTTCTCCCCGCAGATCGCGTCGAAGGTGAACAGCAGAACGGCAAGGCTCATGCAGACCTTCACGATATAGGCCAGATCCAGAACCTCAAAGAGCGCGTAGGTCGGGTCTGTCTCAAAGGGACTGGCCTCAAACTCCGACGGCTGCTGGTATTTGATGTTCACCTCCTGCCCCAGGGCCCCTGAAAGGCCATAGACGACCGGGCTGAGGACCTCCGGCCTGCGATGCCACCGAATCCCCACCCAGGTCAGGTCCCAGAGCCTCCCCTTGCTCAACGAGGTCTTCTGGAGCGCCTGCCGGGTGCTCTCGGAGACCTCGCCATACTCCTGAAGGCGTCGGCCGTAGTTCCGGCCGCCCACGTAGACGCTCAGGGCCGAAAGCAGGGCGCAGAGCGTGAACACGACGATGAAGCGAAAGTCAAGCAGGTGGTGGAGCAACTCTTTCCGGACAAGTCTGCCGAACATGGCCCGCCCCTTTTTTCATCGCAGATCGTACCGCAGTATCGCCACGTAAGCCCCCAGGAAGAAGAGCGCTCCCCAGAGAATGAGCATCCCGACATCCATCAGGGCGGTCTGCACATCCCCCCCTGGCCAGGTCTCCCGGTACGCGAACCGGGGCATGTCGGACACGTCCCATTGCGGCTTTCCGTATTTTGCCGGGTAGACCTGTCTGAGGCGGCTGCGCTCACTCGCGCCTCGATACCACGCCTCGTTGCGTTCTTTGTGCTGCCTGTAGACCTCCTCAAACCGCCTCTGCCGATCCAGGCCCGCGCCGGCCAGGCGAACCAGGGCGTTCTTCAGCGCAAAGGCCGGTGAAAACCTCGCCAGCAGGACGGCCAGGTCCAGCCGGGCCTTGTAGCGGTTGCGGAAGGACTCCTCCACCCGGGCGCGAAGCGGCTTTGCGCTCTCCTCAGTGACATCTCGCGACCGGGTGTAATAGAGCCAGAACGCCTCCTGTCCCTGCGGCGTTTTCCACCATTCCTCTCCCGGTCTGGAGTGCTCTTTCTGCCACTGACTTCGGAGGTGGCGGCGCTTTTCCAGATTCTCCATGTTGAGGCGGGACAGCTCCGCCTGGTACTCGTGGACGGAGGGAGCGGGGCGAAGGGCATCTGCCGCAATCAGGCTCAAGCTGGGCAGCACAGCCACGGACAGGGCCCAGAACCCCAGCAGCAGCACAAAGGAGGTGGCGGCCTGGCGCGCCAGGCAGGAGGCGAAAATCCCGATACACGTGAATGCCGTCAGGTAGAGCCCGCACGCGACCAGGGTCCAGCCGAGACGCGCCAGCTCCGATCCCGTGAACTGAATGTCCGGCATGGCGAATACCCCGGCAATCCCCAGCGTCAGGGACAGGCCAAAGACGGTCAGCGTCGGGATCAACGCGCCTATGAGTTTGCCCATCAGCAGCCGGTCCCTCGGCACGGAGAAGGAGGCGAGCAGACGCAACGTGCCCGCCTCCTTCTCCCCACAAACCGAGTCATACGTCATCGCCTGGGCCAGCCGGTATTCCCTCAATCGCTCCTGGTAATAGCCGTAGCCGCTGAAAAGACTCAGCCAGATGATCAGCGCCCCCACTGCCGAAAGCATCAGAAATCGAAGGCTGAGGATATGGTCCAGTATCTCCTTGCGGATGAGATGGCCAAGCATAGGGTTCTCCTTACTTCGACGGCAAGCGGAGAGTTGCCTCAATATTTGAACATCTTGTGCGCAATATTTGAACACATGAATGTGTGTGATAACACGCAGCGTGTTTTATCGCACATCCATAGATGGCTGTATGAGGCAAGCCGGAAACGACCGCTCACCCCTTTTAAACTCCTTGCGAAGAAATAGGATATTGAAAAATAGCGCATTATAATGAATGCACCTGTGACATCCAAAAGGGAGAGGGCATCTGGACCTTCCTGGCACACCCTTTGCAGATCAAGGATCCGGGTTTCAACATATCCTTCATCCTGAAGACGATATCCATACACCCTCTATCCTGAGGATAATAGTATGTACGTGCGTCGCAGGCGTATCCACATAGAATTGCTCTACACCGCACTGGCGGTGTGGGGAGTCACCCTGATCCTCCTGCTGAATGGCTGAGGAAACCTGAATCGGCCACCCACCTCATAAAAGTTAATCCTTGAACCCTCCACGGTAGTCCCATCCTCCAGATCTCCATCTGACAGAGCACGCACAGGGTCAACCCGTCCTCGATCCCCAGAAGGGTGCTCATCTCTTATCCCTCCCTGCCCTGGCGCCGAAATTGGGCTTGCCTCTCGTGCGAAATCTGTGTACACTTCCCATACTGCTCTCGCCTCTCTCTGCGTGCCCCGCGTGCCCTGCGGTAAATAAACACTTCCCTGAAAAGGAGCATCTCGTGAAGATCGATCCCCTCGTCCCCCCCTCCGAGTTCGTGGGGCTGGGCGGCGTGACGCATCTCTGCACCGGCGGGGAGGCCCCCTGGCTGAAGGCCCAGGAGGAGGTCCACGCCGAGTTCGCCCGCTATAAGAGCGCCGGCTTTGCCGGCCGCGCAAAGGTCTACGAGCGGGGGGAGCGCTGCCGGGAGCACATGGGCCAGCTCTGGGGCGTGCCCCCGGACCGCATCGCCCTGACCCCCTCCGCTGCCGAGGGGATGAGCTACCTGGCGCGAGGCCTGGACTGGCGCGAGGGCGACAACGTCGTGACCACCAACCTGGAGTTCCCCTCCGTGGCCTACGCCTGGCGCCTCCTGCGCCGGCGCGGGGTCGAGGTCCGCCTGGTCCCCCACCGGGACTGGCTCGTCTCCGAAGCAGACCTCCTGAGCGCCGTGGACGCCCGCACCCGCGTCCTGGCCGTCAGCCACGTCAGCTTCTACACCGGCCAGTGCCTGGACCTGGCCCGCCTGTCTGATGGCCTCCGCCGCACGGAGGCGCTCCTGGCCGTGGACGCCACCCACGCCTCCGGCGTCCTGCGCGTGCCCGCAGCCCTGACCGACCTGACCGTGAGCAGCAGCTACAAGTGGATGCTGGCCACGCACGGCGTGGCCCCCTGCTACCTGAGCGCGCGGGCCGAGGCCCGGACCGAGGCCACCTGCTTCGGCTGGCGCAACCTGGACGTCTGGCCTAAGCAGCGCGCCGAGCGCGCCCCGGACGCCGACGTGAAGCCCATGCCCCAGCGCCTGGAGCCGGGCAACCCCGCCATGGTGGCCGTCATGTTCCTGGACAGGGCCCTCGAAGTCCTCCTGCGAGTCGGCGCAGAGCGCATCGAGAACCACGCCCGCGACCTCTCCGAGCAGGTGAGCGCCGGCCTGGAGCGACTGGGCCGCACCGTCATCTCGCCCCGGTTCCGCGCCGGGCGCTCCGGCAACACCTGTTTCCTGGCCGACGACGCGAAGGGCGTGCAGGACCGCCTGGCCGACCGGAGCGTCCTCTGCTGGGGCGAGTACGGCCGCGTCCGGGTCTCGGCACACCTCTACAACGGCAGCGAGGACGTGGAGCGCTTCTTAAAGGCGCTTGCGAAGGTATAAACCATGCAGGATCGAGCGAGGCTGGTCGTGATCGGCGCGGGCATCGTCGGGTGCAGCGCCGTCTACCACCTGACCCGGATGGGCTGGCGGGACATCCTCGTCCTGGATCAGGGGCCCCTGTTCGAGACCGGCGGCTCCACCTCCCACGCCCCCGGCCTGGTGTTCCAGACCAGCTTCGCCAGGATGATGACGGAGTTCTCCAGATATGCGGTGAAGCTCTACAACGACCTGACCCTGGACGGCCAGCCCTGCTTCTACCCCGTGGGCAGCGTGGAGGTCGCCTACACAAAGGAGCGCTGGGAGGACCTCAAGCGCAAGCTCGGCGTCGCCAAATCCTGGGGCCTCGAGGCGGCCCTCATCTCGCCGGAGGAGACCCGGCAGAGGCTCCCCCTCCTGGACCCGAAAAAGATCCACGCGTCTTACTTCGTCCCCTCCGACGGCATCGCCAAGGCCGTGCGCGCCTGCGAGGCCATGGCCAGGGAGTCGCAGAAACAGGGAGCGACCTTCCACGCCCACACGCCCGTCACCGGCGTCGAGGTCAAAGATGGCCGCGTGCGGGCCGTCCTCACCTCAAACGGCCGCATCTCCACCGAGCAGGTCCTCCTCTGCGCCGGCATCTGGGGCCCCCGCATCGGCCGCATGGCCGGCGTCCCCATCCCCCTGACCCCGATGCAGCACCCCTACGCCTGGACCGGGCCCCTCCCGGAGCTAACCGGCGAGACGCGGGAGGTGGCCCACCCCATCGTGCGCCATCAGGACTGCGCGATGTACTTCCGCCACCAGGCCGACCGCTACGGCATCGGCTCCTACAAGCACGAGCCCCTGCTCGTGGACCCGGAGGACCTCCCCGCCTGGAGCGAGGCCCGCAAATCCCCCGCCGTCATGGACTTCACCCCGGAGCACTTTGAGGTGGCCCATGCCGCCGCCGTGGACCTCTTCCCCCCCCTGGGCCGGGTGGGGCTGACCCACCGAATCAACGGCATCTTCTCCTTCACCCCCGACGGCTTCCCCCTCATCGGCGAGTCCCTGAGCGTCCGCGGGTTCTGGGTGGCCGAGGCCGTCTGGATCACCCACGGCGGGGGCGTCGGAAGGGCCGTGGCCGAATGGATGGCCGAAGGCGTGCCGGCCCTCGACCTGCGCGAGGCAGACCTCAACCGCTTCCCCCTTCACGCCCTGACCCCCGCCTACGTGAAGGCGCGCGGCGCTCAGAACTACCGGGAGGTCTACGACATCACCCACCCCCTCCAGCAGATGGAGCGCCCCCGTCCCCTGCGCCTCAGCCCCTTCTACCCCCGGCAGAAAGACCTGGGCGTCGTCTTCTTTGAGGGCGCCGGCTGGGAACGACCCCAGTGGTTCGAGGCCAATGAGACCCTGCTCAAGGGTCAGAGCAGGCCGGCCCGGTCCGGCTGGGAGGCCCGCCACTGGTCCCCCATTCAGGCCGCCGAGCACCGGGCCGCGCGCGAGCGCGCCGTCCTCTCCGACCTGACCCCCTTCACCAAGGTCGAGGTCGCCGGCCCCGGCGCACTCGCCTTTCTGCAATATCTGGCCGCCAACGAGATGGACCGGCCCATCGGCAGGGTCGTCTACACCTCCCTGCTGAACCAGAGGGGAGGCATCCACTGCGACCTCACCGTCGCCCGCCTGGGCGCAGACCGCTTCCTGATCCTCACCGGAGGGGCCTCCGGCCCGCACGACCTGGCCTGGATCAGGACCCACGCCCACGCCTCCGTCCGCGTCACGGACCTCACCTCCGCTTACTGCGGCCTCGGCCTCTGGGGCCCGAGGGCGCGCGACATCCTGCGGAGGGTCTGCCCCGACGACCTGTCCAACGCGGCCTTCCCCTACTTCACCGCGCGGGAGATCGCCGTCGGCTTCGTCCCCGCCCTGGCCCTGCGCGTCTCCTACGTGGGCGAGCTGGGCTGGGAGATCTACGCCCCGATGGACTACGGCCTCCAGCTCTGGGACGCCCTCTATGAGGCCGGCCAGCCCCTCGGCCTGACCGCCCTCGGCGCCGGCGCGTTCGACTCCCTCCGTCTGGAGAAGGGCTATCGCCTCTGGGGCGCGGACATCCACGCCGACGACAACCCCTACGAGGCGGGCCTCGGCCGGACCGTGAAGCTGAACAAGGGGGACTTCCTGGGCCGGGAGGCCCTGCGCCGCATCAAGGCGCAGGGCGTCTCCCGCCGGCTCTGCTGCCTGACCCTGAACGACCCCGACGCCGTGGTCCTGGGCAAGGAGCCGATCCTGGACGGAGATCGCGCGCTGGGCCACGTCACGAGCGCCAATCACGGCCACACGGTGGGCAGGTTTATCGTCTACGGCTATCTTCCCCTGTCGCACGCCACAGAGGGGACGCAAGTCGCGGTGGACTACTTCGGCAGGCGCTGCGCCGCGACCGTGAGACGTGAGCCGCTCTACGACCCGGAGGGCCTCAGACTAAAATCATAAACGAACACTCAACCATCATAAACCGGAGGTATCTTCATGCCGAAGTCGATTCTGGAGAGACTCAAGGAAGGCGTGGTGCTGGGCGACGGGGGCTACCTGCTGGCCCTGGAGAACCGGGGCTACGTGCAGGCCGGCCCCTTCACCCCGGAGGTCACCATCGAGCACCCCAACGCCCTGCTGGCCCTCCACCAGGAGTTCCTGCACGCCGGGGCCGAGGTGCTCCAGGTCCTCACCTTCTACGCCAGCGAGAACAAACTCGCCCAGATCGGTTACGCGGGCAGGCTGGACGAGATCAACCGCGCCGCGGTCAAAATCGCGCGCCAGGCCGCCGGAGACAGGGCCCTGGTCGCAGGCGACCTCTGTCTGACCTGGAAGTATAAGGAGGGGGATTCCAGGGCCGCCGACGAGTGCCGCCGCCTCTTCGACGCGCAGATCGGCTACCAGATGGAGGTGGGCGTCGACTTCTTCATCTGCGAGACGTTCCTCCTCGTGGGGGAGGCCCTCATCGCCCTGGAGCGCGCCAGGAGGACGGGGCTGCCCGTCATGGTCACCCTGGCCTTTGAAGGCCCGAAGACGCGGGACGGAAAGACGCCGGGGGAGGCGGCTAAGATGCTCGCGGGGGCGGGCGCGGACATCGTGGGGACCAACTGCTGGCAGGACCCAACCTACATGCTCCCTGTGGTGGAGGAGATGCGCAGGGCGGTAAAGGGCTACGTGGCCGCCCAGCCCGTGGCCTACCGCTGCACCCCCGATGTCCCCTTCTTCACGGGACAGAAGGGCTTCCCGGACCGGCTCAACCCCTATCACCTCACCCGCTACGAGATGGGCGACTTCGCCAAAAAGGCCCTGGACCTCGGCGTCAACTACATCGGAGGCTGCTGCGGGTGCGAGGGGGCGCACATCCGCCAGATGGCCCGCGCCATCGGCAAGATGCCCGTTGAGGAGCGCGAGTGGGCCGTCGACTACGAGCGCCCCCAGTCGGCCACCGAGGCCTACAAGCACCTGCGGGACGGGTCGCGATAGCCCGCGCGTGAAAGGTCGCCGAAAAAACAAGAGGCCCGGCGATCTTCTGCCGGGCCTCTCATAATCGGATATTCCTTATTACACACTTGACCGCTGATTTTCTTGCCGCTTCTGCGGGAAACCGATGCCATGTTTGCGCATCCGATACATCAGGGTGTAGCGGCTGACGTGCAGCAGATTGGCGGCCCGAGAGACGTTCCCCCTGGTGTGATGCAGCACCTTCTCGATGACCTGTCGCTCGACCTCGTTCAACGACAGCCCCCCCGGCGGGAAGGAGATGTGGACCGCCTCTTTCTCAAAGGTCTCGAGGGAGACAGCCCGGCCCGGCCCGCGCCCCCGGGCGCGCCGGTCGATGGACAGGTCTGACGCCCGGATCATGGGCCCGTCCGTCAGCAGCACCGCCCGCTCGATCGTGTTCTTCAACTCCCGGACGTTCCCCGGCCAGAGGTAGGCCCTCAGCAGGACCCTGGCGTCTTCCGACAGCTCTCGTGAAGGCTTCTGGTGCCGGCGGCTGTATTCGTCCAGAAAATGTCGGGCCAGCAGGAGGACGTCGTCCCCCCGCTCCCGGAGGGGAGGCAGATGAACCGGGATGACGTTCAGGCGGTAGTAGAGGTCCTCCCGGAACTCCCCCGCCTTCACAGCCTTCTCCAGGTCCCTGTTGGTGGCGGCGATGAACCGGCACTCAGCGGAGATCTCCTCCGTCCCTCCCACCCGCCGGAACTGGCGGGTCTCCAGGACCGTGAGAATCTTGCCCTGCAGGTCGAGGGGCATCAGCCCGATCTCGTCCAGCAGGATGGAGCCGCTGCCCGCCACCTCAACCAGGCCCCTCTTCTGCGCCTTCGCGTCCGTGAAGGCCCCCTTCTCATACCCGAAAAGCTCCGATTCCAGGAGACTGGCCGGTATGGAGACGCAGTTGATCGACAGAAACGGCTGGTCCGTCCGGTCGCTGATCAGGTGAATCGCGCGGGAGACCAACTCCTTGCCCGTCCCGCTCTCCCCGGTGATCAGGACGGTCGAGGAGGTGTGCGCGATCCGGCGGATCATCTCGAAGACCTGAGCGATCGCCGGGCTCTCCCCCACGATCTCCTTCAACCCATTCCGCCCCTCCGGTCCCTCCGAGGCGGGCTGCCCGGCCAGTTTGCCCACCAGCACAAGGAGCTCCTCCATCGGCAGCGGTTTGGTGACGTAGTCCTCCGCGCCGAGCCTCATCGCCTCCACGACCGACCTGGCCTTGTCATAGGCCGTGATCAGGACCACCCGGCAGGCCCTGTCCATCGCCTTGAGCCGTCGCAGGGTCTCCATGCCGTCCATCTCCGGCAGATGGAGGTCCAGCAGGACGAGAGTCGGCATCTCCTGGACACACAGGGCCAGCCCCTCCTCCCCGGAGTGCGCCGCCCGGATGCGATAACCCCGGTTGCTCAACAGGCGACTCACCGCGACGCACAGCGCCTCGTCATCGTCGATGATCATCACGTTCGCAGACATCGCACCCTGTCTCCCTCCGTGCGGAAAATCTGTCACCTCAGAAAGAACGGATTGTGCGCCAACTCCTCGGCCACGGTCGTGGCCGGCCCGTGACCGGGAAAGACCGTGGTCCCTCCCGGCAGCCCGAGCGCCTTCTCCCGCACGGCCCGGAGCTGCCCCGTGTAGGCGTCTAAGCTCCGCGTGCCTCCCAGAGACCCCGCGAACAGGGCGTCGCCGGAAAACAGGACGCCCTCCACCGCATAGCCGATCCCGCCGGGCGTGTGGCCGGGAAGGGCCATAGTCCGCGCCTCCAGCCCCCCGACCTTCGTCTGCCACCCCTCTTCGACCTTCCCGTCGATCAGCGACGTGAGCCCCTCGATCAGCGGGAAGTCCTTCTCGTTGATAAAGGCGGGGATGCGATATGCCTCCTTCACCTGCCTCAGCGCCCCCGTGTGGTCCCCGTGGCCGTGTGTCAGCAGGACCAGAACGGGCCTGAGCCCCTTCTGGCGGACCGCGGCTACGAGACGGTCCCCCTCGTCCCCAGGGTCCACGAACGCCGCCTCCTGCGTCTGCGTGTCCCAGAAAATATAGCTGTTCATCTGCACGGAGCGCCCCACCACCAGCCGCTCGACCCCGACCCGAGCGCTCCCGAACGCCCCGTCCGGCGCCTTCGGGAACCACGCCTGATGGGCGCTGTCAATCAGCCGCTGCCCGTGCAGGCCGAGCGCGTCGGCCAGCGCCCTCACCCGCGCGTCGTCGGGGATGAACCCCGCATCCGCAATCCGCTCGACCTCCGCCGCCGACAGCCCGGACCTCTGCGCCACCTCCCGCGCCGACAGCCCCTGTCCCCGCACGGCCTTTCCGACCACGTCTCCGAACAGATCTTCCAGCGATGTATAGCAGGACATGGATATATCTCCTTGCAAATCGACGATCAGCCCTACGCCTGTGAGGTCACAAACATGGGAAATGTAACATTGTCAGATCAAAAAAACAAGGGGCGTATTGTCCATACGCCCCGGCAAACACCCCGAAACCTCGTATCTCGGCCCCCCACCCACCCCCGTTTCCCCTCCCTCCCCCACACGTGGGGGGATGGAGGGGAAATAAAGGCCTTGTCGCTATGACAGGGGAGGGTAGGGGGCTTTCACACCCTAAAATTTCCGGTTCAGATGCACCTTCACCCCGCGGGCCTGCGCGTCCCCCTGCACGTCCATCCCGATCCCCTTGAAAGAGATCTGCTTCTCCTTCCCCTTGATGGCCTTGTCCAGGTCGTCTCCCCCCCTATCTATGAACAGGAGATAGACCCCGTAGGCCATCGTCCCGGCGCCGAGCCCCAGCATAAGGGCCATCCGGGTGTCCCCCCGCTTGGATTCGTTGTAGAAGAGCGTCGCCTGCTGGGGCGTGTCAGCAATCTTGTAGGACTTGTAATTCCGGTTGGCCTCCCTCCGGGCGTCGTAGGCCTCTTTGAAGAAGAAGGCGCTCGACGCCAGAGAGAGCGCTCCGTAGAACTTCCTGGAGTACAGGAACGACCCGGCGTCCGCACGCGCCGGGGCCGCCGTGGACAGCAGCACGGCCCCCGCCAGGATCGCAGCTACAACCGACCGGAGCCCAAGAGACATGAGATCATCCTCCTTCTGAGACCCCTCCCCCGTCCCCTCCCCGACGCGGGGAGGGGAGAAACCCGTTCCCCCTTCCCGTGCCGGGAAGGGGGTTGGGGGGTTGGGTCAGTTTTCACTCCTCTTCCAGCCCCCCGATGGCCGCCTCTAAGTTCGCCAGCTCCTGCTGATAGCCGTAGGTCGCGTTGATGTACCTGTTCTTGGCCGCGAACATCCGCTCCTGCGCCTGGAGGCGCTCCAGGATCGTCCCGGCCCCGAAGTTGTAGCGCTCCTCGGCCAGCCGGAAGTCCTCCTCTGCGGCCTTCACCGCCTCGTTCTCCGCGTCGATCTGCTGGCGGGACCGATCCAGGTTCAGCAGCGCCTGCTTGACACTCAGCGCCACCTGCCGCTCGTCCCGTCGGAGTTGCTCAACGCTCTGGAGGTACTGAAGCTTCCGCTGCCGGATCGTGTTCTCCGTGCTCAGGCCGTTGAAGATCGGCATCTGGATGCTCAGGCCAAAGGTGTAGTTATAGTTCTGCAGGAAAAGGTCCTCGATTCCCCGGAACGGGGTGTTCTGTGTGCCCCACCCATAACCGGCGCTCAGAGAGACCGTCGGCCTGCGGATCTGCGACTTCGTCCCTTCCAGTTGCCGCCGGTTCTGTTCCAGACTGAACTTCCGGGCCTTCAGGTCGGGCCGGCGGTCGAGGGCCCGGCGTAGCGCCTGCTCGTAGGCCATGCCGATGGGCCTGACCGCGAGGGTATCCTCCTTCAGACGGATCGGCTGGTTGACGTCGATCCCCAGCGTGAAGGCCAGGTTGGACTTGGCGATGTCCACGGCGTTCTGCTGCGTGATCACCGTCACCTTCCGGGACTCCAGGTTGGACCGCGCCGTCAGCACGTCGGACACCGGCGCAGACCCGATCTCGTACATCGTCTGCGCCCGGCGCAGCGACTCCTCCGCCACCCGCACGGACTCCTTGTTCAAGTTCAGGAGCTTTTCCGCCTGGAGGACCTGGAAGAACCGCTGCTTGACCGTCTGGACCGTCGTCAGCCTGGTGTTCTGGAACGTCTGTTCTGTGGCCCGGTGGTTCGCCCGGCTGGCCGCGATGCTGGACAGGGTATTGGCGTCATAGATCGTCATGCTCAGGTTGGCCCCCACCGACTGCGAACCGCTCACCACGCTCTGGCCTGCCGCGCTGATGACCTGGCCGGTGGCAGGGTCGATGATCTGGCCGGTGATCCGGGGGCCGGTGACGGCCTTGTTGGCGCCGTAGCTGGTACTGATCCTCGGAAGAAGCGCCCCCTTGGCCGACTGCACGGCCACGTCCGAGATATCCACGTTGTACCGGGCGTTGATGATCTCGGCGTTGTTCTTCAGGGCGATCTCCACGCAGTCCTTCAGCGCCAGAGAGTCCTGAGCCTCCTGGGCCGTGACGGGGTGCGTCAGGACACCCTGGGCCAGGACAGTGAGCGCGAAGAGAAGCCTTCCCAACCTCATGTCGGCTCCTTAAAAAGACGGATTCGGGGTGCGTGATCCGTGATCTGTGTCTTATCGACCTGTTAGACGGAAGCGATGGCCTTTTGTTCCACAGGGGGATAATATAATGCGATGAAGCGGGAGACGCAACAAAAGAAAGTGATGAGCGATGAACGCAGAACGCAGAACGAGAAAGACGCGCTGTTTCGCTTTTCGTTCATCGTTCCACCCCACCTCACGCTCCCATGAGGTCGCGTGCCCTGCCCTGTTCTGACTTCATCGTTACCCTTTCAGTCGTCGTCCGCAGCGGCCAGGACCTCCGCAGGGACCTCCTGCGCCCGCAGGCTGGCGGCAGCCCGCCGCCAGACCTCCCGCAGGTCGTCAAGCAGCGTGTAGAACAGCGGCACCACCAAAAGCGTCAGCGCCGTGGACACCACCATCCCCCCCATCATCGCCCGGCCCATCGGCGCATACGACATCCCCATCAGAGACCCGCTCCCCACCGCCATCGGCAGCCACCCGAACACCGTGGTGGCCGTGGTCATCAGGATGGGACGCAGGCGCTGCTTGCCCCCCAGCACGATGGCCTCGGTCCGGTCCATCCCGTCCAGCCGGAGCTGGTTGACCCGGTCGATCAGCACGATGGCGTTCTTGACCACCACGCCGATCAGGATCACGCTGCCGATCATCGCCATCATGTCGAAGGGGGTGTTCGTCAGGTAGAGGGTCCAGTAGACGCCTAAGAAGGAGAAGGGGATGGACAGCAGGACGGAGAAGGGGAGGATGAACGACTCGAACAGCACGCCCATCAGCAGGAAGACGAACACCACGGCTAAGATGAGGGCGAACTGCTGGGCCTGGTTG
>Ga0156186_1059_pt1 | contig 41329 bp, 35 predicted proteins | sample RifCSPlowO2_12_FD_107839 | JGI IMG/M metagenome (GOLD analysis project Ga0156186, IMG submission 107839) | Candidatus Handelsmanbacteria bacterium RIFCSPLOWO2_12_FULL_64_10
TGGCCTGGAGCAGGGCGACCTCCGCGTCGAGCAGGTCCGAGTTGAGGGCCAGGCCGGCCTTGAACCGGGCGCTGGTGACCCGGTGGTTCTCCTCGGCCTGTTTGACCCCCTGCTCCGCCACGCCGATGCGCTCCTCCGCCTCCAGCAGGTTCAGGAACTGCTGCGTGACCTCCAGCCGGATGCCGTCCCTGATCTGGGCGAGGGCGTCCTGCGCCTGGAGGAGCTGCGCTCGCGCCTGCCCCGTCTGATGCGCGGTCGTCCGCCAGTTCCAGAGGTCGAGGGAGACGGCGACGCCCACGTCCCAGGTCCCCTTGAACCGGTCCTGCGCGGGGAGGAGGCGGGGGTTGGGGCGGGCGTAGGCGTAGTTTCCGATCAGGTAGATCTGGGGGAGCTGGCCTGATCTCGCCAGGGCGACGCCGGCCTCTCCGGCCTTCAACCGGTGCTCCATCGCCTGGATCTCGGGGCGGCTCTCCAGGGCCTTCTGGAGGAGGGGGGCCAGGTCGGCGAATCTCCGGGGCTGGCGCTCGACTTTGGAGGCGAGGGCGACCTCTGTCTCCAGGGGCAGGCCGATGAGGTTGTTCAGGGCGACCGTGGCTAAGCGCACGGCGTTCTTCGCGTGGATCTGCGCGAGCCGGGCGCTGGAGAGCTGCACCTGCACCTTGAGCGCCTCGTTGTACGTGATCAACCCCTGTCTGTGGAGGTTCTGGGCGTCCCTCAGGTGGGCCTCCACCTGCGAGACGTTCTCGTCGAGCACCTTCCGGATTTCGACGGCCTTGAAAAGCCCCCAGTAGGCGGCCTGGATGTTGTAGACGAGGTCCGCCCTGTCCCGGCTGTAGTCCTGCTGCGCGGCCTGCGCGCCGTGCCGGGCGAGGTCCGCGCTGCTTTCGAGGCGGAGGCCGGTGAAGAGGGGCTGCTGGAGGGTGAGCCGGGCGTTGTAGTTGTTGAGAATGGAGGGGGAGATGGTGAACGTGCTCGGGGCGGGCGGCGGGAACGGGAGGGCCACCTCGAAGGGCGCGATTTCGCTCAGGCGCGTGTAGGTTCCGCTGAGTTTGAGGGAGGGGAGGCGGGCGGCGTTCGCCTCGCTCACCCTGGCGTCGGCGGCCCTCACCTTCATGAGCGAGGCGTGCAGGGACCTGCTGTTCTCCAGGCCGATCCGGATGCACTCCGAGACGGTGAGGGGTTGCTGCGCGGGCGCGACCTGAATGATCAGCAGGAGGCCAAGAGACAGGATGACGAGAGGGCGCATGGCTCATTTCTCCTGATGGGCGGCGTAGGTCGCCCTGAATTCGTCCGTCAGGATGCCTTCAAACAGGACTTTGATGATGGCCTCGAAGGCCTGCGAGGCCGAGAGCGGGAGCTGGGACAGGACCTCGGCGTGGATGATGCCCTGAATCAGGTTGACGTACATGAGCGTCAGGAGTTGCCGGTCCACGTCGCCCCTGAACACCCCCTTCCGGACGCCCTCCTCGATCAGGTCCCCGAAGACGCTGGTCGCCTTCTGCCGCCTGAACGCCTCGATCTCCTTCCAGAGTTCCGGGGCGTTTCGGTGCAGGTCCTGCATGAAGAGGGGGCCGATCCGAGAGAGTTTCATCGCCAGAAAGGCCATCAATCGCTTCAGCTTTTCCGCGAAGCTCAGCCCTCTGTCTTGAAGGATCTCGTCGAGGCCCCTTTCGATCTCCCCCCTGTTCAACTCCACCACTTCCCGAAGCAGCTCGTCTTTCCCGGAGAAAAATCTGTAGAGCGTCTTCTTGCTCATGCCGAGGCCGGAGGCGATCTCGTCCATGGTGACTTTCGTGAAGCCGAGCTGGAAGAACTGCTCCCTGGCCGTCTCCAGGATGCGATCCCTGATTTGAGGATCACCGGACATGGGGTGTTCCTTGCGCTGGAAGCGGGACCTTTGGAAACTTAAATAGTTTTTATGGTTTCCAATCTAAAAAGAACAGGGGGGGCTGTCAAGCGTTTTTTTGAGGGGGGTGTCTTGGGATTGGGGTCCGTAGCCGGGGTCGCAGACCCCGGCTCAAATCGAGTAGGTCCCGACGAAGACCTTCAGGCCCTTCGGGGTGACGTAGACGATCTCGCCCACGGAGAGGCGGAGGGTCTCGTGGCGCTCGCGGGTCAGCTCCACCTCGATGTCCTTTTTGTCGTCCAGGAGTTCGAGTTCCATCTTCACGACGGCGCCGATGGGGTGGATCCACTTCACGCGGGCGCAGGCCGAAGACCCGTTTTTCTGCGAGAGGTCCACGTCTATGTCGTGGGGCCGGACGAAGGCCACCACGCCCCGGTCCTCCCCCGACACGTGCGCGGGGGCGTCGGCCTCCAGTCCGGCGGCCAGGCTCAGCCTGTCCCCCCGGACCCGGCCGTGAAAGATGTTGACGCTCCCCAGGAAGTTCATGACGAAGGGCGTGGCCGGGCGGTTGTAGACCTCGTCGGGCGTCCCCACCTGCTCGACCTTCCCATCGTGCATCAGGACGACCCGGTCGGCCAGCTCCAGGGCCTCCTCCTGGTCGTGGGTGACAAAGAGGCTGGTGACGTGGATCTCGTCGTGGAGCCGGCGGATCCACTGGCGCAGCTCCTTGCGCACCTTCGCGTCGAGCGCGCCGAACGGCTCGTCCAGGAGGAGCACCTTCGGGCGCGCCGCCAGGGCGCGCGCCAGGGCCACGCGCTGGCGCTGCCCGCCGGAGAGCTGCGCCGGGTAGCGGTTCTCGACCCCCTCCAGCTGGATCAACCGGAGGAGTTCGTGGACGCGCTCCCGGATCTCCTCCTTCGGGCGTTTGCGCACCTGCAGGCCGAACGCGATGTTGTCGAAGATGGTCATGTGCCTGAACAGGGCGTAGTGCTGGAACACGAACCCCACGTTCCGGTGGCGCACGGGCCGGTCCGTGGCGTCCTCGTCGTGGAAGTAGATGGTCCCCGCATCGGGGGTCTCCAGGCCGGCGATGGCACGGAGGAGGGTGGTCTTGCCCGACCCCGAAGGGCCGAGCAGCGCCACCAGAGAGCCACTGGGGACCTCCACGCTCACGTCGTCCAGTGCTGTGAAGTTTCCGAATCGTTTCGTAACGCCCCGAACCTCGATGCTCATGTTCCGATCCCCTCCACCGACTGCGCGGTTTTCTGTTGTTCCCGCCGTATCCTCCACTCCAGGGCGCTTTTGACCGCCAGCGTCACCAGGGCCAGGCAGGCCAGCAGGGAGGCCATAGCAAAAGCGGCTACGGAATGGTATTCGTTGTAGAGGATCTCCACGTGCAGGGGTATGGTGTTGGTCATCCCCCGGATGTGGCCGGACACGACAGAGACCGCCCCGAATTCGCCCATGGCCCGCGCGTTGCAGAGGACGACTCCGTAGAACAGGCCCCACTTCACATTCGGCAGGGTGATGCGCCGGAAGGTCTGCCAGCCGCTGGCGCCGAGCACCAGGGCGGCCTGCTCCTCCTCCGTGCCCTGGGCCTGCATGAGGGGGATCAACTCGCGGGCCACGAAGGGGAAGGTCACGAAGATGGTCGCCAGGACGATGCCCGGCACGGCGAAGATGATCCGGAGGTCGTGCCCGGCCAGCCACGGCCCAAGCCAGCCCTGCAGGCCGAAAAGGAGCACATAGATCAACCCCGAGACCACCGGGGAGACGGAAAAGGGCAGGTCGATCAGGGTGATCAGCACGTTCTTGCCGACGAACTCGAACTTGGCGATGGCCCACGCCGCGGCGACCCCGAAGACCAGGTTCAGGGGCACTGCAACGGCCGCGATGAGCAGCGTCAGGCGGATGGCGGACAACGCATCGGACTCGCGGAAGGCGGCGATGTAGGCCCCCACGCCCTTTTTGAACGCCTCCACAAACACCGCGGCCAGCGGCACGACCAGGAACAGGCCGAGAAAGATCAGGGCCACTCCGATCAGGACATAGCGGACGATGGGGGGGGCAGTTGAGGAGATAGGCATAAAAATGGGAGATGCGAGACCTCACCCTCCCCCGTTGCTGTAGACAAGCCTTTGCTACCCCCTCCCTCTCCCATTGGGAGAGAGGGCAGGGGTCGCGACCTCATGGGAGCGACAGGTTGGGTGGTGGGGTCAGGGGGTAGGTGAGGTCCGTTTAAGCTGCGTGGCGGCTGCGGCTCCACCACTGCAGCAGGTTAATGATCAAAAGCAGCACAAACGACGTCACGAGCATGACCACTGCGATCGCGGTGGCGCCGGCGTAGTCGTACTGTTCCAGCTTGGTGACGATCAGCAGCGGCGTGATCTCGGTGCGCATCGGCATATTGCCGGAGATAAAGATGACCGAGCCGTACTCGCCCACCGCCCGGGCGAAGGATAGCGCAAAGCCGGTGAGGACAGCCGGCATCAGTTCTGGCAGGATGACCCGCGTGAAGGTTTGCCAGCCGCTGGCGCCCAGGCTGGCGGCGGCCTCCTCGATCTCCAGGTCCAGGTCCTCCAGCACGGGTTGTACCGTTCGCACCACGAAGGGCAGCCCGATGAACGTGAGCGCGATCACTACCCCCAGCGGCGTGAAGGCGGCTTTGATCCCCAGCGCCTCGAGATACCGGCCGATCCAGCCGTTGGAGGCGAAGACGGCGGTGAGGGTGATGCCCGCCACGGCGGTCGGCAGGGCAAAGGGGAGGTCCACCAGCGCATCGACGATCCCTTTGCCTGGAAAGCTGTAACGCGCCAGCACCCACGCCACCACCAGACCGAACACCACGTTGATCAGGGCTCCGACCAGTGAAGCGCCCAGACTGAGCCGGTAAGAGGCAAGGGCGCGAGGGGCGGTGACGGTACCCCAGAACTGGTCCCAGCTCAGCGCAGCCGTTCTGAGAAAGGTTGCGGAGAGCGGAATCAACACGATCAGGCTGAGATAGAGCAGGGTGAAGCCCATCGCCAGGCCGAAGCCGGGGAGAATGCTGCGCTGTTTGAGGGGCATGAGTGTAAAGGGTGACAACCCCCCTTCCACCCCCTGACCCCCTCCCTCCCCCCACAAGTGGGGGAGGGAGGGGGAAACAAGGGAACCCTCCCTTGGAATGGGGGAGGGTGGGGGGCGAAATATGCAACGATCACCAGCCAGGCTGGTAGATCTGATCGAACACCCCGCCGTCGGCAAAGTGGGTCTTCTGTGCCTTCTGCCAGCCGCCGAAGACCTCGTCAATCGTGAACAGGGTTACATTTGGAAACTGCCTGGCGTACCTGGCCGCCACCTCCGGGTCCCGCGGGCGGTAGTAGTGCCTGGCCGCGATCTCCTGTCCCTCCTTTGTGTAAAGATACTCCAGGTAGGCCTGGGCGACCTCCCGTGTCCCGCGCTTGTTCACCACCTTGTCCACGATGCTCACCGTCGGCTCGGTGAGGATGCTGGTCGAGGGCACGACGATCTCGAACTTGCCTGCGCCCAGATCTTTGCCGACGAGTAATATTTCGTTTTCCCAGTTGACGAGGACATCCCCGATGCCGCGCTCAATGAAGGTGGTGGTGGCGCCGCGCGCCCCGGAGTCGAGCACGGGCACGTTCCGGTAGAGGCGGGTCACGAAGTCCTTTGCCTTCGACTCAACCCCGTCCTTCCGCCGGAGCGCGTAGCCCCACGCTGCCAGGTAGTTCCAGCGCGCCACGCCGGAGGTCTTGGGGTTGGGACTGATGACGGAGACGCCGGGCCTGACCAGGTCGTCCCAGTCCTTGATGCCCTTGGGGTTCCCCTTGCGCACCAGGAATCCGACGGTCGAGATGTAGGGGGCGCTGTTATGGGGGAGACGCGATTGCCAGTCTTTGGGGATCAGACCGGCCTTCTCGTGGATCGCGTCGACATCGTAGGCCAGCGCCAGGGTCACGACGTCGGCCTCCAGGCCGTCGATCACGGCGCGGGCCTGCTTGCCGGACCCGCCGTGGGACTGGTTGACGGTGACGCTCTGGCCGGTCCTGGCCTTCCAGTATTTCGCGAAGGCGGCGTTGAATTCCTGGTAGAGCTCTCGCGTCGGGTCGTAGGAGGCGTTGAGCAGCGTCACGCCCTTCGGCTGCGCCAGCGCGGAAGAGGTTGCGGCTATGATCAGGCCCAGGGCGAGCCAGGAGCGGATCAGGCCCCGCAGGGTCATTTCTTGATCCTCACTCAGATCCTGTATCCGTCCGAGAAGTTGATGTTGCAGTACTTCGGCCCGTCGTCTCCCGTCTCCCTCAGATGCCGCCAGCGCCCCGCGCGGGGGTCTTCGCCGGGATGGACGGGGGTGGTGCAGCACTCGCACCCGATGCTGGGGTAGCTCCGGGCGTGGAGGGGGTGGACGGGGACGTCGTGCGCCTTCAGGTACGCCGCGACCTGATCGTCCGTCCAGTCGAAGATGGGGTGCAGGGTGTAGCCCCGGATGCGCGGGTCCCGGACCAGGGGCTCCAACTGGCCGCGCTGCCCCCCCTCGCTCCGGCGCAGGCCCACCATCGTCAGCCTGTGGCCGGACTGCTTCATGTGGTCGAGGTAGGGCGCGGTCTTGCGCAGCCGACAGCATTCTTTCTGGCCGTCTACGTAGAGGTAGAGCTTTTTCTCAAACGCTTTTTCCTGCTGTTCCGGGGTCTGCTCAGGATAGAGCGTCACGATGTTCAGGCCGTAGCGGCGCATGAACTCGTCGCGAAGCTGAAGGGTCTCCCGGAAGTGATAGCCCGTGTCCACGAAAAGGATTTCGTTGTCCAGCCTCAGCCGGTGGAAGAGGTGCATCAACGCGGAGGCGGTCTTCTGCATGCTGCTCAACAGGACCGCGTTCCGGCCAAAGGCGTCCACGGCCCAGCGGATGCGCCCTTCGGCGTCGAGGGGCCGCAGCGTTTCGTTGACCTCTGCGAGGTCCGGCTCGGTTTTGAGGGCCGTCTCCATGATCTTTCCTCAGCGAAGGTCCGCGAACAGGTCCGTGGAGAGGTAGCGCTCCCCGCAGCTCGGGAGGATGACGACGAGGATCCGGCCCGCGTTTTCCGGGCGATGGGCGACGAGCCGGGCGGCGCAGAGGGCCGCGCCGGAGGAGATTCCGACCAGGAGGCCCTCCTCGCGGGCGGCCCGGCGGGCCATGGTGAACGCCTCCTCGTTCTTGACCCGGATGACCTCGTCGATGACGCCGGTGTTCAGGACGTCGGGGACGAAACCGGCGCCGATGCCCTGGATCTTGTGCGGGCCGGGCGCGCCGCCCGACAGGACGGGGGAGGCGTCGGGCTCGACGGCGATGGCCCTGAAGGAGGGCTTGCGAGGCTTGATGACCTCCGCAACGCCGGTGATCGTGCCTCCCGTGCCGACGCCGGAGATGAGGATGTCCACCTGGCCGTCGGTGTCGTTCCAGATCTCCTCGGCGGTGGTCTTGCGGTGGATGTCAGGGTTGGCCGGGTTCTGGAACTGCTGAGGAATGAAGGCATTCGGGTTCTCCGCGGCGATCCGCCCGGCCTCCTCGATGGCCCCCTTCATGCCTTTTGGGGCGGGCGTGAGGACCAGTTCGGCCCCCAGCGCCTTGAGGAGGACGCGGCGCTCGACGCTAAAGCTTTCGGGCATGGTCAGGATGAGGCGGTAGCCCCGCGCGGCGCAGACGAAGGCCAGGGCGATTCCCGTGTTGCCCGACGTGGGCTCCACGACGACCGTGTCTCTGGTGATCCTGCCGGCCCGTTCCGCGGCGTCGATCATGGAGACGCCGATCCGGTCCTTGACGCTGGACAGGGGGTTGAAGAATTCGAGTTTGGCCAGCACCGTGGCCCTTGCGCCGTCGGTGACCCGGTTGACCCGGACGAGCGGGGTGTTTCCGACCAGTTGCGTGATGTCTTCATAAATGCGCGCCATGTCCGCCTCCTCCCCTCAAGGGGTTTTCAGATTCTGTAAGTGAGGATCTCTGCCTTCTGGCTCTGCAACTCTTTTGTCCGCTCACACACGTCGGCCAGGGTTATTCTGTCCACGATGTCCGAGATGGCGTCCCGCACGTCGAGCATCACGCTCCGCAGGCCACAGGTCACCTCGTCGGGACAGGAGCAGCGCTCCGGGGCGGCCTGGCTGGCGCAGCCGATGGGGGCGATGGGGCCCTCGATCAGGCGGATGACCTCGCCGAGCGTGATCTGATCCGGGGGCCGCGTCAGGACATAGCCCCCGCCGACGCCCCGGCGGCTCTGGAGGAGGCCGGCGTTCTTGAGGGCCAACAAGATCTGCTCCAGGAATTTGACCGGGATGTTCTCTTGGCGGGCGATGTCGTGGGCCTGCGCGACACCCCTGTCCGCGTTCATGGCCAGGTCGATCAGGGCCCGGAGGGCGTACTCGCCTTTTTTGGAGAGTTTCATAAAGACCCTATTTCCTATAAATTCAATAGAATTTATAGGAAATATACATTCAGGAAGGGCCCCTGTCAAGAGATTTTTGTTTTAGGGGGCCTTTTTTAGACGGGTAATCCGATTGACAGGGGAGGTTTGAAAGCGTTATATTGGGTTTACGAATGACGAATGCCCCTCGATACGGGGCCTTCGGCCCCTACTCGGGGAAGCGGTTATCCGTTTGTCCCGAGTAGCGAACGAAGTGAGCGTATCGAGGGATAGACGAATCACGAACGACGAAAGGAGTGTGTCATGTTCAAGATCGGGATGGTGGACCTGGATACCTCCCATCCGGTGGCCTGGCTGCCCAAGATCAACGCCTACGGGGATATGAAGGTGGTGGCGGTGTTTGATTCGGGCGACGTGAACCCCCGGAGCTATACGGAGGAGTTCGCGCAGAAGAACGACGTGAAGATCGCCGGCTCACCGGGGGAGCTGGCCGGGATGGTGGACGCGGTCATCCTGCACGGGGCGGACTGGGACGCCCACGTGGACCGGGTGATTCCGTTTTTAGAGGCCGGGAGGCCGGTGCTGATCGACAAGCCGATGGTGGGGAAGCTGCGGGACGCGCACCGGCTGCTGGGCCTCCAGCAGAAATACCCGGAGGCGCTGATCATGGGGGGGTCGAGCGTGCGGTTTGCGGAGGAGGTCGCGGCGCTCAAGGCGGAGAAGGAGGCGTTCGGGCACATCTCCTGCGCATTCGCCTCGGGGCCGAACGACTTCTTCAGCTACGGCATCCACACGGTGGAGATGTTTGAGGGGTTCTTCGGGGCGGGGGTGAAGTCGGTCCGGTACCTGGGGGCGAACGGCGGGGAGCTGTTCCAGGCTACATACAAGAACGGGCCGATGGTGATCTACCAGATCAGCGCGCCGTCCGGCGGGTGGTACTTCGCGCTGACCACCTCCAAAGGGGTCAAGGCGACGTCCGTGGAGGTCCCCAAGCTCTACGACGCCATCATCGCTCAGTTCCATAAGATGCTGGTCGAGAAGAAGGCCCCGCTCCCGCTGCCGGAGTTTCTGGAGGCCATTCTGGTCCAGCTCGCGGCGCTCCGGGCGCGGCAGACAGGCGTGACGGTCTATCTGGATGATCTGGGCTATGACGAGGGGTTCGACGGGAAGGCCTACACGGCGGCCTACCGGATGAACAAGTGGAAGGGGAAGTATTAATGGCCAGGTACAAGATTCTCATGTTCGAGCCGATGCACGAGGTCGGGCTGAACCATCTGAAGGCGCACGACGCGGAGGTCGTGACTGCGCCGGACGCGGACGAGGCGACGATCCTGAAGTGGGTCGCGGACGCGGACGGGATCATCGCCCGCGCGCGGGGGTTCTTCAACGGGAGGGTGATGGACGCCGCGCCGGGGCTGAGGGTGATCGGCCGGCACGGGGCCGGGGTGGACAACGTGGATGTGGAGGCGGCCACGCAGCGGGGCATCTGGGTCGTGAACACGCCCCACGCGCCTTCGGAGGCGGTGGCGGAGTACGTGGCGATGGCGCTCGTGGCGTTGACCAAGCGGCCCATCGACGCGGACCGGGCCGCGCGGGCGTGCGACTGGGCGTTCCGGAACCGGCACGTGGGGCCGGAGGTGCTGGGCAAGACGCTCGGCATCGTGGGATTCGGGCGGATCGGGCGGCGGATCGCGGAGATCTGCGGGTGCGGGTTCCGGATGCGGATTCTGTATGCGGACGCGATCCGGGCGCCGGAGGCGGAGGAACAGCGGGTAGGCGCGACGCAGGTCCCGCTCGACCGGCTGATGGCGGAGTCGGATTTCGTGACGCTGAACGTCCCGCTGCTGCCGGAGACGCGGCACATGATCGGAAGGCGGGAGCTGGCGCTGATGAAGCCGACGGCGTATCTCGTGAACGCGGCGCGGGGGCCGGTGGTGGACGAGGCCGCGCTGGTGGAGGTCCTCCGGAAGCGGGGGATCGCCGGGGCGGCCATCGACGTGTTCGAGGAGGAGCCGGTGAGGCCGTACAACCCGCTGCTGAAGTTAGACAACATCCTGCTCAGCCCGCACAACGCCGGACACTCCATCGAGGCCGCGCAGAAGATGGCCATGGTGTCGGCGGACGTGATCCGGGTGCTCAAGGGGGAGCAGCCGGAGTACCCGGTGAACCGGCCGGAGAGGCCGCGCAAATAAGATTCACCACAGAGAACACAGAGAACACGGAGAAGGGCGCGGAGAAAGGCGGGAGACGGAGGTGAAAACCTATGTCTAAGGATGCGGGAATCCGTCTGAGAGACGACTATTCCCTGAAGTTGCCGGCGGAGGTGGTCAAGAAACTCCGCCTGAGGCGGGGAAGCAGGCTCTATCTGCGGGAGGGCAAGGGGAGCCTGGTCCTGATGACGGCCAGGGAGAAGGAGGTGTGGGAAGGTTTCAGGGGCGCTGTTGAGCAGGCGAGACGCGAGGTCGCGTCAGCCGGGGGGGTGACCGATGCGGAGATCGAGGCCGCCGTCAGGAAGGTCAGACTTCGGCGCGGGAATAAATTCCCGCGCTGCTTTTGCAAAGTCCGCTGAAGGGGCGGGTTTGAAACCCGCCCCTTCAGCCCGGTGAACCGGGCGATGGGGCGCGGAGGAAACGAAGAGGGGTTATCGCCAGGCCCGATCACGAAGCGGGTTCTGGTGATAGCCCCTTTTCATTGACTGAAAGGTGTGTCATCTCGCGGCATACAGGACCTGAGCCGTTTCAAGGTCGCGTTCTGGCTATGCCGTCAGTACCACCTTGAACGCCTCTTTGTTCATCACGAGGTCAAGACCCTGCTGGCAGGCCGAGACAGGGAGTCTGTGAGAGACCCAGTCGTTGAGGTCGACCTTTCCGGCCTCGATGAAGTCCACCAGACGCCGCTGCGCCCGGCCTTCCTTAGCGCCCACCCGTTTCACGTTGGGTCGGGCCAGGAGGTCCTGGGGGAAGGGGTGATCGATCCCGGCAACCCCGTACACAAAGACCGCTCCCCTGTGGCCGGCCAGCGCCACCGCCCTGCGGAGCGCATCCGGCGATCCGACCGCTTCGATCACGACATCGAACCCGCCCTTTGCCAGGATGTTCCGGGCCTCGGCAGAGTCGTCATCGCCCAGGGTAAAACTGTCGCACCGGCTGATCTGTTCAAACCGTCTGGCGTACCTGTTCGTTCGCGCAAACACGTGAACGGAGTCGGCCCCCAACAACCGAGCAAACAGGGCGAAGGCCTGACCGACGGGTCCGGTCCCCACAATGGCCACGGTCTGGCCGGCCTTGATGCCGCAGTTGCTGGCCGCACAGTCGAGCGTCTCCATCAGCGTGATCATGGCGGCTGCCAGGGCCGGCTCCACCTGGATCAGGAGTTTTTGCTGGTCCCCCGGAAAGGATTCGGGCCCGTAGGGGACGCCCCGCCGGGCCCATTCGTCGGTGATCAGGCCCAATTCGGCCAGGCCACCCCAGACGCTCCGGATGCCGTCGGGCTCCACCATTTTGGGCAGCCTCTGGCGGAACACCCGGTCGCCCGGCTTGAAATGCTTTACTTTGCTCCCGGTTTCAACGACCGTCCCGACCACTTCGTGGCCCAGGATGATCGGGAAGGGGCCGGGGCAAAACCTGTTCTGCACCAGCTTCTGATCCGTGGAATTGCAGATCCCGCAGGCGTCCATCCTGACCAGGGCCTCATACTCGCCGGGCACGGGTTCCGTGAGATCGCCCAGCGCCACCTCTGCGCCCGGTTTCCAGGCCATGACCCCTTTCATGCCGCGCCCTCCTATCTCAGACGACCGGGGCCCCAGTAGTCCCTGTTTCCAAACCGGCAACCGGCGGGTTCCTCAAACGGCCGGTGCGGGACCATGGAGGCGATTTCATCCAGCCGGGCCGCGATATCGGCCGGGAGGGGGCCCTGCTCCACCGCCTGATAATTCTGTTCGAGCTGCTCCACGTTGCGGGGGCCTGTCAATACAGTGGAGACGCCCTCCACGCCGAGCGCCCAGCGCAGGCAGAGGACGGGCAACTCCAGGCCGATCTCATCCACGAAGCGATACAGCGCCTTCAACTGTTCCCGCCGTGGCGGGCTGAGCCAGGGGGCCCCGTGTTCCACCTCTTCCTCGTACTTTCTGACCAGCCAGCCCTGCTGGGTCGGAGAGGCCAGCAGGACCCCCATGCGGTGTCTGTTGGCCTCCGGGATGACGGTGGACAGGGCGTCCCGCCACAGGGGGCTGGAGTTGAAGGCGGTCAACACCACGTCGTACGCGCCGGTGGCCACGATGCGGGTCAATTCATGGACCGTGGTTCCTCCCAGACCGGTGTGTTTGATCAGGCCCTTTTCCCTGAGTTCGTGCAGCAGTTCCACCACCGGCCCCTGAAATGACAGGCCGTCGTTGTACCAGTTCAGCTGTCCGGGACGGTCCGGCTCGTGGACCATCAGGATGTCGATGGCGTCGCGACGCAGGTTTTTCAAGCTGCGTTCCACCACCCCCATCAGCAGACCCTTGTCTTTGGGGTTGAAATCCGGCCAATCTCCCGGAGGTCCCAGCTTGGTGGACACGATGCAGGGTTTTCCGATTTCGCGCAGGGCCCACCCCAGGGCCTCTTCGCTGTCCCCATAGTCGGCGGATGTGTCGGCCAGGTTCATGCCCAGCTCCAGCGCCCGGCGGACCACCGGCAGGGCGCCTTCGAACCCCTCTTTCCCCCGCGTGACAAAGGCGCCGCCCAGAGAGAGTTCCCCCACTTTTAGACCGGTCCTTCCCAACACCCTCTGTTTCATAAATACCCCGCCCTCTTTGCCGTCGGAATGTAAGGATCATTCGTCGGTGACGCAGCCCTCGGAGGCGGACTTGACGTTCTTGATGTATTTGTAGAGGGTCCCGCGCGTGGCCTTGTAGGGGGGCGCAGCCCAGGCGGCCTTCCGCCTGGAGAGTTCGGCGTCGGCCAGGTCCACGCTCAGGAGATGCCTCTCCGCGTCGATGGTGATTGGGTCCCCGGTTCGGATCAGGGCGATGGGGCCGCCCTCCTGGGCCTCCGGCGTGACGTGCCCCACGACGAAGCCGTGCGTGCCGCCGGAGAACCGGCCGTCCGTGATCAGGGCCACGTCCTTGCCCAGGCCCGCGCCCATGATGGCGGCGGTGACGGTCAGCATCTCCGGCATGCCGGGCCCGCCCTTCGGGCCCTCGTAGCGGATCACGAGCACCTCACCTTTCCGGAGTTCCTTCCGCTCCAGCGCGGCGAGCACATCCTCCTCGGAGTCGAAGACGCGGGCAGGGCCGGTGAATTTCAGGCCCTCCTTGCCGGTGATCTTGGCCACGGCCCCCTCCGGCGCCAGGTTGCCCCTCAGGATCTGGAGGTGGCCGGTCTGCTTGATGGGCCGGTCGAGGGGATGGATCACCTCCTGCCCCGACGCCAGGCCGGGCAGGTCCTTCAGGTTCTCGGCGACGGTCTTCCCGGTGACGGTGATGCAGTCCCCGTTCAGGAGGCCCGCGCTCAGGAGGAGCTTCATCACGGCGGGGGTGCCGCCCGCGTTGTGGAGGTCTTCCATGACATATTTGCCGCTCGGTTTCAGGTCGGCGAGGAAGGGGACGCGGTCGCTGACCTTCTGGAAGTCGTCGATGGTCAGGGGGACGCCCACGGACCGGGCGATGGCGATCAGGTGGAGGACGGCGTTGGTGGAGCCTCCGAGGGCCATGACGATCACCACGGCATTTTCAAGGGCCTCGCGGGTGAGGATGTCCCGGGGCTTCAGGTCTTTCTCCAGGAGGTGGCGGATGGCGGCGCCGGCCCGGAGGCACTCGTCTAACTTTTTAGGATCGGTCGCCGGGGTGGAGGAGCTGTAGGGGAGGGACATCCCCATGGCCTCGATGGCCGAGGACATGGTGTTGGCCGTGTACCTCCCGCCGCAGGCCCCGGCCCCCGGACAGGCGTGTTTGAGGACGTCCGTCAGGCACTGTTCGTCCGCCCTGCCGGCGATGTATTCGCCGTAGCACTGGAAGGCGGAGACGATGTCGAGCTTCTGCCCGTTGTGAAAGCCGGGCCGGATGGTGCCGCCGTAGATCATCAGGGAGGGGCGGTTCAGCCGGCCCATGGCGAGGATACTCCCCGGCATGTTCTTGTCGCAGCCGGGGATGGAGATGTTGGCGTCGTACCACTGGGCGCCCATCATGGTCTCGATGGAGTCGGCGATCAGGTCGCGCGACTGGAGGGAATAGCTCATCCCCTCGGTGCCCATGGAGATGCCGTCGCTCACGCCGATGGTGTTGAAGCGCATGCCCACCATCCCGGCGGCGGTCACGCCCTCCTTGACCTTAGCCGCCAGGTCGAGCAGGTGCATGTTGCAGGTGTTTCCGTCGTACCACATGCTGGCGATGCCGACCTGGGGTCTATTCATGTCCGCTTCGGTCAGGCCGGTCCCATACAGCATCGCCTGGGAGGCGGCCTGGGACTTTCTCTGGGTGATGCGGGCGCTGTAGCGATTGAGCTGGGTTGCCATGATTTCTCCTTTTTTATGTCGCTGAGGTATGCCTGTTTACGTCCTACAATGTAGCCCCGGCCCTGTTCCAAGTCAAGCTCAAATCCCCACCGCTCAACCCCCCGGCCATTTATGTCATAATATAAGAATAACTCGTCGGTTAGATTTAGACGGAGACCTGTAAAAACGCTTGACAAAGATGCGTTGCTATATTATAATAAGGAATTACATATCTGTTAGGCAGATTTCTGACGAATGACCGCTATCGCCGGAATTTTTATGGGACGATTTTGGGCTCCATCTGGATATGACGGTTTTGAGGCTGATGCAAGCACTGCCTCCCGGCGGGCGATTCGTCGTCCCATTCCTTCCGCCATTGCCCGGCTCGCGGCGGCCTCCCCAGCCGACGTGTGGTTGTCCATTCTGATCCTTCCCCTGTTGCTGGGCCTCCTTCTGGCGCTCATTCTACCCGGCGCTTAAGAGGCTCACCTCCCGGTCGTCATCTCTACCTTCACCCGGAAATCGACTCTGGAAGGAGCCTCTGAAGCGATTCACAGGCGGTGGCCTCTTTGTATTTTCTCAATTTAGTCGCGATATCTCAACGAAAGAGTCGAAGAGAGGGGACATGGACAACGTCGTGCAGAGGCATACGATCTCGGCCTTAGTGGAGAACCACTTCGGCGTGCTGTGCAGGGTCTCCGGGCTGTTCTCCAGCCGGGGGTTCAACATCGACAGCCTGTCGGTGGGTGAGACGGAGGACCCGAGCGTATCCCGGATGACGATCGTGGTCAAGGGGGACGACCGGGTGCTGGAGCAGGTGAACAAGCAGTTGGGGCGTCTCGTGGACGTGATCAAGGTCATCGACATGACCAAGGGGAGTTTCGTGGAGCGGGAGCTGGCCCTGATCAAGGTGTCGGCGGACAAGACGACGCGGTCGGAGATCATCCAGATCGCCGAGGTCTTCCGGGCCAAGATCGTGGACCTGAGCCCCAACTCGATGACGATTGAGGTCACGGGGAACGACGACAAGATCAACGCCATGGTCGGGATGCTGAATCCGTTCGGGATCAGGGAGATGGCCCGGACAGGGGTCGTGGCGCTGCTGAGAGAATATCAGGGAGAAGTGTAAACGGGAGGGCATGGCACATGCAGATGTATTATGACAAAGACGCGGACCTGAATCTCCTTCGCGACAAGACGGTGGCCATCATCGGCTACGGCAGCCAGGGGCACGCGCACGCGCTCAACCTGCACGACAGCGGGGTGCGGGTCGTGGTGGGGCTGCGGGAGGGGAGCGCGAGCCGGAAGGCGGCGGCGCAGGAGGGGCTGGAGGTCGTTGCGGTGGCGGATGCGGCGAAGGCCGGCGACATCGTCATGATCCTGATCAACGACGAGCACCAGGGGGCCGTGTACCGGGAGTCCATCGAGCCGGGGCTGGACCCGGGCAACGCGGTGGCGTTCGCGCACGGGTTCAACATCCACTTCCAGCAGGTCGTGCCGCCCAAGGACGTGGACTGTTTTATGATCGCGCCGAAGGGGCCGGGGCACCTCGTCCGGCGGGTGTTCGTGGAGGGGGGCGGGGTGCCGGCGCTGGTGGCCATCCATCAGGACGCGACGGGGAAGGCCAGGCAGACGGCGCTGGCCTATGCCAAGGGGCTGGGCGCGACGCGGGCCGGGGTGCTCGAGACGACGTTCAAGGAGGAGACGGAGACCGACCTGTTCGGGGAGCAGGCGGTGCTCTGCGGCGGGCTGACGGAGCTGATCCGGGCGGGGTTCGACACGCTGGTGGAGGCGGGCTACCAGCCGGAGGTCGCCTACTTCGAGTGTCTGCACGAGGTGAAGCTGATCGTGGACCTGATCTATGAGGGGGGGATCGCCAACATGCGCTGGTCGATCTCCGACACGGCGGAGTTCGGGGATCTGACGCGGGGCAAGCGGATCATCACCGAGGAGACGCGGAGGGCGATGAAGAAGCTCCTGGCGGAGGTCCAGGACGGGACGTTCGCCAAGGAGTGGCTGATGGAGAACCGGGTGGGGAGGCCGGTGTTCAACGCCCGCAAGCGGCAGGACCAGGCGCACCCGATCGAGGAGGTCGGCGCGAAGCTGCGGGGCATGATGCAGTGGTTGAAGCGGAAGTGAAACGACCTCACCCTCCCCCAAACCAGGTGGAAAGGCCCTTTTCGCCCCCTCCCTCTCCGTATACGGAGAGGGAGGGGGTATGGGGGTGGGTGAGGTCCGTTTGCCGGATTTTTTTAAGGAGGTGATTCAGATGGAACCCGGTCTTAGCGGGGGAGGGCAGGACAGCGAGCTGTGTCTATTCGAGCAGGTGGAGCGATTTGGCCGGAGGGTTCCATCTGCGATCATTCAGATGCTCCGGCGGAGGAGGTCATTCTGACCATGGATGCGAGTCAATCGGACCGGGTCATCATCTTCGACACGACGTTAAGGGACGCTGAACAGACGCCTGGCGCCAAGCTGTCCGTGCGCGAAAAGATGGAGATCGCGCATCAGCTGGCCAGGCTGAGGGTGGATGTGATCGAGGCCGGGTTCCCGATCTCTTCGAATGAGGACTTCGAGGCGGTCCACCGGATCGCGCACGAGGTGGAGGGGCCCATCGTCTGCGGCCTGTCCAGGGCGCTCCCCCAGGACGTGGACCGGGCCGGAGAGGCGCTCCGGGGAGCGCCCAGGCCCAGGATTCACACCTTCATCGGGACCTCGCCCCAGCATATCGCCATGATCGGCAAACCCCCCGAGCAGGTCCTGAAGATGGCCGTGGCGGCCGTGGAACGCGCCAGGTCGTTCTGCGAGGACGTGGAGTTCTCCCCGATGGACGCCGCGCGCACGGAGTCGGCCTATCTCTACGGGGTCATCGAGGCGGTGATCCGGGCCGGGGCCACGACGGTCAACATCCCCGACACGGTCGGCTACGCCGTGCCGGAGCAGTTCGGTGGCCTGATCCGGGGCATTCTGGAAAACGTGTCCAACGCCGGGGAGGCTGTCCTGAGCGTGCACTGTCACGACGACCTGGGCATGGCGGTGATCAACACCCTCGCGGCCCTCAAGAACGGGGCGCGCCAGGCGGAGTGCACGATCAACGGGCTGGGTGAGCGGGCGGGCAACGCCTCCCTCGAAGAGATCGTGATGGCCCTGCGCACGCGCCGGGACTACTTCAGTCTTCACACGCAGGTGGAGACTAGGCAGATCTGCCCGACGAGCCGCCTGGTGAGCCGGCTGATGGGCATCGTGGTCGCGCCCAACAAGGCCATCGTGGGGGCGAATGCCTTCGCCCACAGCTCGGGGATTCACCAGGACGGGGTCTTGAAGGACCGCCAGAACTTTGAGATCATAGACCCGCGCGACGTGGGCCTGGACGAGAGCCAGATCGTGCTCACGGCCCGGTCGGGCCGACACGCGCTGCGGCACCGGCTGGAGGAACTGGGTTATCATCTCTCCAAGGAGGAGCTGGACAAGGCCTACCAGCGGTTCTTAGACATCGCGGACAAGAAGAAGGAGATCTTCGACGAGGACCTGGCGGCCATCGTGTCGGACGAGCTGCGCGATGCGCCGCAGAAGTACCAGCTCGAATACCTCCATACGTCGAGCGGGACGGGGACGATCCCGACGTCCACGATCAAGCTCCGCATCGACGGGGAGCGGGTCGTGCAGGAGGCGGCGTGGGGGGACGGCCCCATCGACGCGACCTACAACGCCATCGTGAAGGCTGTGGAGACGCCGGTGCAGCTCGAGGACTACTCCAGCCGGTCCGTGACGCGGGGGCAGGACGCGGTGGGCGAGGTGACGGTGAGGCTGTCGAGCAACGGGCACACGGCGATCGGGCGCGGGGCGTCCACGGACCTGATTGAGGCGGGGGCGAAGGCGTTCATCGACGGGCTGAACCGCTTAGCCGTGCAGGAGCGGATGAAGAAGGGGATGGGGCCTGGCGCGGGGGTGTAAAAGAAGGCAGACCTAACCCCCTAACCCCCTTCCCTAAAGGGAAGGGGGGACAGGCATGTCTTTTCTCCCCTCTCCTTTAGGAGAGGGGTCGGGGGAGAGGTCTTTACGAGGATTCTTCCATGGGCAAGAGCCTGTTCCATAAAGTCTGGGACGCGCACACGGTGCGCCGGCTGCCGTCCGGGCAGACGCAGCTTTTCATCGGGCTGCACCTGGTCCACGAGGTGACCAGCCCGCAGGCGTTCTCGGAGATGCGCGACCGGGGGCTGAAGGTGGCCTACCCGGACCGGACGTTCGCGACCGTGGACCACATCGTCCCGACGGACCTCCAGGTCAGGCCGTTCCAGGACGGCCTGGCCGAGGAGATGATGCGGGCCATCGAGCAGAACGCGAAGGAGTTCAGCCTCCCCCTGTTCAACCTCGATGACTCGCGGCAGGGGATCGTCCACGTGGTGGGGCCGGAGCTGGGGCTGACGCAACCGGGGATGACGATTGCGTGCGGGGATAGCCACACCTCCACGCACGGGGCGTTCGGGGCCGTGGCCTTCGGGATCGGGACGAGCCAGGTGCGGGACGTGCTGGCGACGCAGTGTCTGGCGATGGACCCGCTGAAGGTGCGCCGGATCGACGTGACCGGAGGGCTGTCGAAGGGGGTCTACGCCAAGGACGTGACGCTGAACGTCATCCGCCGCCTGGGGGTCAAGGGGGGCGTGGGATACGCCTACGAGTACGGCGGCCCGGTGATCGACGCCATGACGATGGAGGAGCGGATGTCGCTCTGCAACATGTCGATCGAGGGGGGGGCGCGCGCGGGCTACGTCAACCCGGACCGGACGACGTTCGACTACCTGAGGGGCCGGCCCTACGCGCCGAAGGATGGGGCGTTTGACCGGGCCGTGGTCTGGTGGCGGTCTATGGCGTCGGACGCGGACGCGGCCTACGACGACGCGGTGGAGCTGGACGGGGGCGCGATGGAGCCGACGGTGACGTGGGGGATCACGCCGGGGCAGTCGGTCTACGTGACGGAGAAGATGCCGGACCCGGCGTCGCTGCCGGAGGAGGACCGGGGCTCCGCGAGGGAGGCGTTTGAGTTCATGGGCTTCAAGCCCAACACGCCGATCTCGGGCACGCGGATCGACGTGGCGTTCATCGGGTCCTGCACGAACAGCCGGTTGAGCGACCTGCGGGAGGCGGCCCGGATCGTGAAGGGGCGGAGGGTCGCCGGGGGCGTCAAGGCCCTGGTGGTGCCGGGGTCGCAGGCCGTGCGGAGGGCCGCCGAGGCCGAGGGGCTGCACGAGGTCTTCCTGGGGGCGGGGTTCGAGTGGCGCGAGGCGGGGTGCTCGATGTGCCTGGCCATGAACCCGGACAAGCTGGTGGGGAGGCAGGTCTGCGCGTCTTCGAGCAACCGGAACTTCAAGGGCCGGCAGGGGAGCCCGACCGGGCGGACGTTGCTGATGAGTCCGGCCATGGTCGCCGCAGCCGCCGTGGCGGGGGAGGTCGTGGATGTCAGGGCGATAATCTGAAAGGATTTTTTTCATGAGCATATCATCTGTGGCCCGGATCGAGGGGCGGGCCGTGCCGGTCCGGGGGAACGACATCGACACGGACCGGGTCATCCCCGCGCGCTACCTGCGGTGCGTGACGTTCGACGGGCTGGGGGAGCACGCCTTTGAGGACGACCGGAAGGCGGGGGGGCATCCGTTCGACGACCCGCGCTTTCAGGGGGCGTCGATCCTGGTGGTCAACCGGAACTTCGGGTGCGGCTCGTCGCGGGAGCACGCCCCACAGTCGCTGATGCGGTGGGGGATCAGGGCCGTCATCGGGGAGTCGTTCGCGGAGATCTTCCGGGGGAACTGCACGGCGATGGGCATCCCGTGCGTGACGGCGGACGGGGCAGATGTGCTGCTGCTGATGGAGGCCGTGGAGGCCGAGCCGGGGCAGGCGGTGGTCATGGACCTCAGGACGAAGACGGTGACGTACGGCGACAGGGCCGTGAAGGTCCAGATCCCGAACAGCGCGCGGTCGCAGCTCTTAGAGGGGGCGTGGGACGCCACAGGGCAGCTCTTAGAGGGCACGGCAGCCGTGCGCGCGACGGCGGCGCGGCTGCCCTACGTGAGCGGGTTTAAATAGGAACGGACCCAACCCCCCATCCCCCTTCCCCGAAGGGGAAGGGGGAGCAGGCTGACCTCTCCCCTCTCCCTTCGGGGGAGGGGTCGGGGGAGGGGTCCTCTCACGACGAGATTCACCTATGGACGAACGCTACAACTTTCGAGCCATTGAGTCCAAGTGGCAGGCGCGGTGGGAGCGGGAGAAGACGTTCCGCGCCCCCGATCGCTCCGACCGGCCCAAGTTCTACGCGCTGGAGATGTTCCCCTACCCCTCCGGCGCAGGGCTGCACGTCGGACACCTGAAGAACTACGTGCCGATGGACGCCTTCTGCCGCTACAAGCGCATGAACGGGTTCAACGTCCTTCACCCGATGGGGTGGGACGCCTTCGGCCAGCCCGCCGAGAACGAGGCGATCCAGCGGGGGCGCAACCCCCGCGAGATGGTGCCGGAGTACGCGGCCAACTACCGGCGGACGCTGAAGCTGATCGGCTGCAGCTATGACTGGGACCGGGAGATCAACTCCAGTCTGCCCGATTACTACAGGTGGACGCAGTGGGTCTTCCTGCTGCTCCACCGGCGCGGGCTGGCCTACCGGGCCACGGCCCCGATCAACTGGTGCCCCTCCTGCAAGACGGGCCTGGCGAACGAGGAGGTGAAGGAGGGGCGCTGCTGGCGCTGCGACACGCCGGTGGAGAAGCGGCCCATGCCGCAGTGGTTCTTCCGGATCACGGCCTATGCCGACCGTCTGCTCAACGGCCTGGATCAGATCGACTGGTCGGAGGGGCTCAAGGAGATGCAGCGGGACTGGATCGGGCGGAGCGAGGGGGCGGAGGTGGACTTTCCCGTTCAGGGGACGGGCGACGTCATCCGCGTGTTCACGACCCGGCCCGACACGCTGTTCGGGGCGACGTTCATGGCGCTGGCCCCGGAGCACCCGCTGGTGGCGAAGCTGACCGCGCCGGAGCGGCGGGCGGAGGTGGAGGCCTATGCGCGGAAGGCGCAGGGGGAGACGGAGATCGAGCGCATGAGCGCCGAGCGCGCCAAGACGGGCGTGTTCATCGGGGCCTGTGCGATCAACCCGGCGACGGAGGCGCCGATCCCGATCTGGACCGCGGACTACGTGCTGATGGGCTACGGCACGGGCGCGATCATGGCCGTGCCGGCGCACGACCAGCGGGACTTCGAGTTTGCCCGGAGGTTCGGCATCCCGATCCGCCTGGTCTACCAGATCCCCGGAGGGCCGACCCGGCCGGAGGAGATGACGCAGGCCCTGCCGGAGGGGGGGGCGGTGATTAACTCCGGTCCGTTTAACGGCCTGCCGAACGACCGGGAGACCGTTCAAAAGTTCACCGTCTGGCTGGAGGATAAGGGCAAGGGGAAGGGGACGGTCAACTACCGGCTGCGGGACTGGTTGATCAGCCGGCAGCGCTACTGGGGCGCGCCCATCCCCATCGTCCACTGCGCGCGGTGCGGGGAGGCGCCGGTGCCGGAGGACCAGTTGCCGGTGCTGCTGCCGGAGGTGGAGCGATACCAGCCGTCGGGCACGGGGGAGTCGCCGCTGGCGACGATTCCGGGGTTCGTCCAGACGACCTGCCCGAAGTGCGGCGGCGGGGCGCGGCGGGAGACGGACACGATGGGGGGCTACGCCTGCTCGTCCTGGTATTTCCTGCGGTTTGCGGACCCGCACAACGACGGGGCGTTTGCGTCGCGGGAGAAGGTCGACGCCTGGCTGCCGGTGGACCACTACGCGGGCGGCGTGGAGCACGCGCGCTCGCACCTGCTCTACGCGCGGTTCTGGACGAAGGTGCTGTTCGACGCGGGCCTGGTGAGGTTCGAGGAGCCGTTCCTGGTGCTGCGCAACCAGGGGTCGCTCCTGGCCTACACGCCCGGACGAAGGCCGCGCGCGGGGGAGGAGGTCGCCAGCGAGGAGGATGAGGAGCGGATCTTGGACTGGGTCGTGCTGAGGCCGGAGGAGCGGGCGGCGTTCCCGGAGGATCAGGTCGTCTGGCGCTGGGCGCGGATGTCCAAGTCGAAGGGGAACGTGGTCACGCCGGACGAGATTGCGGAGAAGTACGGGGCGGACAGCCTGCGCGTCTACGAGATGTTCGTCGCGCCGTTCGAGGACGATGTGCAGTGGACGGAGGAGGGGATGCACGGGGCATTCCGGTTCGTCAACCGGGTCTGGCGGTGGGCGACGGGCGCCCTGCCTGTCTTTGACCCCGGCTGGCGGGAGAGGCTGTCCGGGCGGGCGACGGGGCCGGAGGCGCAGGGGGTGCGCCGCAAGCTGCACCAGACGATACGGAAGGTGGGGGAGGACCTGGAGGGCTTCCGGTTCAACACGGCGGTCGCCGCGCTGATGGAGCTGATCAATGAGCTGTATGCTTACCGTCCGGTGGACGGGGACTCGGCTCAGGGGGGCGTCGACCCCGCGGTCCTGTCCGAGGCGCTGGAGGGGCTGGTCCTGCTGATGGCCCCGTTCACGCCGCACATGGCGGACGAGCTGTGGGGGCGGATGGGGAAGAAGGGGACGACCTACGAGGCGACGTGGCCGGGGTTTGACGCTGCGGTCGCCGCGGAGGACCGGGTCACGATGGTGGTGCAGGTCAACGGGAAGGTGCGCGGGCGCGTCGAGGTGGAGGCCGGGCTGCCGGAGGGGGAGATGAAGCGGGTCGCTCTGGAGATCGACAACGTGAAGCGGTTCCTGGACGGGAAGACGCCGAAGAAGGTGATCGTGATACCGAAAAATCATGTGGTGAGTATTGCGGTGTAACAAATATTTTTATGACGGAGGTTCCATTGGCTTATCAGATCGCGGTCATTCCGGGGGATGGGACGGGGCCGGAGGTGGTGGCCGAGGGGCTCAAGTGCCTGAGGGCGGTCAGCGAGAAGGTGGGGTTCAAGTACGAGCTGACGTGCTTCGACTTCGGGGGGGAGCGCTACAAGCGGACGGGGGAGACGCTGCCCGACTCGGCGCTGGACGAACTCAGGAGGTTTAACGCCATCTACCTGGGGGCCATCGGCCACCCGGACGTGAGGCCGGGCATCCTGGAGAAGGGCATCCTGCTCCGCATCCGGTTTGAGCTGGACCAGTACATCAACCTGCGCCCGGTGAAGCTCTACCCCGGCGTGGACTGTCCGCTGAAGGACAAGGGGCCTGAGGAGATCGACTTCGTGGTCGTGCGGGAGAACACGGAGGGGCTCTACACGGGGAGCGGCGGGTTTCTGAAGCGGGGGACGCCGGACGAGATCGCGGTGCAGGAGTCGATCAACACCCGCAAGGGGGTGGAGCGCTGTCTCCGGTATGCGTTTGAAATGACACGGAAGCGGGACAGGAATAAGAAGCTGACGCTGTGCGGCAAGACGAACGTGCTGACGTTCGCGTTCGACCTGTGGGAGCGGGTCTTCCACGAGGTCGGGCAGAAGGACTACCCGGACGTGCAGCGGGACTACGCCCACGTGGATGCGACCTGCATGTGGATGGTGAAGAACCCGGAGTGGTTCGACGTGGTCGTGACGGACAACATGTTCGGGGACATCATCACGGACCTGGGCGCGATGATCCAGGGGGGCATGGGGGTGGCCGCGGGGGGGAACATCAACCCGGAGGGGACCTCGATGTTCGAGCCCATCGGGGGGTCCGCGCCGAAGTACACCGGCCAGAACGTGATCAACCCGGTCGCGGCCATTGCGGCCTGCCAGATGATGATCGACGCGCTGGGGGAGGCGAAGGGCGCGAAGATTCTGGAGGGGGCGATCATCGAGGTCGTGAGCAAGAGGCTGAAGAGCATGTCCGCGGGCCGGATGGGATACTCCACCAGCCAGGTGGGGGACCTGGTGGCCGAGGCGGTGGCGAGGGCGTAAACCAACCTAACCCCCCAGCCCCCTTCCCCATAGGGGAAGGGGGAGCAGGCATGTCTTCTCCCCTCTCCCTGCGGGGGAGGGGACGGGGGAGGGGTCTAAAAATGCAAAACTGTATACAGATCTACGATTCCACGCTCCGGGACGGGGCGCAGGCCGAGGGGATCTCCTTCTCGGTCGAGGACAAGCTGATGATCGCCCACCGGCTGGACGACCTGGGCGTCCACACCGTCGAGGGGGGGTGGCCCAACCCGACGAACCCGAAGGACCTGGAGTTCTTCGTCCGGGCGAAGGGGCAGAGGTTCAGGCACGCGCGGGTCGCGGCCTTCGGGAGCACGCGCCGGGCGGGCAACCGGCCGGAGGACGACCCCACGTTGAACACCCTCCTGAGGGCCGACACGCAGGTCGTCGCCATTTTTGGAAAGAGCTGGGACCTGCACGTCACGGAGGTCCTGCGGACGACGCTCGACGAGAACCTCCGGCTGATCGAGGACTCCGTGGCCTATCTGAAGGGTCACGGCAGGGAGGTGGTCTACGACGCCGAACACTTCTTCGACGGCTACAAGAACGACCCGAGGTATGCGATGGCGACGCTCCTGGCCGCGCAGGAGGGGGGGGCGGACATCCTGGTCCTGTGCGACACGAACGGCGGGACGCTGACCTCCGAGGTGTATGAGATCGTGAAGGCGGTGAAAAAGGGGATCGGCGTCCCGTTCGGCATCCACACCCACAACGACGCCGGGCTGGGCGTGGCCAACACCGTCGCGGCGGTGGAATTGGGGGCCGCCCAGGTGCAGGGGACGGTCAACGGCTACGGCGAGCGGTGCGGGAACGCCAATCTCTGCGCGATCATTCCGACGGTGGAGCTGAAGCTCCGCAAGACCTGCATCGGTCGCGGGAAGTTGCGAGAGCTGATGGAGGTCTCGCGCTTTGTGAGCGAGCTGGCCAATGTCTACCACGACCACCGGCAGCCCTACGTGGGGGAGAGCGCCTTCGCCCACAAAGGGGGGGTGCACGTGGACGCCATGATGAAAAATCCGGCCTGTTACGAGCACATCGACCCGGAGCTGGTGGGCAACTCGCGGCGGTTTCTGGTGTCGGACCAGTCGGGGGGCGGGACGATGGTCGATAAGCTTCGGAAGCTGAAGCCGGGGCTGAAGAAGACCGACCCGGAGGTGGTGGCGGTCCTGGCGGCCGTGAAGGCGAGGGAGGGCGAGGGCTACGTGTTCGAGGCCGCCGAGGGGTCGTTCGAGGTCCTGGCCCGCAAGGCGATGGGCCTCTACCGGGACCCGTTCGAGCTGATCAACTACCGGACCGTGGTGCTGAAGGACGACCGGCAGATGCAGATCGAGGCGATCGTGAAGCTCCGGGTGAACGGCGAGGTCCAGCACACGGTCGCGGAGGGGGACGGGCCGGTGAATGCCCTGGACCGCGCCCTGCGCAAGGCGCTGGAGGGGGCCTACCCGTCCCTCCGGCAGGTCCACCTGGAGGACTACAAGGTCCGCGTCCTGTCGAGCGGGGACGGGACGGCGGCGAAGGTGAGGGTGCTGATCGAGTCGTCGGACGGAAAGGGCGTCTGGGGCACGGTGGGCGTCTCGGAGAACCTGATCGAGGCGAGCTGGATCGCGCTGGTGGACAGCCTGAGCTACAAGCTGCTGAAGGACGGCGCGGTGGGGGCGGGGCAGGCCGCGCACGTGGCGAAGTAGGGGCGGTTCGCGAACCACCCCTACAAATGTTTGGAAGGACTGTGGTATGACCATCGACACGAAACGGCTTCAGAGGTTGCCGCCCTACGTGTTCGCCCAGATCAACGAGCAGAAGCTGAGGCTCCGGCAGCAGGGGGTGGACGTCATCGACCTGGGCATGGGGAACCCCGACCAGCCGGCCCCGCCGCACATCATCGAGAAGCTGTGCGAGGTGGCGCACGACGAGAAGGCGCACCGTTACTCCTCTTCGCGGGGGATTCCGGCGCTGCGAAAGGCGATCTGCCGGCACTACCAGCGGCGGTTCGGGGTGGACCTGGACTGGCAGCGGGAGGTCATCACCGCCATCGGGTCGAAGGAGGGGCTGGCGCACATCTGCCTGGCCCTGCTCGACCCGGGGGACCTGGCGGTCGTCCCGAACCCGGCCTATCCGATCCACATCTACGGCGTGGCCATCGCCGGGGGGAACGTGCTGAGCATCCCCCTTCGGCCCGAGAAGGAATTCGTGCCTGAGATGGAGATGATCACGCGGGAGGTCTGGCCGAGGCCGAAGATCATGATCTTCAACTTCCCGCACAACCCGACGACGGCCACGGTGGACGTGGGCTTCTTCGAGGAGGTGGTGGCGTTCGCCCGGAAGCGGGACATCATCGTCATCCACGACCTGGCCTACTCGGACATCGTCTTCGACGGCTACGTCGCGCCGAGTTTCATGCAGGTGCCGGGGGCCAGGGAGGTGGGGGTCGAGTTCTTCACGATGTCCAAGTCTTACAACATGGCCGGGTGGCGGGTGGGGTTCTGCGTGGGCAACCCCGACGTGATCGACGCCCTGGCCAAGATCAAGGGCTACATGGACTACGGCATCTTCACGCCGGTCCAGGTGGCGGCCATCGCGGCGCTGGACGGGCCGCAGGATTGCGTGAAGGCGGCGGCGAGGCTCTACCAGAAGCGGCGGGATACGCTCGTGCGGGGGCTGAACCGGATCGGGTGGCCGGTCCTGAAGCCGAGGGCGTCGATGTTCGTCTGGGCGCCGATCCCGGGCCGGTACCGGGAGATGGGGTCGATGGCGTTCGCGATGCAGTTGATGAAGGAGGCGGAGGTGGCCGTGTCGCCGGGGGTCGGGTTCGGGGACATGGGGGAGGGCTATGTGCGCATCTCGCTGGTGGAGAACGAGCAGCGCATCCAGCAGGCGGTGCGGAACATCAAGAAGTGTCTGAAACTTTAAGGCGGAGGACGAACTTGAACACCGTTCCCGGCTCGGTGACGTCGCCCAGGGGGTTCCAGGCCGCAGGGATCGCGGCGGGGATCAAGGCGTCGGGCAACAAGGACCTGGCGCTGATCTTCTCGGAGACGCCGTGCAGCGCGGCGGGGGTCTTCACGCTGAACCGGGTGAAGGCCGCGCCGGTGTTCGTGACGCAGGAGTACCTGCGGGACGGGCGAGCGCAGGCCGTCGTCGTCAACAGCGGAAACGCCAACTGCTGCACCGGGGCTCAGGGGATGGCCGACGCCCGCCGGATGGCAGAGGTCACGGCGGCGGCGCTGAACCTGAGGGCGGAGGATGTGCTCGTGGGGTCCACGGGGGTGATCGGGGTCCCGTTGCCGATGGGTGTGGTGGAGAAGGGCATCCGACAGATCGTCCCTATGATCAGTCCGGCAGGGGGGGACGACGCGGCGGAGGCGATCATGACGACGGACACGGTCCCGAAGAAGGCCGCCGTTCGGGCGGAGGTCGGGGGGAGGACGGTCACGCTGGGGGGGATGGCCAAGGGGGCCGGGATGATCGCGCCGAACATGGGGACGATGCTGTCGTTCCTGACGACGGATGCGGAGGTTGAGCCGGGGCTGTTAAAGTCGCTGCTCAAGGGGGCGGCGGACAGGTCTTACAACATGGTGACCGTGGACGGCGACACGAGCACGAACGACACGGTGATCCTGATGGCCAACGGGGCGTCCGGGGTTCGGGTGGAGGGATCGGCGGCGGAGGACCTGTTCCGGCGGGCGCTGTCGGCGCTGACGCTCGACCTGGCTAGGCAGATCGCCCGCGACGGGGAGGGGGCGACGAAGTTCGTGACGGTGCGGGTGACGTCGGCCCGGAACTTTGAGGACGCGAAGACGGTGGCGCTGAGCGTGGCGAACTCCAACTTGGTCAAGACGGCGATCTTCGGCCGGGACCCCAACTGGGGGCGCATCCTGTGCGCCGCCGGGTATTCGGGCGCGGAACTGGACCCGGACCGGGTGAAGGTGTCGATGGTGGGCATCCCGATCTTCGCGAACGGCACGCCGGTCCCGTTCGACAAGCCGAAGGCCGTCGAGGCCCTGTCCGCCAAGGAGGTGCTGATCGAGATCGACCTGGGCGACGGGTCCGAGGGCGTCGAGGCCTACACGTGCGATTTCAGCTACGACTACGTGAAGATCAATGCGGAGTATACAACGTGAGGAGATCCAAGATATGACCCTATCCAGGCGCGTCATGGGGATCGAAGAGTCGATCACGATGGCGGTGTCGGCGAAGGCCAAGACGATGCGCGCCCAGGGGATCGACGTGGTGTCCATGGACGCCGGGGAGCCGGATTTCGACACGCCGCAGCACATCAAGGAGGCGGCGATCCGGGCGATCCAGGACGGGTTTACGAAATATACCGTGGCCACGGGCATCCCGGAGCTCAAGAGGGCAATCTGCGACAAGCTGGAGCGGGACAACGGGTTGAAGTACGACCCCTCTCAGGTCGTCGTGGGGTGCGGGGCCAAGCACACCCTGTTCGACGCGACGATGGCGCTGGTCAACGAGGGGGATGAGGCGATCATCCCGGCCCCCTACTGGGTGAGCTACGCGGACCAGGTCAAGCTCATGGGGGGGAAGCCGGTCATCGTGCAGACGAGGCCGGAGAACGGGCTGAAGATGACGGCGGGCGAGCTGAGGGCGGCGCTGTCCCCCCGGACCAAGTTCCTGCTCCTGAACAGCCCCTCCAACCCGCACGGGGCGGTCTACTCGGAGGCGGAGCTGGCGGCCCTGGCCAGTGCCCTGGCGAACACCGATGTCTACATCATCTCCGACGAGATCTACGAGAAGATCATCTACGGGGTGAAATGCCACTCCATCGCGCAGATGGGGGAGACGCTGAAGGCCCGGACGATCCTGGTGAACGGGGTGTCGAAGTCCTACGCGATGACGGGCTGGCGGATCGGCTATGCCGCCGGGCCGAAGGAGGTCATCTCGCTGATGGCCAAGCTGCAGAGCCAGGAGACGTCCAACCCGGCGTCGATCTCGCAGATGGCGGCGCTGGCGGCGCTGAACGGCCCCCAGGAGTGTGTGGAGCAGATGCGGGGGGCGTTCGAGGAGCGGAGGGGCACCATCGTCCAGCGGCTGAATGCCATTCCGGGGATCACGTGCATGAGGCCGGACGGGGCCTTCTACGTGTTCCCGAACACGTCGGCGCTCTACGGGTCGCGCTACAAGGACCGGAAGATCCAGAACTCCCTCGATCTGTGCAACTTTCTGCTGGAGGAGATGAAGGTCTCCTGCGTGCCGGGCAGCGGTTTCGGGATGGACGGGCATATCCGGCTGTCTTACGCCACGTCGATGGAGAACATCCGGAAGGCGCTGGATCGGGTCGAGGAGGGGGTCGGGAAGCTGTCGCGGTAAATCTTTTTTCGAGGTGCCCGATGAACCAGAGCCAGGGCTTTTATCTGGACTTCGAGCGACCGATCGCGGAGCTGGAGAAAAAGATCGAGGAGATCAGGACCTACGCCTCCTCCGAGGGGATGGACATGTCGGAAGAGGTGAGGCGGATGGAGGAGAGGCTTCGGAAGCTGGAGAAGGAGATCTACTCGAGCCTGACCCGATGGCAGCGGGTGCAGGTCGCCCGGCACCCCAAACGGCCCTACACGCTGGACTATATCCAGATGACGATGACCGATTTCGTGGAGCTGCACGGGGATCGGCTGTTCGGGGACGATCACGCGGTGGTGGGGGGGCTGGCCCGACTGAACGGCGATCCGGTCGTGGTCATCGGCCATCAGAAGGGGAGAAACACAAAGGAGAGCCTGTACCGGAACTTCGGGATGGCCCACCCGGAGGGCTACCGCAAGGCGCTGCGGCTGATGAAGATGGCAGCCAAGTTCCGGAGGCCCGTCGTCTGTCTGATCGACACGCCGGGGGCCTATCCCGGCGTCGGGGCGGAGGAGCGCGGGCAGGCGGAGTCCATCGCGCGAAATCTGTTTGAAATGTCACACCTGCCGACGCCGATCGTGGTGGCGATCATCGGGGAGGGGGCGAGCGGAGGGGCGCTGGGGATCGGCGTGGGGGATCGCCTCCTGATGATGGAAAACGCGTGGTACTCGGTCATCAACCCGGAGGGTTGTTCGCTGATCCTCTGGCGAAACCGGGATCAGAAGGAAGACGCCGCAGAGGCGCTCAAGCTGACGGCCGCTGATCTGCTGGAGCTGGGCATCGTCGACCGGATCGTCCCCGAACCGTTCGGGGGCGCTCACCGAGACTCGACTCGGGCCGGTGAGAATTTGAAGGCTGCCATGGCAGACACCTTGCTCGAACTCCGCGCTTTCCCGGTAGAAAAACTGGTGGAACAGCGCGTGGAGAAGTTCTGTCGCATGGGTGTATGGGAAGAGTGACGCGGATGCGTTTGAGATGGCACATCATCCACGAACCTGTTGCAGGTGAACGGAATGCATCGTGCGGCTGACGGAGCGTGGACAAAAATACCGTGTATCTCCGGTTGAGCGTGGACGATTCTATCCGAACAGTGGAAGATTTTAGTGTGGAACATTTATTTTCTAGAACACAATTCGTCTATCTGTCAATGTCTTAGATATTGTTTCCGGTTGTTTCACAAACGTGCTTCAAAATAGTCCTTGACTTGACTCTCGTCACGACCTATATTTTAAATGTTTTGCGGAGATGTGAACTCGTTACAATATATTGATTTAAATAGAATTATAACGCATATAGAAGAAGTGTTTTCTCAGGCCCTTTGGGCTTTCTTTTGTGTTGCCTGTGATTCGTGTGGGGAGGGAGGTTTCATCGCTTAAAAGGCCTTGAAACCGAGCAGGGACTTGGGGCTCCGTATCGCCTGATTCTGCTGGCCTGGGGAGAGAGGGTTACACTCGGCCGGTGACGTGACACGGTTGGGGGAGACTGTGTTGAACGCGCTGCGCCGGGGAGTTTTTCAATCCTTTCTCTGGTACACCGGCAGGATATCAGCAGCGATTTACGGAGCCCTTTTTTTAGCCACGGAAACACACGAATAAATTTTTTTATAAAGGACCCCCTCGCTTTGCGTGGGGGTCCTTTATTATCGTGGCCATTATCTATGGAAGCAGCGTGCGAAGATGGATCCCCTGCGGGTCCACTCTCACCACGGCGGCCCCGTGTCGATCGGTCCGACAGACCCGGATACCTGAGGATTCATACCGTGCGATCACCTCGGGCGAAGGGTGTCCGAACCGATTTCGCTCTCCTGCGGAGATCACGGCGATGGATGGGGAGACAACGGCCAGAAAGTCGCGGGTCGATGAGGTATTGGAGCCGTGGTGGGCTACTTTCAGGATGTCCCCTTTCAGGCGGGAGGCCCAGGCCAGGAGGCAGGATTCGGCCTGTCGCTCCGCGTCGCCGGTCAGGAGAAGGGTTTTTCCCCGGTAGGTGAGCCGGAGGACGACAGACCCGTTGTTGAGGCCCAGAGGTGGGGCAGAGGCGGTGTCCCTGCGGACGAAGTCGGGGATGGGGTGGAGGACCAGGGCGCCGACTCCGCCCAGCCCGGTCAGGCTGTCTCCTGCGGCTACGGCGTGGTAGGAGATGTGCTTTTTGTGGATGAGATCCCGGATGCGCCCGGAGGTCCAGGCCTTCGAGGCCTGGCCGCTGTCCACGTAATGCCCGACCCGAACCTGTTGCAGGACTTCCACCAGCCCTCCGATGTGGTCGTCGTGCGGGTGGGATGCCACGACGACGTCGAGGCGCCGGACGTTGTGGTATTTCAGGAAGGGGAGGATGACCTGGCGTCCGGCGTCGAATCGCTCCGAGCGCATCCCTCCGTCGATGAGCATCGTCTTGCCGTCCGGAAACCGGAGGAACAGGCCATCGCCCTGGCCGACGTCGAGGAAGACGGCGTCCAGGCCGGGTCCGGGTCCGGTGATCCCTCTCCAGGCGAGGGCATTGGCCAGGAGCAGGGCGGCGAACAGGCAGGGCTTTCCCAGCCTGGAATGTCGCGCGCCGGGCAGGCAGAGGCCCACGGCGAGGTAGTAGACGCAGAGCGCCACGAAGGGGGGGCGCGGCACCGTGAGGGTGGCGCAGGGGACCTGTGCAAAGAGATGCACAACGGCGAGGAGGGCCTTCAGAAGGAGATAGTTGGCTCCGTTGATCAGGGTGGAGAGGGCCGGAGAGAGCGGGCCTGACATCGCTGACAGCACACCCAGGACCGTGGCTGCGCTGACGAGTGGGGCGGCGGGCAGGTTGGCGATGAACGAGGCCAGGGAGAGGGTCTGAAAGTGATAGGCCACGACGGGGAGGCTGCCGATCTGCGCTGCCAGCAAGGCGGCGAGGGGGGGCCAGGCCCACGACTTCCACCGGGGGGCGTCGGGGGGGAGGAGGTTGAGCAGCGGCCGGGACAGGACGAGCAGGGCGAGGGTGGCCATAAATGAGAGATGAAAGCCCGGATCGAACAGGCTGAGGGGCCAGATCGTCAGAAGGATGGTTGCGGACAGGCCGAGGGTGTTGAGGGCGTCCACGTCCCGTTCGAGCGTGGCCCCGACGATCAGGGCGCACGCCATGAGCGTGGCCCGCACGACGGACGGACTCAGGCCGGTCACGAAGGCGTAGAGGACGAGCAGGAGGATCACGGCCACGGCCGTGGTGAGGCGACGCAGGGCGAGGGCGCGCAGGAGGGTGAACCCCACCAGCGCCACGATGCCGACGTTGAACCCGGAGACGGCCAGGGTGTGGGTCAGGCCGGTGGCGGCGAAGTCATTTAGCAGGCCCTGCGGAAAGGCCCCCCGGTCGCCGAGGAGGATGCCCTTGAGCAGGGCGGCGGGGTTTCCCGACAGGTCCCGCTCGATGGTCGTGCGGGTCGCGCGGCGCACCGGGAGCACGACCCACGACAGGAGGGGGTGGCCCTGATTCCGTCCGAGGATGTCCGCATCGTCCGGGCCGGACAGGAAGACGGTCCCGGCGATGCCGCGCCGCGCCGCGTAGGCCCGGCTGTCGAACGCGCCGGGGTTGCGGGGAGGCCGGGGGGCGCGCAGGACGCCGGAGAAGGCCACCCGGTCGCCATATTGCAGGTCCAGGCCGGTCCCCTGGACGCGGAGCAGGATGGACCCGCTGACGGCCGCGCCGACGCCCTCGCATCGCTGCGCCTCCACGCGGACGGTCGCGTGGGTGAGGTCGTCCCGCTCGAAGGGCTCGTCGGAGATGACGCCCGTGAAGCGGGCCTCCCGCTCGAAACAGCCGCGTCTTCGCAGGTCGTCGCCGCCGACCTGGGTCTCGCAGGCGTAGCGCACGCACCCGGAGGTGAGGATGGCCAACGCGGTGAGGCCCTGCGCCAGTTTCGCCCCGGGCCGTCCGAACCGGACGGCGAGGGCAGCGATTCCGACCAGTCCGAGGTGCGACGCCAGGAGGGCCCCGACGGGGATCTGCCACAGGGCGTGGGCGCTGAGCAGCCCGAGGATGAAGCAGGTGGCCGTGAGGAGCGCGGGACGGCGCACGGGGACTCCAGGGAAAAGGAGAAAGGAGAAAGGAGAAAGGGGGAAAGGGCGAAAGGGCGAAAAGGCGAAAAAACGAAAGGGAGAAAGAACCTTCTTCCACTCTTCCTCTCGCTTTCCTCTTCTCCCACTCTCCCACTCTCCCACTCTCCCTTTCTCCTTCCTTATGCAACCGGCGTGCCGGGCCGGGAGGGGCCGCGTGCGGCGGTGGATCGGCCTCGGGGGCGCGGGGATGGAGATCAAAATTTTCACGCGCTGGAACGTTTTTTTGCCCTGAGGCGGGGTGGGCTTTCAACCGAATATTCATTTGACAATCCAGAGGAACCATAGTATATTGTGCGATGATTCACTAACTTCCTGCTTTTGAGATGAGTTATCTGAATAGCATCACCTTTGGGAGGTACATCCCGACGGGGTCCGTCGTCCACCGGCTGGACGCCCGCACCAAGCTGATCTCCGCCCTTGCGCTGTTGTCCGCCAATGTATCGGGGCAGTCGTTTGCGCCTTTAGCGGGGATGTTCCTGCTGGTCTTTGCGGTTGCGGGGCTGGCCCATCTGCGTCTGACCCTGGTCCTGAGCAACCTGAGGCCTATGGCCTGGCTGCTGGCCCTGACGGTCCTGCTCAACGCCGTCCTCACGCCGGGGCGAGGAGAGGCGTTCGGGGGGGCGTTCACGGAGGAGGGGGTTCGCCAGGGTCTTTTTTTGGCGTTGCGACTGGCGGGACTTGTTTTGACGGCGTCGCTCCTCACGCTCACGACTTCTCCGCTGGACCTGGCGGACGGGATGGAGCGCCTGATGCGTCCGGCGAAAAGGGTTGGCGTCCCCGCGCACGAACTGGCGATGACGATGACCATTGCCCTCCGGTTCGTGCCCACGCTGGCGGATGAGGCCGAGCGGTTGAGACGGGCGCAGCTGTCGCGAGGGGCGGATATCGAGGGGGGGCTTCTCAGGCGGCTCAGGGGATTGACCTCTCTGCTCGTGCCGCTTTTTCTGTCGGCGTTTCGCCGGGCGGATCGGCTGGCCGTGGCGATGGAGGCGCGCTGCTATCGGGGGGAGGAGGGCCGGACCCATTACGCCCAGGCGGGTTTCAGGGGGATAGACGCCGTGGCCGCCGTGGCTGTCGCGCTGGTGGTCGCCGGCATGTGGTGCTGGAAGTGAACGTCAAGCTGGTTCTCGAATATGACGGGAGCGATTTTCACGGGTGGCAGTTTCAACCCGGACTGCGGACCGTTCAGGGCGTCATCGAGGAGCGGCTGGGGCGGATGCTCGGCGAGGGGGTCCGCCTGATCGGCGCGGGGCGCACGGACGCGGGCGTTCACGCGCTGGGCCAGGTCGCCCACTTTCACACCGGGTCGAGGCTCTCGCCGGACGTGATTCAGCGGGGACTCAACGCGCTTCTGCCCCCCGATGTGACGGCCCTGAGGGCAGAGACGGTCCCGGATGCCTTTCACGCCCGTTTCGACGCCCGGAGTCGGCGCTACCGCTATCGCATCTCCACGCGCCGGCGGGCGGTGGGCCGGGGGTACGCCTGGTTCGTGCCCTACCGGCTGGACGTGGAGGCCATGCAGGGGGCCGCGAGGGTCTTCCTGGGCAGGCGGAATTTCGCCTCCTTCTGCAACGCCGCCTCCGAGCGCTCCGGGTATATCTGTCACGTGACGGCCTGCTCCTGGTCGGCGCACGGTGAGGACCTGTTCTTTGAGGTGACGGCGGATCGCTTTTTGAGGGGGATGGTGCGCACGATGGTCGGGGTTCTGCTGGATGTGGGGCGGGGGAAGATGTCCGCCGACGCCGTCCGGGACGCCCTGAATGCGCAGGACCGCCGGGCCTCGCGTCTCACGGCCCCGGCGCACGGGCTCTTCTTGGTGCGGGTGGATTACGACAAGGATGAGAGTGGAGTGACGTGACAGGCAGGAGGGTTCGGCTGGCCCTCATTCTCGTCGCAGGGATCGCGCTGGGCGCGCTTCTGTGGGACCACCTTCGTCCGGCGCGGCGAGAGGAGACAGGTCCTGGGCCGGGTGTGAGGGTCCCCGTTGTACAGGACGGCCGGGGGTTCGCCAACGACATCGCCGAATCCCGCCGAAACGCCATCGTGCGGGCGGTGGAGGCGGTGGAGCCGGCGGTGGTGAGCGTCAACACGTTTTCTGTGGAGGAGCGGCCTGTCCGGTTTCGGGATCCTTTCTTCGATTTTTTCTACCCCTTTGCCGTCCTTCGGCAGAAGGTCCCCGGCATCGGGTCGGGGTTCATCGTCCGGGAGGACGGGCTGGTCCTGACGAACGCCCACGTCGTGGAGAGGGCGGACGCCATCTCGGTCACGCTGCCGGACCGGCGGCAGTTTGAGGTCAAGGACATCCAGAAGCAGGTCCTGAGGGACCCGGAGTCGGACGTGGCGCTGATCCGTCTCGACGGCGTCCGGGAGCTTCCCAACGTCCGTTTCGGGGACTCCGACGATGTCATCATCGGGGAGTGGGCCATCGCCATCGGGAACCCATTCGGTCTCGTCATAGAAGATCCACAGCCGACGGTGACCGTGGGGGTCATCAGCGCTCGAGATCGGAATGTCCAGCCGCCGGAAAGCGCAAGCTACCGGGTCTACAAGAAGATGATTCAGACGGACGCGGCCATCAACCGGGGCAACAGCGGGGGGCCGCTGGTGAACGGCGCCGGCGAGGTGATCGGGATCAACACGGTCATCTTCACGGAGGGAGAGGGGGGGTCGGTCGGCGTCGGGTTCGCCATCCCGTCCAACAAGGCCCGGCGGGTGATGGAGGAGCTGCTCCTGTATGGCCGCCCGCGGGAGTTCTGGACGGGGATCTCCGTGATGCGGATGACTCCGTGGATCGCGGCCCGGCTGGGGCTGGATTCCGCGGAGGGGGCTCTGATCAACGAGGTGGAGGACAACAGCCCTGGGGAACGCGCCGGCCTCAGGCAAGGGGATGTGATCGTCGAGGTGAACGGAAAGCCGATTAGAAATGATGAAGATACCCTGAACGCCTTCCAGGGGGGGAGCGTCGGGGAGGTCTTTCAGCTCACTGTTTTGCGGAACGGACGCCGGATGCAGATGCGTCTGGTGCTGGAGCAGGCCCCCCGGAGGGGGTGACGTGTGGGGACGACGCGACCGCCCCACCTGCCGCTGCAACGATCCACCCCGCCTAACGCTCCCATGAGGCCACCACCCCTGTCGCTCCCGTGAGGTCGCGACCCCGGCCACTGTTCCACGCCACTGGCCCTCTCCCCGGTCGCCCCTAACAGGATAGAATACGCATGGCGAAAGAAGGGATCCCCTTTCTCATTGTCACAGGCCTTGTCTCGGTTCTTCTGTTTACGCTGTTCAGCGCGTCCGGCCTGAGCGTGCTGGCCTACCTGGGAGGGGGCACGGGGGTCTGTTTTCTGGCGGTCTGTTTTTTCTTTCGGGACCCGGAGCGCGTGATTCCGGCGGGGGAAGGGGTGGTGGTCTCTGCGGCGGACGGCAGGGTGGTCAGCATCCGGGAGGTGAGCGGGGATCGGGAGGGGGGCCTGAGCGGCATCCAGGTGAGTGTCTTTCTGTCGATCTTTGACGTTCACGTCAATCGCATCCCGTTTTCCGGCCGGGTCAAGGCGGTTCAGAGGCGGCCAGGGCGTTTTCTGCTGGCGTTTCAGGAGCGCGCCTCCGCCGAGAACGCGCAGGTGGCGGTGGAGATCGAGAGCGCCGGGCGCACGCTGGCCGTCAGACAGATCGCGGGGTTTGTCGCCCGTCGCATCGTCTGTCACGCGGCGGAGGGGGCGCAGGTCCGGCGGGGAGAACGGTTCGGCATGATCGAGTTTGGATCGCGGGTGGATCTGATCCTGCCCGCAGACTCGGAGGTTCGAGTCCAGGTGGGGGATCGGGTGAAGGCGGGGGAGACCATCATCGGAGTGATGAGGACATGAAAAAGAGAGAGGCAGTTCCCAACCTGTTCACGATCGGCAACCTTTTTTGCGGGTTTCTGGCGATCTACTACGCGATGGAAGGGAGGCTGGTTCCGGCGGGATGGCTGGTCGTGATCGCCGCCTTCCTGGATGCGATGGACGGTAAGGTCGCCCGCGCCATGAAGATGCCCAGCCGGTTCGGCGTGGAGTTCGATTCCTTAGCCGATGTCTGCTCGTTCGGGCTGGCGCCGGCGGTGCTCATCTTCCACTACCACTGTCGCGCCTGCGCCTTAGACGATGTGTGGGGGGTGGCGCTGAGTTTTCTGTTCCTGCTGTGCGGGGCGCTTCGTCTGGCGCGGTTCAACGTGCAACTGAAGGGGTCCGACAAGAAGAACTTCTCCGGCCTGCCGATCCCTTCGGCCTCGGCCACCCTCGTCTCTTTCGTGATCTTCAGCGAGAAGGTCTGGGAGGGCCCCAGGTCGCTGGAGGCATCGATTCTGCTGACCGTGTTGCTGTCGTTCCTGATGGTCAGCACCGTGAAATACGACACCTTCCCCAACTTTGCGCCGGGCTCCTTCTGGAACCGGGTGAAGCTGGCGTATTTCCTGATCGGGGCCGTGCTGACGGTTCTGTATGCAGAGGCGGTGTTCTTCCCTCTGGCGATCGTCTATGTGATGTCGGGGCTGGTCCGCCGGGCGTTCCAGGTCTTCCGGCATCGTGCGGTGGCGGAGGTCCAGGGCCTGGACGACGTGAGTTCGTCGGTCTGACGCCCCTTATCCTGGGAGACAGCGCATGGGGAGGTGGGGGGTTGGTCGCCTGATCGTCGCCCTGTTTGTCGGGGTTTTGATCGGAAACATGGCCGGAGAGGTCCTCAAACTCCTTTTCCAGGCCGTGGGACTTTCCCAGAGCGTGGTTGAGAAGGTCCTCGTAGATCCGCTCGTCCAGTACGAGTTTTTCCCCTCCCGCGTCAATCTGATCCTCCTGACGTTCACCTTCGGGTTCACGCTGAACTTCAGCCTGTTCAGCCTGCTGGGCATGGGGCTGGCGTGGTACTACTTCAAGTATTCCTATTGACGTTGGTTTTTCAGCCTTGACGGGTGAGTAGGGGCGGTTCGCGAACCGCCCCTACTGTCGCTTTTCGACGGATGCTCATGAGCATTCACACAGCCTACGAGTTGCGCGAGAAGGTCCTGAATGGCGAGGCGTCCGCCGAGGGCGCCGTGTGGGACGCGCTGGACCGCATCGGGGAGAGGGACGGCGAGGTCCGGGCGTATCTGACCGTGGACCGGGAGGGGGCCCTGCGGCAGGGGACGGAGATCGACCGGCGGGTGCGGCAGGGGGAGCGGCCCGGCTCCCTGGCCGGCGTCCCCGTGGCGGTCAAGGATGTCCTGTGCACCAGGGGGCTGCGGACGACCTGCGGCTCCAGGATCCTGCATAACTTCGTCCCGCCCTACGACGCGACCTGCGTGGCCCGCATCCGGGCAGCGGGCGGGGTGATCGTGGGGAAGACGAACTGCGATGAGTTCGCCATGGGGTCGTCCACGGAGAACTCCGGGTTTTTCCCGACGCGCAACCCGCACGACTTAGAGCGGGTGCCGGGCGGGTCGAGCGGGGGGTCGGCCGCGGCGGTGGCGGCGGGGGAGGCGCTCGCGGCGCTGGGCACGGACACCGGGGGGTCGATCCGGCAGCCTGCGTCGTTCTGCGGGGTGGTGGGGCTCAAGCCGACCTACGGCCGGGTCTCGCGCTACGGCCTGGTGGCCTACGCCTGCTCGCTGGACCAGGCGGGGCCGATGACGGGGGACGTGCGGGACGCGGCGCTGCTGCTGTCCGTGATCGCCGGCCGGGACGCGCAGGACGCCACGTCGGCGGACGTGCCGGTGGGGGACTACGTCGGGGCGCTGAAGCGGGGGGTGGAGGGTCTCCGTGCCGGGCTGCCCAAGGAGTACTTCGCGGAGGGGCTGGACCCGGAGGTGAAGGCGGCGGTGATGCGGGCGGCGGGGGCCCTGGAGCGGGCCGGGGCGACGCTGTGCGACGTGTCCCTGCCGGTGGCGGGCCACCCCGAATATGCGATCTCGGCTTACTATATCGTGGCCATGGCCGAGGCGTCGGCCAACTTGGCCCGGTTCGACGGGGTGAAGTACGGCCACCGGACGGAGGGGTTCAGAGACCTGCTGGAGATGTACTGCAAGACGCGCAGCGAGGGGTTCGGGACGGAGGTCAAGCGCCGGGTCATGCTGGGGACCTACGCCCTGAGCGCGGGCTACTACGACGCCTATTACCTGAAGGCGCAGAGGGTGCGGACGCTGATCCGGCGGGACTTCGAGCGGGTGTTTGAGGCGTGCGACCTGCTCCTGTCGCCGGTGGCCCCGACGCCGGCGTTCCGTGCCGGGGAGAAGGTCTCGGACCCTCTCCAGATGTACCTCTCGGACATCTACACCGTGGCGATCAACCTGGCGGGCATCCCCGGCGTCTCCGTGCCGTGCGGGAGGTCGAAGGCCGGGCTGCCCATCGGGGCGCAGGTCCTGGGTCGGCCGTTCGAGGAGGAGACGGTCCTGCGGGGGGCGTATGCGGTGGAGCAGGAGATCGGTGGTCAGTAGGCAGTAGGCAGTAGGCAGTAGGCAGTAAAAATGCCGCTGCCTTCTGCCTTCTTGAAAAAAGGGATGTTTGGCATGTCCGTCGAGTATGAACCCGTCATCGGTTTAGAAGTTCACGCCCAGTTGGCGACAAAGTCAAAGATCTTTTGCGGGTGCTCGGCGGCGTTCGGGGCGGCGCCGAACACGCACGGGTGCCCGGTCTGCTTAGGCATGCCGGGCGCGCTGCCGGTCCTGAACCGGCGGGCGGTGGACCTGGCGATGCGGATCGCGCTATCGGTGGGGTGCGCCGTCCAGCCCCGGAGCCGGTTCCTGCGGAAGAACTATTTTTATCCGGACCTGCCGAAGGGCTACCAGATCTCGCAGTACCAGTCTCAGGACGAGATGCCCTTAGCCACGGGCGGGGGGGTGGAGATCGAGCGGGACGGCGTTCGCAAGACGATCCGTCTCGTCCGCATCCACATGGAGGAGGACGCGGGCAAGCAGATCCACGACGAGGCGTTCGTGGCGAGGGATGAGTCGCTGTTCGACGTGAACCGGTGCGGGGTGCCGCTGATTGAGGTCGTGAGTGAGCCGGACCTCGCGTCGCCGGAGGAGGCGTATCTCTACGTGACGAAGCTCCGGCAGATCCTGGTGTACACGGAGGTCAGCGCGGGGAACATGGAGGAGGGGAACGTCCGGATCGACGCCAACGTCTCGGTGCGGCCCAGGGGGACGAGGGCGCTGGGCACGAAGGTCGAGATCAAGAACCTGAACTCCTTCCGGCACACGCAGCGGGCGCTGGAGGTGGAGATCGCCCGCCAGGTCGAGGTCCTGGAGG
>Ga0156186_1023_pt1 | contig 39587 bp, 37 predicted proteins | sample RifCSPlowO2_12_FD_107839 | JGI IMG/M metagenome (GOLD analysis project Ga0156186, IMG submission 107839) | Candidatus Handelsmanbacteria bacterium RIFCSPLOWO2_12_FULL_64_10
CACCGGCTTGATGGAGGCCGCCGCAGGTTTGACTTCGCGAACCCCCTGCTGCACCTCCGAGCTGCCCGTGGCCGCCAGAAGGGCGTCGATCTCTTCCTGGGAGAGGATGTCGGGCATGGCGCACCTCTGATTCTTAAAAAACCACCAAGACCGTCCGCAGATAAACGCAGATGAACGCAGATGAGGTTTTATCTGCGCATATCTGCGTAATCTGCGGATTCTTATGATCGGTTCTCCGCCCGGATGACGGAGAGCGTCTGGTGGGAGAGGCGTTTGAACTCCAGCACCCTGGCGACGATTTCGTCGGGGGTCTCTTTGACGAGGATCTTGCGCCCCGTGGTCAGGCTGATGATCGTGTCCGGGGTCGACTCGACGAACTCGATCAGGTCGGCGTTCAGGATGAGCGGCGTGTCGTTGAGCCGGGTGACCTTGATCATGAACGCCTCTTGCAAAGGAGAGGCGCAGGGGCGACCCCCAGCCGCCAAACGCTCCCATGAGGTCGCGTTCCGCTGCCCTGGTCGCCCCTACGGCCCTACCGGGTTAAGGTTACCGCTTCAGGCCGACGGTCTCCTGCAGGATCTCGTCGGTGGTGGTCACTGTCCGGGCGTTGGCCTGGAACCCCCGCTGGGCGATGATCAGCTCCGCCAGCTCCTGGGCGAGGTCCACGTTGGACAGCTCCAGGGAGCCGGACAGGATGCGCGTCTGGAGGGTCTCAGTGGCGATCTCCTTGCGGAGCGGCCCGGCGTTCCCCGTCACGGTGAACAGGTTGCCGCCCGCGCGCTGGAGGCCGCCGGGGTTGTTGACGTTGGCCACGATGATGCGGCCGCGGTCCACGGTCTCACCGTTGGTGAACCGCCCCTTGATCACGCCCTTGTTGTCGATGAAGATGCTCTCCAGGCGGCCGCTCTGCCGGCCGTCCTGGTCGACCACGCCGGCGGTGAAGGGCGCGGAGAACTGCGTGAGGCCGGTGATCCCCCGGTCCACGTTCTGGAGGCCGTTCAGGTCGACGTTGAGCGTGCCGACCTCGCCGGGCAGGGTCACGCTCACGCGCTTCCCCTGCCCCTCGGAGGGGATGAAGGTGCTGATCGTGCCGTCGCTCCGGAAGGTCACCGTCCCGCCGCCGCCCTCGGTGGGGAGGATCTTGTCCACGGTGGCGTTGTAGAACCAGGAGTTGGCGGTCGGGGACTTCGTGAGCGTGACGTCGAGCGTCCGCTTCCGGCCCTCGGCGTCAAAGACCGCGGTGCTGATCTTGTGCGTGACGAAGGTCGAGGAGGGGACCAGGCCGCTGGCCGGGGTCGCGGCCGTGATGTCCGCGTCGTCCAGGGAGAGGTTGAACGTGAACCCCGTCACGTTGGTCCCGTCGTCGTTGGTCAGGACCAGGACGCCGGTGGAGGCGTCGAGGGACGCTTCCACCCCGCCCCCGAAGGCGTCCTGGACGGCCGTGAGCAGGTCCTGCACCGTCTCAGCCGTGGTGTCGTCGAAGATCAGGGACCCCTCGAAGGTGGTGCCTTCGCTCCGGGTGCCGGTGAAGACGAGCCGGTCCCCGTCGTTGAGGGCGAACCCGACCTGGGCCAGGTCGTTCAGGTCGGACGTGGCCGTGGCCACTCCCCCGTTGGTGGACGTGCCGGGGAAGCCGAGGGCCGTCAGGAGAGCGGCGTTGTCGCTGGCCACGGAGAGGCTGGTGACGTCCTGCCCCCCTTCGGTGACGCGGAGCTGGATCGCCCCGACCACAGTCGGAGAGGCCTGGGCCAGGACCTTGCCCCGGAGCGCCTCATTGCCCGTGATCCGGACGTTGATCTCGCTGACGAGATCGCTGACCGAGGAGTAGGTCCGGTCCGCGAGCGTGATGGCCCCGCTGGGGGTGGTCCCGTCCACGTTGGTGAGTTCGATCGTCAGGGTGCCAGGGGCCGTGGCCGTGATGGCCGTGGGGATGTTGGCCAGGGTGGCCGCGGCCGCGTCGATGCGGGCGGCGATCCCGAACTCCGTGCTGGCCGTGAGCGTGGACACCGCGCCCGCGTCCAGGTTGCCGGACAGGTTCACGCGGGTGGTGGCCGCGCCCGCGATCTCCTGGCTCAGGTCGAGCTGGATGGACTCCAGGGCGTCCTTCGCCTTGGTGGCCAGCGACCCGCTGGCCTCCACGATGTTGCCCTGCACGATGAGGCCGTTGCCGGGGTCGATGAGCCGGCCCGTGCCGTCGAACGCGAAGTTGCCGTCCCGGGTCAAGTACTGGTTGACGCCGTCGCTCAGGACGAAGAAGCCGGGGCCTTCGAGGGCCAGGTCTGTGTTCCGGCCCGTGGTCTGGATGCTCCCCTGGGTGAAGATGGTGTCGATGCTCTTCACCCGGACGCCGATGCCGACCTGGGCCGGGTTCGTGCCCGACCTGCTCGCCTCAGGGCTGGTGGACTGCTTGACGGTCTGAGCGAGCAGTTCCTCGAAGTTGGCCCGCCGGCCCTTGAAGCCCGTGGTGTTGATGTTCGCGATGTTGTCGGCCACCACGCTGGACTTCGTCTGATGGGCCTGGAGCCCTGACAGGGCGGTGAACAGTGAGTTGGATGCCATACGAAAAACGACCTCCTTTGACGGTTAAGCCGTGGATAGGCGCAGGCCGCACGCCCGCAGTCAGGCGCGCATTTCATTGAGCCTGCGTTTCCCGACGCGGGCATCGCCCGCGCTCCGCGTCCGAGCGGAAGGGAGGTTTCCGTCGCCTCGGTCGGTCGGCGACGTTCGGGCCTCCTCATCCAGAGGTCCAGCCCGATAAGACAGTGATGAACGATGGACGATGAACGATGAATGAAATTACAAATTGCAACTGCCATTTGCAACTGGAAAAGCCGCCTTGCCTAACGGACGACGACGGCGCTGTCGATGTTGGTGAAGACGTTGTCCTTGAGGGTTTCGCCATCCATGGCCGTGATGACCGTCCGGTTCTTCACGCTGACGACCAGGGCGAGGTCCTGATCGCGGGACGGCCGGGGCATCAGGATGAGCGCCTCCCGCGCCCCTTTGGCCTCGGCCCGGTCCACCGCGCCCCGGAGCTTGTCCATGTCCTCCGGGCTGAGCGTGATGTTTCGCATCTGCAGGCGAGTCATGGCGTGTCCTGAGAGCTTGACCTCTCTGTTGCGCTGGACCTCCTCCCTGAGGACCTCGCCAAACGGGGGCCTCTGCGTCCGGGGAGCGGGCGAAGAGGCGCCCGGCCTTCCGATCTGGCCTGGACCTCCGACGCGCCGGATGTCCCCGGGGCCGTTCGTCGCGTTCACGGTCTCACCTCCTTGTGAAGATGCCGGAGACGGAGGAGAGGGGGGCGCTTCCGCCGCTGAAGAGGAGCAGCGGCTCGGCGTCGTTGCGCGTACGAACCCCCGTGACTTCCTGGAGGGCGACGTTCGACGCCTTTACCGACTGGCTCCCCGCCTGCGCGGTCAGGGAGACACGGTAGGCTCCGGGACGGACCCGGACGCCGTCGTCGGACTTTCCGTCCCACAACATCAGACCCTGAAGCCCGCTGGGGTGGAGGGTAAGTGTCCGGACCGTCCTGCCCAGGGCGTCCGTGATCTCCGCCGTCACTCGGTCGGCGCTCTCCTCCAGGTTGTAGGGGATCTGCGCCGGCCCCGACTCCGGGAGGTCCACGTTGTCCTTCACGACCTCGACCTGTTTGCCGATGAGGGAGACCGCGGTGTTGTTGTTCACGGCGGCGACGGTCGCGCCGTCGCGGGTCGCCCCGCCCCGGTTGCCTTCCGCGAGCGTCGTGTTGATGTTCTGGAGTTGCTCGAGGGAGCTGAACTGGGCGAGTTGCGCCACGAAGGCCTCATTCTTGATCGGCTCCAGCGGGTCCTGATTCTTGAGCTGCACGGTCAACAGCCTCAGGAAGGCGTCCTTGCCCAGTTCCCGCGAGGGGGTCGGGGACGATCCCCCGGAGGTCTCCCGCTCGGATGCCTGCCTCCGGATCTCATCCACTGAGATTGAACGTTCCTGACCGATGGGCTGTTCTATGGAAAGGCTCACTGGTTCACCTCCTTTCTGAGTGAAACGTCAAACGGACCCAACCCCCCATCCCCCTTCCCCAGAGGGGAAGGGGGAGCAAGCAAGTTTTCTCCCCTCTCCCTATGGGGGAGGGGATGGGGGAGGGGTCTTCACGTTCGCCAGACTTAAGCGAAGTAGTCCACCAGGCTCTGGCTGCGCCGGGGCCTCTGGTTCTCCTCCGGGGCCTCCCACGCGGGGGATCCGTTCCGGCCCGGACTCCGCCGGTCGTCCGGGGGGTTGTCCTGGCGCCCGAACCCATCCGTCCGGTCGGGCCAGGCCCCACCCCTCTGGTCGTCCCTGACGGAGACATCGATGTGCCCCACGTGCAGGCCCTGTTCTGTCAGGGAAGATCTGAGCTGGTGAAGGTGGGACTCCACGATCCCCTTCACGTCTTGGTTCGACACGCCGATCTCGCCCGACAGCGTATCTCCTCCGGATACGAGCCGGATGTGGACCGATCCCAGCTCCGGCGGCTCCAGACGGACTCGGACCTCCGACACGTCATCTTTGAGCAAGAAACGTGCCCCCCGGATGACCTGTCTCACGACCGCCTCAGGGGGATGATCCGGGCCCCCCGCGGAGGCTGCCGCAGGCGTGTAGACCCTGGCCCCAGCGGGGGACGGCCCGGCCGCTGAGGCCGCGCTCTGGCGCTGCGCGGAGGCGGTGGGGTCCGAGCCGTATTCCGATGGCGTCTTCAAAGAGACGGGATCCCCGAGATGAGAGGAGAAGGAGACGGCCTGATCTGCGGTCGGGCGCTCTCCTTCTTTCGCATCCCGCCGGTCAGATTTTCCCTCATGCCTCTCGCCTGGGGCAGCCCTTTCCGCCTGGGAGGGCGCGGGATCGGATGGACCTTCTGAGGGGTCTCCTTCCCACCGCTCAGGCCTCTCGACGCCGGTTGTCGGGGCCTGTCCGCCTGAGGGCTCGACCTCTCTGTTGAATGGCGTCGTCCTCTCTGCGGCCCTGCCCTGCGTCTCAGGCCTCTCGACGCCGGTTGAGGGGGTCTGGCCGCCTGAGGGCTCGACCTCTCTGTTGAATGGCGCTGCCCTCTCTGCGGCCCTGCCCTGCGTTTCGAGAGGGACCGCCGTGGCCGGAGGTCGGTCGTCCGTCCCCGCGTCGGAGGGCCTGACCATCCCCATTTCAGAAGGGTTGTCCGACGCCAGGCCGAGGGCCTGGCCCGCCTCCCATCTGTGACCCTCTTGTGGGCGATCACCGATCGCCCCTACAACCGGGGTTTTCCGGGCTGTCACCGGCGCGTTCGCCGGCCGACTGTCGAACGATCTCTCCGCCTTTCCGTCAGGTGTCCCCTCAGCCGGGACGGCGGTGAGGTTTTCGTCCCCCCGCATCATCGCTGGGCGATCACCGATCGCCTCTACAACCGCTTCGGGTGATCCGGCTCTGGTCCCTTCCTTCGGGCGGTCACCGATCGCCCCTGCAACCTCCGGGCGATCACCGATCGCCCCTGCAACCGCCGCTCTGATAGCCGCCGGTTCGACGAATCGAACCGCCCCGGCAGGGTCCGCTTCGAGCGCCCCCTCTTTCCCCGGGGCGGGCGCGAAGGCGGACCTCTCCGGGGTGGGCGCAAGGGGGGGTGGGGGGGGATTGCGCGTTTCGGGTCTTTGCACCCCGGCCATCTCCGGGGGGCTATCGCCCGTGCGTTCTCCGGAGATCGGGGCGGGCGGAGGGGGCTGCATCAGAAGGGACAGGGGCGTATTCTGCGAGACATCCCCCGCGGGCGTCCCGACGGAGAGGGCCTCTGTTTTTATCCCTTTTCGTTGAGGGGGGTCTGAGGCCGGGGGCGTTTCAAAAGACCCGCCCGTGGGTTTCTCGTCGGCCTTCAGGCCGGGCTGGGTCGCCTCCTGGGCGTCCCTGACGAGGACTCGACCGGGGCGATTTCCTGAAAGGTCCTCCGGCCCGTCTCCTGCGGGCCCCCGGGCGTTTGAGGCGGGGCTGCGAACATCTCCCCCGGCGTCTCCTGTCCTTCCGGGCCGGTTTGCTTCGGCGGGGATGTTTCCCGCCTCTTCCGCCCCTTCTTCCGGAAATGAATTGACAATCCGATGCAGCAGGGCGCGGGTCGGGGAGAGGAGACCCTCTGACGGGGCATCCGGCGGTCCCGTCTCTGCGGCCTGCGCCTCCGCCTCTTTCCCGCGCTCGACGGTCTCCGTCTGGACCGCGCGTCTTTGCGCGGGGGCCTCGACCTGGGAGAGGATGAAGGAGGGTGCGACGAAAGAGGACTCCGTGGCGGGCTCGTTCTCTTCTTCTTCGAACACCGGCGTCGTCCGGGGTGTCTCCAACGCGAACGACGCCCCGGAACCCCCGTCGCCGGACAGGTCCGCCTCCCTGTCGCGCACTCCTTCCTTTTCGGATCCTTCATCAGGACCGGACGGGGAGAGGAGGACTGCGAGGGGTCCTGAGACGTATGTCTTATCCTGCGCCTCGGACTCCCCCCCGCGCTCTTTTTGCGCCAGGACCGCGCCTGACGCGGGCAGTCGTCCCTGCGCCGGGTCGTCCCCCCATACCGTCAGGTCATCGCCCACCGGTCCCTCCGAGGGGGCGAGGGGGTGGAGGGAGAGGTCCAGAAGACCGTTCGAGGGCAGGACTCTCAGGCCCGGCTCACCCGACTCAAAAGAGGGATCGCCCTGGAAGTCGCTCTGACCGGCCGCGGCCGTTTTCTCCTGCGCTTCGGGAGGCGTGGATGTCCCGGAGGCCGCGGCGGGCGGGTACTCCACTCTGTCCTGCGCCGTCAGAAGAAACGTCTCGAAGGCGACGCCCGAAGGTTCCTGAGCTTGCGCCTGTCTTGCAGGCAGCGCCTGCCCGGACCCGCCGGTGTTCAGGATGGAAAGGAGGCTGGACATGGGATGGCGTCCTTTTGTAGGGGGATACATCGAGAGCCTGGTTAAAAAAATCGCTGCGGCTCTGGCCCTCACCCCGGTTCACTGCGTTCACCACCCCTCTCCCATTTATGGGAGAGGAGGGCGGCGGGTCGCGACCTCATGGGAGCGACAGGTTGGGTGGGCCGAGCGTCAGCGAGGGGGGGTGAGGGCCTGTGCGCCAGGCGACATCGTTCCATGCACAAGATTTATGAAAAGCTATTTAAAGCCCTGTTTGTGGGGTCGGGGCGGCGGCCGAGGCTCCGGGCGCCGGGGCGGTTTCTGCGCTCGGTGTCTTCCCGGCCAGCATTTCGGTGATCTGGACCTTCCGGGCCTCGTCCGTCATGGTGCTGAGGATCTTGGCCTGCTGTCTCAGCTTGAGCTTGGGGAGAATCTGGAGGACGAGATCGATGTCCATCTGGTCCATAATGGCGGCGGCGTCCGCCGGTTTCATGGTGTCGTAGAGCTTGACGAGCAGCACGAGTCGGTCCGCCTGGATCTGGGCTTTCCGCTGCTGGGCCTGCGCCTGCTGCGGGAGAAGACCCTGGACCTCTTGCTCGATCTGAGCCTTCTGCTGGATGAGTTTCGAGGTGTCTGCCTTCATCTCCTCCAGCACGGTCGCCAGTTCCTGCCGCTGGAGCTGGAGCTGCGCCAGGGCGTCCTGCATCGACTCCACCGCGTCCGGCGCGACCAGGGAGGAGTCTGAGGCCACCTCTCCGTGAATGAAGAGGTTCTTGGCCTCGTTCAGGTTTTTCACCGTGCCGGTGGCAAACAGCATGACCAGCCCAATGGCTGCGAAGGAGAGCGTCATGCCGATGATGAGGAGGAGAAAGAGGAGGACTTTCATAACGTGCTCTGAAAGAACGGATCCGTGAGTGGTGAATGACACCCCCCTTCCACCCCCCACGTGTGGGGGAGGGAGGGGGAATAGCCTGGTCTCCGGCTATGGGGGAGGGTGGGGGGTTACTGCTTCGGCCTTCCGGCGATCTCGTCCATCCGGGCCTGCTCCTGTCGGGCCTCCTCGTAGCGGTGCGCGGCCTGATCCCTCGCCTTGAGGTTTTCGAGCATCTTCCGCTCCTGGGCCGCCTGCAACAGGATCTGCCGCCGGGTCTCCACCTCCTGCTGCGTCCTGGCCACCTGCGTCCGCTGCCGCTGGATGTCCTCGGTCACCTTCTGGAGGTAGAGGTGCGACAGGGCAATCTCCGCGGCGTTCAGGCGGCCGGCCGTCGTCTGTTCCACGATCTGGCGCTGGCAGGCGTCCCGCAGGCTGTGGAGGCCGGCCAGGGCGGTCTCCTGGTCCTGGAGCGTGCGGTGCGCCTCTGCGAGGCGCTCTCGCTTCAGGTCTTCCTCGCGTCTCTTGACGTCCTCGACGGCCTGAAACCGGAATTTGAATTTTTTCACGGTTTACTCCAGGAGCTTCATCATCATCTCGCGGGCGCCCTGAAGGTCCGCGCGTTCCTGAATCCCCTGCCTGAGGAAGGCGTTGATCCGGTCGATCCGTTCTATGGCGAAGTCGATCCGGGGGTTGTTCCCTCGACGGTAGGCTCCGATGTTGATCAGGTCCTGGGCCTCCCGGTAGGTAGCCAGGATGTCCCGGATCTGATTGGAGGCGGCCGTGTGCTCCTCGTCGACCACGTCGACCATGACGCGGCTCACGCTCTCCAGGACGTCCACTGCCGGATAGTGGCCCTGCGAGGCCAGGCGGCGCGACAGGACGATATGCCCGTCCAGGATGGACCGGGTCGTGTCGGACACCGGCTCGTTGGTGTCGTCCCCCTCCACCAGGACCGTGTAGAGGCCTGTGATGCTCCCCCGCTCGGCCATCCCGGCCCGCTCCAGCAGCCGGGGCAGGAACGCGAACACGGACGGGGTATAGCCCCGCGTCGTGGGCGGCTCTCCGATGGCCAGACCCACCTCCCGCTGCGCCATGGCCACGCGGGTGACGGAGTCCATCATCAGCATCACGTTCGCCCCCCCATCGCGGAAGTGTTCGGCGATGGCCGTGGCGACGAGCGCCCCCTTGATGCGCACCAGGGCCGGCTGGTCCGAGGTGACGACGACGACGACGGATCGGCGGAGGCCCTCCTCGCCCAGGTCGCGCTCCAGGAAGTCCCGGACCTCGCGGCCGCGCTCGCCGATCAGGGCGATGACGTTGATGTCGGCCTCAGAGTTGCGGGCGATCATGCCCATCAACACGCTCTTGCCGACCCCGCTGCCCGAGAAGATGCCCACCCGCTGCCCCCGGCCGCAGGTGACCAGGGCGTCGATGGCCCGGATGCCCGTGCCGAGCGGCTCCCGGATGCGCTGGCGGCGCAGCGGGTCGGGCGGCAGGCCGTTGATCGGGCGCTTTTCCTTCGACCAGACCGGCCCCTTGTCGTCGATGGGCCGGCCCAGGCCGTTGAGCACCCTCCCCAGGAGTTCCTCTCCCACCCTCACGGAGAACGGCTCGTTGCCGGGCGACACGGTGCTCCCCGGCCCCACCCCGTCCACGGGCCCCAGGGGCATCAGCAGCACCTTGTTGTCCCGGAAGCCGACCACCTCGGCGTCCACGCCGGTCGCGGACCCGGTGCTGCGGATCTCACACAGTTCGCCCACGGAGACGGGCGGGCCGTTGGATTCGATGACCAGGCCGACCATCTGGTTGACCTTGCCGCGCAGGCGGATGGCGTCGGCTGTGCGGGTGGTCTCTAAGAGAGATTCGTAGTTCATTTATGTTCTTCCAGGCGTTCGCAGCTCCTCGATCAGGGCTGAGTGGAGCATGGCGAGGCGCTCCTCGATGCGCGCGTCCACGTCCCCCGCGTCGGTCTCCAGGACGCATTCCCCCCGCGAGAGGGCGGGGTCCGCCTCGATGGTCAAGGTCCCGATTCCCTCCACCGCCTCTATCCAGTCTTTTCGGTGTTCCCGGACCGAATCGAGGTCCTTGGGGTTCACCTTGAGGGTCACGCGGGTCCGGTCCCTGAGATAGCCGAGGCAGTCCGACACGGCCAGGAGGACGGGTTCCCGTCGCATCTCGGCGCACGCCCCCACGATCCTCTTAGCCACGGCCACGGCCAGGTCGACGAGGGCGGCCTCGTTCTCCTGCACCAGCGCCCTCTGTTTTTCCAGGAAGGCGTCCACAGCCTCCGCGAACTTATCGATGGCCTCCTTGCTCTCGGCGCGACCGACCTTGAGGCCCTGCGCCCGCCCGTCCTCAAACCCGGCGCGGTAAGCCGCCTCCCGCTCCGTCTGGTAACGCTCTTCGAACGTCCTGATTCGCTCCTGGACCAGGGCGTCGATCTCCACGGCGGTCGGGCGCGGCTCCGGCTCGGCCTCGACGGGTTCGACGGCCTGGGCCTCCTCTTGGGCGGGCGTCCCTTCCTGCGGCTCCTGTGGCTCCTCGGCCTCTTCGGGCCGGGACTCCACAGGGAGGACAAAGGTCCGGTCGGAGACCTTTGGGGTGCGAATGATACGAGAGGTGATGGACATACAGGTCAAGGTTCAAGGTTCAAGGTTCAAGGTTCAAGGTTCCAACTTTGAACTTTATTGCGTCCTCTGCTTCTGCGCTTCCTCGAGGAGCATGGTCCGGATGAGCCGGGCCGCGTCCTCCGGGCGTTCTGAGATCATCTGCGCAATACGGCCCAGGGTGATCTCGTGGGGCGTCTCGGGCATGATCTCCGCCGCCGCCTCCTGGGCCACGCCCTCCACCGCGGCCGCGGCGATCTCCTCCTCCCGCGCCACGCCGCGGCCGATGGCCCCGATGATGGCCCGCAGGACGAGGAGCGCGATGATGATGGCCACACCCTTGGCGACGTTCAGGACGATGTCCGTGATCAACTGGCTGCGCTCGGCGGCCCTCTGCGCATCCTCCTCCCGCGCGCGCGCCGTGCGGTCAAACGCCAGCTCCCGGATCTCGAACTGGTCCGCGCTCGCGTTGTAGCCGACGGCGGCCATGATCGTCGCCCTGATGTTGTCGACTTCCGTCTGCGGACGCGGCGCAGGGAGGCTGGTCTGCGGGTCGATGGGTCTGTCGAGGGTCACGGAGACGGACCGGCGCTTGATCACGCCGGGGGCGCTCACGACCTTTGAGATGGTTTTGTTGATCTCATAGTTGGAGACGGTCCGCTCTTTCGTGCCCGCCTCGGCGGAGGACTCCTCGTTCCGCTCCTCGCTCCGGAGGACGGTGGCGTTCGGGTCGTAGGTTTCCATGGTCTGTTCGGCCTGGTTGAAGTCCAGGGCGACCGAGACCTTCACGGAGAAGTTGTCGGGCCTGCCGGTGATCTTCTCCAGGACGGACGCAGCCTTCTTCTCCAGGTAAGCCTCGACGTTCCGCTGCAGGTCCATCTGCTTGGAGGCCTGGCGGGCGAGGGGGTCGGCCTCCTCCGTCAGGAGCCGGCCCGTGTTGTCCACGATGGTGACGTTGTTCTCCTGGAGGCCGGGCACGGCGCGGGCCACGAGGAGGGCCACGCCCTGGACCTGGTTGTGCTCCGGCCTGAAGCCGCGCCTGATCGGGAGCATGATGGAGGCCGTGACGGGTTTCTCCTGCTCCGTGAACAGGCTGGGCTCCGGGATGCTCAACTGGACGCGGGGCGTGCCCTGGATCCACTGTATCTTGCTGAGCGTCTTGGCGATCTCGTCCTGCATGGCCCTCTGGTTGTTGACCTTCTGGAGGAACTCGGTCATGCCCAGCTTGGCCTCGTCGAAGAGTTTGTAGCCGATCAGCCCGCTCTGGGGGAGGCCTTCGGCGGCGAGGGCCACGCGCAGGTCGTCCACGCGTTTTTCGGAGGCCATGACGATGGCGCCCCCGCCGAGGATCTGATACGGCTCGTTCATCTGCCGGAGGCGCATGACCACCTGCCCGGCCTCGGCAGGCTCCAGGTCGGTGTAGAGGGGGGCGTAAACGACCTTCTCCTCCCCCCGGAAGGAGAAGAAGAGGAGGAGGAGGAGAAACACCCCGGCCCCGGCCGCCGCCGCGATCTTCTGGGTGCGCCCCAGGCCGTTCCAGAAGGCCATCAACTTGTCGATGTAGACGCGCAGATTTTCCATGTGGGATTGGCGTTATCGTGGGGCGTCATCTCAGCGCCCTGGTTAGGCAGGGGCGGGTTTGAACCCCGCCTCTACGGGTTAGACCTGCAATCGCATGATTTCCTGAAACGCCTCGGTCACCCGGTTGCGCACCTGCAACAGCAGGTCCAGCGCCATTCCGGCCTCGGCCACGGCCACCGTGACCTGGTGGACGTCGGCGACCTCCCCGGCTGCCAGGGCGTCGATGGCGCGACCTCCTCGGATCTGGAGGTGGTTGACGTCGCTGATGAACCCCTTGACCAGGTCTTCGAACCCTGGGGCCCCTGCCGGGGATTGCCCCGGCTGCGCTTCGGAGGGTGGGACTGTCAGGGTGCGGGGCGCAACGCCTTTCTCCTCAAAGAGCTTAGACGCCTGGAACTCCGGCGACGCAACGGATGTGGTGACGGAGGTGATGGGCATGGCAATCAAAGAGAAAGATGGCAAACGGCAGACGCACAGCGCATAGTGCACGGCGCATAGCGTCAAAGACTATGGATTTTACGCTTTGCGCCCTGCGCTATGCCGTTTCACTTCTTTTCGACCCTTCGAGCCGCTTTGACCTGAGCCGGGTCCAGGCGATCCAGGGCGGCCTTCACCCGGAGGACCTCCGGGATGTAGCGCCGGGTCTCCGCCGGGAGGGATCGCCGCTCCACGGCTCCGGGGCCGGCGTTGTATCCCCAGAGGGCCAGTTCGACGTTGTGAAACTGGTCCAGAAGCGTTCGCAGGTAGCGGGCGCCGCCCCGGATGTTCTGCGCCGGGTCGAAGGCGTTCCGCACGCCGAGCTGGTCTGCCGTGTCGGGCATGAGCTGCATCAGGCCCCGCGCCCCTTTCGGGGAGACGGCCCTCGGGTCGCCCCCCGACTCCACGTAGATCATCGCGCGGGTCAAGTTCGGGTCGACCCCGGAATCCCTGCTGTGTTGAACGATGTGGGGGTCGAAGGGGGCGATGCGGCTCAGGGTCTCCGGGTCGATTTGAGGGGCCGGCGCCGGCCTCTTGCCTTCGGGAAGGGATGGGAGGCGCGAAGACGGGGGCGCCGGAGGCGGGTGCGTCTGAGGGATATAGAGCGCCCGGAAGAGGCTGTTGGTCAGAAGGGAGGCCACGATGCGGGAGTCGTAGCTCCGCCGGACAACGTCCTCCCATCCTCCGACGCTGCGCTCTGCGATGCGGTGACGCGCCTGCCGGGACCGGTCCCGTTCCTGCGCCTGCATAGCATCAGAGACAGTTACAAATAAGATAAATAAAAGGGGGAGAAGGGGCAACGATTTCTTCGGACAAGGCATGAGGGTCTCCGCCTGTTCAGCCTTTCAGGTCCAGCCGGATGCCAGGGATGGGCCCTGGCATCGGACGGCCGGCGTAGGTGTAGATCTGGCCGACCTTCGCGTCCGCTCCTTCCTGACGCGGGAAGAGGGCGGCGATGAACCGGGACTCCTCCGGCGTGAGCACGCCCTGAATGGCGCCGACCTCCCCATCTGGCCGGGGGCCGGGGAGGGACCTGGCCACCGGGGCGCTCCCGCGGGTTGTCGTCAGGTCCAGGACAGCGCCGGTCTGGGCCGGAGGCCGGGCGATCTCCCGTGCATAAGCGTTGATTTGAGCGGGGTTGACTCTCATGGCAATCCCTCAGATCAGATCTCCAGGGCGCGGTTGAACATGCTCTTGGAGGTATCGAGCGTGGTCACATTGGCCTCATAGGCCCGCGATGCGGCGATCATGTCGACCATCTCCGTGACGATGTTGATGTCCGGGTAGAGGACATACCCGTCTTCGCGCGCGTCCGGGTGGGCCGGGTCGTAGACCATGCGCGGCTCGACGGGCTCTTCGCGGACCTCCTGCGTCTCCACGCCCGACCCCAGCAGCTCCGCGAACGTCCGGGTGTCGGTCGCCGGGAGGTGGCCGGGGTTCGTCAGCGTCAGCTTCTCCTTCTGCTCCTGGAGCAGCGTGGAGAAACGGGAGGGCTGAGGGGCCTCCATCATGATGATCCGTTTGCGTTTGTAGGGCCCCCCCTCGTCGGTGCGGGTCGAGTCGGCGTTGGCGATGTTGCTGGCAATGGCGTTCAGCTTCCGGCGCTGGGAGGAGAGGCCGGAGGCGCTGATGTTCATGGTGTCGAAGATGGCCATGTCACTCTCTGTCTGTCTTTATGATTTGCGTTTACCGGACATCCGGCGTGCCGACGATGCTCTTGCGGAGGCTGGAGAAGGACCCGGTGATCAGCTTCACGCTGGCGTTGTAGAGGAGGTGGTTCTCCGCCAGGTGGGCCATCTCCTGATCGATGTCCACGTCGTTCTGGCCGGTGGTGTTGGGGCTCCTCTTGGGCTCGTAGATGCGGGGCGGCGCGGAGGGGTCGGGCTCGCCGATGGGGATGTGCCGGGCGTCGGTCCGGACGCCGGTCACCGCGCCCCTTACGACAAAGGAGCGGAGGTAGCCCTCGAAGTCCACCTCCTTGCGGCGGTAGTTGATCGTGTTCACGTTGGCGATGTTGTTCGTGAGCGCCCGGTGCCGGAGGGATGTCACGTCGAGCGCCCGCGTGAGCAACGGGATGCGGGTCTTGTCGATAATCAGATTGCGGATGACCATGGGTTCCTCATTTACCACCAAGACACAACGAGATTCTTCGGGCGCAAAGCGGCCTCAGAATGACGGCCTGTCAAGGCTTCTTTGACAGATCACCGCCCTGTAAAGGGGTCCGTTTAGCCCTTTGAGCAAGTCATGTGCCGTTTGAGAAAAAGAAAAAGGGCGAACGCTCCAGAAGGAGTATCCGCCCCTATAAAGGCAGGTCAAAAAAGGTGATTTACCGCAGGGCATGCGGAGAAAAACGGGATATTAAGGGTGCGTGTTGTGGGAAAGAGTTTCCTTTGCGCGGACGCCTTTTCCGATGAAAGATGGATTCCCTTACTGTCCGGCGTCTCCGTTCTTTTTAAGGCTGTCCGGAAGGAGATTCATCTGCCTGTATTCATTGATTTTATTGCGAAGCGTCCTGGAGCTGATGCCGAGGACCCGGGCGGCGGCTGTCCGGTTTCCGCGGTGCGCGTCGAGGGTCTTGAAGATCAGCATCCGCTCCACCTCGTGGACCGTCAGGCCCACGCGCAGGCCGTCTTCCGAGGCCCCCGGGGATCTGCGCGTCAACAGGTCAGGGGGGAGATGGCGCTCGTCGATCTGCGCCTCCTTGCAGATCACCACCGCCCGCTCGACGGCGTTCTCCAGCTCGCGGACGTTGCCCGGCCAGTCGTAGTCCATCAGCAGGTTCATCGCCTTTTCGGAGATGCCCGCGACTGGCTTTCCGTTCTCTCTCGCGTATTTCTCCAGAAAGTGGGCGACCAGCGCCGGGATGTCGTCCTTCCGGTCCCTCAGCGGGGGGATCTGGATGGGGATGACGTTCAGCCGGTAGAAGAGGTCCTCCCGGAAGCGCCCCTTCTGGACCTCCTTCTGAAGGTCCCGGTTCGTCGTGGCCACGATCCGGACATCCACCCGGATGGGTTCGTGGCCGCCCACCCGCTCGAACTCCCGCTCCTGGAGGACCCGGAGGAGCTTGGCCTGGAGCGACAGGTCGATCTCGCTGATCTCGTCGAGCAGCAGGGTCCCGCCGTCGGCCAGCTCGAACCGCCCCCGGGTCTGCCGGATGGCGCTGGTGAAGGCGCCTCTCTCGTGCCCGAAGAGTTCGCTCTCGATGAGCTCCTTGGGCAGGGCCGCGCAGTTGATGGTGACGAAGGGGCCGTCTTTGCGGGGGCTGTTGTAGTGAACGGCCCGCGCGACGAGTTCCTTGCCGGTGCCGCTCTCGCCCGTGACGAGGGCCGTGGACCGGCTGGCCGCCACGGTGCGGACCAGCTCCAGCACCTCCTCCATGCACGGGCTTCGACCGATCAGGCTGCCCAGGTTGTAGCGCGACTCCAGCTCCGACCGGAGCTGCCGGTTCTCGACGGACAGGCGCTGGTAGTCGAGGGCCTTTTCGATGACCATTTCGATCTCGTCGGGCGAGAAGGGTTTCATGACGTAGATGAATGCCCCCTCCTTCATGCACTCGACGTGATTTTCCAGAGAGCCGTGAGCGGTCATCATCACGACCTTGGCGTCGGGCAGTTTCTGGCGAGCGGCCCTGAGGACCTCCATCCCGGAGAAGCCGGGCATGCGGAGGTCCGAGAGGACGAGGTCGTAGTCCGCGCCGTCCATCGTGGCGATGGCGGTCTTTCCGTCTTTGGCGACATCGACGCGGTACTGGCGGGACAGCGCGGCCTCCAGGGAGTCCCGCATCAACGCCTCGTCATCGACGATCAGGATATGCTTTTTGGGCATGGAACTCTCACTTCTTGCAGGAGGGCTACATCAGCGGGAGCGCAATGGCAAAGGTGCTCCCACGCCCGACCTCGCTGGTCACGCGAATGGTCCCCCGGTGGGCTTCTACGATCTTGCGGGCCGTGGCGAGGCCGAGGCCCGTCCCGTTCTCCTTGGTCGTGAAGAAGGGGGTGAAGAGCTGTCTCTGGACCTCCTCGGGCATCCCCTCCCCCGTGTCCGCCACCGCCACCTCGACCCAGCCCGAATGATTCCGTGATTCGTCGTTCGTCGTTCGTGATTCGTCCCCTTTCCCCACATGGTCTGTAGCCTGGTTTTTACGATCCACGATCCACGATCCACGATCCACGATCCCACGATTTTCCGCCTTTTTTACGCTGACGGTGATCGTGCCCCCGTCGGGCATCGCCTGGGCGGCGTTCTGGAGGAGGTTCAGGAAGACCTGCTGCATCTGCTCGGGATCGACCAGACAGGCGACGCCGGGCGCCTCGTAGGCCCGCGCGATGGAGATGGCCTGATCGTCGCGGCGGGCCAGGTCGATCTCCACAAACGAGGCCGACTCCTCGATCAGGTTGACGATATCGATCCGATGGGCGTTCAGCCGGATCGGGCGGGTGTAGTGCAGCAGCCCCGTCACGATGGCGTTGAGGCTGGAGACCCCTTCGATGATCCTTTTAACCCATTTGCGGCGGGGATCATCGACGGTCAGGTCCCGCTCCAGGAGGCCGGCGAACCCCGCAATCCCGCCCAGCGGATTCCGAATCTCGTGCGCGACCGTGGCGGCCATCTGGCCGAGGGCGGCCAGGGTGTTCATCCGGCTGACCTGGTCTTCGAGGCGCGTCCGCTCCGTCTGTGACTGTTGAAGGTCGAACTCGGCCTGTGCGAGTCTGTGAGAGAGCGCCTCGAATTTCCGTTCCAGCTCCCGGTAGGTCTCCTGGAGCTCCAGAAACGCTCTCTGCGAAGGGGCCGCATCCGCGCGGCGAGGCCGCTTCATTGTGAAAGGCGAAAGGCGAAAGGTGAAAGGCGATCCCTCGGTACGCCCCTGCGGGGCTACTCGGGACAAACGGCAAACCGCATCCCCGAGTAGCGGCCAAAGGCCGCGTATCGAGGGGAGGCTGCGCATCGAGGGGAAGGCGAAAGGGATCATCCACGCTCAGGAGGCCCGAATCGTCGCCGGGGGTGGGGGCGTCCTCCCACGCCGGGGATGCGCACCCCCCTGCGGGAGACCAGGGCGTAATCCGTCTCCACTGCGTTGGCCAGGCAGGCGAGGCGGGCCCGCACGGTCTCGACGGCCCTGCGCACCTCCTCCTGCCTTTCCGAGTGGATGCTGGCCTCGCCGAGCCTCCTCCCCAGCGTTTTCACCAGGGCCTGGAGCCTTCCCGCGCCGTCCGCCTGCCCTTGCAGGGCGGCCCGGTCGGGGTCGGCGCCGGCCAACAGGTTGGATCGGGTCCGGGCAGCGCCGGCAGAGAGGCCCTCCGCACAGACGAGGATGTCCCGACAGAGCGTCAAGAGGGCCGCCGTCGAATCCGGGGCGGAGGCCGGGGGTTGTTTCGGCATGATCGTTTTTATCCTGGGCGGGGTCCGCGCGTACGGCCGCCGTAGACGCCCCCCGGCGAGATGGGCATTCCAGCTCCGGGGGCGCGTCCGGCGACGCCTCCCCCTTCCTGATGTCGCCTCAGCTCCTGTTCCAGTTCCCGGACGCGCGCGCGGAGCGTCCCGACCTCGGCCTTCAAGGTCTGCTGCGCCAGGGCCTTCTCCAGGGTGGCGGTCACTTCCTGGACCTTGAACGGTTTGACGATGTAGTCGTAAGCGCCCTGTCGGAGGGACTGAATGGCGGACTCCAGGGTGGGATAGCCGGTCATGATGACTACGGCCGTCTCCGGGGCTGTGAGGTTTATCTCCTGGACAAGGTCCATGCCCCCCAGGCCGGGGAGGCTGAGGTCGATGAGCGCCACGCGAAACTCCCCGCGCTTGAGGGCCTCCAGCGCCCCTTCGCCGTCCTGCACGGGGACCGGACGGAACCCCTGTTCTGAGAGGGACTCCGTCAGGAGTTCGAGCGTGAACGGGTCGTCGTCCACGATCAGGATGCGTTCACCGGCCATAGCGATAAGCCCGCGGGTGGATAGGAAATAAGCTAACGGCCATGCAAATGAGATGCCCCCGTCCCTGCGCTGGCACGTAACTTCCGTAGATCGTTAAAGTTAAATATAGGAAAGGGCGATTCAGAAATCAAGGGGGTTTTGGGACAAAATTTCCACATGGGGCTGTTAGGGTGGAAAAACCTTCCGGCGAACTTTCACCTTGACAAGGACAGGCCATCCGGTTATATTCTTCAGTTCATGGAAAGATCACGGGGTAGTAGCTCAGCTGGTTAGAGTGTCGGCCTGTCACGCCGAAGGTCGCGGGTTCGAGCCCCGTCTACCCCGCCATTTTTAAGAATGAATACGAATAAAGAACCCCCGCGCAAGGCGCGGGGGTTCTTTATTTCTCCCCGAACCAGAAGGTCTCGCGGACCTCGTTGGTCGTGGTGTCCCGTATGGCGAGGAACCATTTCCGGCAGCCGAGGCGGTGGTACCACCACTCCCTCTGCGGGCCGGCCTCGTTCTTGCGGGCGTAGAGGTAGTCTGTCCAATCCCGGAGGGGGGCGTCCTGGCCGGGGCGCGGATGGGTCTCGCCGCCGAAGCGGAACTCGGTCACGCTGCGCTCGCCGCAGTTGGGACATCGGATCAGGAAGGACATGGGGACCTCTTGTAGGGGCGAGGCATGCCTCGCCCCTACATTAAAAGAATGTCAGGAACTGGTCGATCTCCCACTGCGTCACCTGGCGGTGGTAGAGCTTCCACTCCGACCACTTGAGCCGGATGAACTCCTGGGCGATGCTGCCGAGGGCCTCCTGGATGACCTCATCCTTTTCCAGCTCCAGCAGGGCGTCCCGCAGGCTCTGGGGCAGGAGCCGGATCTTGCGGCGCTCGATCTCCTCCAGGCCGAGGTCGTAGAGGTTGCCGAGGTTGGGCTCGCCGGGGTCGAGCTTTCGCTCCACACCGTCCAGCCCGGCGGAGAGGTAGGCGGCCAGGGCCAGATAGGGGTTGGTCGCGGAGGAGACCGTCCGGTCCTCGCAGTGGCCGGGGCTGGCGATCCGGATCATCTGCGTCCGGTTGTTGTCCCCGTAGGTGATGAAGGCAGGGGTCCAGAGGAAGCCGGATCGGGAGCCGTAGAGGGCCTCGGCCACCTGGAGGCGCTTGTAGCAGTTGACGGTGGGCGAGGTGACGCAGCAGAGGGCCGGGGCGTGGTGGAGGATGCCGCCGAGGAAGTGGTAGGCGAACTTCGACAGGCCGAGGCCACGACGGTCCTTCAGGTCCGTGCACAGGTTTTTGCCCGTTTTGGCGTCGGCGACGTGGTAGTGGAAGTGAGCGCCGCTGCCGGTGCGGTCGGAGAAGGGTTTGGGCATGTAGGTGGCGATGGCCCCGTGCTTCTGGGCGAGCTGGCTGGTCATCATCTTGAAGAAGGTGTGCCGGTCCGCCGTGGTCAGGGCATCGGTATAGGCGAAGTTGACCTCGTACTGTCCGTTGGCGTCTTCGTGGTCGGTCTGGTAGACGCCCCAGCCGAGCCTGTTGAGGCCGGCCGTGATCTCCATGAGGTAGTCCATCGTCGGGGAGATGCCCTTGAAGTCGTAACAGGGCTTATTCAGCGCGTCGATCTTGTGAGGGTCCCACGGCGAAATCGACCCGTCGGGGTTCCTGACGACCAGGAAGTGCTCGGGCTCCACGCCCACGTTGAAGACATAGCCCTTCTGTCTGGCCCTCTTCAGGACGCGCTTGAGGTTCAGGCGGGGGCAGTAGGGGTGCGGCTCGTCGTCCACGTAGAGGTCGGAGGCGAAGCGGGCGACGCCGGGCTTCCAGAAGAGGGGGGTGTAGGAGTCGAGGTCGATGCGGGCCATCATGTCGTGGGAGTGCGCGCTCTGACCCATCCCCCAGACTGCGCCTCCGGCGAAACCGGCCCCGACGTCGATGACGTCGTCGAAAGCGGAGACAGGGACCATCTTGACCTTGGCCGCCCCGTGGATGTCCACGAACTGCGTGAGGATGAACTCGACCTTGTCCTTTTTCATGCGATCCAGGACTTCCGCTCTCGAAGCCACAAGGACCTCCTTGTGTGATTCGTGGCAAACGGCAAACGGCAATCCCTCGATACGGGGCCTGCGGCCCCTACTCGGGATAATCTTTAAACCGTACGCCCCGAGTAGCGGCTGTAAGCTGCGTATCGAGGGGCAAACGACAAGGGACGTATGATATATCAGCCGCTTACGGTTGTCAAGGGGGATTATTGTCACCCCTGAACCTGCTATAATGACAGGTCGAGATGTCAAACCCCAGGCATTTTCTGTTAAAATGACAGAGGCGTCCTTTTGAGGGCGAACGGAAAACATTTGTAATTATAAATTAAATAATATCTTATATTTTTTGTGTCTCTGGTACGCCGTTTGCAGATCTGTTGTTCATATCGCATTTTCTATTGGCCGATCCCCTATTCTTTATGAAAGAGAAAGGACGCATTGATATGCGCACGGACCGACTCACCCAGCGATCCCTGGGGGCCATCCAGTCTGCGCAGGAGGCCGCCCGCGAACGACATCACAGCCAGATCGACCTCGAACACCTCCTCCTCGCCCTGCTGGACCAGGAGGAGGGCGCAGCCGTTAGCGTCCTGACCAAGGCCGGCGCGGACGTCGGGGAGGTTCGGCGCCGTCTGACGGCTGCGCTGGACAGGCTCCCGCGCGCCTACGCGGAGGGGGGGCAGATCCACGTCTCCGGGGCGTTCAACGAGGTGATGGACCGGGCCTGGAAGGAGGCGCAGCAGCTCAAGGACGAGTACCTGAGCGTGGAGCATCTGCTGCTGGCCATGGTCGAGGCGAGGCAGACGGCCGTGGGGCGTCTGCTGGCGGAGGTGGGCGTGACGCGAGACCGGCTCTACGCGGCCCTGCGGCAGGTCCGGGGGAATCAGCGTGCCACGGACCCCGACCCGGAGTCCAAATATCAGGCGCTTGAAAAGTACAGCCGGGACCTGACGAAGGCGGCGCGCGAGGGGAAGCTGGACCCGGTGATCGGGCGGGAGGAGGAGATCCGCCGGGTGATCCAGGTGCTGTCCCGCCGGACGAAGAACAATCCGGTGCTGATTGGGGAGCCGGGCGTGGGGAAGACGGCCATCGTGGAGGGTCTGGCGCAGAAGATCGTGGCCGGGGAGGTTCCGGAGTCCCTGAAAGACCGCCGGGTGGTGGCTCTGGACGTGGGGGCGATGGTGGCCGGGTCCAAGTTCCGGGGGGAGTTCGAGGAGCGGCTGAAGGCGGTCCTGAAGGAGGTGGAGGCGGCGCAGGGCGCAATCGTCCTGTTCATCGACGAGCTGCACACCATCGTGGGGGCGGGGGCCGTGGGCGGGTCGATGGATGCCTCCAACATGCTCAAGCCGGCCCTGGCGCGGGGGGAGCTCCGGTGCGTGGGGGCGACGACGCTGGACGAGTACCGGGAGCACGTGGAGAAGGACGCGGCGCTGGAGCGGCGGTTTGCGCCGGTTCTGGTGGGGGAGCCGTCTGCCGAGGACACGATCTCCATCCTGCGCGGGCTGAAGGAGCGATATGAGGTCCATCACGGGGTGCGCATCCAGGACGGGGCGCTGGTGGCGGCGGCCACACTGGCGGAGCGCTACATCACGGACCGGTTTCTGCCGGATAAGGCCATCGACCTGATCGATGAGGCGGCGGCCAACCTCCGGATCGAGATCGACAGCATGCCGGCGGAGTTAGACGAGGTGGAGAAGCGCATCCGGCAACTGGAGATCGAGCGGGAGGCGGTGAAGCGGGAGAAGGATGCGGCGGAGCGACTGAGGCCGATTGAGAAGGAGCTGGCCGAATTGAACGAGGAGCGGGATCGTCTGCGAGCGCACTGGCTGGCGGAGAAGGAGGCGATCACACAGATCCGGGCGCTCAAGGGGCGGGCCGAGGCGCTGAAGTTAGAGGCCGAACGGGCGGAACGCACGGCGGACTACGAGCGGGCGGCGCGCATCCGGTACGGCGAGATGATCCAGCTTCAGAAGGAGCTGGAGGGGGCCAACGCCCGGCTGGCAGAGGTCCAGAGGGAGCGGAAGATGCTGAAGGAGGAGGTGGACGAGGAGGACGTGGCCGAGGTCATCTCGAAGTGGACCGGCATCCCGGTCTCGAGGCTCGTGGAGGGGGAGATCGAGAAGCTCACGCGCATGGAGGAGCGCCTCCACGAGCGCGTGGTGGGGCAGGAGGAGGCCGTGTCTGCGGTGTCGAACGCGGTGCGGCGGGCGCGGGCTGGGCTGGGGGACCAGAATCGTCCCATCGGGTCGTTCATGTTCTTAGGGCCGAGCGGGGTCGGGAAGACGCTGCTGGCCAAGGCCCTGGCGGAGTTCCTGTTCGACGACGAGGGGGCGATGGTCCGGGTGGACATGTCGGAGTACATGGAGAAGCACGCGGTCTCCAGGTTGATCGGGGCGCCGCCGGGCTACGTGGGCTACGAGGAGGGGGGGCAGCTCACGGAGGCGGTGCGACGCCGGCCCTACCAGGTGATCCTGTTCGACGAGGTCGAGAAGGCGCACCCGGACGTGTTCAACGCGCTGTTGCAGCTCTTAGATGACGGGCGGCTGACGGACGGGCAGGGCCGGACGGTGAACTTCAAGAACACGGTGGTGATCATGACCTCCAACGTGGGGAGCCCGCTCATCGGGGACTATGGCGAGGCGGAGTACGAGCGGATGCGGGAGCGGGTGATGGAGGCGTTGCGGGACTCGTTCCGGCCGGAGTTCCTCAACCGGCTGGACGAGATCATCATCTTCCACCGGCTGGACCGGGGCCGGATGAAGGAGATCGTGGAGCGCGAGGTCGGCCATCTCCGGCGACGGCTGACGGGGCACGCGAAGGTGGGGCTGGAGGTGACGGACGCGGCGCGGGCGCTGCTGGCGGAGGCGGGCTACGACCCGACCTACGGGGCGCGGCCGCTCAAGCGGACGATTCAGAGGATGATCGAGAACCCGCTGGCGCTGGACCTGCTGGAGCGGAGGTTCGCGGAGGGGGAGAAGGTGGTGGTGGATGCGGAGGGGGAGAAGGTGGTGTTCAGGAAGGGCGCGACGGAGCGGAAGGTGGCATGACGATGCGGTTTTCCAACTTTTCTTGCTCGTGCAAGAAAAGTTGGACAAAAGAAGCACGCTCCTCAAGCGCCGGAGGGGCTTGGCGCGCCGCAACCTTAACGTTCAGTAGATGCACAGAAATTTGTGTCCCCGGCATGTGGGTTGCTTCTGCTGGACTCCTGCGGTGGGGGTTTCTGGCGGCGCGCCCGTAGTCATCAAGAAAGGCTTTTGGTAAAGGGGCGGGTTTGCAACCCGCCCCTGTTCTTTTATTTCAGGCCAGCTTTTTGCCAGACGCCGTCGAGGGCCGCGTGGGTGGCGCGGGCGGCGTCGGGGGCGGGCATTTCGCGGACCTTCTGGCTGAAAGGCTCCGGCGTGACGGGGCCGTCGTAGCCGAGGTCGGAGAGGATTTTGAGGAAGTTGACCAGGTCGATCACGCCGGTCTCGCCGGGGAGGCAGCGGACGTTGTCGAGTTGCTCATCGATGGGGACGTTGGCCGGGGCGTCGTTCACGTGGACGTAGACGACCTGCTCAACCTTCAATTTGCGGAGGTCGCCCAGCGTGCCGTGAGACGTGTACCAGTGCCAGCAGTCGAGGAGGAGGCCGACGTTGCCGGTCCCGACGGTGTCGCAGAGTTCCAGCATGCCGGCCATGGTGTAGATAAACTCGTGTTTGTGACCGATGCGGAGCGTTTTGGGGCCGATGAACTCCAGGCCGAGGGCGCAGCCGTGGTCTTTGAGGATGACGGCCATGCGCCGGAAACGGTCGGCCAGGAAGTCGAACTGCTCCCTGAAGGGCCGCTCGTCAGAGTAAGGGAGCACCCAGGTGGGCACGCGGTAACAGCCGAGGGCCGCGCCGGTCTTCGCCTGGCCGGGGAGCTGGGCGAGTCCGGCCTCAAAGGTCGCGTCGTCCTTGCGCCAGTCCACGGGCAGGCCCCAGCCGCCGGGCCTGAGGCCGTGCTGCGCGAAAAGCCCTTTGACGTGGTCCATCGAGGTCTCGGCGGCCATCTTGGCGACCTCGTTGATGCTGACGTCGATGCCGCCGAATCCCGCCTCTTTTGCGATCTTGAGGGCCTCCGGCAACGTGGCGCGGATGCCGATGGCGCCGGGACTCAGATTCTTGAACATGATAACTTCCTCCCTTCCTCTCTCCTCACCAGGTTGGTGTTGCGCTGAAAACCGCTCTGCTCTGATTGAGAAATTTTACTATATTGGGGGGCCGCTGTAAAGACAATTTCAAAGGAGCTGTCCACAGAAAGACTCCCTGTCCCTCGGCAAGCTATTTTCTCCCAGTTGGAACGAAAGGAAAGGTCCATGAAGCTTCAGGACAAGGTCGCCCTGATCACGGGCGGCGGCAGTGGAATCGGCGCGGCCACGGTCAGGCGGATGGCCGCCAAAGGGGCGAAGGTGGCCGTGGTGGGAATCCCCGAAGACGGCGTCCGGGTGGTCGCCGCAGAACTGGAATCGGCCGGTTGCTCCGCTCTCGCGATCCCCACGGATGTCTCGGACGCAAAACAGGTCGAGGCCGCCGTCGCCCGGACGGTCGAAAGATTCGGGCGTCTGGACATCCTGGTCCCCAACGCCGGCATCCAGCTCCACGGCAGGGACGTGAACCTGCACGAACTCCCCGAGGAGGTCTGGGACCGGACGCACGATGTGAACTACCGCGGGGTCTACCTCACGGCCAAGTATGGCCTGGCGCAGTTTTTAAAGCAGGGGGACGGAGGGGTCATCGTCATCGTCGCCTCCGTCACCGCCCTCAGCGGGGCCTCCGCCAACCCGGCCTACATGTCCGGCAAACACGGGCTGATCGGCCTGAGCCGATATATCGCGGTCCACTACGCCAGACACGGCATCCGCTGCAACGCGGTGTGCCCGGGCGCGCTGGAACGCACCCCCAACCACGACAACCACCCGGACCCCGAGGGCCGGAAGGCCCAGCTGGAAAACGCTATCCCTCTCGGCCGTCTCGGCACGCCCGACGACATCGCCCCCTTCATCACCTTCCTGGCCACCCCGGAGGCGGGATACGCCACCGGCGCCACTTTCGTTATCGACGGCGGCCTGACGGTCAGCTGAAACACCCGTCATTCGATAGACTCATGATGTGATTCACTTTACATCTGTTTCCGGCGCAAGCTCCACCAGCGTGGCCCCCCAGCCGCCCGCGTCCTCGCCAGCCAGCCGGAAGGCGACCACCCCCGGCAGCCGGGAGAGGAGGGCGTGGACGGTCCGACGCAGGGCCCCGGTCCCCTTGCCGTGAATGATGCGGACGGCGAGGATGCCGCGCCCCCGGCAGGCGGTCAGGTAGTCGGGGAGAAGGGTTTTCACGTCCTGGGGGCAGAAGGTGTGCAGGTCCAGGACGCCGTCGATGGGGAGTTCTATGGCGGTGTCTTCATCCATAAGCGTCGCGCGTCACCTGTACCACCCGTATTCGTTCACCGCATCGAAGAAGGCGACCAGGTTGTCCCAGGGCACGCCGGGCTCCAGGTCGTAGGCGGGGGCGAGGACGAGGCCGCCGTTCTCCCCAAGGGTCTCCATCCGGCGCTTGACCTCCTGCCGGATGGCCTGCGGGGAGGCGTAGAGCATCGCGGTCTGGACGCCTATGGTCCCCCACAACGTGAGCCTGCCCCCGGCCCGGGCGCGGACCAGGAGGGGGTCCATGCAGTCCGGCTGAACGGGGTGGAGGGCCGTGACGCCGATCGAGACGAGGTCCCGGACGATGGGGAGCACGTAGCCGTCGCTGTGGTAGAGGATGTGAACCGCCGGGTTGACGAACCGAGCTGCGGCGATGATCTGCGCCATTCGGGGCTTGATGAAGTGTCGCCAGAGGTCGGGGCTGATGAGCATCCGGGTAGGCTCGCCGATGTCGTCGCCCAGGTAGATGGCGTCCACGCCTGCCCCGGCGAGGACGCCTGCGTTGATCCGGTTGAAGAAGGTCATCTGGTCGAGGAGGTAGGCGGCCAGGTCGGGGCGGGCGACGAGGTCGATGAAGAATGCCTCGAACCCCCGCAGGCGCCAGGCGGCCTCGAAGATGACGCCTCCGAGTCGGGGGGGCCGGCCGACCACGGCCAGGCCGCGGTCGTGGAGGGCGGTGACCTTTGCCTTCAGGTCCTGGTAGCGGCGTTCAGCGGTGAGGTCGGGGAAGATGAACCGCTTCATCTCGTCGAGGGTCTGGACTTCGCCGAGGGGGTTGACCTCCTGATGCCCTCGCTGCGCGGTGGGCGGGACGTAGCCCCACTCCGCGTAGCCGAGGAGGGTCTCGACGTCTCCCAGCCACGCCTCCGCCGGGAGCTGTTTGAGGTAGCGGGCGAGGTCCGTCTCCCGGACGCCCGCCTCGAAGCTGACGGAGCGCACGTCCACGCCGAGGTGGTCGGCGGGGTCGGCGCCGTTCAGCGAGGACCGGACCTGATCATTCAGGTCCGAGATCGCAGGCGCTCCGCCGCCGATGGGGGCGCGATCCGGGATGCCTCCGTTCAGGACTGTAAGGACTCTTTCGCGAGATGTCATAGTTTTCCCTCCCGGCGGAGGACTTCGAGCGGGGACTCCTGGATGCCGAGGGGCAGATGGACCCAGGCGTTGCCCCGGCGTTCGGACTCGTAAATGGCCGCGATGACCTCGACGGCGGCGCGGCCGTCGCGCCCTGTGCAGCGGGGCTGGCGGCCCTGCTCGATGGACTCGATGAGGTCCCGCGCGGCGCGGAGGATCGGCGTCTCCGGCCAGGCCGGGTCGGGCAGCGGGCCGGGGGTCAACTCCCACCACCAGCCCTTCTCGAATGCCTGCGGGCGGGAGCGCCAGAGGCCGGCGTTCGTGCCCATCCGGATGACGCCCTTCTCGCACTGAAACTCCACATCCCACCGCTCGTATTCGGTCAACTCGTCGCTGATCACCACGCCGTCGGCTCCGCTCTCGAACCGCAGCAGGGAGTAGCTGGTGTCCTCCACGCGGAACTCGCGGCGCATCCGCCGCGTGGCCGTACCCAGGACCGAGGTGACCTCTCCGGCGAAGATGCGGAGCGTGTCGAAGGTGTGGACGGCGTCGTGCAGGAGGGGCCCCTCCGTGTCGGCGACCCACTCCGGGAAGGGCTTGCAGCCCTGGCAGTGGGCCACGACGTGGAGGAGCGGGCCGAGGGCGCCGGATTCGATCAGGTCCTGGACGGCCCGGTATTGTCCGGACCAGCGCCGGGAGCAGTTGACCAGGAGCTTTGTCCCAGATCGTTCGCAGGCGTCGAGCATGGCGTCGCATTCGCCCAGGCTGAGGGCCATGGGCTTCTCGCAGAAGATGCCCTTTGCGCCGGCCTGCGCGGCGGCGACGGCCATCTCCGGGTGCAGGGGCGGGTGCGTGGCGACACAGACGATGTCCAGGCGCTCTTTGTCGAGCATCTCGCGATAGTCGCGGTAGAGGGCGCTCACGTTCCAGCGCTGGCCGAAGGCGCGGAGTTTCTCCTCGCCCCGGTTGCAGGCGGCGACGAGTTGCGCATCGGGCAGGGCCGCGAAGGCCCCGGCAATGGTGGCGGGGCGCGCGACGCCGGGCTGGTCTTCCATGGCGCTGGCGATGCGCCCGCAGCCGATGATGCCAACACGGTACATGAGACGCATTCTCCTGAAGGGGCAAAAAAGGAGGCCGTAAGTCTGACGCGCTCACGACCTCCTTCGTGGCCTAGGTGCGATCTCCTCTTTCAGGAGACCTCAACTCATTCCAGATCAGGCCTGGACCATCCAACAGTAGCGACACATGGTTCAGGATGTCCCGCCCCAGAATTCCCCACTCCTGACGGATCAACAAGAATCGGCCCCTAAAAGTTCGATTCAAGAACATCAACTCAAGCTGAACAGCAGACGCGAGACTCACGGTACCGTCAAAACTCATCAACTCATAGCTCGTATCAGGTTCAACAGCCACACCCAGTTGGTCTATGAACGCTTGCGGAATTAAAGTGACATCAGCGCCAGTGTCCAATAACATCGGAACGTCTGTCAAGAGGACGCTATTCTCTGGATTTCTCAGAGTCACTCTTGCCAACGGCGCAGGTGGTCAAACAGGGTGGCGTCATAGGCCGGCATCGGGAAGCGCCTCAACAATTTCCTTCTTGAAATCCGCTACCTGTTCCCTGTGTACAAGACGAGGAGTGAATATGTGGGCGACGGGCTTGCTTTCAAAGCCAGGGACAATTACATACACTTTTGTTCTGTCAGGCAAGCGTACGTCAGAGTTCAGGCGTATTTGACCGTTTTCCACGACCCCTTCAAAGGTGACGACATTCATCATGTGCCTCACTTTTATTTTCGTTTAGAAGACGTTGTATACACCATGACATAACGCGAAACTCGCCGGATGTCAAGGTAAAAAAGACAGGGCCTGAAGACCGATTTTTTATCTCTTTCGCCTTGAGAAAGGACTTGACTCACAGAAGGCATATTCATACACTTAGGGCGATTTGGCGACCGCGAAAAGGTCTTTGGGGACAGAACGCATGGCACGTGCGAAAGTGAAGGAGAGAAAAGGCCGCACCAAGCCAGACAGGATTAAAAACTGGCCTTTGCGAGAGCGCCCACGAGAACGGTTGATTACAGAAGGCCCGGAACGGCTCACGGATGCTGAACTCCTGGCTATCATCCTTCGAGTGGGTCGGGGGACCTTCAAGAAGGGCGTGCGGGGAGAGACGGCCCTGACGCTCTCCCGGTCCCTCCTTGCTGACTTTCGAGGGCTGCACGGTCTCGACCGCGCGGATCTTAGCGAGCTTCTGAAGGTGGACGGCCTGAACGTCGCCAAAGTCGCCCAGATCAAGGCCGCCTTTGAGCTTGGAAAACGCCTTCGGACCAACGCCCTCAGACCCCGCTCGTTCGACTCCGCCTCCGAGGTCGCCGCCTACTTCCAGCCCCGTCTGGCCGGGGCCAGACTGGAGACGGTCGTCGCCCTCCTGTTGGACGGCCAAAACCACCTGCTTGCCGAGAAAACAGTCACCGAGGGGACACCGACCCAGGCGACGGTCTACATCCGCCGCGTGCTGGAGGAGGCGTTGCGGGCGTCTGCCGCCGCGATTGTGCTGGTCCATAACCATCCTTCAGGTCATCCGGAACCTTCTCCGGGAGATGACGAGACCACGCAGGACCTGGACAGAGGGGCAAGACTCATTGGCCTTGTCCTGATTGATCATGTGATCGTTGGGGAAGAAGGCTATTACAGCTACGCCGATTCAGGGCGACTTCAGGAGCTTCGCGAGGCATAGGAGGCACAGCGTCCATGTCGGAGAAAAGTTATCCGAAGGTCGATGCCATGCGTATCCGGGGGAATGAGGTCCTCAGCCTTATCCGCCGGAAATGGCTGCAATTGACCCCTGAAGAAAAGGTCCGTCAGGAATACCTGCGGGTTCTGACCAACGAATACGGTTACGAACTGGATCAGATGGACGAAGAGCTGGAAGTCACCGGGAGGGGTTCGGGACACGCCCGCGCCGACTTCGTGATCTGGCGAAGCGCGCAGGACAAGCTGGATGGTAAGAACCCGCTCATTGTTGTGGAGTGCAAGGCCGACAATGTCACGATCAAGCCGTCGGACTACGGGCAGGGCGACAACTACGCCCGGCTCACCGGCGCGCGTTTCTTCGTCACGCACAACAGCAAGGAGACGAAGTACTGGCGGGTCGTCCACGACAGGATGCCCAAGGCACTGGAGGAGATCGAGAACATCCCCCCCGCCGACGCCTCGGACAGGGAGATCGAGGAACTGCTCAAACGGCTCAAGGTCTTCAAGGAGGACGAGTTCGCGGACCTGCTCCACCAGTGTCACAACGTCATCCGCAACCGGGAGAAGAAAGACCCCGCCGCCGCCTTTGACGAGATCGCAAAAATTCTGTTCGTGAAGGTGTGGGTTGAGCGCCGCATGCGCGAGAAGCGACAGAGACAGAACCTCTTCACCGTCGAATTCCTCGACAGCCAGCTCGGTGAAAACCCCATTGACACCCTGTTTATAGAGACAAAAAACTTCTACCGTGTCGATCAGATCTTCGAGCCGGACGAGAAGGTCAACCTCAAACTTGCGACGGTGCGAGAGATCGTCCGGCTTCTCGAACGCTACAATCTCTCCGACACTTCGGAGGACATCAAGGGGATCGCCTTTGAACGTTTCCTCGGACGGACCTTCCGGGGGGAGATCGGGCAGTTTTTTACACCCCGGTCCATCGTCGAGTTTATGGTCCAGATGGTCGATCCCAGGGAGGATGACATCATCTGCGACCCGGCCTCCGGCTCAGGCGGGTTCCTCATCCGCTTTTTTGAGATCGTCCGGGAACAGGTTATGGCGGACGTGGACCGGCAGTATCGGGAGTTCAAGCAGGAAGTGGAGAAGAAACGCCTTTCTAACGGGAAGCGCGCGCAGCTTCTCAGCGAGAAGTACGAAGAGCTTCAAAAGACGATCAACCTTCACCGCAAAGGCTCACGGTTATGGAACCAATGGTGCTACTTGAGAATCACAGGCTGAATTCAGCGATAGACAGATGCACGATACCGTTTTGATCTATGTCTGGGGGGTTCCACTGCACCAGGAGATTGAAAAGCGCCATCGTGAAAGCCAGGCGCGCTTCAAAATATGCCCAGACACGATGCCCCACCTTCTTGAAATGACAAACGGTGGTGAGCATGGACAGCACCGTCTCCACCAGCATCCGCACATTCCAGGTCCCTTTTTTACACACCTTGAGATTGGGCGGATCGCCCTCGGCATCGTGGAAGCCGGTATCGCTGAGGATGACCATCTCACCGTCAAACTGTTCAATCAGAGCGCGGAAGTGCTTGTCGTGGGTATTGGCGGTCGAACAATCCCAACCTACGATGTAACCCAGGTGGTTGAGCACAAACGCCAGTTTACCTCAACATAGCCAATCCTCATAGCCCTTGTCAAACTAGCACCATTGGTTATAGAGAGGACATCTTAAAGAGTCGCTGGCTGATCGTTCATTGGAATGAGATGGCCCGTTGGGACGTGAAAACAGCGCGTGCTGCTGCTTTCCGTGCTGCAAACCCATCTTTTAAGCCTCTGGCCGAGTTTGCCGAGGAAGCGACCGAATTGGTGAAACCTTGGGAGGAACCGGAGAAAGAGTGGCCGGTTTACGGGGTGAATAACAAAGAGGGCGTCTTCTTCAGCCATTACCAGAGGGGGAAAGACTTCAATGCTGCATATAAACGTATCCGTAAGGACTGGTTCTTTCACAACCCAACGCGATCATCCGTAGGGTCTCTAGGAATTGTTCTTGATGTCTCTGATGATGCCCTGACCAGTCCTGAATATCAGGTATGGAGGATTAAGCAGGGGTTGCTCCCAGGTTACGTGGCAGTCCTTGTGGGAACGCCATTCTTTATCAATCTGATTCAGTTTCACCGAGTGGGTGCTGTCAAGCAGAGGCTTTACGTTGAAAACCTTCTTGAAATACGTGTGCCGGTCATTCCTACTGAAGACCAACGTCAGGTAGCTATCCAGAGGGAAGTAGCGCTCAAACGGATCGCTGAAATTGAAGCAAGAGCCGCCGAGGTCGAGCGGGAGGTCGAGGAGATGATCTTGGGGGTACGGCCTGTTTGTGGGGCTGGCTGAAGGCTATGATCGAGGGCATCAGGTGGAGGTCGCCAGATTGGTCTCCATCTTGCGCGGGAATGAAGTTCCCGCGCTACTTGGGATGCGCCCGATAAATCGGGCTTTTTCAGCCCGGCATAGCCGGGCGCGTGATATGTAGGTCGGAGATTTATCTCCGACCTACGAGGGCGAGATCTCTTTATATTCACGGCAGCGTCCTTCACATCGACATCCGAAACGGAAAGGTCTGGATTCAGCACGACGGAACGGAGGAAGGTGTCGCCGAAGAACTCGTCAGGGCAGGCATCCCCCGTGACCGGATCGTGCTGGCCTTTAAGCCGCCGGAAATTCGCCCTCACACCCAATTTGCGACTGCCTGAAGGGATAACCGCGTAAGGCCCAATTTTGCACACGTGTGCAAAATCTTGCGCCCACATGCCCAGTACTTTACCCTCGTGGTTCATCCCTTCTATCCGCGAAAAAACCCCTTCGATTCCTTCCTTGTCTTTCGCTTCTACACATATTATCTTGCTACAGTTGAGGATTCCCCAATGACATCCCTATCCGGGGAGGTATAGGATGGAACTGAAAGGTGCAGTCGCTCTTGTCACGGGGGGCAACGGGGGGCTGGGGCAGCGCATCTGCCACGCCCTGGCCGGGGCCGGGTGTCACGTGGGGGTGGTCTACGCCCGGAGCCGGGAGGCGGCGCAGGGGGTGGCCGGCCAGCTTCGGGATAAGGGGGTGCAGGCGGAGGCCTTCCCGTGTGACGTGACCGACCCCGGACAGGCGCAGGGCCTGGCCGCGCGGGCGCTGGACCGGTTCGGGCGGGTCGATATCCTGGTGAACGACGCGGCCTACAACAAGTGGATCCCCTTTCAGGACCTGGACGCCCTGACCTACGAGGAGTGGAACAAGATCTTGAGCGTGAATCTGACGGGTCCCATGCTGTGCATCAAGGCCGTGGCGCCCGCCATGAAGCGGCAGGGCCGGGGGCGCATTGTGAATGTCTCCTCCATTGCGGGGCTGGGGCCGTCGGGGTCGTCGATCCCGTACGCCGTGTCCAAGGCGGGGCTCATCCACCTGACCCGGTGTATGGCGGTGGGGCTGGCCCCGGAGGTGCTCGTCAACTGCGTCGCGCCGGGGTACCTGGAGGGGACGCGGGCGACGGCCAACCTGGCCCCGGCCTACCGGGAGCGCGCTGTGGCGGGCACGCTGCTCAAACGCGCGGCGGACAAGGACGACGTGGCCGAGCAGGTGGTCGCGTTCTGCCGCACGGACAGCGTCACCGGGCAGACGCTGGTGATCGACGGGGGACGGTTCTTCCATTAAGCGAACAGGATTCAGGAGGCGTGTCTATGAAAGATAGAGTTGACGTCGGGGGGCTGAGGGTGGATCGGGGGCTTTACGACCTGGTGAAGGACGAGATCGCCCCCGGCACAGGGGTGGAGGCGGAGGCGTTCTGGAAGGCGCTGGGGAAGATCGTGGAGGAGTTAGAGCCGAAGAACCGCAGGCTGCTGGAGGAGCGGGATGCCCTGCAGCAGAGGGTCGACGCCTGGCATTTAGCCCGAAAGGGCCGGAAGGTCGATCAGAAGGAATACCGGGCCTTTCTGTCAGAGATCGGATATCTGGTGGACGAGGGGGACCACTTCGAGGTGACGACCCATCGCGTAGACCCGGAGATCGCGGAGGTACCCGGCCCTCAGTTGGTGGCGCCGGTGGACAACGCCCGGTACGCTCTGAACGCGGCCAACGCCCGGTGGGGGAGCCTGTACGACGCGCTCTACGGCACGGATGTGATCCCGGAGGAGGGGGGGGCGGAGAAGGGGACGGCCTACAACCCGGCGCGCGGGGCGCGGGTGGTCGCGTGGGCCGAGGCGTTCTTAGACGAGGCGGTGGGCCTTGAGGGGGGAAAGTTCTCGGAGGTGACGCGCTTTTCGCTGAAGGAGGCGGGAGGGGTCAGGCGGCTGGCCGCGACGCTCAGGGACGGGCGCGAGGTGGGCCTGGCGGACGGGCGGAAGTTCGTCGGGTTCCGGGAGGAGGGGGGCGAGCTGCGCAGCGTGCTGCTGAAGAACCACGGGCTGCATATCGAGGTCCAGATCGACCGGAGTCACCCCGTCGGAAAGACGCATCCGACGGGGGTCAAGGACGTGCTGTTAGAGGCCGCGATGACGACCATTCAGGACTGCGAGGACTCGGTGTCCGCGGTGGACGCGGCGGACAAGGTCCGGGTCTACCGGAACTGGACGGGCATCATGAAGGGGACGCTGGAGGCGACCTTTGAGAAGGGGGGAGGGACGATGACCCGGCGGCTGAACCCGGACAGGGCGTTCACCACGCCCGAGGGGAAGGCGCTGACGCTGCCGGGGAGGAGCCTGCTGCTGGTGCGCAACGTGGGCATTCACATGTACACGGACTGCGTGACCACCGGGGACGGGAGGGAGGTCCCGGAGGGGTTCTTAGACGCGATGGTGACGGTGCTGGCGGCCATCCACGACCTGAGGGGGAACGGGAGGCACCGCAACAGCCGGACGGGGAGCATCTACATCGTCAAGCCCAAGCTGCACGGACCGGAGGAGGTGGCGGCCACGGTGGAGCTGTTTGCGCGGGTGGAAGAGGCGCTCGGCCTGGGGCGGAACACGCTCAAGATCGGCATCATGGACGAGGAGCGCCGCACCACGGTGAATCTGAAGGCGTGCATCCGGCAGGCGAGGGAGCGGGTGGTGTTCATCAACACGGGGTTTCTGGACCGCACGGGTGACGAGCTCCACACGAGCGTGGAGGCGGGTCCCATGCTGCCGAAGATGGAGATCCGGAACCAGCCCTGGCTGCTGGCCTACGAGGACTGGAACGTGGACGTCGGCCTGGAGACGGGGTTCACGGGCAGGGGGCAGATCGGCAAGGGGATGTGGACGATGCCCGACGCCATGCGGGCGATGGTGGCGTCCAAGGTCGCCCACCCTCAGGCCGGCGCCAACACGGCCTGGGTGCCCTCTCCGACGGCCGCCGCGCTGCACGCCACGCACTACCACCGGGTGGACGTGATGAAACGGCAGGGGGAGCTGGCCCGGAGGGGCCGCGCGAGCTTAGAGAGCATCCTGACGCCGCCGCTGCTGGACCGGGGGCTGAAGCCGGAGGAGATTCAGCGGGAGATCGACAACAACGCCCAGGGCATCTTGGGCTACGTGGTGCGCTGGGTAGGCCAGGGGATCGGCTGCTCGAAGGTCCTCGACATCAACAACGTGGGGCTGATGGAGGACCGGGCGACGCTGCGGATCTCCAGCCAACACATCGCCAACTGGCTGCACCACGGGATCGTGACGCGGCAGCAGGTTCGGGAGACGTTCGAGAAGATGGCCCGGGTGGTGGACCGACAGAACGCGGGCGACCCGAACTACCGGCCCATGTCGCCCGATTTCGACAGGAGCGAGGCGTTTCAGGCGGCGCTGGACCTGGTCTTCAAGGGGCGGGAGCTGCCCAACGGCTACACCGAGCCGGTGCTTCACGCCCGCCGGAGGAATGTGAAGCGTGAATAGACCTCACCCACCCCCTAACAAAGGGGAAAGGCCCTTGTTGCCCCCTCCCTCTCCCATTGGGAGAGGGAGGGGGACAGGGGGAGGGTGAGGTCTCGAGATACGATATACGTTCGAGGAGACCACCATGGCCAAACGAATCAACCGCGCGGTTGAGCTGCTGGAGCAGGGGCAGCCGATCTATTACACGGGCGGGCACACGGGGCATACGCTCACGTACGAACAGGGCAAGAAAGACGCCGGGACGTGGGCGGACTACATCAACGTGGGCATGGAGCACGGGGCGTTCAACATGGCCGGGCTGGACGAGTATCTGCGCGGCCTGGCCGAGGGGGGGCCGACCCGCAGCGGGCACAGGACGCCGGCCGTGATCGTCGAAGCGCCTGTGGAGGGCTCGTCTGAGGGGATCATCCGTTCCAACGCCTGGCAGTTTCGCCAGGTCCTCGCGCGCGGGGCGCACGGGGTCCTGCTGTGTCAGGCGGAGTCGCCGGATGCGGTGCGGGCGTTCGTGGAGTCCTGCCGGTACCCCATCAACCGGCCCGGCGTGGGGCACGGGCTGGGCGTCGGGACGCGGGGCGTGGGCTCGGAGCCCTCTGCGGCGGCGGTCTGGGGCGTGGGCCGGGAGGACTACCTCCGCAAGGCCGACCCCTGGCCGCTCAACCCGGAGGGGGAGCTGATTTTGGGCGTGAAGATCGAAAACGTGCGCGGGGTCTCCAACATCGAGCAGATCCTGAAGGTGCCGGGGATCGGGTTCGCCGAGATGGGCCCCGGTGACCTGAGCATGTCCCTCGGGTACATGAGCGCCCCCCGGCCGTATCCGCCCGAGATGCAGGAGGCCCGCGACCGGGTGAAGGCGGCGTGCCGGGAGAACGGGGTCGCCTTTCTGGAGGGGGCGACGCCGGAGAACATCCGGGAGAAGATCGACGAGGGGGTGCGGGTGATCTCGGGCCACCGGGAGGAGACGGCGCGGGTCGGCCGGGCGCACACGCGGCGCACGATGCCCGTGTAGGGCCACGATCATTATCGTGAAACGGTACTACATGGCAATCAGCCCTTCAAGAACAGCTCGATCACCGGCACGAGCACGTCCGGCCTCTGCACCGGAAGCGTGAGCGTCAGCGTGTCCCCGCCCGTGCCCTGCGGCGTGGTGTTCCCCGCCACCGCCGGGGGCTGGTGGAACCGGATCTCAGAGGCGTCGTTCAGGAGTTGCGCGTACTCCACCCGGCCGGCCAGCCCGTCCAGGTGCAGGTGCCGGAACGGCCAGGCGAAGAGGTGGAGGTAGAGCCGGTCCCCCCGCTGCGTGAACCGGCAGTCCGGCGGGGGGGTGAATTCGCTCTGCGTGGCCCCGTAGATCGACCGGTTGTGCAGCCGCATCCACTCCCCGATCTCCTTGAGGATGCGCAGGGCGCGCGGGTCGAACTCCCCCCGCGCCGTAGGGCCGACGTTCAGGAGCATGTTGCCCCCCTTCGACACGGCGTCGACCAGCATGCGCACGAGCATGTCCGGGGGCTTCCAGTCCAGGTTGTCCCGGTCGTAGCCCCAGCTCCCGTTGAGCGTCTGACACGCCTCCCAGATCACGGGCCTGCCGTTCACGCGCAGCCAGGACCGGGGCTGGTACTGCTCCGGCGTCTTGATGTCCTGGTCGATCTCCGTCCGGTCGTTCAGGATGATGTCCGGCATCAGCTCCCGCACCATCCGGATCAGCTTCTCCGACTGCCAGTCCTCCTTCCCCTTCCCCTTCGACCACCCCCAGTCGCGCCGCGAATACGAGAAGTCGAACCACGCGATGTCGATCTTCCCGAACCGCGTCAGGAGTTCGCGGGCCTGCCCGTGCAGGTACCCGGCGTACTTCCGGATGTCCCGCCCGGCGGCCTTTCTCCGAAACTCCTCGTCGTCCCGCATGGGGTGCAGGCCGTCCACCGGGAACTCCGGGTGGTGCCAGTCGATCAGGGAGTGGTAGAACCCGACCCTGAGGCCCTCCTCCCGGAACGCCTCCACCATCGGCTTCAGGAGGTCCCGCCCGGCGGGCGTGTTCGTGGCCTTGTAGTCGGTCAGGTCCGAGTCCCACAGGCAGAACCCGTCGTGGTGCTTGCTCGTGACCACGAAGTACTTCATGCCCGCCTCCTTCGCGGCCCGCGCCCACTTCCGGGGGTCGTAGAGGTCCGGGTCGAAGTGGTCGAAGTACTTCTGGTAGTCCTCGTCCGGGATCTTCTCCCGGTTCTTGACCCACTCGTGGCGGGCCGGGAGGGCGTAGATGCCCCAGTGGATGAACAGCCCGAACCGGTCGTGGACGAACCAATCGGTCTTGCCGGGCGTCGGATCAGGTTTCGGAATAGCCATGTCGCGCTCCTTTTGAAAAGGTTCAAGGGGGGCGGAAAAATCGTCCGTAATTAAACTCTTCGCGCCCCAAATGTCAACCGGAGATATGCCGGGACGGAAACGCTTGATCGCAGGCAAGGGGAAGGTTATATTATGGACGCTATGACACGCCTGCGCCTCCATAGGGGATGGATTGGCCTCGGCCTGCTCGTCCTCCTGCCGTCGGGCCTGCTCGCCCAGGCAGGAGTGATCTCCACGCCGAGGAACGACTACGTAATCACCATCCACTACGACCTCGGCATGCACTGCACGGGGTTCGACCTCTCCTACTGCTGCGTCCTGCCCCCCTACAACAGCATCCTGGCGCAGGTCGTGAAGGCCGCGGACCGGGACGGCCTGCCGAGGCTCCTGACCGGCGACGACCTGAGGGCGAACAGGTGGGTGCTCTGGTACGAGCACGACCGGAACACCTACTCCGAGGGGCCCAAGATGCTCTACTGGAACGTCCCCTACGACGTGGACCGGAACGGCTCCCTCCAGGACCCCGTAGACTCCTTCGCCAACGGGGAGTTTATGCAGCTCCGCACCTACGCCGAGAACTTCCTCGGCTACAAACTGATCGACACGGACGACCTGCGGGTCATCGGCCTCGACGTGAACATCCCGAACGACCATGGCCCCACCGGCAAGCCCCTCAGCTTCAGCACGCTCGACTACACCGGGAACTTCGGGACCATCGTCTACACGAGGCTCAACGACGGCCGGAGCGAGGTCCCCATCCCCCTCTCCATGAGGCACTATTTCGAGGCCCTCGGCCTGCCGCTCACGCCCTTCTTTGACGGGTCCACCGGCCACATCCGCGCCATCACCGAGGAGATCATCCGGCCCTACCAGATCGCCCGCGTGACCCTCGCGGCCTGGACGGACCGGGACGGGGACGGCCAGGCGCAGGGGGACGAGGTGGAACCTGTGAAGCACCGGGACAGCCGCCCCGTGACGTTCACGGGCACGAACCCCATCGACGCGCCGGGCTGCGACCGCTGTCACGGGACCGCCGAGGCCAACGGCACGGAGTTCGAGCTCTACCGCCCGGAGCGGGATTTCTGGAAGCGCACCTTCCCCAACACCTCCGACTACTACGCCTTAGTCAAGGCCGCGTCCGTCAGTATCCTGGAGATCCACGACCGGCGGTCGGGCACAGACTTTCTGAAGAACTACAACCCGAAGGACCGGACCGGGGCCTCCGTCACCCGCTTAGGCCGGCCCTCCGTGAAGTGCCAGGAGTGCCACCCGGACAACGTCGTCGGCGTCCTGGAGGCCGCGCGGGACCCCCGCACCGGCAGGCCGGTCTCGCCCCTGACGCGGGCGATGCACCTCAAGCACCTCAACGTCCGGCCCCAGGGGGACGCGCACGGCCGGCCCGCCAACTGCCAGACGTGCCACCCGGCGCACAGCCAGAGCGGGAGCTTAGACCGCTACCCGCTGGACATGAACGGGAAGTTCCGGGGAGGGGAGAAGGGGGACATCCGGGACTTCTTCGGCGGCTGCTTCATCGGCCGGGACGTTCACTCCAATTCGCGATACAAGGAGGAGGTCTCCCCCGCCAGCCACCTGAACGCCGTCGGGAGGTGGATGAAGGAGAATGTCATGAAGGACGGCAAGGGCCTCTACTGCACGAACTGCCACAACCTCGGCTCTCGCCTGCTCTACAAGGCGGACCTGTTAGACGACGCGGTCGACCAGACGGGCCGGACGCTCCGGGACAAGGACCTCCGGCACATGCTCACTGTCTTCCGCCGGATGGAGGCCGGGCGCTACGCCGACTATACCGT
>Ga0156186_1173_pt1 | contig 38982 bp, 36 predicted proteins | sample RifCSPlowO2_12_FD_107839 | JGI IMG/M metagenome (GOLD analysis project Ga0156186, IMG submission 107839) | Candidatus Handelsmanbacteria bacterium RIFCSPLOWO2_12_FULL_64_10
CGGCGTCTTCTTGATCAGCCCCTGCTTCGTGCACTGCACCAGGAAGTGCTGGTCGTCGAACGCCTTCACCGGGACAATGGCCGCCACCTTCTCGTCCGGGTCGAGTTCCAGCATGTTGGCCACGGAGCGCCCCTTCGACGCCCGCCCCCCCTGCGAGATGTCGTAGACCTTCAGCCAGTGGCAGCGCCCCTTGTTGGTCATGAACAGGATGTAGGAGTGCGTGGAGGCGATAAACAGGTGCTCGACGAAGTCCTCCTCCTTCGTCGTCATCCCCGTCACGCCCCGCCCCCCCCGCCGCTGCCTGCGGTACGCGCTCACCGGGATGCGCTTGATGTAGCCCCCGTGCGAGATGGAGATGACCATATCCTCCTCGGCGATCAGGTCCTCGATGTTGAACTCCTCCGCCGACAGCACGACCTCCGTCCGCCGGTCATCTCCATACTTCTTCTTCATCTCTAAGAGTTCGTCCTTGATCAGCTTCATCCGCCTGGCCTTGCTCGCTAAGAGCGCCTCCAGCCTGGAGATCTCCTTGAGGAGGCCGAGGTACTCGTCCTCGATCTTCTGCCGCTCCATGCCCGTCAGTCTCTGAAGGGCCATGCTGAGGATCGCCTGCGCCTGCTCCGCGCTCAGACCCCGGCCCGCGCGCTCGCCCATCGTCAATTGCGCATCCCTGTGAACGACTTCCAGAGGACCTCCGAGTTCCACCCGCGCCATCAGCGCGTCCTTCGCCGCCTCCGGGGTGTCCGACTGCCGGATGATCTGGATCGTCAGGTCGAGGTTGTCCAGCGCCTTCTTGAACCCCTCTAAGATGTGCGCCCGGCGCTGCGCCACGCCCAGCTCGAACTGCGCCCGGCGCACGACCACGTCGTGCCGATGGTCTAAGTAGCGCTGGAGGAGTTCCTTGAGCGTCAGCAGCTTCGGCCAGCCGTCCACCAGCGCCAGCGTGATGATCCCGAACGACGACTGGAGCATGCTGTGCCTGTAGAGGTTGTTGAGCGCCACGGTGGCGTCCGCGTCCCGCTTCAACTCCACCACGATGCGCAGCCCGTCCCGGTCCGACTCGTCCCGGATGTTGGAGATCCCCTCCACCTTCTTGTCCCGGACGAGGTCGGCCATCTTCTCCAGCAGGTTGGCCTTCACGACCATGAACGGGATCTCCGTGATCACGATGTTCTCCCGCCCGTTGGCCAGCGTCTCCACGTTCGCCCGCGCCCGGACCGTGATCAGCCCCTTCCCGGTCCGGTAGGCCTCCTGAACCCCGCTGACCCCGAAGATCGTCCCCCCCGTCGGAAAGTCCGGGGCCTTGATGTGCCGCATCAGCCCGTCCACGTCGAGGTCCGGGTCCTCGGTCAGCGCCACGAGCCCGTCCACGACCTCGCCTAAGTTGTGCGGCGGGATCTGCGTGGCCATCGCCACCCCGATGCCCGACGACCCGTTGCAGATCAGGTTCGGGAACTTGGACGGCAGGACCCTCGGCTCCTCTAAGCGGTCGTCGTAGTTCGGCATGAACGCGACCGTGTCCTTTTCCAGGTCCGCCAGCATCTCCATCGCCGGGCCTGTCAGCCTGGCCTCGGTGTAGCGCATCGCCGCCGGGGGGAAGCCGTCGATGGACCCGAAGTTCCCCTGCCCGTCCACGAGCGGATAGCGCATCTTCCAGTCCTGGGCTAAGTGGACCAGCGTCGGATAGACCACCGCCTCCCCGTGCGGGTGGTAGTTGCCGGACGTGTCGCCCGTGATCTTGGCGCACTTCCGGTGCTGCCGGTTGGGGGCCAGGCTCAGGTCGTTCATGGCCACCAAGATGCGCCGCTGCGACGGCTTCAGCCCGTCCCGCACGTCGGGGAGCGCCCGCGCCACGAGCGTGCTGATGGAGTAGCCGAGGTAGGACTGCTTCATCTCGTCGCCCAGATTCACCGGGACGATCCGCTGTCGTTGCATCATAACGAGAAAACTCTCCTAAAAGTCGTTCTTTGCGTCTATTCTTGGCGCCCTTGGCGCCTTGGCGGTTCGGATTTCAACTCGCGTGCAGGTCCAGGTTCCTCACCTGGCCCGCGTGCTCCTCGATGAACTTCCGGCGAGGCTCCACCTCGTCCCCCATCAGCATGGCGAAGGTGTGGTCCGCCTCCGCCGCGTCCTCGATGGAGACCTGGAGCAGCGTGCGCGTCTCGGGGTTCATCGTGGTCTTCCAGAGCTGGTCCGGGTTCATCTCCCCCAGACCCTTGTAGCGCTGGACCATCGTGTTTTTCCCTCCGCCGTCCCCGTTGGACCCTATGCCCTTGAGGAGGGCGTCCCGCTCCGCGTCGCTGAAGGCGTACTGCTCCGTCCTGCCGTGTTTGATCAGGAACAGCGGCGGCTGCGCGATGTAGACCTTCTCCACATCGACCATTTGACGCATGTAGCGGAAGAAGAACGTCAGGATCAGCGTCCGGATGTGGGAGCCGTCCACGTCCGCGTCCGCCATGATGATCACCTTCCCGTAGCGCAGCTTGGTCACGTCGAAGTCCTCGGCGATCCCCGCGCCCAGGGCCGTGATCAGCGGCTGGAGCTTGTCGTTGCCCAGGACCTTGTCGATCCGCGCCTTCTCCACGTTGAGCGGCTTCCCCCACAGCGGAAGGACCGCCTGGAACCTGCGGTCCCGCCCCTGCGCCGCCGACCCGCCCGCCGAGTCCCCCTCCACCAAGAAGATCTCCGTCGCCTCCGGGTCGCTGATGCTGCAGTCCATCAGCTTGCCGGGCAGGCTGCCCCCCTCCAGAACCCCCTTGCGCCGGACCAGCTCGCGGGCCTTGCGCGCGGCCTCCCGCGCCCGCGCGGCCTCGATAGACTTGTCCAGGATCTTGCGGGCCACGGAGGGGGTCTCCTCAAAGTACTCCGTCAGCCGCTCCCCGACGATCGACTCCACGATCCCCCGCACGTTGCTGTTCCCCAGCTTCGTCTTCGTCTGCCCCTCAAACTGCGGCTCCGGCACCTTCAGGCTGAGCACCGCGGTCAGCCCCTCGCGCACGTCCTCCCCGCTGAGCGTGAACTTGAGGTTCTTGAACAGGTTGTTCTTCTCGGCGTAGGTGTTCAGCGTCCGCGTCAGGGCCGTCCGGAACCCCACGAGGTGCGTCCCCCCCTCCGGGGTGTGGATGTTGTTGACGTAGCTGAACACATTTTCAGTGTAGGAGTCGTTGTACTGCAACGCCACCTCCACCGAGATCGACTCCCGGTCCCCCTCAAAGGAGATCGGCTTGTGGAGAGACACCCGCCCCTCGTCTAAGTACTGCACGAACGAGACCAGCCCGCCCTTGTAGTGGAACGTGTCGGACTGCCTGGACCGCTCGTCCTGGAGCGTGATCGTGATGTTGCTGTTCAGGAACGCCAGCTCCCGCAGCCAGGACGCCACCGTGTCGTGCTGAAACTCCACGACCTCGAAGATCTCGGGGTCCGGCTTGAAAGTCGTCTTTGTACCGGTGCTTCGGGTCTTCCCGATCTCCTTGAGGTCATAGACCGGGACACCGCGCTCGTAGCGTTGCTGATAGACGCGGCCATTCATGGAGACCTCCACCTCGCACCACTCGGAGAGGGCGTTCACCACGGATGCCCCAACCCCGTGCAACCCACCGGAGACCTTGTAGGTCTTCTTGTCGAACTTTCCTCCGGCGTGCAGGATGGTCATGACCACTTCCACGCCCGATTTTTTCTCAACGGGATGAATATCCACCGGAATTCCGTGGCCGTTGTCCGCCACCGTGGCGCTCCCATCCGCGTTCAGACTGACCTCGATCCGGTTGCAGCGGCCCGCCATCGCCTCGTCGATGCTGTTGTCCACGATCTCCCGGGGCAGGTGGTGCAGCCCCCGGATGTCCGTGTTGGCGATGTACATCGCCGGGCGCTTCCGCACGGCCTCCAGCCCCTTGAGGACCTGAATGTGATCGGCGCTGTAAACGTCCGCCATCATGGCCTGTGCCTCTTTTGCCATAGAAAGTCTCCCGTGTTTCGTCTATTTGAGCACGATCTGCTTGATAGTCTCTTCTCCGAGCCGGTCGTTGAGCTTGCGCCGGATCTCCTCCCGATGAAACAGCAATTCCTGCCGCCACGTGGCCGTCTTGACCCGGACGTGCAAATGTCCACGCGTCATCCGGTCGGGCCGGGCCACCTGTGCAATCCTCGCCCCGACGACCTCATCCCACAACAGCATCGCCCGCTGCTCCAAAAGGCGCCCCCCGATCCCCATGTCCGCGATCAGGCGCTGAAGGCTCTGGCCGATGGGGACAGGCCCCCCTGTCGTGCCCCGGCGACGTTTCAAGTGAAGCATGTCTGGACTCCCATCGCGGACCTATATCGCAATGCCCTGATATTCCGAGATCGGCAGGTCCGGGTCCCGGGCCGTGGTCAGGATGACCTGCCCGAAGTCGCCCAGGAGGCCCAGCAGACGGAGGGACCGCCCGGCGTCCAGCTCTGAAAAGATGTCGTCTAAGAGCAGGACGGGGGCCTCACAGGCCACGGACTCCAGAAAGACCGCCTCCGCGAGCTTCCACGACAGGAGGGCGCTCTTCATCTGGCCCTGAGAGGCGTGCCGCTGCACGTCCCTGCCCCCGATCTCGAACCGGAGCTGGTCCTTGTGCGGGCCCACCAGGGTATATCCCAAATCCAGCTCGCGATCCCGCTGGCGCCGCAGACCCGACAGGATGAGGACCTGCGTCTCTTCGGCGGTGTCCGCCGCCCAGGGGCTCTGGTAGCGGACGCACAGGTCCTCCCCCTCCGGGGAGAACGAGGCGTAAAACCGGCGGGCCGAGGAGCCTACCCGTTCCACGGCCTCGGTGCGGTATCGGACGATGCGGGCGCCCGCGCCGGCCAGCTGGACATCCCAGGGCTGGAGCTGCGCCTCCGCGTCGGCCTGAGAGACGCCGTTCTTCAGGAGACGGTTGCGCTGGGCCAGGGCGCGCTGGTAAGCCTGCAAGTCGGACAGATAGGAGATGCTCGCCTGGGATGCCAGGATGTCGAGCATCCGTCTTCGCTCGTGGGGATATCTTAAGACAAGGTCGACATCTTCGGGGGAGAACAGGACGGCGTTGAACGTGCCAAGCAGATCGGAGAGACGAGGGAGGGGGCATTCATCAAGATAGATTCGCTTCCCGGAATGCGGATCATAATAGATGCGAATGGAAGCCCGCAGCGATCCCTTCTTTAGGACGGAAGATTGGATGTTGAAATAGTCGGCTCCATGTCTGAGAACATCTCGCTCAAGAGCGCCACGACTGGACTTGGCAACGGCCAAAAAGTAGATCGACTCCAGAAGATTTGACTTGCCACGCCCGTTCTCCCCGGAGATGACCGTCTTGTTTCCTTGAAACGTGAAACTCCCCTCCTTGAAACACCGGAAATTCTGGAGCGTCAGCGATTCAATGAACATGGCCGGTCAGTCGCTGAGGCGCAATGGCATGAGCAGACAGAGATAATCCTCTCCCTCGGGCTGAACGGCCGGTCGAACGATGCCGGCCGTGACGGGCGTGTTCAGGTCGAACACGACGTCTTCAGAGTCGATGCGCTTTAAAATATCCAGAAGATAGACGGAATTATACCCGACCTCCATCTCCTGGCCGGTGTAGTCGGCCGGGATCGACTCCCTCGCCTCCCCCCCCACATCCTGGCTGACCGCGGACAGCTCCAGCTCGTGCTGCCCAAGCCGAAGGCGAATCTGGTGCGTCTGGGTGTTGGAAAGGATCGAAACCCGGCGAACCGAGGGCGTGATGGCGCTGTTGGAGACGTTCAGGCGATGGGTGTTGTTCTGGGGGATGACCTGCTCAAAGTCCACGTATGGGCCTTCGATAAGCCGCGAAAACAATTTCGTCTGATCGAGGTCAAACAGGATGTGATTCTCCCCGATCACGCATCGCGTGAGCGTGTTGGTCCCGGACAACAGTTTGACCAAGTGTTGAAGGGCGCGGGGGGGGATGATCACCTCCGTCTGCTCCGAACCCTTTAAATATCTCTTCAGATCAAATGACTTGGAATGACGAACCAGCCGGTGCCCGTCCGTCGCGACCATGGTAATGCCTTCCGGCCGGATCTGGCACAGCACCCCGTTAAGTACGGGGCGCGTCTCATCTCTTGAGACAGCGAAGGCCGTTTTAGAGATCATGTTTTTAAAAATGTTCCCATCAAATCCATTGTTCTCGCCGAACTGAAGAAGCGTCCCCTCGATGCCTGCGGGGAGTTCAGGATAATCCTCCGGAGGAAGCCCCATCAGTATGTATATCCCCTGTCCCGGCTGGATTCCCCCCCCCTCAGAGTCGACCGAAGGGCTTTTACCTCCCAGGGCCGAACTGCAAAGGGTTACTTTGTGGTCCTCTGCCTGAATCGAAAGCGGTCCCTCCGGGAGTTCTCGAACAATCTCTATGAACTTGCGGGCAGGAACCGTAAAGCGCCCCGGCTCTGAAAGGGAGACCGAAAGGGAGGCAGTGATCGAGATATCCAGGTCTGTCGCAGATAGGGCGATGTGACCTTTTGCCGGGCCTGCCTGATCGCTCTTTTCCTGAAGCCCCACGACGAGCAGATGCGAGAGGACAGGAATGGCCGTCTTGGAAGGGACCACATCCGAAACAGCGTCTAAAGCCTGGAGGAGTTGAGATTGGTCGATGGTAAAACGCATAAAACCACCACGGGAAATGGGGGTTAGAAAAAGGGGCCTGTCACGGCCCGTTTGGGGGGCGCTTAAATCCTATCTAATATACTGATTTTGCTCGAATTTGTCAAGTAAATTATGAGGCTAAAAAAGGGATATTGCAGATGAGGTTTCTCCCCAACGGATACGCTGTTAGAGCGCCTGAACAACCCCGCCTGCGACATCCATTCTTTATCCTGATCTATCCCTTATCTCTTTGATGATAAGAAGAAATAAGTCTTTAAATTTTAAACATGGATTATTAGTAAGGACTGTGAGTATGTGGATAACTGTGGACAGTCTTTAAAAATGCCCACAGGATAGATAAAATTGGGGATAGACAAAGAGACAACCGTGTGGATATAATGTTGAGATAGTGGGGATAACAGGTGCCCAAAGTAGTGTGGATAGATTGGCCGATGTGTCTTCGGGTTGTGTCCATATTTTGTCCACACCCTGTTCAATCTTTTCCACACATGGACACATCCCTGAAAACCTCTTCCAAAAAACTGAAAAAGTATTTTGATTTTATGGAGTTAGAAAACAGGATGAAAAAAAGGATACGATCAGGAGAGGGAAGAGGTGTGGACTTCCTGGGTAAGACGATGCAGGCGGTGGGCAAATGAGGGTTCGGCGAGCATCCTGGACTCCACAGACTGGCAGGCGTGAATGACCGTGCTGTGGTCTCGTCCGCCAAAGTGAAGACCGATGGTCTCAAGGGATGAAGGGGTCATCTTTCGGCACAGGTACATGGCGACCTGTCGGGCCACGGCAACTTCCTGCTTCCTGGTTTTGCTGATGAGGAGGTCCTCATTGATGGAAAAATGCCTGGCCGTGATCCGCTGAATGTAATCGATGGTCAGTCGATTTTGAGAAGGTTTAAAATTATGATCCAGAAGGCTCAGGGCAAGTTCCTGGGTAACGGGCATATTCTTCAGAGAGGACTGGGCCAGCAGATGGGTCAGAATGCCCTCCAATTCCCGGATATTCGTGTCCACCTGCGTGGCGATCAGACGCGCGATGCCGTCTTCGAGATACAACCCCTCGGTTTCCGCCTTCTTCTTCAGGATGGCCATGCGCGTTTCAAGGTCAGGTTTTTCTATGCCGGTGACCAGGCCCCACTGAAAACGCGAGATAAGACGCTCTTCCAGCCCTTTTAGGCGGTTTGGGGGACAATCCGAGCTGAGTACGATCTGTTTGCCATTCTGATGGAGCGTATTGAACGTATGAAAGAACTCTTTTTGCGTGCTTTCGCTCTGAGGGAAAAACTGGATATCATCCACCAGAAGCACATCGGCGGTTCGGTACGTCCGCACGAAATCGGTTGTGTCTTTGTTTTTTATAGACTGAATAAAATCAGACACAAACTTTTCTGACGAGACATACACCACGTTCTTGGCTGAAGTGTGATGGACGCAATAATGGCCTATGGCCTGTAAAAGATGGGTCTTGCCAAGCCCTACACCCCCGTGAACGACCAGGGGATTAAAGCTGGTCTTTCCAGGGGATTTGGCAACCGCCAGGGCAGCCGTGTAGGTAAATTCATTGCTGTCGCCCACAATAAAGGTGTCAAAAGTATACCTTGGATTGAGATGAAATACGGCGACAGAGGGGGACGAAGTCTGCTCTTGGATGGCATCGGAGAAGAGGGGCGGTTCCGGAACGGGCTTATCGGAGGAGACCGAAAAGGCGACTTCACAGGTCTGTCCTGTCTGTTCGTAGAGGGTGGTCTTGATCAGCTCCAGATAGTGTTCTTCCAGCCAGTCCGAAAAGAAATGGCTGGAGACCTGCACAACAGCCTGGTCTGGGGCGAGGTGGATCAGCCTGGTCGGCTTAAACCAGGTGATATAGCTCTGTCTCTGGATCCTGGTCTCAATCGTGGAGAGACAACGGTTCCATAGCAGAGAGAGGTCTGAATCGGCTGTGAGGTAAGAGTTCATTCGTGCGACAGGCTTCTGGAGTGGGCCGCTCCAAAAGAGACAGACGGATAGCCGAGGCGAAAAAACACGCCTCCCATCACCGATAGCCAGGCCGATATACCTTGGGAATCAGAAAGGAGAGGTGCTTCTCTGGAAAATCTTGGGGGAGGGATCTGAACGTGTTGGCGAATGTTTAAACGCCAAAATACAGAAGTGACGACTCCATCGCATAAAAGCGACGGCTTCTCAGGACACGCATGGCCGACCGCTCTGCCCTGACCGCTCCGTCCGGGCGGGGATGCGGCTTCCTCTGTCGCCTGAAGGCGGGCAGTTCCACCGCAACATCTCTTATGGAAAATCTGGGGGAGGAAAAGGATTTCTTTCCGCTTTCGCGGACAGCCTGAAAATAAGTAATCCTCAGCAGAAAGTCAAGGAGTTTCTATGAGAGGATAAAAAACATATAACTAAATATAAAATTTTATGTTATATTAAAAAGAAATCCTGAAATAAAGGTCCGAAATCTCTTGACACCTCCTTTTGCTGAAAGTTATATTTACAGGCGTTCGAAGCAACCTTATCCTCTTACAAGTTCCAGGTCCTGACAGGAATCCAGGTCTCTCACAGGCCCCTATTTCAGCGTGGTGATTATGGACAAGCGATTGGTATTGGCATTTGTTTTCATAGGCATTATCATCCTTTTGACCCCCAAATATCAGGAGTGGCTCCTGGGAAAACGGGAGGTCCCTCGGCCAGAAAAGAAAGCACCCTCTCCCCCAAGCCCCTCTCCTCTGGCAGAAAAAGAAAATATCCCGAAAAAGGAATCCCTGACCTCTTCCGTACCTTCCCAGGAAGGGGAACAGAAGGTCATTCCAGAACGAGAGGTCCTTGTTGAGAATGAGGTGTTTATTTCCCGGTGGACCACGCGTGGGGGTGTTTTAAAGAGCTGGGTTTTAAAGAAGTATCGAGATGGATTGCTGGGCACACCTGTCGAGCTGGTCGCGGCGGGAGGAGAAGGAGGGGGGGTGACCGTGGGAGGGCAGGACCTTTCTCAGCTCCCCTTTGAACCGAGCCAAGAGGCCATTTCTGTAAAAGGCAGTGAGACTGCCACCCTCACCTGGGTTGGGAGATGGAAGAACGGAATCGTCGAAAAGCGCGTCACGATTTTGGGGGACCGTTATGACCTGAAGATAGACATCCGCCTGAGCAGAGAACTCTCTGACCAAAAATGCGGATTGGAGTGGCAAGGGGGAATTGGGAGGACGGAGCGCCATTTAGGGGACGAACTTTCCCATACCAAAGTGATTACCTTTATGGGGGGAGAGGTGGAATTATGGGATGTGAGTGAGGCGAAGGGGACCACCTCTCGTCCCAGCGGGGAAGGGGGATGGATCGGTATTCGGAACAAATACTTTCTGGTCTCATTCATTCCTGAAGACGAAGGCCAGTATGGGATGAAAATTTCAGGAGAGCAAATTCAAGAGGGCCAAAAGCGATTCGATTTCGGCCTGATGGCTGAGTCCCGGCGGGGGGGGTGGATCGGTTCCCTTTATGGAGGGCCGATCTCCTATTCGATCTTCAAGGATGACCATCCCGAACTCCAGCGTGCGATGACCTGGGGATGGGAGTGGGCACGATGGCTCATGGAGCCCATCGGCATCGGGATATTGAGGATCTTTTTAACCATTCACAAGCTGGTCCCCAACTATGGATTGGTGATCATTCTCTTTTCGGTTCTGGTTAAAATTACGCTGAACCCCCTGACCCACAAAAGCTACGAAGCCACCGCCAGAATGCAAGAAATACAGCCTCAAATGGCGGCCTTGCGGGAAAAATATGCCAACGATCAGCAGAGGTTGAATCAGGAAGTCATGAAGTTATACAAGGAACAGGGTGTAAATCCCCTTGGCGGATGCCTCCCCGTAGTCTTTCAGATGCCCATTCTCTTTGCCCTGTTCAACGTCTTCCAGAATGCGATTGAATTGAGGCAGGCCCCTTTCATGGGGTGGATGACGGACCTTTCCCAGCCAGACCAGTTGTCTGTGGGAGGGATGCAGGTTCACGTGCTTCCCATATTGATGGCCCTGACCATGTTTTTTCAGCAGAAAATGACGGTGAAGGACCCCAAGCAGATGATGATGGTCTACCTCATGCCCCTGATGATGATCTTCTTTTTCTGGAGTATGTCCTCCGGATTGGTCCTCTACTGGACGCTTTTCAACCTCTTGAGCTGGGCGCAGCAGGTCGCGATTCAGGAGGTCCAGAAAACCCGGAAGGGATAAGCGGGAGATGTTTCACGTGAAACATCCCAGGAAATGCGCGTCTTCATCCCAACAGACGCCTCAGACTTCCCCGGAGCATATGCAACAGGTACTTGATCGTCCCTTCGGGCCGCTCCAAAAGCCGGGCTATTTCGCGAATAGAGAGTCCCTCGACATAGTGGAGTTGATACAGCCGACGTTGGAGAGACGGCAGGCGTTCCAGAGTGATTCTGAGTTCCGCGTGAGGGTTGTTCTCACAGGAAGAAGGCTCCGATTTCAGGGCCTCCAGCAGGGCGCGATCCCGGGTCTTGTGGTAGACGTAACCCGAGTAGATGTTCCGGCAAATGGCGTAGACCCAGGTCGAGACACTCGATCGGTCAGCGAACCTGGAGTAACTGCTGACTAAGGCGCACACGCATTCCTGGTAGAGGTCCTCCGCATCTTCAGGGCTGTTTGCCCGAGTCCTGAAGTAGGCGCGAATTCTTGGCCCATGTTCAGTTAGAACTCGAGTCAGATCCTCATGCTCCATGAGTCTGCCTCAGAAGGAGTGGATGTGCGCTCTGAGCTTCTCCTCAACAAGCTGAGGCGGGTCCCCTGAGGCCAGGGCGTCTATCCCATCGAGGATCATGTCCAGCCGGGTCTCGAAGCTGCGGAGCGCCGAGGCTTTGTATCTCTCGAGGATGGATCGTGTGAGCAGGGGACTCCATCCATCGACCCGAGACTGTATCCCTTTCCGCATGACGGGATCGACAATCGAGTCTTCAACCTCCTCTATGGGCAGAAACCCGTTCTTCCGGACATAGGAGGCCAGGGATCGGAAGGTGTGGATGATCGCATCGGGCGAATCGAGCCGAATCTCCGGGATGTCTCCCCGGTCGGGCTGGAATTCCTCGCCTTCAGCCTGTTCTCCGTACTTATGCAGCAACTGCAGCACAACGGCCTGAGCGGCCTTGATTCTGGCCTGAGAGGCACTCCCTCTCAGGGTAGCGCCCCCCCGTGACGCGATGGCTTCCCTGCACAGATCGCCGGTCCGCCTGGACATGTTTCGGTAGAACATATTCCGGACGTCCTCCGAAAGTCCCCCCATGGCCGTGGCCAGAACCTCCGTGTCAACCTCACAGAGCGCACGCTGAATTACGAGGTTGTTCCAGCCTGTGTCTGCCTGGTAGTCACTGAAATTGGGCATTTTGCTGCCTCCTTTGAAATTGGGCGGTTTTCTGCCTCATCTCTGCGATCTACCTGTTTAGTGCAGAAAAGGCACGAAAGGTTGGCCGAAAGTGAGTCGATTGTTTCACGTGGAACAAATTTCATGAAATCCCCTGATCTGAGCGAATCGTGCAGGGAGGCATTTATCACGAACACGAGGGATAAAGGCATCCCCGTGACCGATTCTCAGGTCGATCTCCTTCTGAGGTTTCATGAGATCCTCACCACATCCAACCAGCGATTCAATCTGGTCTCCAGAAGCGGCAGGGCATCTATCCTGGACCAAATTTTAGACTCGTTGTTGGCACAGAGTCTGGTAAGCCGGATTCATCCGCAGGTTGTCCTCGATGTCGGGTCCGGGGGGGGATTTCCGGGCATCCCTCTGGCCATTCTGAACCCTCATATTCAGTTTCACCTCCTCGAAGCCTCTCATAAGCGGGCATCCCATCTGGTGAACGCATCCCGTCTGTTGTCCCTCCAGAATGTCCGGACCCTCCACGATCGCGCAGAAAATCTATCGGGGGCAGCCCCGGCGAGAAAATATGACCTGATCGTTGCCCGGTCGGTCGCAAACCTCCGGGACCTGGTTCAGTGGAGCAGGCCGTTGCTGAAGACGAAAGGGATTCTGGCGACCTATGCGGGTAACCAGGAGGCCCGGCGCCTGGAGGGGTTGCTCCGTTCCTGGCCTTGTCCCATGAGGCCCCTCCTGATTCGTTCCCTCGACATCGGGATTCGCCCAGAGAAACCCCATCGCCTTCTCCTGATCGGAAGTTTCGGATGAGGGGGGTTCAGAGGTCTCAAGGTCATTCGGTTTGAAGGGCCTTGACCATGTTGACCAGGGCCTCCCAGTGGCCCTTTTTCATCTTTCCAACGGCTTCTATCAATCCCAGGAGGTCCCTGTCCTCTTTCATCCGAAACCCGTCCACAAACGCCCTCCGCCATTTGGGGTCCCGGATCGCGGCTGTAAAGTCGGGGTCGTCGAATGCCTCCAGCAGGTCCGCGCCGACCTGACTCAGCCGTTTAAAGTAGCCAAAAACCGGGTCGTCCAGGATCTGTCTCATCTGTTCAAACAGCGCGCGTGTTTCGCCCCTGGTGCGTTCAATGTAGGCGCAGAGCAGGAGGTCCTGGCCTTTCAGTTCGAGGGCCTGCGCGATCTTCAAGCAGAGTTCGTCCGAGGGAATCTTCTCCCCTTTTTCGATCTGGCCGATGTAGGTGTCCCAGACCCCCACTCTCCCTCCCAGCTCCTTCTGGCTCATGTTCAGGCGTTCCCGGCCCTGTTTAATGGTCTCTCCCGGCGTCGGCATAGGCGTCCCCTGGTTAAAGTAGTATTAAAGATTCTGAAAAATAGAGATATACACAAATATACACAAATTTGTGTATATGTAGCAAGAAAAAAGAAGGCACAAGATGTTGTATAAACGCACTTGTTTGTGTGATATTGCAAAAAAAGCTTATATTTCAATAAAATAATAGTTTAGAGGATAATATGGGAGAGATGAAAGGTATTCAGGGGGGAGGAAAGGGGATGAAGACAGAGAGGTTTCGGATCAGCCCGACCAGAAATGGGAAAATCCGGTTCTTTCAAGACGCCGAAGCATGGTTCGAAGTTTCTTCTCAGACCTCGGATAACGTCCGCCGCAATACTCGGAGAGGTGGGTCAGGACATCCCGGAGGACCTCGCCGGGGCCGGACAGCCTCGGTAAGATCTTTTGCACGATCTGGAAGTCGAAGGCGGTGGCCTCATCAAAGGCCCTGTTCTCGCCGGGAAGGGACTCGATCAGGTCGATCGCATAGGCCATGTAGATCAGAACCTCATCTCGCACCCGATAGCCGAAGTGGAGGTCTTCAGGCTCTAAAATGGCGTTGATCTCCATCAGGGCCTCGTTCCACCGGACTGCGGGATGGCCCTCGCGCACATCGGGCAGCTTGCGGTAGGGGCGATGGCAGAGGAACTCCCCCAGGCGCTGAAGGTCGTCCAGGTTCAGGGGGGGACCACCCGCGACATCGTTGTGCAGACGGAAGTCCACGGCGTTGAACTCGATCGTATTGGCCCTGTCGAGGACCTTCTTGCTGAAGGGGTAGGTCGATTCGTCCACATTGACCGTCCCGAAGAGCAGGAGGTTGTCCGGGATCGGCTGCCGGGGAGGGATGGGGTCGGAGTCACCATCCGAAGGAATCAGCGGCTCCGATCCGGGCGACAGGACCATGGCATCTGTGGCCCACCTTCCGTCGGGGAACCGGCGTCCGGTCTCCATGAGGCTCAGGATGTCGGCAAAATAGTGCTCCACGCGAGCCAGGTTCATCTCGTCGAGGCAGACGAAGTAGGGACGTTCGGGCCGGGCCTGGGCCTCCCGGATGGCCCGGAGGAGGGCTCCCACTTCGTATCGGCCTGTCAGAAGATTGGCGAACCCTATCAGGTCCCGCCGGTCCTGCCAGTCGGGCTGCACCGGGATGAGCCGGTAGCCCTGCGGGACCCCGTCGCGCACCCCGTTGATCCCCTCGGCAAGGAGCCGGACCAGGAGGCTCTTTCCGGCGCCGGAGATGCCGGACAGGAGGACAAAGGGTTTGACCTTGATCGCCAGGTAGATGTTCAGCAGGGCCGGCAAGTCGATCTGGAAGGCGCGATTCTCAAGGTACTTCGAGAGGTCCAGCAACAGGGGGACCTCCCCGCCGCGGAGGGTCTCCTGGCGCTCCTCCTCCTCTAAAAGCTCCTGGACCTGGGGGGCAGGGGGGGCCCCGGAGGCGCGGCCCTTGACCAGGAGGCGGTAGAGGGGGAGCAGGTCCTTGAAGATGGCGAGGGCGGTGTCCACGATCTCCGGCGAGGCGACCGCCTCGTCCTCCGGGGCAAAGACCGTTCCGGTGAAGAAGGTGCGGCCTATCCGGTCCAGGAGGTCCGTGCTCCACGGGGGGCATCCCTTCGGGGAGCGCACGACCACATCGTCCGCAAAAAGGCGATATGGAGAGAGGGGGCGAAGCCGCCGGCGCGCGGATCGGAGGAGGAGGCGAAGCCGTCCGGGGGGCCACCAGCCCGCGGAGAGGCCCACGGAGAGGCTGTCGGCGTGCAGGTAGACGCCGAGCTGGGGGAGGCGCGGAAAGGGGGACCGCTTCAGTGCCCGGTCCACGAAGATCAGACAGGCGTGGTCGCGGGGGCGATTCCGATTGGGCCTGTAGTTCCGGTCTGTATAGACGGGGGAGGTGACGGGCGCCAGGCCCTTGTCCAGCCGGGCGACGCGCGGGGCGAGGGCTTCCTGGAACTGCCGCATCCTCTTGAGCAGCCGCTCCGCGCCGACCCTCGTCCCGTTGCACGAGAGGAAATCCCCTTTTGTGAAGCCCTTAAATCTGACTGTCATGAGGGTTGACCTGCGGTTCACCTCTCCGCGGGGAACGCCTGATTCATGACCGGCTTCACGCCCGCGCCGCGCTCATACACGAGGTTTCCCCCGGAGTAGGCCGTGGCCATCAGGAGTCCGCCCGCCGCCAGGCTGACGATGAAATAGGCCGCCCGAAAGATCGAGACAAAACGGCCCTTGATCACCATGTAGAGACGCGAAAGCAGCAGGGCAATGAACAGCCAGATCGTCCCTGTCGCGAAGTCCTCGTGTTGTTCGACGGCCTCGCGGAGGTCCGGGAGGTGCGCGACGGCCTCCGCCGCTCGTTCGCCGGAGACACCCGCCGCGACGGCCCCGATCACGCCGAGGATCAGCAGAAAGAGGGCGACATCCTTAAAGACCGTCCTGAGGCGCAGGAGGGCGAGGAGGTCTGCGAGGACGCTCGTCAGCAGCAGGGCGATGGGGAAATGGACGATCAGGGGGTGGATGTTCACGGCCTTGTCCTGGGGTTGAACTCCTGGCGCAGGTCGGGGATTCGCCTTCATAAAAGATATATCGGGCGGCTCTCTGCGACAAGGGAAATTCGGGAGGAACTTGATTCTAAGGGGGACAATCGGTATATTGGGCTGCGGAGAGGCGTTTTCACAGAGGAGAGAGGAGGCCATTCATGCTGCTCAAGGATCGCGTGGCCATCGTCACGGGGGGGAGTTCTGGCATCGGGAGGGGGGTCTGCATCGAGTTCGCCAGGGAGGGGGCGCGGGTGGTGGTGGCCGACGTCCAGGAGGCCCCGAGGCGCGGGAAGTATCACGAACAGACCACGGTGACCCCCACGGTGGCCGAGGTGGAGAGTCTGGGCGCGAAGGGTCTCTTCGTGCGTGCGGACATCTCAGACGAGGCCGCCGTCCGGGACCTGATGGAGAGGGCGGTGAGCCACTTCGGCGGCCTCGACATCCTCGTCAACAACGGGGGCATTTATATCCCCGGCAGCAGCCAGGGGCTGTCCGTGGCGGACTGGGACCGGGTCGTGGGCCTCAACCTGCGCGGTGTTTTTCTGGCGACCAGGGTTGCTGTCCCGCATCTCAGGCGGTCGAGGGCGGGCCGCATCATCCACATCGCCTCCGTCCACGCCTTTGGGGGAGGGGGCGGGCCTGCCTACGCCCCGGCCAAGGCGGGGGTGGTCAACCTGGCCCGGGACAGCGCGGTGGAACTGGGGCGCGACAACATCACGGTCAACGCCATCTGTCCGGGGTACATCGAGACGGCCATTCAGGACTACCTCACGCCGGATCAGATCGAGGATTGTCGTCGGCGCACGCCCCTCCCCCGCCTCGGCCTGCCGAAGGACATCGGGCGCGCCTGCGTCTTCCTCGCCTCCGACGACGCGAGCTGGATCACCGGGGTCGCGCTGACGGTGGACGGGGGGTGGCGGGCGCGGGTCTGAAAAAGAAGGCAAGAGGCAAGAGGCAAGAGGCAACAGGCCCTCACCCTCCCCCATCCTGGACTGCTTGCATGGACACATCGCCTCAGAGAGGGTCTTTTTCCGCCGGCCTCCGTCGAGAGAACCTGTCCCGAATGTCTGAGGAGGGGTTTGACATCCTCGTGATCGGCGGGGGCATCACGGGGGCAGGCATCGCCCGCGAGGCAACGTATCGCGGTTTTCGCGTGGCCCTCGTCGAGAAAGACGATTTTGCGTCGGGCGCCAGCGGCCGGTCCACCCGGCTCATTCACGGGGGGCTGCGCTATCTGGAGCAGATGCAACTCCGGCTCGTGTTCGAGGCCAGCCGGGAGCGGCGCATCCTGCTGCGGATCGCCCCGCACCTTGTCCGTCCCCTCCCCATCCTCCTTCCGATCACCCGCCGCAGCCCTCATAGCTACACCAAGGTGGCGGCGGGCATGTGGATGTACGACCTCCTGGCCCTGTTCCGGAACGTGGAGCGCCATCGCATGTTGCGTCCGGCCGACGTGGCCCGGATGGAGCCGATCCTGGGCGGGTCCGACCTGGATGGCGCGGCTTACTTCTACGACGCGACCGCAGACGACAGCCGCCTGACGCTGGCCACGGTCCTGTCCGCGCACGAGGCCGGGGCGGTCGTGGCCAATCACGCGGAGGCGGTCGGCCTGATCCGGGAGGGGTCGCGGGTCGCCGGGGGTGTGGTGCGGGACGGGATCGACGGGTCGGAGCGGGTCGTGCGCGCCCGGCTGGTCGTCAACGCCTGCGGCCCGTGGGCGGACCAGATCCAGGACTCTGGAGGGGGTGGAAAAGGACAGCGGCGGCTCCGTCTGTCGAAGGGCGTGCACGTCAACGTGCCCCGTGCCCGGCTGCCCCTTCGCCAGGCCGTGGCGATGACCTCGCCCACAGACGGTCGCCTGATGTTTGCGGTCCCCGACGGGGCGTTCGCCTACGCGGGCACGACCGACACGCCCTACGAGGAGGACCCGGATCGGGTGGCGGCGGATGCCTCCGACGTGGCCTACATTCTGGAGGCGCTCAACGCCTCCTTTCCGGGCTGTCGCATCACCGAAGAAGATGTGATCAGCGCGTGGGCGGGGCTTCGTCCGCTGATCGACAGGGATGCCCGGAACACCTACGAGACTTCGCGGGAACATGCCATCTGGGAGAGCGCACCCGGCCTTCTGACGATCGCCGGGGGCAAGCTGACGACCTATCGCGCCATGGCCTGCGACCTGCTTCGGGCCGCTGAACCCCATATCCGGGCGGCCGGCGCCCGCCCGAAAGGCGTGAGAGACACCGCCCGCACATTGCTTCCGGAGACGCCCGAAGGGGCTGCCGGGTCTTCTTCGGAGGGGAGTTCACTGGGTCCGTTTCCCGCGTGGGAAGGTGTGGACCGGGCCGTAGGGGGGGAGATGGCGTTGACGCTCTGCGACGTGCTCATCCGCCGCACCCGTATCTTTTACGAGGCCCCGGATCAGGGGGTCTCCCTGGCGGCGGAGGTCGCCTCGCGGATCGGACTGGCCCTCAACTGGGATGAGGCGGAGCGGCGACGCCAGGTCGCTCTGTATGAGGCGGAGGTGGCTTTGAGTCGGGCGTGGAGGAAGGGATAAGAAAAGGAAACGCGAAAGGCGCGAAACCCTGCCCCCCTCCCCCTCCAGGGTGGAGATGGAGGGTGGTTTCGCGTCTTTCAGTTTTTATTTCGCGTCTTTCGCGTTGTCTTTTTTCTCCTTCGCCAACAGGGCGAGGGGAAGGATGACGCAGTAGCCGGCGACGAGCAACAGCGGGGCCACGGTCATGCTGATGAAGCCATTCACCGGCGGGATGCCGAGAAAGATGTAGCCCAGGACGATGACCCCCAGGCCGGTCCAGAACAGCCGCCAGTTTCGCTGCGTGTAAGGGAGGGGCTGAGGAAGGACCACCCCCCGGCGGGCCTGCCTACGGGCGGCGCGCGGGGGTCTGTTGGTCGGTCGATTCATTCTTATCGTTCGTCCGCCTCCGTGATCCGGGCGGCCTTGCCTCGCAGGCGCTTCAGGTAGTTGAGGCGCGCGCGCCGGACCCGGCCTCGCCGGATCCGCTCGATCTGGGCGACCCGGGGAGAGTGGATGGGGAAGATGCGCTCGACGCCCACCCCGCTGGCGACCCTCCTCACCGTGACGGTCTCGGAGGCGCCGGACCCCTTGCGCTGGATCACGTCCCCCTCAAAGATCTGAATCCTCTCCTTCTCCCCTTCGATCACCCTCACGTGTATTCGAAGTGTATCTCCCGATTTAAAGTCAGGAATATTGTCTTTAAGCCCTTCGCGGGAGACCGCAGCTAAAAGATCAACAGGCATGGCATAAGCTCCTTTGTGTGTAAGCGTTCAGCCGTCAGCGATCAGCAACAGGCAAAGGCATAACCGATTTTGCTGATCGCTGATCGCTATGTTGTTGCTCAATCCGCGGCCTCGATCTGCGCCGGGGACCCCTGGGGGCGGTTCCTGAAAAATACCTCGCGGTCGGGCGTGGCGAGGGGGATCGTGTCTGAGACCGGGTCGAGGATGGGGACCTCCTCCTTTTGCCTCATGACCCGCCAGATGTCCCAGAGGCACTTGGGGCTGAGGCCGGAGGTGTTTTGCAGCACTTTTCTAAATCGGCGGAAGGGGTTGTAGAACGTCAGGTATGCCTTTCTGAGCTTGGCCTCGATCACATCGCCAGGCACGGAGTCCCGGTGAAAGACGACCCTTGAGCCTGTGAAGTTGGCCCAGTTGTTGTCAAAGATACGGTCCTTGTTCCGGTCCCAGTCCGCGGTGCCGGGGTAGGGGGTCAGGATGGAGAACTGGGCCTGGTGGGCGTCCAGGTCCTTGGCGTACTGGATCGTGCGTTCGATGTCGGCCTCGGTCTCGTTCTCGGCGCCGATGATGAAGGAGGTGAGCGCCCGGATGCCGTGGGAGCGGAGCAGTTCGACGGCCTCGTGGCCGGTGCTCAGGCTCATCTTCTTGTTCCAGTGGACCAGGACGTGTTCGTTGCCCGATTCGAGGCCGAGGAAGACGTTGGAACACCCGGCCCGCGCCATGTGCTCGACCAGGTCGGGGTGGTCGACCAGGAGGCCCGCGCGGGACTGGCACCACCAGTGGACCTTGAGGCCGCGCTCGATGATCTCGGCGCAGAGTTCGTGGACGCGCTTGACATTAGTGGTCAGCAGGTCGTCCACCAGGAGCGCGCCCGTGAACCCGTACTCCTGGCAGAGGTCCTCCATCTCGTTCACGGCCATCACAGCCTCACGGGACCGCCACTTGCGCTTCTGATAGAGGGTGGGGACCGAACAGAAGGTGCAGTCGAAGGGACATCCCCGGCTGGTGATCATGGTCGTCACCGGCTTGCCTCTCAGCCGCGTGATCTTGTAAGGCTCCATGTTCAGGAGGTGCCGGGCGGGCCGGGGGAGGTCGTCCACGGTCTTGATGTCGGGGATCTGGGGGTTGTCCACCACGGACTTGGTTTCCGGGTCGTACCAGGAGAGGCTGGGGACCTTCCGGGGGTCGAACCGGGATCCCTCCTCCTCCAGGTTGCGACAAAGGATGGAGACGGCCTGCTCCCCCTCCCCCCGGATGACGAAGTCCACGTAGCCGAGGCGGAGCGTGGTCTGCGTCGTGAAGGTGACGTGCGTGCCCCCGATCAGCGTACGACATCCGGCGTCGTGGGCCTTTTGGGCATACTGCAATGCCTCGGGATACTGGGGCGTGGTGCAGGTGATGCCCACGAGGTCGAACCCGTCGTAGGTCTCCGGGCCTTCGTGGAACGACATGTCGCGGACTTCGACGTCGTGGCCGTCGGCGTCCAATTTTCCCGCCACATAGAGAAGGCCCAGCGGCGGAATGATCACACGCGTGGCGAAGTAGAGGCTGTGGAGAGGAGGGCTGATGAGCAGGATTTTCATCTGGGGGCCTCCGGGGTTATGGCGCGCGCTTCGGGTTCCGGGGTTTCCATCTCGGAGAGGGCCTCCCTGTCGAGGAGGTCGGGCCTCCGCTCCGACGTGCGGAGAAGGGCCTGGCGACGTCTCCACCGGGCGATCTCCCGGTGGTCTCCGTTGATCAGCACGTCGGGGACCGGCTCCCCCTCAAACACCCTGGGGCGGGTGTACCAGGGGCAGGCGAGCAGCCCTTCTTGAAAGGAGTCCGATTGCGCGGACTCGAAGTTTCCGATGGCCCCGGGCAGGAGCCTCACCACGGCGTCCACCAGCACCATGGCCGGGAGTTCTCCGCCGCTCAGGACGTAGTCGCCGATGGATATTTCGTCGTTGACATAGAGCGTGCGGATGCGTTCATCGATCCCTCTGTAGTGGCCGCACAGCAGGATAAGGTGCGACTCCAGAGAGAGGTGATTGGCCAGTCGTTGCGTCAGCGGCCTCCCCTCCGGCGTCAGAAAGACCGTGCGGTGCGGGCCCTGGGCGGAGGTGAGCGCCCGCAGGGCTCGCGCGAGGGGCTCGGGCCGGAAGATCATTCCACCCCCGCCTCCATAGGGGGTGTCATCGACGGTGCGGTGCCGATCCTCTGTGAAGTTTCGCAGGTCGTGGATGCGAATGCCGACGATCCCGGCCTTCTGCGCCCTCTCCACGATGCTGTGGCTGAAGGGGCCCTCGAACATCTCCGGGAAGATGGTCAGGATGTCGATCTGCATATCGGCAAATGGCAAATGGCAAACGGCAAAACACTATTCCAACAGTTCTTCGATGCCCCGAACGATGATCTTTTTGTGTTCCGTGTCGATGCGCACGAACTCCCGCACCGCCGGGATCAGGACCTCGCCAGGGCGGGGAGACGATCCCGTGAGCCATCCGGGGTGGAGACGCACGACAAAGGCGTCATTGGCCGGGAGTCGCAGGACGTCGCTCAGGGTCCCGACCGGCTGCCCGTCCTCCGCCAGCACGTCGTATCCGATCAGGTCGAAGACGTAATAGGTCCCCTCAGGCAGGGAGGGGACATCCTCGCGGGAGACAAGGAGATAGGCATCCCGAAGGTCGTCGGCCTGCTCCGACGAGTCGATGCCGTGAAACTTGAGGAGGGGGGCCGTGTCGTGGCCGGCCACGGATTCGACGGTCAGGGTCACGAGCGTCCCGTCCGCCTTTTCGACGAGGACCTGGTTCAGGGTCCGGAAGCGGTCGGGGGCGTCGGTGAGGGGCGTCACCCGGACCATCCCCTTCAGCCCGTGCGGGCGCGCGATCCGACCGATGGCGATCATCTTCCGTGCTCTCTCCCATACACTCCTGTATCGCCTACCCCTCAGCAGCAGTGGGAGCCGAGGGCTCCGTCTTGCCCTTCCGCATCGCATCCCACTTCTGCAGGAGGCCCTGGTTTCGCAGGAGGCTGCGGGCGGTGTCCGTGGGGATCGCGCCGCGGCGGAGCCACAGGAAGACCTGCTCCTCGTTGATATTGACGATCGGAGGGTTTTTAAGCGGGTTGTAGTAGCCCAGTTCGTCGATGGTCTTTCCGTCCCGGGGGACGTTGTCCGTTGCGGCCACGAGACGGTAGAACGGGGCCTTCTTGGCGCCTATGCGCTTGAGGCGAATCTTGACAGCCAAAGAGAACCTCCAGAAAAAACAGTTTTTACCTGAACATTGTCATCATCCCCCGTCCGGGTTTCATCCGGCCGAGGCTCTTCACCATTTTCTGCATCTGCTGGAACTGCTTCAGGAGCCGGTTGACCTCCTGCACATTGCGCCCGCTGCCCTGCGCGATCCGCCGCCGCCGGCTTCCGTCGATGATGTGCGGCTTCCGGCGTTCCTCCCGGGTCATCGACTTGATGATCGCCTCGACATGGACAAAGGACCGGTCGTCGAACTGGAGGCCCTTGAGGGCGCGCCCCGCGCCGGGGATCATGTCGAGCAACTGGTCGAGCGGTCCCATCTTTTTAACCTGCTGCAGCTGTTCCAGGAAGTCCTCAAAGGTGAAGGCCTCTTTCCGGAGCTTCTGCTCGAGGGCGGCGGCCTGCTCGGCGGACACGGCCTGCTCGGCCCGCTCGACGAGCGAGAGGATGTCTCCCATCCCCAGGATGCGGGAGGCCATCCGGTCGGGGTGGAAGGGCTCCAGGGCATCTACCTTCTCCCCCACCCCCACAAACTTGATCGGCACGCCGGTCACTTCCCGGATGGACAGGGCCGCCCCCCCACGGGCGTCGCCGTCCATCTTCGTCAGGATCACGCCCGTGAAGTCGAGGCGGCGCTTGAACTCCGCGGCGGCGTTGACGGCGTCCTGTCCCGTCATGGCGTCGGCCACGAACAGGATCTCGTGGGGGACGGTGCGCGCCCGGATGCGCTCCACCTCCGCCATCATCTCCTCGTCCACGTGGAGCCGGCCCGCTGTGTCCAGAATGAGCGTGTCGGCGCTGCCGTTCCGGGCCTCGGTCAGGGCATCTGCACAGATGTCCACCGGATCTGCCCCGTCCGCTCCCCGGTGGACGGGGACGTCGATGGACTTGCCGAGGATTTCAAGCTGATCCACGGCCGCCGGACGGTAGACGTCAGCGGCCACCAGGGCGACCCTGCGGCCTTTAGACTTCAGGAATCGGGCGAGCTTGGCCGACGCCGTGGTCTTGCCTGCGCCGTTGAGCCCGACGACCATGAGGACGGTCGGGGGGATGTTGCTGAAGGCGAGGGCGTGATGCCGGTCGCCCAGGAGGTGGACCAGTTCTTCGTGGACGACCTTGATGACCTGCTGTCCGGGGGTCAGGCTCTTGAGGACCTCCTGGCCGACGGCGCGCGCCCTGATGCGGTCGACAAAGGTCTTGACGACCCGGTAGTTGACGTCGGCCTCGAGAAGGGCGCGGCGGACCTCCCGCAGGGCCTCCTCGATGTTGGCCTCGGAGAGCTTGCCGTGTCCCCGGAGTCTTTTGAAGACCCCTTCTATTTTTTCGGTCAGCGCGTCGAACATAAAGGCGTGAGGCGTGAGGCATGAGTAATAAGTAACCAAATAGCGGGTAAGTATAACCATTTTCCCCTTTAAAATCAATCTATTTTTCCTGCCTTTCAGGGTCGCATCCCTCCGAACGGGCGGCCTCGCGCAAGGCCCGGATGTTGGCCTCCACCTGTCCCCCCTTGAAGACGGAGGACCCGGCCACGAAGACCTCCGCCCCGGCGCGGGCAACGTCGCGGATGTTGGAGAGACCGATGCCGCCGTCCACCTCGATCTCCGTCCAGGCGCTCGTCCGGTCGATCTCGCGCCGCAGGGCCTCGATCTTCCCGATGGCGGAGGGCATGAACGCCTGCCCCCCGAACCCCGGCTCCACGGACATGACCAGGGCGAGTCCGATGCGGGGGAGGAGCGGAAAGAGGGCCGAGGGGGGCGTGGCGGGCTTGATGGAGACACCGGCAATCTTGCCGCGTTTGCGGATTTTGTCCACCAGGGCCGGGACGTCTCCGTCGATCTCAGCGTGGACGGTCAGGATGTCCGCCCCGGCGTCGAGGAAGGCGTCGGCATATCGGGCCGGGTCGGAGATCATCAGGTGCACGTCCAGGGGCAGGGCCGTGCGCCGGCGGATGGCCTCCACGACGAGGGGCCCAAAAGTCAGGTTGGGGACGAAGTGGCCGTCCATGACGTCGAGGTGGATCAGGTCTGCGCCTCCGGCCTCGACGCGGCGGATCTCCGACGTCAGGTCCCCGAAGTCGGCGGAGAGAAAGGAGGGGGCGATTTTGATCACGGAAAACCTCAAGGGGTGAAAAAGCAGGTGGTAGGTGGCAGGTAGCATATGGGGGGCGGTCCTACCTACCCCCTACTACCTACCCCCTACCTTATTCCCTACTTGCTGATGGTCAGGTCGATCTTATCGCCGGCCCGGACCTCGGCCCCGGCCCCGGGGTTCTGCTCCAGGACCCTGTCCGCCTGGACGTCATCCTCCTCACGATAGGCGACCTCCCCCACGGCCAGGCCGAGGCTGTCCAGGATGGCGAAGGCGACCTCCGCGTCGGCGCCCACCAGGTTGGGGGCCGGGAAGGGAGGGAGGGGCCCCCGGCTCACCTGGAGGTCCACGGCGCTCCCGCGCGAGACCTGGGCCCCCGGCTCCGGGCGCTGCCCCACGACCACGCCGACGAGGGCCGTGGAGGGGATCTCCTCGACCCGGCCCACGGCCAGGCCGGCCTGCTCGACCCGGAACTTAGCCTCGCGCAGGGAGATGCCGGTCGTCAGGTCGGGCACTGTAAAAGGTTTATCCCCCCGGCTGACGGACACGTAGACGGTGAGGCCCTCCTTGACCTTAGAGGCCGGGCCGGGCCGCTGAAAAATGATGCGGCCGTCCGGCACGCCGGGGCTCCATCGCTCCTCCTCCACGCGGAGTTTCAGGTGTTTTCGGACGAGTATCTGGTGGGCCTCGGCGGTGGTTTTGCCGGAGACGTCCGGGACCTCGATCTGCATCCCCTGGCGGGTCACGGCAGGCATGACCAGAAGGTCCAGGGCCATTCCGACCAGGATGGCCGCCAGGGCCGCCCCGACACCGAACAGCAATGCCTCCCGTCCCAGGGCCTTCAGGGTCACCGGACCCTCCGAAGTCGCGCTGCAAAGGCCCCGTCGCAGTCGTGACGGTGGGACCAGGTCTGGACGTAATGATCCGCCACCTCTGAACTGACGCAGTCCCGCGCAGGCTCGACCTCGAACTCCGAGTGGGCGGTCAAGAACGCCTCCACGACGCCCTCGTTCTCCTCGGGCTCCGTCGTGCAGGTGCTGTAGACCAGGACGCCGCCGCGGCGGACGGAGACCGCCCCCCGCGACAGCAGTTGTAGCTGGGCCTGGGCGAGTTCCCGGAGGTCTGAGGGGCCTCTGCGCCACCGTATGTCCGGGCGTCGGGCCAGGACGCCCAATCCCGAACAGGGCGCGTCGACGAGCGCGCGGTCGAAGGCTCCGCCCGCGTCGAAGGTCGAGGCGTCCAGGACGGCCGTCTCCACGCTCCGGAGGCCGAGCCGGCGGGCGTTCTCCGTCAGGCGGCGCAGGCGTCCGGCGTGGCGGTCCAGGGCCACCACCCGCCCCCGGTCCCCCATCCGCTCCGCGATGAAACCGGTCTTGCCTCCGGGCGCTGCGCAGAGGTCGAGCACGGTCTCGCCCGGCCGGGGGTCGAGCAGACAGACGGCGAGGCCGGCGCTCACGTCCTGGACCGTGGCCCATCCCTCCTGGAAGAGGGGGGTCCTGAACAGCCCCCACCCCTCCTCGACCACGAGGAACCCCTCCTGCAGGGGGTGGGGCCGGACCCTCACCCCTTCGGCGCACAGCCGGTCGAGCAGGGTCTGGAGGGGACCCTTCAGGCCGTTGTGGCGCAGGATGACCGGGGGGATGCGGTTGTTGGCCCGGCAGAGGGACTCTGTCTCCTGGGGGCCGAGGCGGTCCACCCACCGCCGGACCATCCACACGGGGTGCGACCAGAGAATGGCGAGCCGATCCACAGGGTCCATCTCCTCTGCCACGGCGTCGGCGCTGCGGTCCGCGACCCGGCGCAGGACGGCGTTGACCAGCCCAGCCGTGCCCGCGTGCCCGTGCTTTCGGGCGAGCCGGACCGACTCCGAGACGGCGGCGTAGGCCGGGATGTGTTCGAGGAAGAGGATCTGATAGGCGCCGATCCTCAGGGCATTTCGGATGGGGGGCGGCAGGCCCTCCAGCGGGCGGTCGAGCAGCCGGGAGAGGGTGTAGTCGATCCGGCCCCGCCAGACGACCGCGCCTCGCACCAGTTCGCGGGCCAGGTTCCGGTCCGCGTCGGTCAGGGCGCTGGCCCCCAGCCGGGCGTTCAGAACGGCTTTGGGGTAGGCCCCGGTCGTCTCCAGCCGGACGAGGGCCTCCAGGGCGATCTCGCGGGCGTCGCGGGCGTCTCGCCAGTGGCGGGACTTCTTCGAGGACGCGGTGGCTGCGGTTGTGTCGGACATGCCGGGCTGTTTAAAAAGATAAAGGGCTTGCGCGCGGTCGCGCCAAGTCCTATTTTGCAAGGAAATATCTCTCAGCGGTCAGTGGGAAATATGAGCGTGAAGATGGTCCCTCTTCCGACCTCGCTCTGCACGGCGATGTCCCCGCCGTGGTTGTCCACGATCCGCTTGCAGATCGACAGCCCGAACCCGTGCCCCGTGCGCTTGGTGGTGAACCCGATCTCAAAGATCTTGGCGAAGACGCCGGGGGGCATCCCAGGCCCGTTGTCGGCGACGGTCACGACCACCTTTCCCTCGGCCCTCCGATGCGCGGTCATCGTGGTGACCCGGTCCGCCCCGGCGTCTGCGGCGTTCGCGTAGAGGTTGAGGAGGACCTGCTGTACCTGACCGCTGTCGATCTCCACGCAGGGGAGATGCTCTTTGGGGCAGAGGACGAACTTCACATTCCGGTAGCGGTGCTGGGGTTGAATGAAATAGACCAGCTTGACGATCAGGTCGCCGAGGTTCGTCGGCTGTTTCTTGGTGTTTTGCGCCGAGAAGTCCATCAGGCTGGCCGTGAATCGTTCAATTCGCCGGACCTGTTCCTGGATGGTCGTCATGCTCTTGGCGACGCGGGGGAACGCCTGGATGTCGGGGTGGGCGCTGAGGATTTCGGCGTGGCCGGAGATGATGGAGAGGTAGTTGTTGAGTTCGTGGCCGATGTCGGCGGCCATCTGGCCGGCCATGGCCAGTTTCTCGGACTGGATGAGCTGGTGTTCGAGCGATTTGACGTCCGTGACGTCCCGGTTGGCGATGACCGCGCCCGCGACCTGGTCGCCGCGCTTGTAGGGGGCGACGACGGTGTCGACGTAGATGCGTCCTCTGCCCTCGTCCTCGTATTCCACCTGGAACCGGGCGACCTCGCCGGACCCTATGACCTCTTCGATGCGCTCCCGGAGGCGCTCCTGAAGGTGCGGCAGGAGGTCGAACAGGTCGCGGCCGATGAACTGCTCTACCGGGACATCCTGAGCCACGAGACCCCAGCGGCTGGAGACCCGGTTCCACTCCGTGATGCGGAGCCTCCGGTCCACCACGATCACGCTGTCGTAGATGCTCTGAATCAGGTTTTCGTCCACCCGGCGCAGGCGGCCCGCCATGATCTTGACCAGATTCTCCAGCACGACGCGGTGGATCTCCGGGTTATGGACAAAGGCGCGATCCAGGGCCTCTCTGAGAAAGACGCGGACTTCGGTGTCTCCGAGGGCGCGCACCGTGGCGCTGCGGGGCTGCCTGTCCACGAGGGTCATTTCGCCGAAGCACTCCCCCTCCCTGAGGGAGACGAGCGCCTCCTGACGCCGGTCGAGCGTGGCCTTCTCCACCTGCACGGCCCCTGACATCACGATGAAAAGGGCATCCCCCTCTTCCCCTTCGGTGATGATCACCTCGCCGTCGCGGTAGGCCCGTTGCTCCGAGACGCTGAACAGGGAGGCCCTCCCCTGGGCGGTCAGGCCGTCCAGGAGGGGGATGTGGAGCGCCGGGAAGGTTGAGGACATGGGCGAGCCTTGGTCAAGGGAAACACGTGATCGTGACACCCCCCTTCCACCCCCGTCCCCCTCCCTCCCCCACACGTGGGGGGAGGGAGGGGATCTCAAGGGAACCCTCGCTGGGATGGGGAGGGTGGTGGGCGAGATGCGTTAAGATAATCATATCCGGCAAAAAATCAAGGGCGAACGCGGGAAGGCAGAAGAAGAATTGTAAAATGCAAAATGCAAAATGCAAAATGCAAAATGCAACGGTCGCTTTCGCCCTGGTCTTGGCGGCTCTGATTCCTCTGATATGCGTGGGCGGGGCCTTCGGGCAGGGGGCGGACTCCCTGTCCGTGCGGGGGCTTTCGGGCGCTGTGGAGGACTCGGGGGCGGTGCGCTACGAGGCGGATCGTGTCACGTACGATCTCTCCTCCGGGGAGATGGTCCTGGAGGGGCGCGTGAGGCTGCGCTACCGGGAGGTGGACCTGTCGGCGGGCCGGGTGGTGTTCCACCGGGAGAGGCGTCTCTTAGCGGCCGAGGGCGCGCCGGATTCGACGGGCCGCATCGTCGATCTCCCGATCTTTCGCCGGGCGGGGGAGGAGGTGCGCGGTGTCCGGATGACCTACGACCTGAGGACCGGGCAGGGGCAGGTGACGGAGGGACGCACGACGTTCGAGCGCAAGGTCCTGCACGGCGCCACGATTCGCACAGGGCAGGACCGGACCGTCCGCATCCGGGGGGGCTCGCTGACCACCTGCGACCTGGACCACCCTCACACGGATTTTTACTGCCGGGACCTCAAGGTCATCCCGGACGACAAGGCCATCGCCCGGTCGGTCCTGTTCCGCGTGGGGGGCTTTCCGGTGGCGTGGGCCCCGTTCTACGTGTTCCCGATCAAGCAGGGGAGGCACTCGGGCATCCTGACGCCCAACTTCGGGGGAAACGCCCGCGACGGTCTGTTCGTGACCAATCTGGGCTACTACTTCGGGTCGAGCGACTACTGGGACGCCACGACGAGCCTGAGCCTCCGGGAGCGGGGGGGGGCGCTCTTGCGGACCGACGCCCGCTACGCCCTGCGGGACCGTTTCAACGGCGCTCTGGACGTGGCGTTTGAGGCCCGGCGCAGCGGCGGGCAGACGACGGGACACGGCTGGCGCGCCGAGGGGGAGCACTACCAGCGGCTCGGGAGGCTGTCCACCCTGCGCGGGAGCGGGAGCTTTCTGAGCGACCGGGAGTTCAACCGGCAGAACAGCAGCGACCTCTACGACCGCCTCAACCGGTCGCTCCGGTCGAACCTCTCCTACGACCGGCGCTGGGAGGGGTCGGGCAACAGCCTGCAGGTCATCTTTCTGCACGAACAGGACCTGGAGACGGAGGAGACCCGGTTTCTGTCGTTTCCGTCCATCACCTTTCGGGGGGGGCACAGGCCGCTGTGGAAGGCAGACCCCTCCCCCGGCCCCTCCCCGACGCGGGGAGGGGAGAGGGGGGGAAGGCCCTGGTACGAGACCATCTTCTACTCGTTCAACGGGGGGCTGACGAACGGCTTCACGCGGGTGAAGGCGCCGGGAGAGGACGCGCAGCGCCTCGACCTGGCGGGGGGGCTGTCGATGTCGAGCCAACAGCAGGCGTTCGGGTGGCTCCACCTGACGCCGGGGCTGACGATCAACCAGCGGCTCTCCCGGAACGACCAGGGCGCGCCGACGCGGCAGGAGGGCTATGCCGCCTCCACGTCGATGGGGACCGCCCTCTACGGGCTGTTTCGGACGCACGTGGGCCGGCTGAGGGCCGTCCGTCACGTGGTCCGGCCCAGCCTCTCGTTCAGCTTCTCGCAGGACGCCACGACGCAGGGGGGGATGTTCGGGTTCGGGGGGCGGCGGCGGGCGGGGGATCCGAGGCGGACCCTGGCGATGGGCCTGGGCAACACGTTTCAGGTGAAGACGGAGGTGGATGGGAAGGAGCGGAGGTCGGACTTTGCGACGGCGGACCTGTTCACCAACTATGATTTTGAGGCCCAGGGGAGGGGGTGGTCCCCGCTCACCCTGAGCGCGGCGCTCAAGCCGGACCGGAGGTTCGACGTGCGGCTGAACGCCTCGGCGGACCTCTACGACGAGGCCGGACGGTTCACGCCACTCCGCCCCCATCTGAACAGCCTCAACGTCACGTCCATCCTCCGGCTGGCAGGAAGGCGAGAGGCGAGAGGCGAGAGGCGTGAGTCCGAGGTCGGGGGTCGCGAGTCAGGGCCTGGCGTGTATGACCCCGGCTTCGGGTTCGAGCGGGACCTCTACGCGGACGTGGTGGACAGCCGGCAGCCCTGGCAGGTCACTCTGACGCACTACCACACCCTGACCCGGTTCTCCGGGGGATCCAGCAAGACCTCGGTGCTCAAGTTGGGCGCGGCGTTCAACCTGACGGGCGGCTGGCGGTTTGACTACTCGATCAACGGCAGCCTGGCCCCGGACCGGCGGCTCACGGCGCAGACGGTCTCGGTCTACCGGAGCCTGCACGAGTGGGAGATGAGGGTCTCGTGGTCGCCGACGGGGTTCAACAGGGGCGCGTACTTCAAGCTCAACCTGAAGGACATCCCGCAGTTCAAGATCGAGCGCCGGAGCGGGGCGATGGGAGGGTTTTAAGGCGGAATACAGGAGTCAGAATACAGAATACAGGAGAAAAGCGCACGGGACCTCATTCTGGCTTCTGGCTTCTGGCTTCTCTTTTTCACCCCACCCTCTTCCCGAACGCATCGGCGAACAGGAAGAAGTCCGTGAACCCCACGTTGCCGTCCCCGTCTAAGTCGAACCTCACGTCGCTCGACCCGAAGGCGTTGGCGAACAGGAAGAAGTCATTGAAACCGACCTCCCTGTCCCCGTCGAAGTCCGGCGAAGGCAATCCCCCCGTGCTCGTGAGCGCCGCCTGAACATCGGCCCGAATCGTCTGCCGGTCCCCTGCCCCGCGATCCCAGATGATGAAGGGAATCCTCAGCCTGGTCTCCCCCTCAAACCCCGCCAGCGCCTCGAAGCTGAGCGTCCCCAGCAGCCCGCTCCCTCCGCCAGTCCCGCCAGTCCCGCTCCCCAGCGTCGTCCCCCCCACCTCCACGTAGTCCCCCTTGAGGTCTGTGAGTCCGAGCAGCCCCGGCACCACCGGCCCGGCGGCAAAGCTTTCGCGGACGAAGGCAATCTTCCTGGGGTCAAACGTGACCCGGACGGTGAAGCCCCTGACCTGCGGGGCATTCTCGATGAACAGTTGAACCGAGACCCTCCTGCCCGGCCTGACCCCCCCTGCCGTGCCCTGTCTCTGATTCCCGTCTGCCGCGTTGAGGTCCATCGAGAGCGCCAGAGACACCCCGGTCCCGCTGACCGGGATGGACAGGGCCGGGTTGGCCGGGTCGCTGGAAAAGACCGTGATGCGTCCCGACAGGCCACCGGGGTCGCGCGGCAGCAGGGAGACGGCCACGACCTGGGTGTCTCTCGGCGCAAGGAGGCGACCCAGACGCTGCGGCGTGGCGGCGATCCCGGCCCCCGGCGTCGAGGCGACCGTCAGGGAGTCCAGCCGGAGCGTGTCGTTGCCCGCGTTGGTGAGCGTCAGCGGAAGCCCCACCTCCGCGCCCAAGGCCACGTCGCCAAATTGGAGCGAGTCGGGCCGGTGGGCCAGGGTGGGCTTGATCCCCACCCCGCTCACGCGCACGGTCGCGGGGCTGCCCGTCGCGTTGTGGGCGAGGGACAGCACGGCGGACAGCGTGTCCCCAACCGTCGGCGTGAACGTCACCGTCACCCTCGCGCTGTCCCCGGCGTTGATCGTCAACGAGGCCGGGCTGACGGCAAATTGGGACGCCTCCGTCCCGGATGCGCTGATGGACGAGACGCTCAGCGCCACGTTCCCCCCATTCCTCACCACAAACGTCAGCGCCCGGCTCTGACAGGCCCGCACCCCCCCGAACGACAGGGCCGGGGGCGAGACCGCCACGACCGACTGCGATTCGCTCACAGTGATGAAGCCCGTCTTCGTCTCCGTGTCGGCCCCCCCCGGCCCCGTGGCCGTCAGGCCCACCGTGTAGGTCCCCGCCGCGCGGTAGACGTGCGTGATCGTGTCCTGCGCCGCGCTGACGGCCTCCCCGTCCCCAAAGGTCCAGGCGTAGGCCGTGACGCCCCCCCCTGCGTTCGTGCTCGTGAACCGCACCGCCAGCGGCGTCCGGCCGCCCGTGGCCGACGCGGAGAAGTTGACATCGGGCGGAAGATGTCTCACGGTGATGAACCCCTCCTTCGTCCGGGTCAACACCTGTCCCCCCTCCGTGGTCACGTCCACCCGCACCGTGTAGACCCCCGCCGCGCGATAGAGGTGCTCCGGGTGCACGTCCACGCTGGTCTCCCCGTCTCCAAAGGTCCACCGCACGGAGCGGATCGGGGCGTTCTGGACCGTTAGCGTGAACCGGACCGTCAGCTCCCCCCTCCCCGTCGTGTTCGTGACGCTGAAGTCCACCGAGGATCCGGCGCCGCTCAGCGCAACGGATGAAGGACTTCCTGCTGCGTTATGGGCAACGGATAAAGCCGCTGACTTGACGCCAGCGGAGGAAGGCGCAAACGTGACGGTCACAGTCTGCGAGGCCCCGGCGTTGACCGTGAACGACGTCGGGGAGACTGTGAACAGCGCGGCGTCCGTCCCGGAGACCGTGATGCCCGTGATGGAAAGACTCGCGTTGCCCGTGTTGCTGATCGTGAAGGTCTTCTGCGACGTGGAACCGACGCCCGTGTTGTCCATCGTCAGAGAGGTCACGGACAGGCTGATGGCCGGCGCGGGCGGAGGCGGTTGCGCCGTCCCGCCGCCGCTCAGCGCGACGGAGGACGGGCTTCCCGCCGCGTTGTGGGCGATGGATAGGGAGGCGGACTTGGCCCCCGTCGAGGTCGGCGCAAACGTCACGGTCACGGTCTGTGCGGCTGCGCCGGGGTTGATTGTGAAGGAGGCCGGGCTGACCGTGAATTGCGCCGCATCCGCCCCCGACACCGTGATGCCTGACACCGTCAGCACCGCCGCCCCTGTGTTGGACACCGTGAAAGTCAACGGTTTGGTCTGCCCCACCTGCACGTCCCCGAAGCTGAGGGAGGTCGTCGAGAGGGAGAGGGCCGGCGCGGTGGCGACCTGGAAATAGAGGCCGGCCCTGTGGATGTTAGCCGCGCCGCTGACGATGCCTGTGGCCGCCTGCCCCGCGCTGCCGATGAGCCGGAGACCCCCGCCGGTCAGCGTACCCCCGCTCCCGAACGCGCTGCCGGAGATGGCCTGCTGCGCCCCCGCAGACGAGGCGCAGAGGACCAGCGCCGCGAGGGCGAACAGGAGCAGTCGGGTCTTTTGAGGAAGATTTGATCTTGACATAGGGAGTTGCCTGACTTAGTTTTTATTGAAAACTTCACTGAAAGGAGAAGACCGATGCAAGCCGTCATCATCGACCAGATTGACGAATGTTTACAACGATTGCCGCCTGAAAAACTGGACGTCGTTTATGATTTCGTCTCCTATCTGCTAAAACGGGAACAGGCGACATCGAGCGCCTTTGAGACCATGCTGGCCTCTGAGGCGGTTCTCAGGCGCGACTGGGACCGACCGGAGGAGGACGCGGCATGGGCGCATTTGTAAAGGGCGATGTGGTCGTCGCGCCCTTCCCCTTCTCTGACCTGAGCGCCACGAAAAAGCGTCCTGCCCTCGTCGTTGCCGGGTTCACCGGTGATGACATCCTCCTCTGTCAGATTACCAGTCAAACGATCAGCGATCAGTACGCGATTTCCCTGTTGGAAAGCGACTTCGCGAGCGGCGGACTCCGGCAGGCAAGCTATATCCGCCCCAATCGCCTTTTCACCGCCGACTCTAACATTGTCCTGTATCGGGCAGGCGGCGTCCTTCCCGTTCTCCTCGTATGCCACCCCTTCGGGAATGACCTCCCCCACCTCCTCGGCGATCAGCCCCACATCCTTCTTGCCGTCCGCCTTCCACTCATACGACACCCCGCGCAGCCGCCGGACTTTCTGAGTAAGAATTGCCCTTGACACGACCTGAATCTTATCTTAGTTTCACAGAAACATCTGGGGATATCGCTTCGTATGAGCCAGAAGGTCTACCTCGAAACCTCTGTCGTCAGCTATCTGACCGCCAGACTGAGCCGCGATCTCATTGTGGCTGGTCACCAGCAGATTACGCAGGAGTGGTGGGCGAACCACCGCTACAAGTTTGAGTTGTTCGTGTCGCAGACGATGCTTGAAGAAGCTGCCGCGGGAGATCCGGAAGTCGCCCAGCAACGCCTGAGTACCATTGAAAATCTGCCGCTCCTGGAGATCACAGAGGAGGCGGTTGCCCTGGCGAAAGATTTCATCCACCTCGGCCCTCTGCCAGAGAAGGCGGAGGTGGATGCCTTACACATTGCGATTGCCGTGACGAACAAGGTCGATTACCTGCTGACGTGGAACTGTAAACATCTGGCGAACGCTGCGCTGCGCAGCCGCATCGAGCGAGTCTGCCGTTTGAAAGGATACGATCCTGTTGTCATCTGTACACCCGAAGAATTACTGGAGGACTGACATGCCGTGGGAAGACCCGATTGTCGAAGAGGTGCGGAAGGCGCGAGACGCCTACGCGAAGCGGTTCAACTATGACTTAGATGCGATCTATCGCGATCTGAAGGAGAAGGAGCGTAAAAGCGGGCGAGTCGTGGTACCATGTCCAACCAGGGAAGTAGCAGGAAACAGCTCCGAAGAAGTCCGGGCCGGAGAGTCTGCCTGACGAGCCGCCGCAGCGGACGCTCACTGCCTGCTTCAGCTCCTTCTCTCCCGTCTCATTCCCCCGCCTTTGCCGACCCCCTCCCCCGGCCCCTCCCCCGAGGGGGGAGGGGAGGTCATTACCTCCGCGCAGAGGGCATGCCTGCTCCCCCTCCACCCAACCTGTCGCTCCCATGAGGTCGCGACCCCTGCCCTCCCTCGGGGAAGGGGGCTGGGGGGTTAGGTCTCTTCTCCATCGCCTCCACCCGCGCCTTCAACGCCTCGATCTCCTTCTGCTGCTCCTTCATCCCCTCGATCAGCACGGCCACCAGCCGGGCATAGTCCACCGACTTCGCGTCCTTCCCGTTCTCCCCCTATTCATGCTTGATATACCGATCTCTATTTGGTATTTTTAGAGCGTCAGGCCAGAAGCTGTCAGAAAAACTTCACTGGAGGAGATACGATGAAAACCCTTGAGATGACCGCTACCGTTACGAATGACCGCATCCTCACCCTGAAAGTCCCGCCTGACGTTCCCCCCGGAGAACATCGGATAGTGGTGGTGATTGAGGAGGTCCCGCCTTCTCTGAATGAGAGAACGCCAAAACCGCCCTTAAACCTGAATGTGTTGAGATGGGAGGCCTGGCCTGCTGACTGCACATTCCGCCGGGAGGAAATGTATGGCGATGAGGGACGTTAGAGAGCTGTTCGTCGATACCAATGTGCTGATCTATGCCACGAATGAACTTTCTGTCTGGTATCCCTCAGCGACCAAGTCCCTTCAGACAGCTCGGCAATTGGGTATCGACCTGATCCTCAGTCCTCAGATTTTGCGAGAGTACCTGGCCGCAGCCACTCGACTCAGCATCTCTGGCAGCGGATTGTCCGTGCCGAAAATCCTGGAAAACTTCCATACCTTTCAGGCCGAATTCAGGCTTGTGGAAGATAACCGACTCGTGTTGAAAACCCTGGGAGATCTGCTGGAGAAAATATCCGTCTCCGGCAAACAGATACACGATGCCAACCTCGTCGCCACAATGCTGACCCACGGTATTCGCCATCTTCTCACGCACAATACCGGTGATTTCACACGCTTTTCTGCGTTCATCACCGTGCTGCCGCTGGAGGTGATCGAGAATGAACCGTGAAGAAAAACCCCTGACCCCCGAATGGCTGCGTCTTCTGCGCGACGCCCACGTCCGGCAGGGACCGGGGCAGGACGCGCAGCGCCGGAAGGCGGCCCTGAACCTGGCACAGCGGCTTGACCTGAAAGTCTCTGATCCGGCTGTCAGCCCCGTTCACGGGGCTTGATCTGAAAGCCAGCCCATTCGTTTACGATACCGTTGGTAAATGCAATTTGGCGACTGACGGCCCAGGACCGGTCGGTTTATCCATTGCGCGTAGGGGCAGGGCTTGCCCCTGCCCGGCGATTCGTTCCCATTAGACCGACGGGCAACCGCAAGGGTTGCCCCTACCCCTATTTTAAAATCGCCTGATTCTGGGCCACATGGCGCCAATGGAACCTGCTGATTGGGCAAATCCTGAATTTGCCAACAATATCGTTTACGGATGGGCTGGCATGGCTCGCTCCATCCCCTCCACCTTTGCCTTCAGCGCCTCAATCTCCTTCTGCTGCGCCTTGACCGCCTCGATCAGCACGGCCACCAGCCGGGCATAGTCCACCGACTTCGCGTCCTTCCCGTTCTCCTCATACGCCACCACCTCCGGGATGACCTCCCCCACCTCCTCCGCGATCAGCCCCACGTCCTGCTTGCCGTCCGCCTTCCACTGGTACGACACCCCGCGCAGACGCCGCACCTTCCCCATCGGGTCCTTGAGCGTCTGAATGTTCGTCTTCCACCGCCGCGAGCTGTAGACCGTCCACGCATCCGCGATGGGGTCCGTGGCCGAGGTCTGCTGGACCGTCAGAAGATTGGCCGGACTCGTCGTGCCGATGCCCACGTTGCCCTCTGATGAAATTCGCATTCTTTCGTCAACTGCTCCACCAGAATTTCTGGTTCTAAACCTCAACGCCCCACCGGTCGTTTCTGTGCTTATTGTCCCATTGGGACTGGCGGTTTCTGGAATAATCGACAATTCAGCGTTCCCACTACTGCCAACAATGTTTACTGCTCCACCTGTAAACCTTCCAACTCCCGCAACGTCCAATTTATACGCCGGACTCGTCGTCCCGATGCCCACGTTGCCGGACGAGAGTATCCTCATACGTTCCTGGGTACCGCTGCTTTCTGTCCTGAATATCAGGTCTTTGCCGCTCACAGGGGCATCAAGGTAGACATTGTCATCGCTGTGAAGCGACATCACACCCCTGGTTGTCCCTCCGCTGTCCTTCCACAGCAGGTCGCCTGCATTATCCAGAAGCATACCTATGTTGGTCCCGGAAACATGCAACTTCGCCCCTGGACTCGTCGTCCCGATGCCCACGTTGCCGCTGGCATCAATTCTTAACCGTTCCGTATCTACCGGGGCGAGAATAATCGGCGCAGAAGCTCCCCCCGTGGCCAGAACCAGTCCATTCGTTAACCCTGAATCCGTACGAAGCATTCCTCTGTTGGGCAGATAAATTCCTGAAGGAGTGAAACTTCCACTATAGGCTGTCATTCCTATGCCATTGCCGCCTTCACGCATAGCAAGTACCTGAGCAGCAGCGGCCGTTCCGGCGGTCCCATTATTGACCACCAGACGCGTGACATCGTTTTGATCTTTTCTGGCTTCAAGCAGATACCCCGGACTCGTCGTCCCGACGCCCACGTTGCCGCTGGCATCGGCTGTGAGTCTAAATGCTCCGCCTGTCTCATCGTAGATATGGAATTTTCCCGCTCCGCCTGTATTCCCGCTTCCTGTCGATAATAGACGGAAATTACGCCCACCAGTATCCGTGTTGTCAACGCGAATCCCTGTGCCGAGGGTACTCCCGGAAGATAAATGGAGCAACTGGCCCGGACTCGTCGTCCCGATGCCCACGTTGCCGTTCACCGTCAGCCCCCCGGCCCCGGCGATGTTCACCGCCCCCGCGTCCGCCGTGATCGTCCGGCCTGCGCCCGCGCCCCCCTGGTCATACGCCTGGTCCAGCGTGTTCCCCGTCCCCGAAGCCGCGGCCGCAATGGTGAGCGTGTTGCCGCTGGGCGTGATCGTGATGTTGCTCCCGGCGGCCAGCGTCACGTCGTCCTTGAGCGTGTTGACCGACTTGACCACCTGCCCGCCCGAAATCTTCAGCCCCGTCAGCGTGCCGTCCGCGATGTCCCCCGCCGCTATCGTCCCATCCACGATCTTGGCCGTCGTCACCGAGTTATCCGCTAAGTCCGCCGTCGCCACCGTCCCGTCCACGACCTTCGCACTGGTCACGGCATTGTCGGCCAGGTCAGCCGTGGCAATCGTCCCATCCGCAACCTGCGCCGTGGTCACGGCGTTGTTCGCCAGGTCAGCCGTGGCAATCGTCCCATCCGCAATCTGAGTCGTGGTCACGCCGCCCGTGGCGATCTTGACTGTCGTGACCGCCCCGTCCGCGATCTTGGCCGTCGTCACGGCATTGTCCGCCAGGGCTGCGCCGGTGGCCGCTATCGTCAGCGTGTTCCCGCTGGGCGTGATCGTCACGTTGCTCCCCGCCGCTAAAGTCACCGCGTCCGTCAGCGCATTCACGCTCTTGACCACCTGTCCACCCGAAATCTTCAGCCCCGTCAGCGTGCCGTCAGCGATGTCCCCCGCCGCTATCGTCCCATCCACGATCTTGGCCGTCGTCACCGAGTTATCCGCTAGGTCCGCCGTCGCCACCGTCCCGTCCACGACCTTCGCGCTGGTCACCGCATTGTCGGCCAGATCAGCCGTGGCGACGGTCCCGTCCGCGACCTTCGCGCCCGTCACGGCGTTATCGGCTATGTCAGCCGTGGCAACTGTCCCATCCGCAAGCTGCGCCGTGGTCACGGCGCTGCCTGCAATCTTCGTGCTCGTCACTGCCCCGTCCGCGATCTTGGCCGTGGTCACGGCGTCGTCCGGCAGAGACGTACCCGTGGCCGCTATCGTCAGCGTGTTGCCACTGGGCGTGATCGTCAC